>Ga0115006_10000668_pt1 | contig 19168 bp, 3 predicted proteins | sample ArcOceMetagenome_3_FD_88943 | JGI IMG/M metagenome (GOLD analysis project Ga0115006, IMG submission 88943) | Marine eukaryotic phytoplankton communities from Arctic Ocean - Arctic Ocean- Svalbard ARC20M Metagenome | ecosystem: Environmental > Aquatic > Marine > Oceanic | place: Arctic Ocean...
CAGAACTCTCCGACCTGTGCGCAATTATTGGCGTCGTAACCGACCGTGCCACGATTTTCACATTCCCGGGGTTTGATGGAGATGGTGCTGGCTTCTCGGATTTCGGAAACAGTCGTGGATTTTTTCTGGGTAAACCCAGTTATATTGCAACGGAGGTGGTGGGTACATTCGATTTTGGCGCGGAAACGCAGCTTGCAGATGGCCCAACTCGAATCGGAGTTGCAATCGATGCGTCAGAAGGCAAAGTCTGGTTTGCTCGCAACGGGAGGTGGCTGTGCGGCCTTGATGACTGTGATGAGATGACAGCTGATAATTTTGCAGCAATCTTTGATCCAGGTTTTGAGTTCCTGTATGCGGCGGCCGGGCGGACATTTGACCCGGGTTGCCCAAATAACCGTGCTGTGAGCGTGCACGCTTTCTTCAAGAAAACCGACTTTGAATATCCTCTGCCCGACGGGTTTACTGCATACGAGGCAACGGATTGCTCATGCACGAAAAAGTATGCAGACTGCCTTACCGACGGAAGTTGCAATGATCCCAGAGCCTTCAGAATCTTGTACGAGCAATGTTCAGAACAGGGGTGTGCCCCTGAGGACTGCGGGCTTGCCCCAAAGATCCCAGCCCCGTGGCTCTGCGACTCTGAGGTTCCCGTCGAATGCAACGCTCATTACCTCGCATGCTCCAGCTCCGCGACCAGCACCAACGATGAGTGCGAATGCTCTCAGCAGCTCTTTGAATGCATGCAATTCAGCGGTTGCCGGCTCGACGAGGAAGATGCGCAGGAATACGCTCAGCTTTGTGCTCTGCACGGTTGCACTGCGGAACAGTGCGGTAGTTGCAAGCCATCATGCAATGCGACAGAACTGAGGTGTATGGATGAGTACATGGCATGTGACAATTCAGTCTCAACGCAGGTCTACGGAGTGTTTGATAAAGAGTACTGCCATTGCGCGGCTGATTTTTACAAATGCATGGATGATGCAGCCTGCCTCACAGACGAAACATCAAAGCAGCACTCCGAGATGTGTTTGACGCATAATTGTACTGCAGCTGAGTGTGGTGCGCCTGAGAAATTCAACCTGTGCAATCAGACAAACTTGATTTGCGGTGATGAATTTTTTAAATGCCAGAAAGAGAGATTGGATCCTGGTGTCGATCAATGTGTGAAAAACTACAAGAAAGGGAAAGGCATGGAGTTCTGCACGCTGCCCAAGTTTGGTGGGATCCAGGGCTGCATCTATGAGGAAAAAGACGACAGTTGCTATACGTCCGGCGACTGTGCTTGCTCAAAGGACTATTTCAGTTGCATGAAAGAGGGGTGTGTGGAAGAAGACACGATTATGGAATTTGCAGAGACTTGCGTGCTCAAGGGCTGCTCGGCAGAGCAATGTGGATTGGATTCTTTCAGCTGCAATCGCACCGGTCTCGTGTGTGCCAACACTTACTTAAATTGCGAGCTCGAGGGAATCGGGGAAGAGCTTATTGTGGACACTGGAGAGGACGCAGAATTAGAACGCGAAGAAGATATGGACGAGGATTACGAAGAAGTTGCTATTGAACCATGGTGCGCAACCTCGTTTTGCCTGCGAACCTACTTCCAATGCATGACATCGGCCAAATGTACGGACGAGGAAGATCTTAAGGTGCATCTCGATATTTGCCGTGAATCCGGGTGCACGCCCGGGCAGTGCGGTATTTCGCCGTTGAACGAAGAGCCACGGCTACCAGATGCGCCGAGATTCATCGATCTTATTTCAATTCTCGGACGCAAACTGGATGTTGTCTGGCAGCATTCGGCGTTAGCCTTGAAGTGGGCTCGGCAGGGATCCAAAAACAGTATTCTCCAATACATCATGCAGCTCGAAGCATGTGAGTGCCTCAAGGAGACGTGCATAGTCTCTGACGATTACCAGTGCGACACTTTCATTGGGAACAGCACGCTAATGTTTAACGAGCCCCGAATGGTCAGGTTTGAAAACTTGAATATCGGCACGCTGTACAAAGCAAGCATCTGGGCCGTAAACCTCAACGGCACGAGTCCTGTTCCCGGCATCGGCATCACGCGCCTATCTGGTCCACCGAAAGAACCCCAGGATCTGACAGCCGAGCGCACTCGCCCTCGGGAGGCATTCGTCAGTTGGAAGTTGCCGTTGGACACCGGTGATACTACGCAAGATCGTCCATTGACCGGATACAGGCTTGAACTCAAAGCAACTCCCACTGCAACACCTGTGACTATCCCGCTTCTTCAAACCACTACCAGTTACGAAGTTTCTCAAACGGTGGGCGGCAAATTCACGTTTTGTGCGGCTCACGGCGCCACGTGCAAGTGTGGAGGTGTTTCCCGCTTTGGTATTCCCGGGGGGTGGTCACCACCCAAACAGAATCTGGGTTCCTTCAAATGCGATCATAAGGCGAACAATTTCCCGGACATGGTCATCGGAGAGCGCGAATATTGTGAGTGTAGCTCTGACACGCAGGTGCTCGTCCCTGGTCAAGACCTCTCCGCGCGTGTGCTTGCGATCAACAGCGTTGGGGTTGGTAATTATACCCTGCCGAGTACAGTGAAGATCATGGGCGAGCCGTCAGCTGTGCGAAATGTGAGCACAAACGAGACGGAAAAGTATATCGAGGTGACCTGGTTGCCACCCGCAGATACAGGCTTCGGTGTTTCCGACCCATCGCCACCCCCAATCCTTGCATACACTATTTACACTACTACATGCTTCGATTTCGATCTAAGCGACGAGTGGTGTGATGTTGAGTACAGGTCTGTCACATTGCCTGCAGCTGACGTATGCGTGACGACGGCGCCTGTAACGGTGAGTGGCCCCAATGGCACTACAACCACCATCCCAGGAGTCACGACGTGTTCGTACCGAATTCAGGAGGAAGGGATTTCGGCGCAGACTCAAGACCCCGACAAGTGTATTCTAATCGAGGGCAGTGATGTTTGCGAATACACGTCACTCCAGGAACAGCTTGTGTATTACATCAAAGTAACTTCCGAAAACGAACTGGGGAGCAGCTTTTTGTCCCTGGCGACAAGAGTGACGCAACCATGGAAATTGTTCCCTGAATTAATCGACCCAGAATGGGAATACTTCCCCATCAAAATTGTTACATTTGATGGGGCCAATTCAATTTGGACGGGTGATGAGATCATCGGGAATAAGCTACAAATCCAAGTGATCGACTTGCCGTTTGCTGAGATAGGAAAGAAGCTGCAAGTTGAATTCGATACGAACCCCGTCAAATACGGCGAAGTCGAGGTGCTCTCACACACGACGGTAGACCCAAACTTGGACAACAACGACGACAACAAAAAACTTGTTGAGCTGGGTATCGGGGTCATCACACAACTTGAATTCACCCCGCCCCTATTCTCAGAGACAGATTCGTTCACGACTGGAAAATTTTTTGTGCCCAAGTACCCGGCTAAGTTCGTGTACATCTCATGTCTCGATAACCGAAGGCAACGGGCAGGTGAACCATGTGCCTATACCTTCGAACCGTCCCAGTACCCCAAACCGTCAGTCTCAGCAAACGGCTTTGGACGTGTAGGTGGAGGCGAGTCAGTGCAGATTGTAATCCTGGAGCCAACGGTTGGTGTTACGCGGTGGAAAGCAGGCTTGCCAAATTTCATAAGTGAGAGGTTGAGCGAGATCGAAGTAAAATTCGGCACGAGAGTAGCCACAACATTAACGAAAGAATCCATTCCTTTGAATGCTACACACGGCAAAGTGATTTTGAAAGTGACAAGCCCAATGAGCCCTACTGGCAATGAGGGCACATTTCCAATCACATTTTCGATCAACGGTGCTACTATCGACATGGTACAACCAGTAATGTACAAGTACAGGGCATCGTACCTATCCTCTGTCGCTCCGAGGAGTGCGCTCTCAACTGGCGGTGCAGTTGTGACTTTGGTCATCAGGGACCTTGTGCCATTGGGAACCGTGCAGGTTGGCGATGCTGCAGACTTCGTTGTGACGATTGGCGGCGTAGCATGCACCAGTGTCACAGCAGATTACGAAAAGTATGAGACTGGGGCCGGTATCGGCAGTGATTTAACGGTGACTTGCCGGGTTGGCAGCACTTCATGCAGCAGCACCTGCAGTGCCCAAATCCGCGTGACAGTCCCAAGGGTAGGGCTGGACTCGGTTGAAGTCTTGGGGTCTGATGGAAGCGCAGCTTTCTCACAGGAGGAGACTGCTTCGACACTTTTCTATTATGAAAAGCCGCCCGACCCCCGGTTCCAGGCGTTGTCGATTGAAATATTGAGTTCTGCGCAGGTTCCGCTGCGTGGCGAAATGTTTGGTGATGACACTGTCTGGGTGTCCAAATCTCGGTCCGAGTTCGTCCGTATGAAGATCGAGTTTCTGTATGTGTCGGATGTAACGAAGTTGCGTGTTGACCTTGGGGCTGGTACAGGAACAATCGTCAGTGCTGTGCCCTCTGGCTCAGAAATCGATGTTCGGCAAGCGTTGACAGTCATCACTGTAAAAACTCCCACGAACCAGGCTGCAACTTGCAGCTCGGAGCGCTCGTCGTGCTCTTTGTTGACGATTACTGTTACATATGACGGCAAGACGGCGACGTCTGCAAAGATTTTTGAGTACAAGGATACTTCGAAGCCCAAAATTGTACGCATATTTCCTTCAGAGGGCGGAGCCGATGGTGGCACCATTGTCCTGGCTGCTATAACTGGGTTTGGTTCTGTCAGCGGGGCAACCTTTGGCACACGGGATGGCACAATTCTAGGAGCGGTGGACCTCAGATGGGTCGCGAGAGACGCACAAGGACGGCGGCTGCCTAGTCTCGACAAAGACAGCTCAGCGTACCAAGAACAGACCACAGCCCCTGCCCTATCCTGCTTCGTTACGTTAATGGGCAGCGAGATTTCGCAGATGTTGTCGCAAGTGATAGGGGATATGAACCGAGAAATAGAAGAAGACTCTGCTGTTACACCTGGTACCTCCTGGATTGTCTTTCTTCAGTCTCCGGCACGAGCGTCTGGATCGAATGTCAATGTAAAACTGTTTTCTGAATCTCCAGGGAAATATGGAGCAGCTAGATTTGTCTACGGTGATGATCCAATCGGGACAGCCAGAATCGTCAGTCTGAGTCCGAGCAAAGGCCCGATTGCAGGCGGCTTCCCGGCAAGAATAACCTTAGAGAACTTCAAGATGGTTTCAAGCGGCTGCGACGTCACGCTGAAATTCAGTGAAGAGAAATACGCTGCTTTAAACGATCGCATTTCAGTTGTGAGCAGCTCGAGAGACCAGACAGTGATCGAATTTATGATCCGTTCGTCACCTGAGGGTCGTGCCCCAACTGTTACTGTCTTTCCCAACAAGCTCACGACGAACGTAGCAACGACTACATTCAAGTACGAAGACAAAACGCCTGTGCTCAGGCCGGGTGTTAACCCTTCTAAGGTATACACAACTGGCGGCGGGACGATCACTGTGGAAGTCGAGAACTTCGGCAGCAATGGTCTTGTCAAAACAGACGCCACGATCACAGTCGGAGGAAAAAATGTATTATGCACATTCGCCAACTTCGACAGGGTGCGCCAACTTTCGATCCTGAAATTCACTGCGCCGGCGATGGATGCAGGTCTCTACAAGATATCTGTGCAGTATCTTCCGCCGTCACCGCCCTCAACAGATGATGTGAAACTCACGTACATCGAAATTCCACAGAATGCGGCCAGCATGACAGTATCTCCGTCGTCCGGATCGAACACAGGCGGGTTTATCGTGTCCTGTAAGTTGGTCAATTTCAAGATGCTCGAGGGCAATGTTTACTCAGGTATCTCTGTAACATATGGAGGCAAAAGGGTGCAAAATCTTCTCTCGGTGGTTTCCACCATGGATGAAACCCGCGTGTCGTTCACCGCCCCACCTGGGAATGCGGGGGCCACCACCGTCAAAATACAGGCCCCCGGACGTGCTGCCAACGCGGGAGAAGCTCCATTTACAATCATTGACGAAACCCAAGCAGTTTTGGAGTTCTCCACCCCAACGCAGGGAGACCCAAAAGTCGATAACAAGATCACTGTCGGTGTTCTGAACTTTGGTCAAAGCATTTCTGTCACAAGTGAGCTTACTGTAGAGGTATCAGCGCCTGGTGTTTTCGGGTTGCAGGCTAGCGTGCTTGCCGTCCCGGGAGCGCCATCCTCCACGAGCAGATGCCTTGTAGAAATTTTGCTGTCAAAGTTCAATGGCTTGTCCGCCGCTCAGGCGCGAGCAGAGACACCACTTACATTTACGCTACGCCTGGTGGGTGGAGCATCAGCACGCAAACAGGTGACTTTCCCCTTTAAATTTTTACCGCAAGGTGCCCTCCGTATTTCATCGTTCAGTCCGACTGACGCGTGGACAGACGGAAACGTTATCATGACCCTCGAACTGGAGAATGTGCCCTCGGATTTGACAAGCAAGGATGGTCTTACTATGAGATTTCCCGTCAACTCCCAGTCGCTTGAGGGAGAAATTACTGGATTCGAGAAGATTGGGACGGACAAAGCAAAAGTGACGGTGAAAGTGCCCCGCTCTCCAGCGGCAGTAGGGGCAATATTTCCACAACTTATCGGCAGTTCCTTCACGGCGAGCACACCTAATACATTCCAGTATAAGGACGCATCATCGATGATGCCGCGATTCCCAGCTGTTTACCAAACGGGGACTGCTATGATTCCTGTAAGTGGTTTCACAACACCCCCTGCTACAGAAGCTGATCTGCGTGTTGATGACTTCCCTGGTATCTCGAGGCCAAGTGACATTGAAATATATGTCGGCAACTACGCTGCAGAGGTCGTGCGATACCTTCAGGTGGACCCAGATCGTGATCCCATGGATCTGCAGTCTTACGTGATCACAATCAGCGTGCCGGCACGGAAATGCGACGGCACGGACCAAAACTGCAGGCCAGATATCGTTGCAGGCTTCGTGCAAATTAAAGTGACCCACACTAGCTTCAGGTCGCGTTATTCCTTCGCTCCGTTCATGTTTCAGTACAAACAGGTTGGTTTTCCGACGGTAGATCCGATTCAAGGCGTCGTCGGGCGTTCCCAAAGTGGGCAGGAACTGTTTGCAAAAGTACAGATGTATAATCCCACAGAGGTCACGATCACTGTGGAGTCTGCTCCAGCGAATGCAGCGAGTGTGGAGATCAGCTTTGCGACGTCCGGTGGCCCTGTTTCGGTCCCAGTCGATTTCGTCAATGTTGTGCCCGCAGGGGACGGACGACAAGCGACAGGCACAATCAAGTGCATGTTCCCCACGCAATCAAGCTCAGGTGTCCGCAGTGTAACGATAAAGTTCAGTGCTACGGTGAGTACGACCTTTCAGGTTACGTACTACAACGACAGACTGCCACAATTCGTCTCTGTAAGGCCGAGCTCTGGTCAGCCGACGGGAAATACGGTCGTTGTGCTGTCCATTGCAAACTTTCCCATCATTTCATCTGCCTCTGATGTCAGCGTATGTTTTGGATCTGGATGCAATGGGCAGGGTGAGTATCTCCCTGTTAACGGACAATACGTCACGCTGAGCGAGTCAAATGACCAGTTGACCGTCCTGCAGATTCTAACGCCGGTGTTTTCTTCACTTACGACTGGATCTATGACGATGCCAATCGTGGTGACGCCAAATGCGCAGGGCCAAGCGTATTCCGTGACCAGCAGCTTCCAGTACCTGGTCCCGCCTATGGTCCTGGACAGGAGTGTACTCGTGACAAGAGGGCCTGATACCGGGGGCACTGCCATCCAGCTTGTGATTGAGAACTTTAAAGCCAACTCCAATGCTGGCGATTTGACTGTAACGTTTGGTAGTATTCCTGTTAATGTCGCCAACATATCTGTTGCATTTAGCACGGTTGAAAAAAGCATTTTCAACATCCTGTCTCCAGCGACAGCTCAACCGGGGGCATCCACTGTACAGGTTACTGTCAGTCCAACCTCAAGACCAGGAAGTACTCCTCATCTTGGATTCGCCTTTCAATATTTCGACTCGCGTGCACCTCAAGTCCGAAACCCGCCAATTCGAGGGTGCTCGGAAAAAGCCCACGACGTTTCCTTATCAGTGGCATTCCTGCCCGCGAACACTTCCAAGAGCCATGTCTCACTCCAGATGCATGGCCAATCAGCCTCGATTTCCTGCCTCAACGAAGCGGCTTGCCCCAAAACTGGTGACGTTTCCAGGCTCTTAGCTACGCTTCCGATGACTGGAATCGACGGCGTTACAGAGGTGTCTTTCCTCATAAAGGGTGTCGTTATATTTACCTTCAGCTACGAACTGTATGACTGCAGTGCTCCTTTCTTTGAATCGATGCTACCGACTAAAGGCGTGTACACCGGTGGGAATATCGTCAGTGTGAGGGTGCGGCAATTCGACATTGCTAGTGGTTTAGACATTACATTCGGGGGTGTCAGTGCTGAGGTCCTGGATCAAGATAACGGGGGGCCTGCAGGCATCACCATTATCCAGTTCAAAACACCAAGCCAAGTAAAAGCAGGTGATGTCGTTGTGAAGCTGACTGCGGGCACAAAGTCGGTCCAAAAGCCCTTTACGACAGTGCCACCCTGTGATTTTCAATCTTTCTGTGAATCCGACAGAGGCATCGGTGTCGGTGGTGTTCCCGATCCTCGTGTCATTAGCGCATTTCCGCCAGCTGACGACACTTGCGACGTCAAATATTGCTTGCAAGCCAAACTTGTGCCGAGCCCAACGGTGCGAAATGTGGTGCCATCTGCTGGCACCGCTTCAGGTGGCATTGTCGTTGAACTCGATGTGGAAAATTTCCCCGCTCTGACGATTGGTGACATCGAGGTGTATGCAATGTCGACGAATCCGGATATTGTCGCCAAGACGTATGGAGTGGTGAGCCAGTATACGACGACGGGCGACGACATTTTTTCTGGTACAGCGAAAGTGACTTTCACCCTGCCGAGGTCACCAGTGGGTGGGAAGGTCGCACAGTTGGTATTCCAGGCTACTTTTGGGTCTGTGATTCGTACTGCATCTCGGCAGTTCGAATACTTCATAGAGCCAACCGGTAAATCCGTCATCCAACTTGTTACCCCTGATTCGATCATGGTCAGCGAGAGACCGTCTTTCTTGGTGGAGGTGAGCAATATTCCTCTTATCGAGGATCTCACTCAAAATGATCTCTTGAGAGCATATTTCAAAGACACCCAGTACACTGTGCCTGCCACGGAGATCTATTCATCTTCTCGCTCTTTAACCAGGGCTAGTTTCAAGATGCCGGGAAGCATCGGCGCTGACTTGGCAGTGGGTACGCCCTTGCTCATGGGGGTGTATTACGCTCCCCACTCAGATGCACGGGCCGGGAGCAAACAAATTTCTGTCAATGCAGATCCATCTCCCGCGGTAACCTCAACGTATCCTGATCGGGGTTTGTCAAACACGCAACATGAAATCCAGATCAGTATTAGATACTTGAACCCATCGGGAGCCTACACTGTAACGATGATTACCAAAGGCTCAAAAACAGAGACTCTCGAGCAGGTCGGCAGTCCTGCGCTCGACACGGATCCACGTTGCGGCACAGCTGACAAATTCTGTACGACCATTGGTCTCACTGTCAAGACCCCTGCGGAGAACCCAGACGGCGTGCTGTCGGGCGGACCTGCCTCGATTCGGATTTGTCAGGGCGCCACATGTGCCACAACTGTGTTTACTTATGTCGGGCAGGATGCGTACATTGTCGATGGTCTTAACGTCACTTCTGCTGTCAGCATTGTCGAAACGCCTGTCGAGATTTATGTGCGCAATCTGCCTCCCATCGATTTAGCATCAAAGGTTGCGGTTAAGTTAGGAGATGCGTTCTGCACTGTCACCAGCTTTGTCAGGCCAGTGGCACCCTCTACAATTTGGACGTTGAGAACCAAATTCCCGCCCAACTACATCCCAGCAGTCGTGACTGGCTCGGTGTACAGGAAAGCAGACGGCGCTGCTGCTGGAGCGCCGTTTTCATTCACATACACGGAACGGATGGCCACTGCTTCACCAATAGATGCAAGCACTTCGACCGCCACTGTTGTGAAGATTTCGCTATATTGGGGATTGAAGGTGGTGGATTCTGACCTCTCGGTGACCTTTGGCAACAAACCTGGCCAAGTGTTGGTGGTGGAGGGGTCCAACGAGACAATAACTGTTGTTTCTGTCCGAACCCCAACAGGTATGGCCGCTGGTCGCATTTATGGGTTGATGACGGCTAAAGATGTGGGCCCTGACAAACTCTCGCGCAGCTCGAAATTCAGCCTTGAGTTCTTTCAGAGCCCCGTGATCTCCAATGTGCAGCCAAATCTTGCTACTCTAGACGGGCGGGTCTCGGTGCCACCACAGCTTCCATGCAGCACCTGCCTTTTCGACGAGGACGCTGGCTCGTCCGAAAAGAGGCACATCAGTATTTGGGTGGCTGACTTCCCGTCCATCCAATCCACAGCGGATATAAAGATTACCATCGGGTCAAGTGTGTGCAACGGGACGGCAACCAACCCACTCCCGTGTGCCGTGAAGCGTGTGGTGCCTATTGTTGAAAATGGTGCAGTGTACCTTTACGCGACTGTATCAGTTCCAGCCGCAACGGAACAGGGATCTGTACCAATCTCCGCAGAGTTTGTTGGCAATACTACTGTGGCCCGGTCGCCGAAGTTTGCCGAGAAGATCGGAGCGTTGTCATACTACAAACCTGCACCAGTACTCCTATCTGCTCAGTATTGTAAGACCTGCCACTCGGGTGGTCCATCTTGTATTGTTGGAGGGACCTGTGGTGACGGAACATTGCCAGTCAATGGGTTCAAGCAGACCAAGTATACGATCATACTACCTAAAGAAGGTGGCGGTACACTTACGCTGACGGTTGGTGAGTTTGACAAGATTACTGTGCCATCCAATAAGCTGGTACCGGGTCTTGAGTTGATTATCGGAAATACGAAAGCAACTGTCACGCGGGTGCTATCCTCCACAACTAAATTCATGGTTTTAGAAGCCACGCCTGCTTCCAGTGCATCTCCTGGTGTAGTTGGGGCAGCTGTTCAGCTGCAGCCGAATTCTGCGATCCCGATCAAACAATCGGCGCAATTTGATGTGATTCTAGAGGATACTACTAAGGTTGTCGCGTGCGTGTTGGGATGTGCCGGTGCTGAAGATGCGGATACTACCGGGGTCTTGATAAAGATTGCAAACTTCGGCTTGATCTCTTCCGTGGATCAGCTGCTAGTTACCATCGGCTCATCTTCAGCAAAGGATATTGCCGTAGTGAACTCGACGCAAAGCGATACAGGATCTCTGACGTACATCACTGCAACGATGCCCAAGTGCCTCTCATGCTCTTTCGATGCCGGACAGAGCCGGCAGAGTATCAAAATCGCGCTGGCAAGCGATGCAAGCATTTTCTCTTTGACGGATTTTACTTTCTGGCGCTCCCCATCCATTTCGTCTGCTCGTTTCACGTCGCAGGGCAATGGGCTTGATGTTTCTTTGAGCCACGAGTCGGACCAGGGCAAAAAATCTGGCAGATTCTCCTGTGGCGAGGTACTCGTCGAAACTGGACTGGGTGAGGGGAGCACGTGCGTGTGGGAGACTAATTCGCTTCTGAAGGTCACCTTCGGAAGCAATCCTGCAATGGTCCCACGCGATACGACAGCGTTGAAAGCCAACACGATTAAGACTGCAAATGGCATCTCGTCCTTCTCTGCGACAACACCCATTGCAGTGGGCAAGCCCACTGTTGCATCTGCGCCTGAGATTACCATCGGCAAGGGCCCCTTCAAGATCGATCTTTGTTCTACATTCAACTTGACGTACGATGTAATCTCTCCTCGTCCGGTCATCTACACCTGGAGTGCAGTAGGATTGGGCACTAGCGATGCCAGCACATTGAATTCGTATCTACAGACTCTCAAGTCGAATTCGTTGAGATTGCCTAAGAGGACGCCACGACTATCACTGCCAGCCGGTGCCACTGCCGCTACTTATCAAATTTCAGTGTTTGCAACAGATTTCCTGGGAGCCCAGAGCGAAGTGAAAACGCATGAACTTGTGAAGGTGAGCACACCAGCACCTCAGATTGTGTTTTTCGGGCGGGATTTCTACATGACAACAGACACTATCCTTCTGCGAGGAGAGGCTGCATTTTCGGAATGCCCAGTTGACAAGTCTCAGCTTGATTTTGCTTGGACGGTGGACGAGGGTCCTGCAGATGTGCCTATCCCTGCAGATGTGCTGGGCGCCAAAAGGCCGCAGCTTATGATTCCACCCTTGACTCTCAAAGGGGATTCTGTTTACAAGGTCAGGCTGACCGTGACAATCCCGTCTTCGCAGTCATCGTCTTACATGACTTTCGATATCAACACCCGGTCATCTCCTCTTTCAGCTCTCATCCGCGGCGGGAGTGCGCAGTTGGTCAGAAGCGACAAAGATCTTGTCCTGGATGGCTCAGGGTCCAGAGACCCTGATATTAAAGCAGAGCAAGATCAAGGGTTGACATATGTTTGGACGTGTACGCACCAGCAAGCCGGATTCGACAAACCTTGCACGAGTGCCGTGGACTTCAGTGAATTGACCTTTCCATCGAAGTCAAACCTTACTATTACAAAAGGACTTATGGCTGCTTCGCCCATCGCGCGAAAGTTCACCCTGATCGTGCGCAAAGGCGCGCGGACTTCTGAGGCCTTCTCGGTGTCTGTTACCTTTACGGCTGCCCCTATTCCCACAATTGGGATTGCGCATCGCATCGCTACATTTGACAAGCAGAACCGGGCCAAGATCAACAGTAATGATCGATTCACTTTCTATGGCAGCTCAGACATGCAGGGCACCACATACGAGTGGTCCACTACTCCGGCCCTTGCCAGCGCTACTGGGTGTCCGTGCTCCACGGAAAGGGCTGTCGTGCCGTTGGGGACCTCCAGCAAGAGCGGAATTTTCAGTGTGATTCCTTCTATGTGTACGGCGTGCACTGTCTTGACTCAAGGCGTAGTCTACTCTGTAACTCTGGTAGGCACAAAGGACGGCCAGCAGGGCACTGCGCAAATTGACTTGGTCGTCAACGGAGGACCCACCTCTGGTAACTGCGAAGCGTGCTTGCAAGGAACTGGCGGCAGTGCTGGGGCATGCGTGAGCACGGGGAGGGCCCTTTTGGATGTCTTTGTCATCTCGTGCTACAAGTGGTCTGACGAAGACACCCCGCTTCTTTATCAATTTGGCCAGATAAATGGTGTGTCGTATGACTGGTTTGACCCTGTACCGGACACGTTCAAAGAGTTCAAGCTGAACTCGGGTAGTATCAAGCTAGCTGCAAAGGTTTTGGACAACCTCGGTGCCGAGTCGCAAGTCCAAGAGTCAGCTTTGACTGTGAGGTCAATGAGCGGGAGGAGGAATTTGTGGCTGATGAGGCGCTTGCTGGCAACCACGGCACAGTTTGATGAGGTGATGTCTGGAGTCCGCGCAGAACAGCAGCTTGGACGTGCAGACAAGGTCAACCAACTCGCGGCGGCCACATCGAAAGAGCTCGACTCTGGGGCACTTTCTTCTCTCTCTGACAGCAAGACCTATAGGACGCAGCTCATTGACACGGTCAGTCTCGCGAAAAACTCGGCAGCGGCGACGAACGGATTTGCAGCAGAGACGGCTGTCGTTTCCAGCTCCTTGACAAATTCTCCATGCCATCTTGTGTCTGATTCGCTGGTCAAGGCGCTTGATATCGTGTCGTGGGCAGGCACGGCCCTCAAGGACACGAGCACCAAAGCTCCGTCTTTGCAAACGTGCGAGGATGTGTTGAAAACTATTGATGGCGCTACGAAGGCTACCCAGACGTCACAATGCGGCAGTGGAGCTGCGTCCCTCACGAGCGCTCAGGCAAAAGACTACATGTCAAAGCGACAGCTAAGCGCATTCCATACCATGTTGAGTTGTGTCATGGACCATAATAAGGGAGAGCCAGCGTTGTCAATCAGCAAATTCTCTGGATCTAAGACTACGGCTCTAGTGTCTGACCCTGATAGCATAGGCCAGCAGTCGATTGGGGTGAGCACTGGCGGTTCAGGAGGCACGTTCCGGCTGCCCGAGAGACTGTCCTCCATGCTCTCCAGCGTCGAAGCGGGTGCGGACTATGCCTTCGTGTTAACTCAAGATCTGGTGCTTGGCAACGCTGACACAGCCTTCGATGCTGAATTTGCAGCAGACAACATGCAGGGGCTGACCTTGAATAAGAAGGGTACTTCAACGGCGACAGAGGTGAAAAATCTCGAGCAGCAGCCTATTGTGCTGAAGGTCCCTTTCAATGAAGCCAAAGCCAGAGCAAAGACACAGTTCTGGAGGCAGAAGATCAATTGCAACTTCTACGACACGTCCACCGGCAAAATGAATTATGATGGTTGCAGTGTAGTCGAAGTCAATGCTGACCACATTTTGTGCAACTGCACACATCTCACCGATTTTTCGGCAGGCATTGATCCCAACAAACCTGCGTGCGGGGATGGTAAAATTGAAGGTACTGAACAGTGTGATGATGGAAATACGGTTTCAGGCGATGGGTGCTCTGACAAATGCGTCGTCGAAGCTGGACACACTTGCTGGGGTGTTCCTAGTGTTTGTTGTGCCCCCTGCCAGCCGGGTTCCTCCAGGATTGGATGCACGATAGCAGGCGACAGAAACACTGGTACGTGCCAGGCATGCGCGGCTGGCAAGTTTAAGGACGTCGTTGGTTCGTACGACACCACTTGCAAGAGTTGTATCACAGACTCCGTTGGAAAGGGGAACTATTCGCTCGGGGGGGCTGTGACCTGCAGCCCGCACGAAGCCTGCCCATTGGGCCAAGAGCGAACAGGACACTCCATCACAAACGCGGGGGCGTGCACGACATGCTCATCCGACAAGTTCAAAGACACTGTTGGACAGTACGACACCACCTGCCAGCTTTTCACCCCCTGTCCCGACGGCACCTATCTTTCCGGCTACAGCATAACGAACAAAGGAACGTGTACAATCTGCGCCGTAGGGACATACAAGCCGAAGGCAGGATATTACAAAGACACCTGCCTTGCATGCCCTGCCAACACAATCACCTATGGAGACAGCGCTCAAGACCGGGATCGGAAGGCCGACTGTGTCTGCGATTCTCTTTTTTCGAAAAATGGTGTCAAAAGCAAAACGCCCTGCACCATCAGCGACACCTGCAAAATAGTCGGAGGGTGGCAACTGAATGCAAGCTCGGTCGTAGATGAAACGTTTTGCAAGGACGTCGACGAGTGCACATTAAACGGGCACAATTGTTTTGTGGCAGCTACTTGTACGAACACAGCGGGTTCGTTCCAATGCTCTTGCAATTCTGGCTACGAAACCAAAGGCCCCACCTCCGGTGTAGATTGCCAGCCAGTTTGTGGCGATGGGCGCCTGGTGCCGTGTCAGGGCGCTTGTGTGGACTCGCTGCGGTGTGATGATGGGAACACTAGTCCAAATGACGGATGCAGTGCATCATGCCAAACCGAGTATGGGTTTGAGTGTGTTGGCGGCAATGCCAGTCAGAGTGACACGTGTCGTTGTAAGCAATGGACCAAGAGAGATGGCGACGGCTTAGAATTTATTGCGGCTAAATACTACAGTCCGCTGGGCAGTGATAAATGCAGTCGATACTGCAGTACAACGACAGCAGGGCCGTTTGTTAGCTTCCCAGAAGGTTTTACTAGCTCGTCGAGCCTTTCTAGTTTCTCTGGAGGGGGGCGGACCTGCTGGCGAGGAACATGCGAAACAGCGAACTCCAAAGACCAAGGCTTCTGCCGCTGCGAACGCTATTGGTTCCGCGCAGACTGTAACACAAATGTCGAGCCCGATAAGGGCAAAACCATGGCTACTCTCTCAAACATCACACAAGACCAAACAGTTGTTGCGCCTAGTGGTATAGAAGTCTTCTTTCCGGCAAATTCGCTCGCGAACGGTATCACGGTCTATCTCGACGTGTACTCCCGAGCAAAGCTTTCAGATATTTCCGGCGCTTTGGCCGCTGGTGTAAGCCCTGTCACCGACATTGTGAACCTTAGTCCAGAGGGCACTTCTTTTGCCCGTCCCATCACGTTGACGCTGCCCACAAGTGAGTCGCCTGCCCCAGGCAAGCAGTTTGTGATCAACTACTTGGACAAGGATAACGGGCGATGGGAGCAAATCGCTACAACACACGTCTCGGGGAAGATGACGTGCCAATTGGAGCACTTTTCCACGTACATTGGGTTAGAGGTGGATAAACCTCCTGCACCTCCGCCTCCACCTCCTGCACCGCCGCCGCCGCCACCGCCGCCCGCAGTTGTGGTGGAGCCGTCAGCATCGCCCCCTGCGGGTACTCCGGCCCCCCCGCCGCCGCCCGCGTCCGAGTCGTCGCCCGTGGGCGCCATTGTCGGTGGCGTTGTGGGAGGCCTCCTCCTCATCGCCGCAGGGGTCGCCGGTTACTTCTACTGGAAGGGCAGAGCTACTGCCCCCATTGTGCCGTTGCGCACTGGCGCAGATGGTCTCGAGGAGCCCCTGATTGTGGCACAGCCTGCGCAAGACCAGGCTGCTACCGGCGTGTCAGAATTTGTTGCAGAAGCAGAAGCAGTTGCAGCGCCAGCAGAGGCTGCAGCGCCAGCAGAGGCGGCGCCGGTAGCAGCTGTGGCGGCTGAGGCAGCGCCAGAAGAGCCCGCGCCAGTAGTCGCGGAACCTGTTGCAGCAGAGCCATTGCCGGAGGCAGCGGTAGACGACGGAGTGCCAGGCACCGCAAGTACGGGCCTGATTGCAGGGGCCAATTTCGGGGGCGGCATAAACGTCGTCTCCGGAGGACTAAGTGACGACGAATATGCCTCGGATGCGGGTGTCGTGGTTGCGTCGTCAGCCGACGGCTCCGACGGGTCGGATGCAACTGACCCCGACATAGTTGTGGCCTTTGATCCAGCCGACATCGACACTGATGACAGCAGTGAAGTGCAATGACCCAGTGCGGTTGAATCTTATGCCCTTTGACAGATAGGCAGCGATTCTATTTCTTTTTATTTATCCCCGAAAATGTGTGCCAGGCTTAGCCAGCCGATGTTGTGGGGCGCAGCAGGTGTGTATCAAAATTAAATAAGCGGCCGAGTCCTCGTGTAGGCTCGTTGCAAACCGCAATCGCAAATAAGTTGCGCCAAACTCAATGCAGTAAATGTTGTAATTTCGCGGCCACCCGAAGCAACTTTTCAACAATTTGCTCCACAGCGACAATCTGCCTAACCCAATTCACATCCTCGCCGGGGGGGCTAGGGCCAACGCACTGGGGCCAAACCACCTGTCTCTCACAAGGGCATCTCTGGCACACCCCACTGATGTGCCCGTGCCGGTCTGTTTCAGGAACACTGGGAAAGTGAAACACTTCCCCCCCCCAGCATGCGCTTTGGAATGCGAAGCCTGCACAGGCGCCCCTGTAATCACCTGCTGCGGAATTATCATCTTTGGTAACACACACTCTAATGATGGGGACCATCCAACGATGTTCAACGGTTCTTGACATATTTCAGAACCCAAAAACAGCCCGTTCCCGCAGGCATGAGACTCCGGGGTTTTCGGAATCAAGAAATACCGTGTCAGGTCCTTTTTTGTTTTAGTGTGGTACAAAACAGGAACTGGCACGATCCCGATTCCTGATCCCAGGTCCAAAGTCAATTATCCGATTCGAAAGGCTCCCAGTATGAGCACACTACATCCGAGTCACACTGCAAAGGCTTTGCGGCGAATCTGCACGGGCAGGTCAAAATGAATAAGCACGCTGTGGTTTCTGGTTGCCCGTTGATTTTATGTTGTTTGCTTTCGAATAAACCTTTCTTCTTCATCATCCTCCTCGTCACCCACACACTACATTTCTTTCTGACCCCCTCTCCTGATCATCCGTCGCCACGATACAACCACTCAGCCACACCAACTTCGGGAAATCCCCAATCTGTACCTGGTGATGTGCATAAGCCTGTGTTAGAGTCCGGGCACTGGCGTGTAGGGTGTGTGCGCATATTTGCGCGAGCACATGAGCATGGGCTCATGAGCGCAAGTGCGGGTATCTGTATGCGTGTGTGTGTGAGTGAGCGGATGGTTGGGTGAGAGAATCTTGGCACCCAATTGGCAGGTGTGAGTGGATTTGTGCGATTGTGAGCGTCAGCGACAACGGACGGACAGATAGGAGACCCACGAACTGATGGGACGCCTGGACCGCAGCCTCGAGATTATTTTCAACTAGCAGCGTGCATTGCCGTTCTTTGTAGCGATACCAATCACCTGTTGATCTCCCTGCTGGGAGGTGACCTATGTGGATATTGTGTGTGTGTGTGTGCGTGTGTGCACGTGTTTGTGTGCGTTCATGTGTGTTTGTATGTGTATGTGTGTGTGCGTGTGCGTGTGTGTACGTGTGTGTGTGTGTGCGTGCGTGTGCGCGCGTGTGTGTGTGTGTATGTATGTGTGGTGTACTGCGTGTAAGAGTGTGCGTCGCGTGTGTGCTGCGTGGGAGAATGTGTGTGCGCGCACGCATGTGTGCACGTGCGTGTGCACGTGTGTATTTGCCTACATCTGCCCGGATCCATGGTTAAAGGTGATGCCCGTCATGTATGCGCGTGTTTACTTGGCGTTTGAGTTGTGTTCATACAGTATGCGTGTGTTTATGTAGTGTTCACGTTGTGTTCATGTAGTGTTCGAGTCATATGTGTGCGTGGCACCGCGCGGTATCTCGTCCTGCGTCCAATGCGCGTGTCTGCGTGTGCGTGCGTGCGTGCATGTGTGTGTGGTGTCCTGCCTGCGCAACACACGTATAACCTCTCTCTCCATCCCTCTCAATCTCTCTCTCAAAATCTTCTCTCAAAATCTCTCTCTCTCTCTCTCTCTCGCGCGCGCGCGCTCTCTCTCTCTCGCCTCTCTCTCGCTTCTCTCTCTCTCGCTTCTCTCTCTCTCTCTCTCTCGCGCGCGCGCGCGCGTGCGCGTGCGCGCGCGCTCTCCCACTCTCTAATGTAAATGATTGCTCTGCAGTCTAAAGACGGCAAGACCGGAAGCACTCCGAAGAAGGAGCGAGGAGCAAGGGCTTGATGTCCGCAATGTAGGGAACCCATGTAACAAACGGAACCTGTGCGTGCGTTAGGGGGGGGGAGGGGGGAAGG
>Ga0115006_10000670_pt1 | contig 19166 bp, 4 predicted proteins | sample ArcOceMetagenome_3_FD_88943 | JGI IMG/M metagenome (GOLD analysis project Ga0115006, IMG submission 88943) | Marine eukaryotic phytoplankton communities from Arctic Ocean - Arctic Ocean- Svalbard ARC20M Metagenome | ecosystem: Environmental > Aquatic > Marine > Oceanic | place: Arctic Ocean...
GCCTGGACTTGCTCTGGAAGGGTGCTGGGATGAGCAAAGCGGGCGAGAAGTGTGGGGGTTAGAACTGAATGATCTCCGAGGCTCGATTCCCTCCCCCTCCCCCCTCCCCCTCACCTGAAGAGAACTGTTGAGATTCCCTCGGCTGGGATGAAGGAAATCGTGTCGGTTCTGTTCTTGATCGTGTCATTGGTCCAAAATATGCCGATATGGAGGACAACTCGAAGGAGGTAATAGGCGATTACGCGATATTGTTCACGTTCATAAGATATTCCACCTGTTGATAACTTTACACGAGGAACCAAGTTGGAGAAAAGTTTCCAGGACGACAACGCGATTGCCAAAACAGTGAATATGATGCTCTTGAGTTCGAAAGAGAACGCGCCACCGAGTGAAAATATTGCCATTTTGGAAGATAGAAAGTGAAGCAGGAGAAAGGTTTGGTGGGGTTCTGAGAGGGCAATGTGACGATCTGTGATGAGATTTTCCACGTCGTTATTACTCTCTCTAATCCCGGTAGCATTTGCGTCTAACCCCGAATGTATCGATGATAGGCTGGAAAATACATGCACCGTAAGGGCAAGCACGCATTCCTATCGAGCACCGAATCTCCTTGTGCCTGAAGATGTCAGAGGAGTGTACTGGATCGATGCTGGGCCGGATGCCAAAGGGTACACGAACCCGTGGGTTGATTTGAACTTCGTCCAGGTGAGATAAGACATTAAGTGAAGCGACTAGCTGACAATGCAATTTCTAGCACCGCCCGTATGCTAATCTGGTATACCCACCTGATCGTCGCTCCGCTCCTCCCCACTCGCTCGTCGCAGCCCTTTCCCGATGACAGCTCGAAGGCGGGCAAGTTCTACGTGATGGACAAAACTCCAGGTGAGGCCAAGCGAGGAGCAAATCGACAAGATAGCAAAGCCATCTCTATATCCTAACCCTTTTAGCGATTCGCTTTGCTCATCGCAGGATATCAAAGTTGGGAGGACGTCAACGAGTCCTTCCCTTATATTAAATCCTTGACGAAGAGGACTTCTAGGAGCGAGATCGATCCCTCGAACCTGACTATCACTTGGTCCGCGTGTTTCTTCACTTGTGGAACATCATGGGAGACTTGGGTTCCCCTCCCTCTCTCCTCTCCTTCTCAGAAGGTTGGAGAGAATGAGTACGTGAGACAAGCAACTGTTTTTGGGCACATCGTTGCTGAGTGGAAGGGCTACAGAATCATCGATGAGAATGGGGAGAAGACCAAGTTCTTTGACGAAATGGTTGAGAGGACGGGCAATATTGGTGAGGCTGATAATGCCAGCGTCGGGAACGAAAATTGCACACGCTTGTACCTTCGTACAAGACGCATCCCCCCCAACCACCGCAATAATTCTCATCCCTTATCCCAACCCTTTTCGCAATTCGCTTCGCTCATCGCAGTGGTGATGATTCCAGAATAATCACACGCACAATATATATATAATATTTAAATAAAGCGCGTGGTCTACTTATATCTCTACCCATTTCCTCGTCCCTTCTCTCCAAACTGTTAAGGTTAAAACTTCCCTCGCATGAACTTCAACAATTTCTTCCGCTTTCCCTCTTTCTTCTTGTGGCGTTCCATAATAACGCTCAGGGACGTTCTCTCCTTTTCTTCCTCGTCTCCATCCCCATCCGCACTCGTACCAATCCCCCTCTCTCCTTCCTCTCCCTCTACTGCACCTCCGTCTCCCTTGCTCATCTTCCTCTCCAACTTGTCCATTTTTCCGCCCATCTCCTCTCCCATTGTACTAATCATCTGTAGCATGCTGACCATCTGGACGTCCAGCTTCTTCGCCCTCTCCGCCGCCTCTTCCTCCTCGATCTCCTTCCAGGTCTTGTCATTCTTGGCGAAAATTGTGCAGAGTCCGTCCTCGACCATGATCTGCCTCGCACCGCTTCCAGCCTCCCCCTTCGAGCTAAGCAGGAGCGTTGCTAGGTCCAGGCCGAGTCCGTCCGTGAGCGTCATTGTGACTGGTTTCCCGTCTCTGCAAACTCTTTCGAGCGCCTCCTTCCTCTTGAATCCTGGAATAGTATTCTCCCAAGTCACCAAAGATGACGCGAGGGCGAGGCAGCTCATCCCGCTCGCTGCGTTTTCGATACCCTCGAATGACTTAGACATCATGGCAATGAGAACGTTGAGGTAAAGCAGGTGCACAAGGAATGTGTAGCTTATCCAAAGAACTGTGGCGCACTTGTCAATAGTCACATTTGCAGTGAAGGGGTAATCAAAATCGCCAATGCTCATCCTAAATACCGTCACGATGCTCTCTCCAAATGTCTCGTGGCCTTCCTCGTCCCAGAGTAGGAAACGGAACGCGGAAGCGTAACCGAAGATGAAGAGCACGAAAAGGGTGGCCCATTTGGCGATGTCCAGGAGAAGCATGCGAATGGTGACAACATACAGGGAGGTGGTGCCCAAGATGGATAAGAACTCGAGGGACCTGAAGACGAAGAGGAACCCCGCCGCGGAAACGAGGATCTGGGTCTGCTCGTCGTTCAATCCTAAAGCTCCAGAGGTCATGTCGTTCAGCCCGAGGGCAATTGTCATCAGGTAGGAGGGGAAACTCATCCAGTTCCAGACGCTCGAAAAGTAGTCCGAGGGGCCCTCAATCACTAGCTCTAGGAGCTCCTCCTTTAAAAGGAGAAACGCAGACAGACCGGCGGAAACGTATTTGACTGCCTGCCAGTCACACATATGTCCGAACCAGAAACTGAAGGATACCAAGAGGTAAGGGAACTTCTGGATAATATACATCTTGCGCCCGTAAGTCTCCCATTTTAAGTCTACGACTAATTTTATGAGCGGGGTGTCGAAAATCTCAGGGCTCTTGGTCTTGGTAAGGATCCCAAGGGGAGTCTTGGACATAGGTGACCCGGGCTTGCCCATCCAATCCTTAATGGCAAAATTTGATATAACGTACCCTCCGCTGCTGGCATCTGATGACGACCCAAAAAACTCTTCTCCGCCATCATGATGGTAGCTCGCGAGCATCTCGGGAACGAGGTCGGGCCAGGCAATGGAAACCATCTCGAGGTCGGAACACTCGTTCTCGAAGAGCTGCTTGCGGCGTGGACACACGCAATTGTTGCTTCCGAACCCCATGAGGTACCTTGCGATCCTCCCATTGTTGTGAAGCACAGCGACCGCAAGCGGACTCGCTTGGTTGGCCCACCTTACGAGGCCCCTTGTGCGCCACCCGCGCCTCGCCTGGTTGACTGCAGGGGGCAAGATTCCAATCTGGTCAATCAACTCCAGGGACTTGCCCCACTTAGCACGAGAGAAATTGAAGACTTGACGGTTGAAAAGGAACTCAATGACCGGCATATTATTGTAGAGTACAGCAAAGTGGATGAGACCGCAATTGAACTTGTCGACGATGAAAGGATCCAGTCCAACAACGTCGATAAAGTACTCCATATACATGACACCGGAAGTTTGATTCGTCGTGGCGCCGAACAGTGCGTTCTGACCAAAATGATTCGTCATGGTAAGGTCACAATCCAGCTCCTCCTGCATGTAGCGCAACATGTCTCCGCCATCTTCGTCTCCAAACGCTGCCATCGCAAAGTAGAAGAGGGGGAATCCCATCACGTTCTGGAGGTTGATGTCGATGCTACAATGAGCGAAGCGACGAGTGGAAGGTTGTTAGTTATGTAGGAAGGCGGTGTAATGATTTCGCTGTCGCTTCGCTCCGCCTCACCCCTTCTCTTGGACAAGCCACTTCAAGAGTTTCTTGTGCTTGCACCTGCATGCACTCCTGGCACAGTTCCCTAGCGTGTCTTTGAGAGATTCCTCGAGGAAGCCACCTTTCCAATCCGAGGCCTCGTACGTCTCGCAAAAGCGCTTGCAAGCCGCTAAGTTGCCATTACGAGCATGTCTCGTCAAAGTCCACTTCATTGCCATGCGAGCCCACTGCTGGTTGATCTTACACTTTTTCATAATTAGCTTTTTCTTCTTCGTGGCCTTCCGCCGAGCCTTCGATGATGTCGCCTTGGTGATTGCGAGGTCGAGGCTCTTGCACCGATCGTGGGACGAAGATCTGCTTGTCCTGGCAGCTTCGCCGTCTTCTCCTGACGCGCTGACAGCGGGACCGTCGTCATCGACAGTTCCTGTCTCCCCTGTGTTGTCTATCTCGTTGTCTACCTCGTCCAGCATTCCCTGCATCTCGTTGAGGTTCATGCCGTCCATCATCTCCTCCATGTCCTCCATATCTTCGTCGTCCGATTCGGTCGTGGATTCGGTCGTAATGGTAGAAGTCTCAATTCCTGGCACTTCAATCTCGATGTCTCTAGGCGTAGCTCCGGCGTTAGTTCCAGACCTAGATTTCCTCCTCTGCTTTAGGTAACCCAGAGCCCTTTTGATTTCCTCGATCCAAGCCTTCTGGAGGCTCTCGGTTTCCAGCGCAAAAATGATGAAGTCCTCTTGTCCGAGGTGCCCAAGCTTCACATAGTACGTTTGCGTGATCCTGGAGAAACCGCCCTCAACAGGAGAGAAGTGCCTGAGGTTAAAGGACCCTAGAGGAGGCTGTTCCGAGGAATAAGCGAACTCGTTCTCATAATAAGATATGGAGAAAGTCCCCTTCTTCTTCATAAAAAGAATCAGGTACCGATAACGGGATAGGCCAATGGACCTCCTCGGAAGCTTCTTCACCATGCTCTCAAAAAGAACCGTTGAGGAAACACTGTCCAAGTAGAGAAACTCAGAACTCGACATTGACATCGATTTGTATCCAGATACCGAGTGGTGGAGTGGAGGGGCATGTTGGTGGGGAGGATCTTGGTTAAGCCCCTGAACTAACTGCGAGGCCTGAGTGGAAGATGGGGAAGGGGATGGGTCTATCATTATGATTGGTGGTATTTCTGGAGCGTTACACTTAGATGGGGAGGGAGTGCGGGGAAGTAAGCGAAGAACGAAAAGGAGCAAAAGGGGTGGGAAGGGGGGAAATTTGTTTGGGAGGTTACAAGAGGATTATATATATATATATATATATGCATGAAGCGTTAAAGAAAAATGATAATTCAATCCACCAAAAACCTAGGCATTAAGATAGATTAACTTGAACAACCTTCACATCACTCAAGATGCCTCCTCTTCCGGTTCCTCCCATGTCCGAGACGGTGACAGTAACCTGGTCGGTGTTGCCGGCGGTGCATGAATCGCACACGTACGATATCTGGCTGAGAGCCTCGTTTACGCTGTCCAATTTTCCGTAGAACTTCACGTCACTCTCATAACCTTGGCCTCTCTCTCCAACACCGTCGAAAGTGATCCCGTCCCTCGCGTCCAACTTGATCCTGCCAGATGCGGTAGTCACCTCGACCGCCATGAGGCCATCCCCGACATCCTCGTCTGCAACCTGGAGGGAAACGACAACCTCTTGTCCCACGGACGTCGAAACGGCGCCACCAATGTAGGTCAGGACCGGCGCATCGTTCACCGCTGTTATCCAGATGGACCTCTGGCCACTTAGAGTCTGCTCCTCGCAAATATCGAGCTCGTCGCAATCCCCTTGGTTGACCAAATCCTTGGCAACAAAGGTAACCTCCGCCCAGCCATTCTCGTTTGTCGTCGGGTAGAACAACACGCGCTTCGCATACTGGTTGATCTGCTTGAGCGTCCCGCTGAATGAAAGGCTCGCACCCCTCAAACTGAGGTCAACAACCTCGATCTCGCCCTTGGTGACACCAAGTTCGACTTGGTAAACGTGGTTGGAGTCATAATTCACGTCATCATCGTACAGCACAAACGCCTGGTCAAATCCGTGGACACGTTCGTAGCTCGTGAGATCCCTTTCCGGGAAACCACTGGGAACTTGTATATCCCTCTTCCCCTCATTTGCACTGTAGTATAATGTGTTACTGAAGATTCCAAAATCGGCAGGGAAATCTGCATCGAGGCTCTCTTTATCAATATCTACCGTCCCGTATGTTTGCAGGAAGACCTGAGTCACCGTTGTCCCGTCGTAATTCCAGAGGTGCATTCCGTACGTTTCAGCGCCCCAGGAATGAGACGACCGAGCGCCACCAACGTCCGAGCCGTCGACTGCCAGGAAATACAGCTTCGACGTAGCGCCCGTGTTACTTGTTGTAAAAACAGTGAGGCCAGTGGGGAAAGAGCTCCCAGAGCCCTTCCTAACGTCCTGGACGATGCTTGCCCCAGTTCCCGAACTTTCCCAAAGCTCAACCCCCTCAACGCCGTTGTCGGCTGCAAAGACAACCTTGCTATTGTAGGAGGTCAAATACTGGGGGTTGCTGCTCCCCGATGTGTTGATATTAGCCACCATTGAAGTGCCGAGGGAAGTTCCGTCGGAAGACCAAAGCTCTGCGCCATTGATTCCGTCATCTGCAGAGAAGAACAATGTCGTGCCAACGCAGACCAAGTTCCTTACGTCGCTGCCTTCGACGCCGTTCCTTATTTCCTTAACCAGCACCGTGCCGGCACCAGTCCCATCCGACTTGAAGAGCTCCCTCCCTGTTATTGTTCCTTGGCTTGTTCCTGATGAAGCGCTGAAAAAGAGCTCACCGTTGCACTCCGTGAGGAATTCGGGGCTTCCAGAGAAGGTCCCAGTCCAGAGGTCTTTGATCTCTGATGCAGTAGTGCCGTCAAAGGACCAAAGTTCTCTGCCTCCCTCATCCGAGCGAGCAGAGTAGAACAAATCGCCTGAAAACTCAACAAGATACTTTGGATCCGTACCGCGCATGCTGCTTTCGGTGCCTGCAGAGTCCACCCTTACGGTGCCTTCCTGAGTACCATCAGTGCGCCAAAGACTCCTACCGCCACGCTGCCAGCACCCCATGGAGATGGAAGATTCGTAATTGAAGCCACCCTTGGAGTTAATCTCGCTCGAACACTCGGCGTAAAAGTCATTTCCGACAGGTTCGCCGGCAATGCAAACTATTCCAGCGAACTCGCTCTTGGTTAGCTCGCCATCAGTTGGGGCCATCGTGGTGCCATCCTTGAAGGGCTGCACGCCATCGTAATTCCCAGCGTCCATGTACGCCCCAGTTACTCGGGAGTCGGACATTCTAAAGTGCTTTCTCGAAACTCCTCCCCATGTGTAACCTGTCCAATCGCATTCGCTAGAATACACCCTCCCCTCCCCCACGGCAGCCACCTTGTCCAGGTTGGCCGTAAAGCGACCTTCCATCTCAGCAGTGCTGGCCCAGTGGTACCCGTAAGGGCAATCGTAGTCGCGGGACGACTCCCAAACGTTGCTCTCGGAGACGGCGTAGAAAACTTTAGGGTCCATCGTCGATTGCCTGAAGCCTCCGCATGAATCAGCAAGGTGAGGGTCAACCATCCACTCAATATCCACGCCGGTGGCACTAAAGTATAGCTGGTTGTCTCCGGAGAAGACCGTCATGTACTGAGGGTCACTTCCCCTGGAACCAGGGAAAATGTCCTTGAGCATGTGAGTGCCCGTCTTCAATCCGTTCGTGAAAAACAACTCTCTTCCGCTATCCTTGTGGAAAGCCGAGAAGTACAATCCTCCATTGAACTCTTCAAAGAAACGCGGATCGCTGCTCCCATCTCCGTCGTTGATGTCCTTCACCATCTTGCCCCTCCAGTCATCTCCGCTCCCCCACCCGTATCCTGAGTCGTAGTCGGGCTCAGCCCCTTCCATTCTAAAGAGCTCGTAGCCCGTCTTGGTGCTGTACTCCTTGTTACCAACAATTCCGATTCCAAGCGGCTCAAATTTGTCTGGTCTCAAAGTCGCTCCTCCAATCCTGACAGCCTCTCCCTCGTCAACAAAGTATGTCGTGTTCTGGTCCTCCGAATAGGTTCCCAAGATGAGAGAAATGGGATCGTTGAGGGGTTTGATGATGATGTTCACCGTCACTTTCGCGTTGTTGAGAGAGTTACCGTCGCTAGCAAGAATTTCAACAGAGGCCCCGCTTCCGTAGTAATCCTTCTTGCCAGTGAACTTCAGCGTAGTGAAGACGGCATTAATATCAGCAATTTCACCGCTGATGGTAAAGGTTTGGTGATCTCCTGATGGATCGTTGGTCACCTTGAATAGAAGACTCTGAGGATCTTCCAAGGAGACATACCCGCGCGTTGCCGTTACAGTTACTGTGAGTATCGCATCTGCATCGTCGACGTCTCTTACTGAGAAGGGAATCGCAATTTGCTCCTCCTCGTACGTCGTGAGTGTGTCTATTGAAGTTACAACCTGACTCAAGCTGTCTCCCACGAGCAAGTTAGTCCCCGCGTAAGACTCCAAGCCTGTAATAGTAATAACTGGTTCGTCGTTGACTCCCTTCACATCCACGTACACGGTCCGAGAGTCGTCGTACTCCCAATGCCAGTCCTTGACACGGCTCTCGGTGTTCTCGCCACCTCCGTCCACCCCGAGACTCTTAACACTCAAAGTAATGGATCCCAGCCTGTCGTAGTTCTCGTCTCCGAGCACAAGCAGGTTGTAAAGGGCCGCGTTGACATCAGCCAACCTTCCCTCAATAGTGGTGTTCTTCCAAAACAAGACCTTCGGAGCCCCACTGGTTACCCCAAGATCGACGCCCTCCGGACTCGTCAAACCGGCCTCCGTTTCCAGATCACTTGGGTTTGCGTTGACGTAACCCCACTGATGCTTCCTCGTCTCCTCGCTGGTAACTTTTGGGGTAGTAAATGCAAGGCCGGCATCAGCTGCAAACCTCACCCTGACTCCCTCGCACCCAACCATGACGCGAACCAGACCAGCTCCGGTTGTGACTGGAACGTTAGAGCCGTCGAAGGCGGAAGTCACGTCAGCAGCATCGGCAAAGTGCTTGATCGCAAGTCCCGCATCAGAATCGGCATGAACGACACTGACACCAGGAAGAACAAACATAGCATCCTCGGTTGCCTTGACACTTATGCTCTTCACAATCATCATGGCTTTGTCCTCGGTCCCTTCGACGAACACAGGGATCGTCATTTCCGTCGTCTTTGATCCACCTCCACCCCAGAAACCCAGGTCATTGACCTCCATGACAATGGTGTCAACGCCAAAGTAGTGGGGGTCGGATATGTACAGGAGGCTTTCCAGCGCATTGTTGATGACATCTAACCTGCCTTGGAAGACAACCTTGTGCTGCGGGGATGTCATCGTTTCGATAATGTCACCCTTGGGCCATACTCCGGCAACTCCCTCGCCCCACCAAATGTCAAACGAGGTGGCGTTCTCCAACACAATGTTACCGTTCGTGGCACTAATTGTAACCTGCATGACGTGATAGTCAATCTCCACAGCATCCTTATCTTCAACGGTAATGCCTGCGATGGGACACTTGACGTCCTCGGTGCAATCCAGCTGGTTCACACTGATAAGCCTCGAGCACTGCTTGCTAGCCGGTGCAGTACTTTGGGTTCCTCCAGCCAACAAGCTAGCATCCTCAGAGTAGTCAATGTCCTCACTCTCGCAGTTGGCCTCCTCAATGTAAGTCGCTTCGGTGTACTTGATAATGGGCGCATCGTTGTTCCCCTCAGCTACGACAACCATTATCCTTCCAACCGCCGTCAGCCCGGGGTTTCCCCCATCACTGCTGATCAAAAGGTGGATAACGTCATTCGCCGAGTTGAGGGTAGTCATGTCCTCGGGAGGAGTGTAGACCAAACCGTCAAGCATGAAGTTCACGTCCGCCATGTTCCCCGTCATTCTCGCCGTTCCACTGCCCTCTCCATCGTCTAAGATGAAATTGATCGACATTGGCACCTCCAATCCAGCAAGATTGACGGTACCAAAGTCGGCACTTATCGTCACATCAAAGCCATTGCTTGTGTACTCGGTTGCATCAGGATCGACGATCTTGATGTTGGCGATCTCGCACTGGTAATCCTCGGGGCAAACCACAGGAAAGTTAGGCACGTCCCACAGGGGACTATCGTTGATGGCATTCACAGCAATGGGGAGCGTAGCGTTCCCAAGGAGAGCTCCGCCCTGACCATAGTTGCCCATGTCGTCAACTTCGAAGTAAATTGAGTCCGCTCCGTTATAGTCCTGCAAGCCTCGGTAGGTCAACCCTGTCAGTGCCTTATTGGCGTTCTCCAATGTTGCCTGAAATTTGACACTGGCACTCTTGTCAGACCCACCTAACAACCAGAGTCCCTCGGTGGACCCCAATTTGATTGTACCGGAAGAGCAAGTCATTTTAACCGTCACGACGCTGTCAACGTCACTCCTATCGTCATCTTTAAGGTCGTGGTCGATAATTTTTACTCCGTTAAGGACTAAGTCTTGATCCTCGTCAATGTCGCTCGTCTTCACATAATCGACGACGTAACCCTTTGTCCTGGGAGGCAGCTTCCACACTTGGCCGGGGATCCTCCACTCCGGTTTATCGTTCACAGGCAAGACCTGAATGTACAACGTCTTTGTGCTAACTCCGTGATCGCCCTCAGGATCATTCAAACCCAGGTCGTCTACTGTGATGACACACTCGTCCAGATCCCTTCCCTCCGTGTGCCAATGCTGCTTCGGAAGGTAAGTAAAATCTTCGATCGCCTTGTTACAATCGGCCAAAGGCCCGGTCATCACAACCTCAGCATCCAGGACCCCAGTTCCCGTCGTTAGCGAAATGCCATTGAAGGTGTTCAATTTCACGTAGCCGTTATTGCACACGATGCTAACATGAATATCACCTCCGCTTCCGTCAACATCGACAATGCTCACACCAACCATCTTGTTGGCCGTGTCCTCATTGATAACCGGCTGGTTCGGCACGCTGATCACAGGAGCATCGACCTCACTCTTCAAAGCGATGGGGATAGTGATACTATCAGTCTTCACCACTCCCTTCTTCAGCACAGTCTTACCCCTCTCAAGCTCCATGCTGTAACCGTTATTGCCTTCATCAGCAACTTCGATAATCAACGTGTCGGCCCCGTAAATGTCCTTGTCACCAAGGTACTCAAGCTGGGAAAGCGCCACGTTCACGTTCTTGACGCTTCCCTTGAAGCTTAGTGTCTTGACCAGCTGGCCAGGTTCTCCAACGACAAACAGCTGAACTGGAGAGTTCTCAGGAACACTGACAGTTCCCTTAGATGCGTATATGGTGACCAAGACCAAACCCTCCACAAGTGTCTGCGCGCAGTCGACATCCCTTACGCTCACACTGGTAAACCTATAGGGAACGTCCTCAAAAACCTGCAAAGTGGCAACGCTCGACCTCAATTCGCTTCCCCCATCCTCGTTGAACAACACTGGGTCGTAAACGTCGAGCTCTGTGATCACCACGGGGAGATCATTCGTTGCCTGAACATCAATGTTCTGAACGACAGTCGTAGTTCCTCTCATCGCATCAGTGCACGTGAAAGTGATCTTAGCCATTCCACTATCCAAAGCGTCAATGGGGAACAGGTGCCCGTGCTCGCTGTTGAAGTTTTTGTCGCTTAAGAACACTGCCCCTTTCAAAGCGACATTCAAATCCGCCACAGTCCCACTGACAGTCAAGGTGCCATCCAGCGTACCATCCCCTACCGTAAATGAAAGGGATGGAACGGTGCTCAGGTCCCTGAGAGTGATGGTGCCGTGCGTAACAATAATGTCAAGAGTGATGACTTCCGAAGGAGTTGCGTCGTCGTCCCTGACATAAAAGCTCGCAGTTGACATGTAGTGGACTGGCTCCCCTGCAACCACCGAGAGATCGAGGTTTGACTGGTCGCAGCCACCTGCGTGGGCGATAGTTCCGTCCGCACAAGGACTCCCAATAATACCTCCTACGTCCTCCAGCGCCTCCAATACGTTTCTACCTGTTGTTGGCAACACAACATAAGGCACGTCGTTAACCTCCGCAACCCTCAAGATAACGTGCCTCACATGAGTCAAGGCATTTACTTCCTCGGATCCTGCATAGACGCCAAAGTCTGTCGCAGTTACGATCAAGGTATCGTCTCCGTTCCAGTTAAGATCTCCGAGGTACCTAACGTGCTTCAGGGCGGAGTTAATCATTTTCTGGAGTCCCCTCAACGCCAGGATTCTCCCACCGTTGCTGCTAATCACGCTCACTCCAAAAGTGTGCTTGTCGAATACTGACAAGACTCCGTTCGACACTGCAAGCTCGACCTCGAGAACCTGTTGGACCGATGAAACAGCAGAGGCCGTGAGGCTTTCCACGGCAGTCGATGCAGAATCCCCATCCTTGTATAGATCCAAGTTATCGGTGTCGTAAATGGACAGGAAATCGATCGCTAGCTCAATATCCTCCACCGCGTCTCTAACGATATTTTGCCAAGATGAAGGGTCAGTCATTAGCTGGGTGGCCAACGTGCCCTCTCCCTCCACCACAACAGTTGGAAAGTCATTCACTGCCTTGACGTCAAGATGGACTTGCCTAGTTTTCAGGAGCAGCCCTCCAGCGTCCTTTACTTCGAAAGTAAGGTCGTCATGTCCCCACCAATTCCAGTCAGGCTTGTAGCTGAGGGTCTTGAGCGCCGCGTTAACTACGGATAGCGGGCCCGATATGGTTACCCCGACCGTTGCCGTGCCGCTTATCCCTTCGCCAACAGAACTAGGATGGGTCACCCCATCGTGGTCGACATACGACCCATCCCTGTTCAGATGGCCATCCTCGAGTGCGCTCACGGTGCCATGGTTTGCGTAGACCTTGACGCTGAAGTCGCCCACACCCACGTCAAAGTTTTCGACCTGGAAGATATAGTTCATATCAACGTTACTGACGCCATCATTGATGAACTTGAAAACCGTATCCTCAAGCCCGCTCACAATAGTCTCGTCGCTGGTGAGTCTTGCGCCGTTGTAGGTAATGACAGCCTCGTTGGAGATATCATTCACCAATATCTTGAGTGCGCTCTCCGCAGTCTTGGTCCCTCCGGCACCGCTGAAGCCCATGTCACTAACCCAAACGTTGAGGTACAAATCTCCGTGGTACCCGATGGGAGTGTGCACCGTAATCTTGCTGAGGGCTTCGTTCAAACTCGCCAGGCTACCTCTCATGGTGATGGTATCACTACTCGAGACACCGTCAACGAGAACTCCCCTCCTCTCGCTCTTAGGGAAGTACACCCCTCCAAGAGACCTCGTGGATAGCCCCAACTTGACCTCCTCGCCACCTCTCCTAACTTCTGAGGTCGTCGCGTACGCTCCTACCCCAGTCAGTTTGGAGCCATCAGCTACAAGGGCTCCGCTAGTTCCTCCGTTAGCAGAGCTAAGGAAGAACTTTTTAGGGCCCCTGAGCATTGCCACAGTCCAAGTGTACCCGCCATGAAGGTTTGGTCCAACCCGAGCGACCTCGAGGTCGACAACGCTAGATCCTCCCATCATGGTAGTTAAGGCGTTCTTGACATCATCCTCGCTGGCAGAGTGCTGTAGCGTGCTTGTGGTCCAAGACCCGCTACCCGCAATGTGTCCAGTCTCGCCGTACATAACATCGAAAGTTCCTCCGATTGGGTGAGGTGTTGATAATCCCATGGGGTCATCCGTCCTTTGGAGGTTGAAACTCGCCGAGGCTCCTGCAGTCCCCCCATTCAAAGTAAGCGCAGAAAATGTCGTGTGGTCAACGCCGTTAAAGTTGACGTCCCATTGAACTGTCTTCACGCCCACACTCACCCTGACGGCCCTGGTAACCTGCACACTCATGGTAGAACTTTCCCAACCGGGCAACGCAGCCACCAAAGACTCGATGCTCTGCCCTGTGTTCATCCCGTCAGGGTAAGATGCTTCGTGTGATAGTCCATCGTCTCGAGTTAACCGATTTCCCTCGTCAGACGCCATGGCAACCGTGTCCTGGTAGATCGGTCCCGTAGTTCCGAAGCTAGAGAGGGTGAACGTGAAGCTACCGTGAAGTCCATCTCCTTCGAGCACGATCCTGTTATGGGGAGGGTTCGTTTGCCCAACGTTGGTCTCCAAGTTCCATATCGACGGACGTCCGTAACCATCCTTGACCTCTTTCACCATCACAGCGCAAGCGGACTGGTACTTGGTCAAATCCGTGTCCTTGAGGTTGTTGCTCGCCACCTGCAGCTTGGGCATGTTGCCTCCTCCCAGTCCCTCGCCCATCGACAAAAACGTGACAGTCCAGATGTAGCTACCAACATGAATATCCTTAAGGCTTCGGGTAACCTTGACACTCTTGACGCTCTCCATGGAGTGGAGCGCATCTGAGAATGCTTTCTCGTCCGCATCGAACTTGATGGGAGTGGAGATGTAAGTAGAACCGAGCTTTAAGGTGAAGTCACCGGCCAAATGATTGGCGGGCAAGCCCTCGACAACAGAGACGGCAGCAGAAGTCCCACTTAATGACAACACGTCGAGAACTGACAACGTGATCTCGTTCTGCTCTGCACCCACAAACGTGACCTTCCAAATATGACCCCCGTTCGCATCAGCGTGGCTTCCGTCGTTGTTGGCACTCACAAGCCCCGTGTTCACCTGCCCTGCCCCAGCCTCGTCCCTGAAGACCTCAACGGTGATTCCGAGAGCCTGAAGGCATGTCATTTTCGACAGAATGCTTTCAATACTCTGGCCTGATTGCTGCCCGGTCACTGTCGATGCACTATTTTCGAATTCCTTCTTCGCAACGGCTGTCACGTGGATTGGATCAGTCTGGCAGGCTCCGTTTATGTCTAAGATGAAAGTCCCACCCAACGCACTCGTAGCGGTCGTCTGAATTACCCAGACAGGGAAGCGACTTTCGACATCAGTTTCGACTGTCTGAACCTCCAAGCTCCCTCCAGTGTAGGTAGAAACAGAAACTTCGAGGTACGAGTTTGGGCTCTCCTCCGCATCAACATCTGAAACAGATATGACCCCAACGCTCTTAACCTCGCCCTCGTTAATAGCCAAATCTCCGTCAGACACACCGCTGAAATTGACCGTCGGTGCGTTGTTCTCTGTGTTTGTAATCAAACCATTTAGCACAACATTTTCTTCAACGACAGCCCCCTCCTTGTCTTCAACCCGCATAGCTATAACAGCGGAAGAAAGCGAGCTTGATGATGCTCCGGCGTCACCGTTGAATAGCACCCTTGCGAACATCGCATTTGCCAGAGCAGTGGTAGTCTCGAAAGTGACAACTTCGTCGTCATAGCCCTTGCCCACCAACCATTCAACTCCTGCCCCGCCGAGCCCCCTATCAACTAGTTCGATCGTGCCCGCACCACTGGGTACCACACTCATGGTGATTGTAACCTTGTCTCCCACATTCTCGTCCGGGTCTTTCAACATGAGGTTCTCAAAGGAAACCTTGAGCAAATCGAAATCATCGCCCTCGTTCTTAAACTTGGTCGGCTGGATAATGCGGGGTGCGTCGTTAACCGTCGCAACACTTACTGGTGCAGTTAACACGGTGACCTTTGCCGCCCCCCCGTCACTTCCATAGTTCCCCTCGTCATCCACTACAACGACAATCTCGTCGTCTTCATCACAGTCGGCACAAGTCGTGTAAACAAGTTTTTCCATGACACTATTGATAACTTCGACCCCGCCACGGAATGAGAAAGTGGAAGACTGGGTTATGCCGGAAGCGGAGGTAACATAGCAACCTTGGACAGGCGTGGATAATCCAATCGTCCCAGTAACAGGAGTCAAGCTGATGCTCATAGAAGGTGCCTGACCGTTAGGCATGTACATCAGGTCGACATCGTGCACGGTCAATAGTCCAGTTAGAGCAAAAGCAATGTCCTCCACAACAGCAATTTCTCCTGCCAGCACAACCACTGGGGCATCGTTGACGCCGTCGACAACCAAATTCAAGTATCTAGTCGTAGACGCCCCTAAGCCGTCGGTTGCGGTGAAAGTGAGTCCATTTTCTCCCAAACCAGTTCCGAAGTAGTCCTGGGCAGGCGAGAACCAGAAGGCTAGGGGAGCACTGAACAAGCCATTAATACCAGCCAAGGTTCCCTCGATGACCAAACTTGCGTAAACGTCGTTTCCGTAGTCATTGCTAGGGTCATCTTCATTCAGGGTGATAATACTATCAGCCTCAACCACATTCAGGCTGAACTTTGTGAGGTAATTTTCAGTCCCGCTGTTAATGACGAAGCCGCCGGCACCACTCCCGACTACCATTCTAACCCTCAATTTCTCGGTCGCTGTGGCATCTGGGTCGGCCACCGCCACCAGGTTCTCTATGACGAACATGGTGTCCTCGGAGGATGTCAAGCCTCCAGAAATGCTGGCGGAAAAGGTAAACTTGGGGGCATCATTGACGTCCACGACAGTAAAAGATGCAACCTGGTCGCCCTCCGAGTCTCCGTGGTCATCAAGCACGCTATAAGTCAGAGTACCTGAACCGCTGAAGTCAAGGCTGCAGCCGAGTTCGATATTCCCAACCCCAGCGTTCACGTTTGATACAGTTCCTTGAACAGTGAGTGAGGTTGAATCGGCTCCAAGAGTGGCCTTCAGGCCGGCCAAATTTCCATTTGTGGGCAATGTGAACGTGCATTCCGTAAGAGAAGAGGATACCACGAGTTCAATCATGCCATCGCTCCTCTCATGTGCATCAGGATCAACCACGTAAACCCCAGTCGCGGCACTGAGAGTGACAGAGCTGTCTTCGTCAAACGCGAAGATGTTGCTTGGTAAAACGACGCTAGGGGCGTCATTCACTGAGCTTACGACGACATTCAAACTTCCAGCCTCTGATAACATTGTTCCATCACTGCACACAATCTGAAGCACGTCAAGCCCATTGAAATTGGATGGAGGGTTGTAAATTACTTCCCCTAGCTTCTGGCTGACCTTACTTGACACTCCTTCGACCCTGTACTTGTAGCTTGTGCCGCCAACAGCGTAGTTTCCGTCACTCCCCCAGTTCACATCAATATCAGAGTATCCAGTGAGCTCCCCGTATTCCATGTTCAAATTGCACACGATCTTGAGCCCGTCCCCGTCGATTTCCTTGGCTGCTACCGTTATGTCGACGTTGAGGAGAGAACTAATATCTTCAACAGCATGAGACCTGCTGGACGAGAATGTGATGGTCGGGGCATCGTGGACCTCAACAATTGTGATTGAATGGACCAGTGTGGCGAATAGCGCGCCCCCAGAGCCTGAATTGCCAAGATCACTCACGACATAAGCGACCGAAGCGCTTCCGTGGTAGTCTACTGGAGGATTGTACACAAGGAAGTCCGAAGTTCCAGTTAGAGCATCATTCGTAGCTCCGACCCCGCCCTTCAGGACAACCCCGGTGGCATCAGAATTTGTCGATACCCAAACCCCAGGAATATGCACGTTTCCAGAAGTTACCACCGCCCCTACACCATCAACTGCGTAAACCTCGACCTCCAAGGTGCCACCGTCGAACTCTACGCAGTCAACATCCTCTGCCTTGACGAGCTTGAGGTTCGCAGGAGTCCCCTCATCGATCGTCAAAGATGATACTCCTGCATCGACAAAGGACAAAACAGGAGCATCGTTCACAGCTCTCACCGCCATGTTGACGACAACGTCTTGGTCGACATAACTAGAGGAGAACGTGACATCCTCTATACCGTTGAAGTTATTTTTAGGGAAGTAAACGATTCCAACGCCAGTTCCTGATATCCCAGTGAAGGCAGAGGAAAGGACAGATGGAGATCCTGTGAGGGACAAGGTACTTCCATCGTTGACGACAGTGACCCCGCTAATATCGTCATTGGTCAAAGCGACTCCTCCCCCACTGCTAGAGGCAATAGAGAGTGTGATGGCGGCATCGGACCCCATATCTGCGTGAAGCGTAGCGAAAATCTCAACCGATGCCTCCTCGTCCATCGAGAAGGTTGTCTGGCTGAGGACAAAATGAGGGACGATAGATGCCTTACTGACAACGATGTCAATTGTGACAGTATCGACGAGTCCTGCATCCGTACCTCTATCACAGTTACCTAGGTCGTCGACCTCGATTGAAATCTGATGAGTACCGTCCGAATTGTAATTAGGTTTGTACTGCATGTTCTGAAGAGCAGTGTTAGCATCGTCTACTGTGCTCTGAAAACATAAGGTCGACATCCAGCTTCTCACTGGATCCTCCTCCTCGCACGCGTGGAGGATGACATTTTTAATGTCCTCCACCATCACTTGCCCCTGTGGCGCAGATGCCTTGATCTGGACCAATCCGCCTCCGCATTTGCTGTTACCCACGCACTCGGCCGCATCGACATCAAGAATTGAGAAACTGCCCAAGGCCATTGCCTCGCCCTCTTTTCCATCAGCGTCGCCTGCACCAGCCGTGTAGGCAATTTGAGGAGAATCATTAACGGGCTTGACAAGGAAGAGCACTCTGGTAGTCTTAGTTGATGCATTGTCCCCACTCACGGTGATCGTAACGACATCCAAGCCGTTCCAGTTTGCGTCAGGTTTGTAGCTTAAAGTACCAATCTTGCTGCTCGCCTGGCTGAAAACATCAGAGATGCTGATTTCACTCAGGTAAGAAGTCGACCCCTGGACACTCACGCCACCGTACGAACACGATATCGCAACAGTGACAACATCGGATGCAGAATTGACCATGCCATCGGGGTTGCTGATGGAGATTTTCTCCAAGTCAGTGGCTGCAACCCAGACGGAGTCCTCCTCAACCTCGATGGGCTTTCCGTAGGAAAAGGCATCGGGAACCTTCACGTCAAATTCTCCAGTGCTAGCTAGGACGGAAATTATGGTAGTCCCAGCACATTCACCACCCCTGCCGTCCTTCACAGTCACATCAATTGCATCCTGCCCGACAAAGCCAGCATCTGACTTGTAAGATAGCTTACTCAAGGCCGTAGTGATGGCATTAACGCCACCACTAAATTCAAGGATTTTATTTTCGTCGCCATCTCCACTTAAGAACTGAGTCAAATACTTCTTTCCAACCTTGTCCATGCTTAGGGTTCCCTGAGACGTGCTCATTGAAACCGTGAGGAGGCTGTCCCACTCTTCTGATACGTCAACATCATCAACCGTGATACCTCCGACAAGAGTGGAGATACCGGACTGGCACAAGATAGCACCAGGAGACGACACAGTTGGGGCATCATTGACACTCTGGATATTAAACCTTATGGTTCCTACGCTGACTGCTGCGCTGCCATCCTTGGCTGTGATAACAACATCGGTGACACCGTTGAAGTTCTCGTCTGGTGTGAAGACTATCTTGTCGAGGTGATTTTTCAGGAGGGCGTTGCTGCCACTCAGGGTAAGAGAGGAGAACAGACCGTCTTGCTTAGTGTTAAC
>Ga0115006_10000672_pt1 | contig 19145 bp, 10 predicted proteins | sample ArcOceMetagenome_3_FD_88943 | JGI IMG/M metagenome (GOLD analysis project Ga0115006, IMG submission 88943) | Marine eukaryotic phytoplankton communities from Arctic Ocean - Arctic Ocean- Svalbard ARC20M Metagenome | ecosystem: Environmental > Aquatic > Marine > Oceanic | place: Arctic Ocean...
CAAACAGGCTTGGAGACCAGGCGAGGACGTGGTCCTGACAGGCTTGACGGCGGATACGTACCGGGTGAAGCTTGTTGCCCAGAACGCGTTCGGATGGGGCGACAAAGGGCCTGAGAGTCAGCCACTCAAGCTCGAAGACTCGAGCTCCCCGACCTTCCTGGGCAGCACGTCGTGGGCAGAGCGTGACGCAGCCGCGCGTAAGCGCGCGATCGACGTCGACGACGTGGGCACCTCGGCTCAGCATGTCAAGACGGAGTCCAAGATAGCCAAAAAAACGCCGGCGAGGAAGGCGAGGAAGTAGTTCTGGATCGTGTGCGGTGTTTAAGCTGTTTCGGCGGTTTAACGCAGCCAGGGCCAGGGGTTGTGATGACACAAAAGTTAGGTTGTCATCGAACAAAAAGTTCTAGAAATGACTTGATAGATTAAATTGTGCTGCGCGCCGCGGACCCCGCCAAGCGCGCTCCCTCATATACTTTATGAGTCTCGGCATTGTTGTCGCTCCGCCCACTGACGGCCGCGCCGCAGCGCGCTCGGTGTGCTGGTCGACCTGGAGCAAGCGCTGGTTCGACGCGCTGGAGCGCCACCCGCGCGTGACGGCCGGCAGCCGAGAAAACCCACCGACCGTGTGGGTGCTGTACGCCGAGGCCTCCTTCGACCTCGACTGGCCGCGCTACGACCTCTCCGGCCGCAACTACGAGGTGGCGACGCGGCCCGACTGCGAGGACCACGCGTGGGCGCAGACGGAGCGCGCCATCCCAGCAGCGCTGCACCAGCTCGCCACGATCACGCCTCCAGCGCGGCGCGGCGACCCCCCCGCGCTGCTCGTGGTGCTCTCCGGCCGGCCGATGCCGCTGGTGCGAGGCGGCGGCGGCGGCGGCGGTGGCAACGGCAGCAACGCCACCACAGCCAGCGGCGGCGTGGCGCTCGTGCGCGCGTCGCTCGAGTTCGAGCTGCGGCGCCAGCCGTCGCATCGGCTGCGGCCGCGGCGTGACCTGCCGATGCCGCCTGCGCCGACGCTCCGCCCGAGCGACCTGGCCGTGCTGCGCGCACTGCCGCCGCCGCCGCACGGCGCGGCTTCCGATGGCACCTGCGGCGACGGTTACGCGACGCGCTACCTGGCGAGCTTCCGCGGCCGCTCCAACCACCCGGTGCGAGCGCAGCTGGCGGCGGCCTTCCGCCGTGCGTCGACGTCCAAGCAGCAGCAGCAGCAGCACCGCCAGCAGCGCCAGCACTACCGCTACCTCGTGGAGGTGGTACACACGTCGCCCGCCGACGAGCGGCGCGCGCAGTACCTCGACGTGCTCAACACGAGCTTCGCCCTCGTGCCGCGCGGCCATTCCCTCTGGTCGTACCGCATGGTCGAGGCCCTCGCGGCGGGCGCCGTGCCGGTGCTCGTGGCCGACAGACTTCCGCTCCCCTTTGACGGCCTCGCCGGCGTGCGCTGGAGCGACTTCTCGCTGACGCACGCCGAGGGGAAGGTGCACACGCTGCCGGCGCGGCTGGCAGCGATGGTGGCGACGCCGAGCGGCCGCGCGCAGGTGTGCGCGATGCGCCGCGCCGCGCGACGGGCCTTCGATCTCCACTTTGGCACGATCGAGGCGCAGGTCGACACGTTTGTGGAGGCGCTGCTCGGCCTGAGGGCGCAGTGGCCGGCGCGAACGCGCGGTGGTGGATCGTAGTAGCGTCGTTGGATTAGTGTAGAGTGCAGTACACGTGCACACACAGTACGTTTACGTCACGCTTCGGTACCGAACGGGAGACACGTCTCGTCGGGAGATCTGTGGAGAGACGTCTCCTGTGGCCACCAGGTCCTGAGCACTGCTGCCCTGCCCGGTGCGGATCATCCACGAGCGCTTCGAGCTGCTCAGTCTGGAGGCAAGGCTCGCCTGATGCTTGGTCTCGCGGGCGACAACGGCTGGCCCGTCCGCCGCCTCGACCGCCGACAGGCCGGCGGCGTCGCCCGCGGCGATGGCTGCCAGCGCGTAGCAGCCCTGCTGCTGCACCTCGGTGCTGCCGGCGTGTCGATTCAGGGCGGCCACGACCGCCGCCGCGCTCTCAGCCTTGAGGACCGCCTGCTTGCATGCGGCGTCGCCCAGCGCGAGCGTGCCAAGCGCGGCCGCTGCATTCTGCACCAGCCATCGGTCGTCCATGTGCTGCTCGATGGCCGTCACGAGCGCCGCCGCGCCGTCCGCTTCCACCACGGCCGCGCTAGTCGCGCCCGCAGCGAGGCTGCGCAGCGCACCGCAACCCTGCTGCTGCAGCTCGAGAGCGTTGATGAACAGGCGCATCGCGGCCACCAGGGCGACCGCGCCACCCGCCCGCGCCACCGCCTCCCTGCACGAGGCGTCGCCAGCAGTGACGTTGCGCAGCGCGGCGCACCCCTGTCGTTGCACCTCCTCGTCGTCGACATGCTGCTTCATCGCCTGAAGCACCGCGGCGATGCCGCCCACATCGATGACGGCACGCTTGAGGTCGGTGAAGCCGCTCGCGATCTCGCCGAGGCCGGCGATGGCGTCGCGCTGCGCCGCGACGTCGTCGGGGCGCGCACGCATGACCGCCGTAAGCGCAGCCTCCGAGCGCATCGCTGAGACAGGAGAATCGGGAAATTAACGATTTTTTTATGCAGAACTTGTGATAATTATACTTAGTATGCACAAAAGCTAGCGTGGCTGACGCAAGCTACTCTACTAGCCCGTCTCCACTCACATGGCACCGATACCATCGCTCGAGCTAGCATGCGAGCTCGAGCGCATGCCAATCGTCGCCATCCTGACCGGCCTGACCTCGGCGCGGGCCGCTGAGGTCGGCCGAGCGCTCGTCGACGCCGGCGTGACCATTCTGGAGGTTCCGCTGCGCGGCCAGGGAGAGGGAGAGGCGCTAAAGGCGATCTTCGAGCTGGCGATTGCGGTGGGCGACCGCGCGCTGGTGGGCGCGGGGACGGTGCTGACGGTGGAGCAGGTACGGCGGGTGAAGGCCGCAGGCGCAAAGTTGATCGTCTCACCAAATCTCGACGAGGCGGTGGTGAAGGCGACCAAAGAGGCGGGAATGGTCAGCTTGCCGGGCGTCTACACACCCACGGAGTGCCTGCAGGCCGTGGCGCTCGGCGCCGACGGGCTTAAGCTCTTCCCGACCGACGGCACGTCGCCACGGATGCTCAAGGCGATGCTGGCGGTGCTGCCGTCCGAGGTGCCGGTGCTGGCAGTCGGCGGCGTCGACGCGAAGATGGTGGGCACGTGGTGGGCTGCCGGCGCCCGCGGCTTTGGTGTCGGCTCGTCGCTGTGGAAGCCGAGCATGACGACCGAGCAGGTGTCCGCACTCGCGGTCGAGCTCGTCGGTGCCGTCGAGGCTGCGCGCAAGCCCAAGGAGGCCGCCTCGAAGCCGCCCGCGGCGGTGGCCAGCACGCCCGGCGCTGGCCCTCCCATGGGCTGGCTCGCGCTCGTGTCGGCCGTCGCTGCCGTCTCGGCGGCTGCAGGTATGCTGGTGGGCATGCGGATGGCGAAATTGTGAGTGAGTGAGTGGACTCGAAAAGAGTGCGACGTTGAGTGACAGACTGACAGTGTGCGTCTCGATTGACGATTGCGATTGCGATTGCGACATGCCACATGCGAGTAGAGGTGATCATTATATGCTCAACTCGACCAGACTTTCTTTCATACCACGCACAGCAAGGGGCTAAAGCACCCTGCGACCGCAGTCTAGCTCTAGATCACGCGGCGAACAGTCTCGCACGCTGAGCACATGGACTCGCCTTGCGCGTGTATTTGAGACCGCTTCTTCAGTGCCCATCCTCCAGAGGCGGGAGATGCCAGCTGCCGTCGGGGCCGAGCGTGCACGAGTAGTGCCCCTTGCCGACGTGCTCCTCGACCCGCTGCGCCGCGTCGGTGTGGGTGATGCGACCGGTCAGAGCGACGCGGTAGCCGCTCCGGCCCGAGGTGCCCGGAGTGTGCATGACGCCGTGCTTGGCCTTGGCTTGCAGCCCGGCCCGCTGCACGTGGGCGACGCCCTGCGTCGTGACGAGGCAGCGCGCCGCGCTGAAGGTGTCGCCACGCGGCTGCCAGTTGTCGATCGGCCGCCACAGCACGCTCTCCTTGCCCTCGTCCTCGGGCTTCTCGTAGAAGACCGTCGTCACGACCGGCTGCTTCCGCACGAGCGGCGCGCATTTCGCCTCGACGTCTCGCATGTCGTCCTGGTGGTAGTAGAAGCCCGACGAGCGAACGTTGAGCGACATGATCAGCGTATTGAAGCCGGGCGCCGCGGGGTGCGCGAGGTGCGTCGCTGTGTAAATCATCGAGTGGCCGCGCGACAGTTGACGGCTCAGCGCCGTGTGCTCGGCCGGTCGGACGAGCTTCAGCTTGCCTTCGTCTTGGCCCAAGACGTACGGGCCACCAAACGCACGGATGAAGCCATCGCCGTTTCGCTTGGCCCAGAACGATGGTTCATGGCACGTCTCGCGCACGCGGCTCAGCGTCGCGGGCAGCCACGCGTGCGCGCCGTGCGCCGCTCCGCTCAGCTTTTCGGCCGCGTACTTCTTGTTGTAGTCGCTCTGCCTCACTTGCGACACGGGATGCGACACCATGTCGGCCGCGCCCGCCAGCTGCCACCGCTCCGGCGGCTGCATCCCATGCGACGCCCACCATGCCTCGTCGTCCGGCGGCCCGAGGCCGAGCTTGGCCAGCGTCTTCGCCGAGGGCGGCCAGCCGCGCTGCTGCTCCGCCTCGACCTCGGCGCGCGTCAGCGGCTCGACCGCCGCCGCGTCGAAGGCGTCCCACGGCACGTCGTACTCCGCAAACGGCGCGGCCTTTTCGCCGGGCTGCCAGACGTCGTGACCCGGCTGCCACGGCGACGGCCCGCCGGGCGGCCACGCCTCGGCGAGTGGAGCGGCGACGCCCTGCGACGCCTCCAGGTCAAGCTGCGCGCGGCCGCCGCCCGTCGCGCCGCTCGTGTCGATTAGCTTGCTCGTGGCGACGCTCGGGCCCGCAGCACCTGCGGCGCCGGGCGGCGGCGCGCGCTCGAGCGAGAGCATCGACGCGTCGCGGCACGCCGCCGCCAGCTGCCCACGCGCCTCGCACGCCATCAGCAGCGGGAGCACGTGGTCGCCGCTCGTGCCGCGCTCGTCGACGGTCACGCGCACCGCCTCGAGCTGCTGGGAGTCGATGAGCGGCGCGAGCGCCTCCGCCTGCCCGCGCGAGACGTGCCCGACGCCGACAGGCTCGCCCGGGTAGGCCACCAGCCGCCCCTCGGGCGCCTTCGCGCAGCACAGGATGGCGTTCTCGTCGTGCGCGTTGGTGGGGTCGCGCACGAGCGTCACGGCGTCGCCCTCGACGAGCGCCTGGGCCGCCTCGAGGTCGTGGTACTGCAGCCCGACGGCCTGCAGGCGGAAGCGGAACTGCTCGGGCGCGTCGTCCTCCACGGGCGGTGGCGAGGGCGGCCGCGTGGTCATCTCGAGCGGGCCGTCGATGGGCAGCGCGGAGGCGCTGCAGAAGGCCGAGGTGGTGCTCGCGGTGGCGGACGGGGCGGAGCTGGACGGCTCGCCGAGATCGAGGTCCGAGGCGCGCTCCTGGAAGGACGATGGAGCGGTGCTGGCGGCGGCAAGGTCGGAGGCGCGCTGGAAGGACAGGGCAGCGGTGGCAGTCGGCGGTGACGGGCGTGGACGCTTTGCTGGGGGCTCGTCGTCCTCGGCGGCGAGCGCGGCGACGGCTTGCGAGCCCGTCGTGAAGTAGAGGGGCTCGCTGGAGGACTCGGTCTCGATGTTCTGCTTCTGCCGAGAGGCCGCCGCTACCGCATGGGCGATGATCTGCTCCTTGAAGGCCTCTCGGTGCTTTGGAGCGGCAGGTCCGTGTTGACGGTCAATCGCACGGAAGGCCTGGCGGAGCACGTCGGATGCCGCCACAGGCGCGGCGCCCTGCGTTGCGTCCGCGGCTTCCGTCCGCGCGTGGAGCTCGCTGGAGGGAGGGGCCTCGTTGAAGCCCATGATCGAGGCGCCTTCACGGCGTATCGGCTTGCGTACGTTTGCGTTGCTCGGTGCAGCTGAGCGCGCGCCAACCAATCGATGAGAATTCAAGAAACAAAAGTTTTGTCCTCCGTCGATGTTGCTGAATGAATCCCGCAGGCACTATCAGGCTCTAACGCGGGAGGTGCAATACAGTAGCGTAGGTCTGGAACAACGAGGACCTGCGTGTCAAAGCCGGAGGACCGCCAGCCCCCCCCCGCTGTTGTTGTTGTTGTTGTTGTTGTTGTTGTTGTTGTTGTTGTTGTTCCCGCCCGTGCTACTTACTCTCTTACTTACCCGCGCCATGAAAAAAAAACGGTCTCTAGATAAGACGGGAAAACCTATCCTCCGCGCCTTTCTGTATCCGCGCGAAGCGCGCAACCAGCGCACGCAAGCCACAACCACCAAGCTTCGCTGCGAGTTCAACTTGCGTCCCTGCGCACGCCCACCGCCGCCACACAGATGACGACCACCACCGACTCCACCCCGACCAAGATCGACGCGATCGCCCGCGCCTTCGAGGACGCGCTCGCACTCTCCGAGGGAGCGGCTTCCGGCGACTCGGAGCTCTCGGAGGCCGCGGCGCTCGTCCGGCAGGCGCTCGGGCTGGTCAAGTCGAGGCGCAGCCGGATCGGGCGCGGCAAGCCCAGCGTGGCGAGCGCCCCAACGGTCGAGTCGACGATTCTGGAGACGATGCTGCCGCACGCGGTGCCGGAGGAGATGCCGCTCCCGCCGGCCTGGGGCGAGGACCCCGAGGAGCGCGAGGCGAGGGAGCTGGCGGCGCTGCGCGCGCAGTTCGCGGCGGGCGCGGCGGAGGAGGACGAGCAGCTGGACTGGTCGATCGCGGACGGCGGCGGCGGCAGCGACGACGAGGGCGACTTCACGGCGTACGGCGCCGGCGGCGACGACGGCGGCGCCGCCGCGCGCCTGCTGCTCGACTCGCTCGACCTGCCGCCGCCCGAGGCGGAGGCGGAGGCGGTGGTGCGCTCGTGGGAGGACCTCGAGGGGTTCGTGCCGCAGGGCACGCCCGGCTTCAACGACTTTGCGCGCGAGCAGATGCGCCTCGCGGGCGTGCCGTCGAACGCGTGCGTGAAGCCGCCCGACGAGCTGACGCCCGCCGAGTGGGTCATCGGCCCCGAGAAGCCGAGGCTGCAGCCGTACCAGGAGACGGTGGCGTACCTGTGCCGGCCGCAGTCGCTGCGCAACCCGCGCATGCTCGTCGTCCACCGCACCGGCTGCGGCAAGACGGCGACGATGATCCGCATCGCCGACGACTACTTCTCCGACCGGCGGCCGAAGGTGCTCATCTTCCCGACGAACACCGTGTGCAACTCCTTCTACCGCGAGCTGCGCAACCCGCACTTCCCCAACCGGTACGCGGCCTACCTGCGGCGCGGCGGCTTCACCGACGCGCGCAAGGCCCTCGAGCTCTCGGGCATCCTGCGCAACGGCGCGGTGGCGCGCGAGTTTGTCGAGCACCCCGAGCTGCCGTCGGCGCCGCTGCGCGCCTTCTCGTACACGCAGGCGGGCGGCGCCGCCTCGTGCGGCGCGCGGCCCAACGCCGTCTTCAAGTGCCCCGACGGCTACTCGGGCAGCTACCCCGAGCGGCTGCCGCGCAACGGCGGGTACGACGACTTCTCCAACGGCGCGTGCAACCCGTTTTCGAACAAGATCGTGCTGATGGACGAGGTGCACAACCTCGTGCGCCCCTCGGCCGAGATCCTGCGCAACCCGCGCCGCATGCTGATGCTGCAGCGGCTGCGGCAGCTGCTGCGCACCGCCGAGAACTCGGTCATCGTCGGCCTCTCGGGCACGCCGCTGTGCGACGTGCCCGCCGAGGCGGAGGCGCTGATGGGCCTCGTCAAGGGGCGGCGCGGCAAGGAGCTGAGCGACGAGGGCTTCGTCTCGTACTACATGGACACGCCGCCGTCGGTCTTCCCGCGCCTCACACCGGCGGGGCTGCCGCGCGCGCTGCCGGCGGCGTCGCTCCGCCTCGTGCCGCTGCGCAACCTGCCGATGTCGGTCGTCGAGAGGCGGCGGCGCGGCCGCGAGGGCAACCGCCGCCAGTACGAGGCCAAGGTGGCCGACGAGCTGAGCCGCCTCGGTGGCGGTGGCGGCCAGGTGGAGGCCATCGGAGGCGACGACTGCGCGGAGGACGCGGCGGGGGCGGTGTCGCTGCGGTCGGTCGACCTGATCAAGCTCGGCTGTATCTCGCGGCTGTGCGCGGTGGCGCAGACCTTCTCGTACGCCGGCCGCGACGACGTCTCGCGCGTCGTGCACGGCGAGGGCGGCCGCCTCCTCAAGCGCGACGTCGCCGAGGCCGAGTGCGGCGGCGACGCGCAGCGGCAGCGCGCGCGCGGCTACGCCTCGAAGCTCGCGCGGATCGTCGAGGACGTCGCCGCCGCGCCCGCCGAGCTGCGCACGCTGGTGCTCGTCCACCGCTACGCGGGCTACAAGCTGCTGCTGCGGATGGCGGCGAAAAAGTTTGGCGCCGACGCCGTGCGCGGCTACCCGGCGGCGCGCACCGCGGCCGAGCGCGCCGACGCCACGCTGCTGCCGCTGCTCGGCGCGCCGCACGACGAGGCGGCCGAGCCGAGCGACCCGTGCCGCTGCGCGCTGTGCGCCTTCAACCGCGGCGGCGCGGGCGCGCCGCGCATCATGATCGCCGACGCGAAGGAGTGCGGCGAGGGCGTCTCCTTCTTCGGCGTGCGGCGGCTGCTGTTGGGCGACGTGCCGTCGTCGGCCGACGAGCTCACGCAGCGCATCGGCCGCGCGGTGCGCTTCATGGGCCACGCGTCGCTCCCCGAGGCGGAGCGGCACGTCGAGATGCGCCTCTACGTCGCCACCGCCAAGGGCGGCGCGCCGACGGCCGACGAGCTGCTGGTCGAGCGGCTCGCGGCCGACCTGGTGGGGTACGGGCCCGAGCTGCAGCGGCTCAAGGCCAAGGCCGTCGACGCCGGAATGTGGGACGCGTGCGAGCCGTGCGCCGACGAGGAGCAGGGTGACGACGCCAACGCCGATGGTGCCGACGCCGATGACGAGGCGATGGAGGAGGTCAAGGCCGGGCAGGAGGCCGTGCAGGAGGAGCAGCAGGAGGAGAAGAGGGGCGAGGAGTGCGCGCTCGGCTCGGAGGCGTTCAAGGCGCTGCAGGCCAAGGGCCTCAAGGACGCGCTCCACGTCGAGGAGGCGCTCTCGGAGAGCGACGACGACGACGCGGCGGCCGCCGACGAGGCGGAGGAGGAGGCGGCGCTCGACACGCGCTCTCCCGAGGAGATCTTCCTGGCGCTGCAGCCGAAGAAGCTCAAGGTCGCCGAGCTCAAGCAGGTGCTGGGTGGGCGTGGCCTCAAGACGAGCGGCCGCAAGGACGAGCTGATCGCGCGCGTCGAAGCGGCGATCGCCGCGGCGATCGAGGCCACGCCGCTGCCGGCGGGCTGGAAGGCGGCGCAGGCGGCCGATGGCTCGACCTACTACTACGACAGGGCCACCAAGGTGACGCAGTGGACGCGGCCGATGGCGCCGACGGAGGCGGCGATGGCGGCGGCGGCTGAGACCACCACCGAGGAGGAGCCGTCGTCTGTCGAGGCGGAGACGGCGCCAGCGGAGGCGACGAGCGCCTCGCCATCGCAGCCGCAGCCGCAGCGCCCCGTCACGCCCGAGGCCGCGGCCGAGGCGGCTTCGCCGGCCGGTGCGGAGGAGCACGGCGTGGATGGGCTGGAGGAGGCGGTGGCGGCGCTGCAGATCGGCGACGAGCCGAGCGCAGAGGGCAAGACGCGCGCGGAGATGGAGGCGGAGATCATGCTCGAGTCTCACATGGACACGCCGCGCGCGCAGCCCAAGGACGGCGGCGGCGGCGTGGGCGACAAGGAGAATGCCGTGCAGCGCAGCCCGAAGCGGCCCGGCCGCAGCCCTCTGGCCTCACCGGGGGCTGGCGTGGGCCGCGCCTCGCCGGCGGCGCAGCTGCCGTCACCTGGCTTTGCTCTCGAGCCGCCGCCGCCGCCCGCGTCGGCGCCTCCCGCCGAGGAGGCGCCTGGCAAGGCTGCGCCGCCGAAGAAGAAGGCGGCCGCCCCCGCCGCCGCCAAGTCTGACAGCGACGGCGCGCCGAGGCCGAAGCCCAAGGGCGGCAAGCGCCCCGGCTTCGTCGCCTTCTCGCGCGACGCGGCGCGCAGCGGCGACGAGGACAGCGGCAGCGACATGGACGACTTCATCGCCGGCAGCGCCGAGGAGTCGGACGGCGAGACGAGCGAGTCGAGTGGATCGTGGGATGGCTCCGGCAGCGACGACGCCGACGACGCTGAGGGCGACGCTCAGAGCAGCGATGCCAGCGGCAGCGGCAGCGACGACGACGATGGGGAGGATGCGGAGGTCGTCAAACAGGACAAGGAGCGTCGCAAGTCGACGCAGGCAGAGACCGCCGCCGACGGGTCTGGCCTCAGCCCCACGACGCTCGAGTGGCATCAGCGCCAGGAGGCCGCCGCCCAGAGCACGCCGGACGGGGCAGCAGTGGCGTCTCCACCGCCGGCGGGATGGGGCCGCCTCAGGAAGAAGCAGATGGCATCGAATGCCGACGCTTACGAGTTTGACGACCTCGATGAGCTTGGAGATGTCTGAAGAGCCCGCTGCTTGTGCTTCCGCGTGGACGCAGGCAGATATGTGAGGTCGAGTGCGATGCATGACGGGTCACAGCTGGTGAAGCACAGGAGATTTCGATTGAATTTGGGGGTTTCCCTGTCACGTGTCAGGTGTGGTTGGTCTATAGACAGGGTGCAGTGCCGCCAGGGCGTATAAGGCAGTCTGACCGGTGAAAAACTGAGTAACTGACAGGTTGATGATGTGTTTTCGAAATATCTAAAGTAAAGGACACCGGTAAACGCCAAAACCTAAAGTCCACCACGCGGCGGCAACGCCAACAAAATTAAGCCTCAGTGAATACACCTCATGATCTGCGGATCTGCCACGCTTTGCTAGCGGTGGCGGTGGCGGCGTCGGCTTGGGCGGCGTCTACCGTGCGGCCTTGTTTGTGGCCTGCGTAGCAGCGACGAGCTCCGCCATGCCACCACTGCCACTCTTTTGGCTTGAAATTTTGCGAGGGGAGGCCATCACAGTCCAGCCCTCCGACTCGAGATGTCCAACGAGGCCCGTTTCCTTTGCTTTTACTCTCAGCGCGCGCCAGTTGTAAAGCTTACTCACGGCAGAGCCAGCATCGCGCCCATTGAGGCGGTCATCGAGCGAAGGCCGCCTGAGCTTTGCGACCTTGCTGGGAACGTAGCGGGGGCCCCCATCACTGCTGGCCATCGGCGTGCTCTGTGCTTCCGGTAATGGCGGCATGGGCGACAGCACAGGTGGCAATCCCTCGGGGACCTTGTTCAAGGAAGCTCTGCGAACGATCCCGACCGAGCGCCGTGGCGACGTTTCCGGTGGCAGGCTCCCAGGCAGTACGATTGCACTAGAGCCCTTTCGCAGCCCAGGGCTCTTGCGTGGCGTTCCACCCGTGATTGAGGCCTTCTTTGGAGTCGACTTGCGCGGTGGAGCGAGGCGCGTCTTGAATTCTGCCCGCGAGTCCTCTGGCAGCTTGGTCAACGCCTCCTCCAGCAGCGCCGTGCTCACCCCTGCCGCGATGGCTTCGTTCAACGCCTTACTCAGCAGTGGCACATCCAGCCCTCCGAATAGGGCACATCCAGCCCTCCTTGGCAAGCTCTCCTCCTCGTCGGCCTCGTAGTCCGACTGCGAAGCGACAGAAGACCAAGCCGTATCCTCGCCATCGGAGTTGTACCCTGTAGACGAGCGGCGCTGCAGCTCGAGGGCCGAGGCAATGTGCCTCTTGTGCTCCATTTGCACCGCATAGCTGACCACATTGGCAACGTGGTTGAGATCGTCGTCGGAATCCTCATCGTCCGGCCGGCCCCCGGACTGCCTTCGCCGCTTCAGAACCGCCTCGTGGGCAATCTGCTGGACATTGGCGCGCACCAGGTTCCAGGAGTGGAGCCTCTCCGCTGGAACCACGTTGCCACTCAGCGTCCTCACCATGATGGCATATGACGGCGTCGGCCCAGGTGTAGTGGTGGGGGTGCTTGCCTCACCGCGGTCGAGCTGCGGCAGCGGCCAGCCCTGGTACTGTGCAACGACGAAGCGCGCCAGTTTGAGGCCCAGCGCCCGATCATCCTTGCGCTTGCCCTTCTGGCCGGCGGCCTTTGACTGCAGCTCGCCCACACCGAGGACGTCGTCGCCAAGGTCGTCCATGTCGTCGCCTGAATCGTCCTCAAACTCTTCGTCGAAGCCCTCGTTGTGTTTGCAGAAAAAGTGCGCCAGCTGCGCGCCAAGCAGCGCATCGTCTGCCGACAGCGGCTTCGGGTCCTTGGCTCGCTCTGCAGCCTTGTGGCGCGACTCGAGAAAGCTGGCCAGTTGCAGGCCGAGTGCTTCCTCGGCCGACGCGCCGCCCCCGCCTGGCGCGCGCAGTGCGGCGACCGGGGCATGGGAACGCAGGAAGTGGGCAGTGTCCATGCCGTGCTTTATGTCCTCTGCCGTTGGTGGTGCACGGTTTTGGGTGGCCATGACAGGGGTCTGCGGCGTGGCGGGCGTCTGCGCAGTGGCCCCGACCACCGCGTGTTTCTCGGCCTCGGTGGCCGCAGCGGCGAGTGCAGTGAGCTTGGCCTCCGCCTTGGTCAGCTCCGCCTCGCGATGCGCAATCGCCTCGCGTGCCGCGCGCTCGCGTTCCAAGTGCGCCTGCTCACGTGCCTCGAGCTTGGCCTCGCGCTCGGCCAGCATCTGCTCTCGTTCCGCCAGCCTCTCCGCCTCGACCTGCTCCTCGAGCGCCGCGACGGACTTGCGCCCGACCCGGCCGCGCGCCGCTGCCTGCAGCGCGGTCGCCGCCCTGTGCTCTTGCAGCTCCGCGAGCATTTCCACCGACTTCCTGCGGACCGCGTGCCCGAGCACGGCGGCCTGCATCAGCGTCGCTGCCGCTGCCTCGACCTCCGCCTGCATCTTCTCCGCCTCGGCGAGCGCCGTGAGAGCGCGCAGCTTGGCTTCGGCCTTTGCGAGCTCCGACTCGCGCCGCTTGCGTTTTGCCAGGCCCGCCTCGCGCGCCGCCGGCTGCCGCTTCTCGTCGTCCTCGTCCTGCTTCAGCAGCTCCACCTGCCACCGCTCCAGCTCCGCGGCGCGCTCCTCGTCCTGGCGCCGCCGCGCCAATGCATCGTTCAGCGCGGCCTGCTCTCCGCGCATCCGCCGCTGCTCGGCCGCCTCCGAGTCCGGATCGATCCGGTCCTCCGCGTTGCCCAGCCACCTTGCAGCCTCGGAGCGCGCGCCAGGCTCGGCTCCTACCCTCTGGTCGCCCCCAACGGCGCCCTCTGCGGGCTTGGTGGAGGTGCGGCGCCGTCGACGTCTGCCCGAGGAGCCGTACGAGTATTCGGGCCCGTTCTCCTTGGAAGTTTCGACCGCCGCCCGGGGCGGCGTTGCAGCTGCTGACGGCATGGCAGCCGGTGACGATTGCATGGGAGTGGTGGCGGCGGTGGCGGTGGCGCTGCCGCTTCCGGTCAGCTGGTGGCTCGCGATCCTGGCCTCGAGCGCATCGCGCGCGGCGCTCCGACGACGCTCGGCCATTGCGGCCGTCGGTCTGCTTTTGTGCTGCCGGTGCGTCGATCGGTGCCGAGCGCACGCGATACGGGCAGGCAGCGATCAATGCCAGATTTGGGGCGGGCTCTTGTTGTTTGTGTGTTTCATTCATTGAGGCTATTGAGGCTATTGAGGCTGGTAAATGACTTTCTGTAAAGTATTTGGTCTACCACGCGCGATAAGCCGAGTGTTTTCGTGTGTTTTGGGGTGCGGCCGTTGGGAGCGGGGCGTGGTCCTCCGCTGGTTTGTGGTGGTTTGTTTTGTTTGGGGCAGCGAGTCAGCGTCCGCTGTTTTCATCTAGCTCCCTGGGTTGCCTATTTGGGGTTTCGTGTTTTCTTTTCTTTCCTGCGCCCCTCGCTGCGTCTTGATGCTGGCCCTCGCCTCCGGCCTCGTTTCCTTCTCGACGGCGCTCCCGGCTCAGGCGGGGGGCAAGCCCCTCGTCGAGCTGCCGCTCTCGGCCGCCGCTGCCTCCTCCAACGCGACCATCGCCGCCATGCCCGCGTCAACAGCGCCCCTGCAGGTCCAGGCGACCACGCCGGAGCAGCACGCTCGGCTCGCGAAGTGGCGCAGCCTCGCCCACGACGCGGAGCGGCAGCTCAACACGATGGGCGGCATGTCCAACGTCACCGTCCTGCCGGCGCCGCACGTCGCGCGGAGGGACCCGAGGGAGCAGCTGCCGAGCCGGGAGACTCACCTCATCAGCGGCGAGCACGAGGAGCTTGGTGCCGCGGACGAGGACCGCGCCGAGGCGCACTCCGACCTCAAGCCGCGAGGCAAGGAGTGGCGCCGCCAGCTGGCGCAGCGCATCAACGAGGAGCGCTTGTCGCGCTGGCGTGAGGGCGAGAAGGCGCTGAGGGGGTCGGGCCGCTGGCAGTCCCCTGCGTCGGCGGCGCCCGCACCCCAGTGCAGCGCCGCGACCTGCCCGAAGAGCTTCGACGCGCAGTCGCAGATGTGAGATGAGCGCGCTACGCACGGATGTTGCATGCCATGGTGGTGCATGTCGCTCTCCCCGTCTCTCTCTGTGCGACCCCTCCCCCCTTCCTCCGGAGGTCAAAGAGTGGGGTATGAGTCGTGGTGGTAGATGTACAAACACTTCAAATCGAAGACAACCCGACAAACGCAATCTCACTGACTGCTGCGCACTGCGCTGGCCGACGGCGGGCGCGACAAGCGCTCGCCGGGCGGTGGCGCGCGCGCGCCGCCGGCTGAGCCGGGTCGGCCGCCTGCAGAGCCTGGCCGGATTCCCGCCGAGCCTGGCCGGACGCCCGCCGAGCCCGGCCGCAGGCTTGCCGAACCGGGCCGGCTGAGCGGGCCGGCACGGCTGCTCGCCGAGCCGGGTCGCGTCCAGCCGCCGAGCCCGGGCTCGCCGCCCTGCCTGCCCAGCTCGGCCATGACGCGCTGCGTGTCCGAGAGCGGCCGCCGCCCCCCCTCCTCTGCGAGGCCGTAGCCCTGCTGGAAGGACGCCGAGCCGGGGCGGCTGCCGGCGCTGCCGCCGGGCGACAGCGGCGCACGGTACTTTGGCGAGAACTCGCCGGAACGGCGCGGCGGCGACCCGCCGCTCTGCGGCCGCCTGCGCTCTGCCGAGCCACCGCGCCGCAGCTGCGAGTCGCCGCCGCCGCCGCCCGCAGCCCGCGAGGTGGGCGAGGGCGGCTCGTCCGGCGACGAGGGCGGCTCGTCGCCACCGGCGTCGCGCGTGCCCGGGCTGCTCTGCGGCCGTGTCGAGAGCGTCACGGGCCGCCCACACAGCACCGCCGGCGCCTGGTGGCGCACGAAATGCCTCGAGCTCGCGGCCGCCGCCGAGCGCGGCCGCCGCGGGTGCGTCCGTTGCGTCGAGCGGCCGCCGCCGCCGCTTGCATGGCGGTGGTGGCTGTGGTGGTGGAGGAGCGACGGGTGCGACGCGCGGCTCGACGTCGAGTAGGCCGAGTGAGAGGCGCCGCGGCTGGCGTGGCCGCGCGGCATCGCGTACACGAAGAGCCCCATCCCCGACGCCATCCCCGACGCCGACGAGAGGCCGCCCGCGCCCGCCACAACCTGGTAGCCGCCGTATCCAAGCGCCGCGGCGCCGCAGCACGCCGCGGGGTCGCGCCCGCACGTGCGAGCGTTGGGCGCCTCGCGCCACGTGCCGAGCGGCGGCCGCGAGACGGTGGCGGACGCCGCGCGCGTCGGCTTGGTGGTGCCGCATGCGGCGGCGGTGGCGGAGCGCGCCGGGCCGCCACCGCCACCGCCGCCACCCTCGCCACCCGACGCGCCCGCGCCGGTGTGAAGCACGGGCGCGGAGCTCGGACGATCGAGCTCGGCGCCGCCACCGACGGCGAACTCGGCCGGTGGAGGCGAGGCGGCGCTGTCGCGCAGAGGGGAGTGCCAAATGGCGCCGCCTGGCGCGCCGCCCGGCGCTCCTCCGGGCGCATCTGGCGAGGGGCCCTCCTTGGCCTCCTCCGATGCCGATGCGTACGCGCCGCCGACCGCGGGCGAGACGGCGCCCTCTCGGAAGGCGGCGACCGGGTCGATCGAGAGATCCTCGGTGAGCGGGTCGGCCGCCACCTGCGAGGCCGCCGTGGCGTGCCTGCCACGCCCACCACCCGTCCTGCTGCCGCACGCCGGCCGACGGCTGGTGGCGCCACGAGCCACGGCGCCGGCATCGGCCGCCGTGGCCGCTGGCGCCTCGCCACCGCCCTCGCCGCCCTCGCCGCCCGTGCCGTCGGCCTGCTCGGCGATGCTGCTGCAGCCGCGCTGCTCACTGCCGGCGCCGACGGCACTGCTGGGGGCGCCGCCGTCCTCGCCGGCGCCGCCCTCTGCCGGCGCGCCCTCCTGCTGCGTCTGAGGAGGTGCAGAGCCGGCGCCGCCCTGGCCACCCTCGCTCTCGGCCGCAGGCGTGGCCGGTGCAGCGGCAGGCGTGACGGCGGGTGCGGGAGGCGTGGCCCCACACGTGCCTCCGGCGTCCGCGGCGAGACCCAGCACGGGCCGCGTCTGTGACGGGTGTATCCGGCTGAAGGCGACGCTGACCTGACGACTCGGCGACGGCGACGGCGCAGCCCTGTTGGCGCTCCTCAGGCTCGGGGCGGGTCGATGGCTGGGAGCCGCTCGCTCGGACGAGTCGGGGGTCTCGCTCCGAGGCGGGGAGCGCGGCCGATTCTCGGAGGCGGCGACGGCCGCCCTCACCGCCGGAGGCATGCCCCACGTGTCGGCGTGCATGGCTCGCGAGGTTGCGATCTTGCGCGCCATGTACTGCGCGGCTGGGCTGCCCTGGAGCTGCAACGCGGGCCTCACGTGCCGACGTCGCGGGTCGGCCACACGCTTCGGGTCGACGGTGTGCTCGTGCTTGCTGAGCCACTGCCTCTCCCACGTGCGGTCCAGCACCTCGACCCTCGGCTTGAGCACGGGCACCGAGTTGCTCGTGGCAAGCTTGCGCTTCTGGACCTCGGACGGATCGGCACCCGCCTTGAACCGGAGAGTCACGTCAAAGTAGTCGAGACCGGGCACCCACTGGTCGATGGCCAGCGCCTGTAGAGCCGAGCTCGCTGTCGTCGGCGTCTCCGCAGGGTCGAACTGAGGCAGCGGCCGCTCCTTAGGCCGGCGGTCCCTCTCCGCGTAGTAGGCGTGCGAGGCCGCCGCGTTGGCACCGGTGGGCCAGGCCTGGCGCATTATCGCGCTGGGCAGACAGCAGGCGCGATAGGCGAGAGCGCGTCGGCACTGGAGAGGTCGGTCTGACGTTTCACCGCGCGTCGGCTGCAGAGCAGAGTCTCACTCAAGAACGGCCAAGTCTTCGAAGTAAGTTAATAACCTGTGTGCGTGATACCCTAATCTTACTTACTGACGTAGTTGCAAGTTTTCGACACCAAGTCGGTAACACTTGGTAAGGGTAATAAAAGCGCCCCAAACTCTAACCTATTTCCCTGTTCACCTGGGTATACGGCGAGCTACCGCTCACAGCTGGCAATCAGACGCGCTGAGCTGGCGCTACGATTAGTGAACGCTTCACGCTGAACACCTATGTTACCGCGTTCGCTCTCTTTCAGTGTGCTCGCCTCCGTCGTGCTGAAGGCGGCTGGGCCCAGGACCTCGTCAGCTCTTCCTCTGGGCCCTGCAAGGTCAGCTCCCAGAACTGCGTCTGCTCATCCAACTACGACGATGAGTGCCAAGCTCGTAGCGGGAACTACGGCAGCAACGAGGCGTGCAGCGTCTCCTTCACCGAAGAAGTCGAGCTGACAACCGAACATTTCGACACGGAAACCATGTGGGACTACCTGACCATCAACAACAATAGATACAGCGGCAGCAGCGGCCCAGAAGGTGTCGAGACCACCGCGCTCGCTTGGCGCAGCGATGCCTCCTACACCTTGTCGGACTTCAAGGTCTGCGCGTCCGTAGCCGGCGCCATGCCGCCATATCCACCGGGCGCCGCGCCGTCGCCGGGCACCGTGCCGCCGCCGCCGTCGCCGTCCCCTCCTCCGGGAATCTACATCGACTCCACCACGACCGTCCATCCGATCGTCATCTTCTACGGCCTTCTCTTCGGCATCGGCGGCCCCATCGCGGCCATCGCGGCCTTCTTCTCGCGCAAGCGCTACATCGCCCGGCAGAGGGCCCGGGAGGAGAACCTGCGGGTGGCAGGGCCAATGCAGCCCCTCGGGCAGACCAACGTCGGCGGCAGGCAGATGCTGCGCATCAAGGTGCCCGACGGAATCAACGCGGGCGGAAATTTCCAGATCCGCACCCCCGACGGCGGCGTGCAGAACGTCCGCTGCCCCATGCCCTTCCCGCCCCAGGGGATTTTCGATCACCCGTGGGCTCCGGTGCAGCAGGCGGCCCAGCCGAACATCGTCGTCCAGGTGCCCGCCCAGATGCCGGTGGGATTCGGCCACGCTGGCGTGCAGATGCAGCAGCCCGTCGCCATGCCTGTCGCCATGCCGATCGCGCAGCCGATCGCGCAGCCGATGCCACCTGTCAGCATGGGCACGTATGTGACCGTGGCCGGCACGCCGATGGAAGGCCCGCAGCCGAGCGAACCGCCCATGGGCATGCCCGTGTACGATGCACCGTCGAGCTCCGCGCCACCGGCCTACCCAGCCTACCCAAGCAGCAGCTCAGACGAGAAGAATCCGCCGCCAGGATACTCGAGTGGATACAGTGGATATTACGACATCGCACCGAAGCTCTGATCGACGGTGGGAGGGGGTGGATGGGTGGGAGGCGGGTGGGGGGGGGTGTGTGCAATTGTGCTGGTTTTTTTTTTGGAAACTTATTCGACACGTGCCTTCCTACCGTACGGTATTAATTAATTTATTATGTGTTCGAAACGTACACGTACAGAGACAACTACTAGTAGATGTTCAGGTTGGACCTGAGATCCTTGGAGCGCTCGGCGAGCTCGTGCGTGTAGCGGTACACGTCGTCCATTGCGTCCTGGCAGTTTTGCAGCAGCGTGTTGATCGCCGCCTCCTGCTGCGCGTTGCTGCCGCCCTCGCCGCCGCTGCCGACGAGCGACTCGACCGTCGATGCGAGCTCGGCTTGCCCCGCCCACGCCTCGACCTCGCCGGCAGCCGAGCCCACG
>Ga0115006_10000673_pt1 | contig 19140 bp, 6 predicted proteins | sample ArcOceMetagenome_3_FD_88943 | JGI IMG/M metagenome (GOLD analysis project Ga0115006, IMG submission 88943) | Marine eukaryotic phytoplankton communities from Arctic Ocean - Arctic Ocean- Svalbard ARC20M Metagenome | ecosystem: Environmental > Aquatic > Marine > Oceanic | place: Arctic Ocean...
ACTTGTTGTAAGTTTCACAACTACTTGATGAATTGACGAATCGACGTCAACAGGCAGTTTAATCCACGTCACCCGGCAGGCTACACCACGTAATCTTGCTGTTTCCGGAGATGACTGACACTCAATCTCAGTGTCGCCACATTCTGGTGCTGTCGCATCATTTACTATCGTGTTAGACCACCGCTCAATTGTCCTCGATGCTTCATTCGTACACTTGAAGTGCAAGACATATTTTCCGTTCTGCTCCCACTTCCACGTTGGAATCAGACTGAATGTAGATGTACAGGAAGTGTCTTGCCACGCCAATAACACTGCATCATTTTTAGCATCGACGACACGGTATTCACACTGCACTGACGTGTCATCATCCACACAGTCGAATAAAACCGTCGTGTTGCGTGTTGACAACATCTGAAACTGTCGATCTGGAGACCCGAACTCAACTCTTCTTATTTTGGGATCCGTATTGTCCACGATGAATCCGTCGGAAAAAATTAGGGTGCTTAAGAGAGATTCCGCATCCTTAAATTGTGCTCCCATTCTGTAGTGAGACCCCTGAACCAGGTCAAAGGCAATGCGAGTACTTCCGGATGAGTCGGGGTCTGAATAAGCTTGATTCGCTGAGGATTGATGTGATTCATTGACAAAAAGCGAAAATTGTACTTCAGCCAGACCGACTTTTGCGGGGTTGCACCTCCACGACACACTGATATAGCCCGGAAAATCCTTCTCTGTTACAACATCGATATCATCTTTATTACTTCCATCCCAAATTGTGCAATTGGGTGACGAAAGATGTAGCTCAACACTGTCAGAGCACTCAAGCAAGGAGGTTCTACCCGTGGCATCCACTGCAATCAGCGCGACGAATAGAATCGCTCCATCCTGAGCACTTACAGGGATATTCAAGTGTGCATGGTTTTCCGGACCGAGCTCAGTGAAGTTGGATACATTGGGAGCAATGTGCTCATTCTCCTTTATGCGCGCTGAACATGAGATCTCAGATACGTCAACAAAGTGCCTCACTATCGGTGTGTCTGAATCGACCTTCCAGAATGCCGAGATGGTGCTCCGACTCCAAAGACCCGATTTACTGGGAACTGAAACTGATTTGATCACAGGCCGCCGCTCTGAGCAACCGACATAGTAACCTTCAGAGAAATCTCGATTCCCTATCTCATCAATGCACGTCAGACCAATTTCGTTCAATTGTGGCCCTGCTTGGAGCTTGATCTGGTGATCACACACATCACAAAAGTGAAAATGAATGGATTCGGAGGTATTCATTGCCATCTCCGTTTGCAAGACGGATCCGAATTGCCATTTGACCCAGAGCTTTGCTTTGTCCATCTCCGCACCATGTGCAGCTTTTGAGCATTTTAAAGCTAGATTCAGCGAGCTGCATCCTTGCATCCAACATATACCCCGGTAATGACCATGACAGGATAGCTCAATAGACGGTACTGGCTTTTCGTTATCTTCGACAACGGTGATTCTCTGAGGCTCGCCTGCACGGCCAGCCTTATCCCTGATGATGAAAACTAAATCCACGATCCCGGGTGGAGGATACACCACATTGCTTCCCACCTGAAGTTGCTGATAGAACCTTGAACCCATGTGATCTGTGACTGCAAGAAATTTGATCCCTGATCCATGATCATGACCAACAATTGTTATCGGGATACCCAACAGAATCGATCGAGTGTATTGTGGTGCCTGTAGAACTTCTATAAGTGGGTCTTTGCCATCAATTACGATCGATTCGCTTACCATTTCCAGAGAGTGACCTGCAAGATCCGTGGAAGTGACGTGACAGAAGCACTGATCTGAATCTCTGACCTCAGTAAGGCCAGAAAAACGATAATCTTGCCGAAAAGGATCAACGACATGCTCACGGATGATCTTGAGATCATCATCCAAAGACTTGCACTTCAATCTGACAGTATACTCTTGAATTCCGAGGAAATCATACACACCATTCCAGCTGCACCGAAAGTTTTCAGTTGAGCCATGATACCGTTGAACATGACCTTGATCACCGGAAAAGACACAGGACGGCTGCATACAACGAGGGCCTTCATTTTTTACAATGACTTCGCTAGAATGAGCTAATGCATATCTGCCAGCTCCGTTCAAGCAAATGACGGATAGAAAGATCCGGTGTCCATTCAATCCATTCAAGTTCAGATCAATGGCCTGATTCTTAGTCCATGCCCAATCAGCCGATCCTGGAACGTCCACTGCCGCTGATATCAGACACTCCTTAGACCCAGAAATAGATGTCTTGACTTCGTAGTCCGCTGACACGGAAATCTCTGTACTTGTTATCATGTGCAACAATTCCCTTGATCCGACACGATGAACTCGCACGGCAGATATTTGGGGCATTACCACATCGATCGTGACGTGTTTGGAGCATATCTGAGACGAGGACTGACCCGCCGAGTTTGTTGCAATTACACAAGCACGATAAGAGCGCCTATGCGCCATGATGAGCGGAACTATGATTCCCTCTGATGATGAAGTCTCCACATCGTCGAGCAGCAGATTGTCTTCTTGAAATACAGACAATGAGTATGTAGAGATTGTGCTCAGGTCTTCTCGAAATTCCCAGCGGACTTGCAGACTTTCTGTGCTCCATTGAAATTCAATTTCTTCACCAGATTCTTCGGCAACGATCCAAACGCCGATGGGTTCTGGAGGTGTTCCATCTGTGCAAAATCAAGGCTCCCGGGTCAGCGGATACATACACTTTAAAGTTTGATGTACTGACCCCAAACCGGGCCAGCGGTTAAATACAACATGTACGCGAATACATGTAAGGAGAAAGTGCTAATTGTAAGTTTATTAGCCAATTCTATACACACACACACACACACACACACACACACACACACCGTGCACACATCAAGCCGAAAAACTGCTTCCTGGTCAATGCACATGTCAATGCGTCTAAGTATGTACATACAAGCACAAACGAAGGGGAGGGAAGGGGGAGGGGAGGGGTACATGCACGCAAACGCACACAGAGAGAGCAAACATGTCAAGGAATTTATACAACATGTAATTCGTATCTGATTGAATGCAGTCATTCGTTACCTGTAAGCAACGGATCTGCTACACATAGCACTTGTACACCAACTGCATTTTCGAATTCAATGGATACTTCAAGCACGTCACCGTGACGCAGATCAAAATCTTGTGCACGAAAATAGCCAGTATAAGAGTGCAGGAGCGATATGACAGTAAGTTCTTTCTGGTTGAAGCCAAATTTTGAGTCAGTAGTACGTTTGATGACTAAATTTCCCCGCACGATATGACTCTCAGGACACCACGCACACTCATCGCAAGAAAGGGTGAACGAATCGTTCACGCCCACGACAGACGATCCAACGAGAGAGCGTACTTGAAAGAGCGCGGGAACACAATATGGGTGCAGGGAAACCTTGACGACCCCATTTGAACATCGTTGACTTCTTCTACCAGCATTATCGAGCCAAAATCCGCAGACAAAAAGTCGAAGACCACTTGGCAGAGGTCTGTCTACTTGCAGTCGAATATCTCCATTGGTAGTTATTTCGACGACAGTGCGTGAAATCACGTCACATGCAAATTGCCTTGTCCCCACGCAGGCTTCAAGTTGACGAATACCAGCCGGATAATCCGTGCAGTTGCATGAAGCAACAAACTCGATTATGCTATTCAAGTATTCAACATCTTCATCTCGTTTCATTGTAGCAGGATCGACATCATTCATTTCATTTGAGCAAATTGGGTCATGATAATCTGCTTGATAAACTGGGCTGAAATGTGTCGATGTCTCGTTACTGAAACTACGCACTTCACAAAAAAACACGAATTTCTCTCCATGCTGCACAGGAAGGTTGGCAAAATAATGACGTCTGACACCAGCCCATGTTTCCTTGCGAGCAATCTCCTTCATGGACGGCCAGCTGAATGCTCCGAAGGTGATTGATGCCACTCCAGAAATCGACCGCTGAGCTCTTGTAGCCTGAGCCTCAATCCAATTTTTCTTGACGAAACTTGAATCCAGAGCATCTATAAAAACTGATGCATTTCCTTCGAGCTGGATCCGGGACGAGTCGATTAACAGCGGGATGGAATGCTCGAAGCCCACGTTCCCAAGGACGTCTTCGGTTCGCACAACAATGCGACAATATGAACCTTCTGAGATCTGGTCCAAGGGTATGGTGCTGTGAAACTCTTTCCCGATTGCCCTTCGCACAGCAGGACCAGTGTTGACGAGCCCCGTGAACTGTAGATTTTGGTACGTCTCCCTTTGAAGTGCGTATTCGCGTTGTACTCGGTCCTCCGGTATTACAACAGCTGAAACGTTTAGAACACCGTTATCCGGGCCTTCTTCGCCCACTACAAAGGTAAATGGGATAGGACCACTCCGCCTTGAGACGGCGACACATACGTGCGCCAAGCCATGTCCATCCACAGAGTCAATGCATGGATTGTCGAGGAAGTAGCCACGTACACTGTCATGTTCAGAAATATATATGCCATGAAACGCACTCCACACTTTCAGAGACTTGATTTGCGGCGCCTGAGCGTCCCAGGTAAAGAATGATGACCTCGATGACGACTTTCCGTTGACACCTTCTTTTGTGACGGTTATGAGAAGTGGTGCGTTGTGTGGAATATGCATCCCCTCGAAGATATATGATTCTCCTGATCCAGTCCGTTTGCATTCAATAAGAGCCCCATTTCCCCTGTCCAAGAACATACAGACTTGATGATCTGCTACCCTGGCAGTTTTTCCTTCTTCATTTCTTCCTGACCACTCAATAATGGCAGTGGAGGCTGACGATTGCCTGCCACGAATCATAGGGACAGAAGGCGGGCGGAGACCTTTTGCCTTGATTAGAGGCAACGAAAACAAGATGATTTTCTGATCACCAATAGGTCTAATTTCTGCCAACGTGATGTACTGTTTTGGACACCATTTTAACCCGCAAGGATAACAACAAAACCAACCGGCCTTACACCACTCTAGACAAAGCCACAGTCGATAAAAAGCGTTCAGTTGTATTATCAACGGCGTTACCGTAGCGACAATTTCCAGTTTTAGCGATTCCGGTGCTTTTGAGCCTGCAATTTGATACGTAGCTAAAGGAAGCTCCAAGAACCCCTGGAAGAATATTCCCAAAAGCTCAATTCCAGCTTGCGCAAAAACAAGATCTATATACCCTCGGAAGTAGACTTCAATCGCATGGTAAGGAACCAGCGCCGCAGAAACCGTTTGAGCTGTAAAGCACACGGACCCAACTAAACTTAAGCCATGCACGGCATCTGCGCCAAATGAGAACGTGATCGGAACGGGACCAACCATGAAAGGGCCCCAAGACTTGGGTTTTATGACTTCAGTATTTTTGGGTGCTATCAGCTGGCGTTCTGCAGACAGGCAATCATCAGCCACAAAATCCCATTCTCGATTCAAACGCTTGAAGTCTCTTCTCCGCCTACTGATCCCGTTGCACCAATCGAAATTTCCAAAGAGGCATCCATCCTTGACGATACGCCCTTCTACTTCCAAACTATAGGTGTTTGCGAATATGTCTGGCATCTTACTCCTCATTACTGGAATTTCCATGTGAAAGATTCGATCTTCACTCTCAGCTTTCATACTTTCTGAAATTTGCACCTTCTCGTCAGTAGCCGAATCAAACCAAACGAGCATGGACGAGGCGTCCATGGGACTGATTCCAGCTAATCCGAACGGGACCCTTACGCTCCTGCGGAAAGTTTTTTTCGTGGTCAAATCCCAATTTGGAACCTTGAAGCCTCGAAGATCTTCTACATGTATCAAGAGCTCTGGATACTCTGGATACGTTTGCGACACATCTACCTTGTCCTCAGGCTCGCATGTTTCCCATGAATCCCGTTCAACGGATTTACCCGATTCTTGGGATTCTGATTCCTCTTCCGATCCGCAACGAAGGGCGTGAAAGTCTATAGAACAGGGGATGGAATCTGGGCTGCATCTAGCCAGTGCCAAATAAACACCACCAAGTTGACGGAAAATGGCAAATCCAGATATATGCTTGCCCAACTGCACCACATATCGAACAATTAAGAATGGTCGAGTCCGTTCACGATGAAAAGATCCATCGTCAAACGCCACTGCAATTTTCCCATTCCCATCTGATCTTTCTTCAGACCCTGACCCTACCCAAAGTAGATTCTTGATTTGGTCCCACAACAGCATGGTGCATTTGACTGGAATTTGCTGCGAGTACTTAACTTGGAGAGTCTCTTGAGCGCTGTTGGAAAGCGAAGCCTGAATTTCAGATGTCTCAAAGCCCACCAGACTTCTTGCATCTCGATCAACAGTCCAAACGACATCGTCTACAATGGCAACAGCTTCGACTCCTCCCACCAAGTTGTTGCCGTCTTGGTCGCGAAGCACAAGGATCTTGACCAAATCTCCTTGATCATCGAGCACCACAAAGAGTGATGGGAATGATTGCCGTTTTTTCAGTAAGGTAGCTGCCATGGTCAACAGCATGTGCTTGACCCTCGATCCGTCACCGGGTACGGTATTGAGTACACAAGCGCTTCGAACGCTGTATTTATCATACAGACCAGGAAGTGTCCACCGTGGGCCTGCAATTTCATTGAATTCCAAGAAACTCCATGGGAACATATTCTTGTAAAGCGCGGTCGATCGTTCGTGAACCCAGACGCAATAACCCTGATCCCCTGCACCAGTTTTGCATACTGCAGAATCTCTCCAATTTGGAGCCTTCGGACGTTGCACGCTGCCTGCGGACATGGTAATTACGCTGGTTGCTCTTGCTATCTCCTCCTGAAATGAAGTAAATAGCGAGCGGGCCTCGGTAGCAAACCTTGCGGCATCATCCATGATACCAAAATTCTTCTGAACATTATTCAAGAAGCTCTTTATGTTCTCAGGAACGGCAAGCACCGTCTGATCTGCTGAGTTCAAAGTCTCAAAGAGGGATTGAAGCTTGCCGCTAAAGCCTAGACTCTTTTGGTCGATGGATTTCAACACCTCCGAAAACATCCCAGCCCCATGAAAGAAGGACTGTAGCTCGTTTAGCCCATCTGAGATGGGCTGCGTAATTGCGCGACTCGAAGCGGAAATGAAATTATTTTTATCACCCGTCAAGGCCAAGACCTTATCATAATAGACCAAATATTTTTCTATGCCGTCCAAATCTTCATGAAGAGAAGAAGACTTCGACTGTCGTGAGACAATGAGAGAAAACCCTTCTTCAAGCTCAGCAGGGGCCTGAAGTATTCGAGATTCCCACAATTTCTCTCTTGAAATCGGCAGTACGAATGATGCATCTGGAACCAATTCATCGTGCAAGGTGGAATCCAGTAACATCGCGAACGGGGACAGTGGGATGTCGGAGTTGATGCATAGAAATTTAGACGACGATTGCAAGACATTCAGGACTGCATCGATAGAGTGTTGATCTGTGGAGTCCATGAAACACTGGTTGAGGTCGTTTTCTGGACACACAACCTCACCAAATAAACAGAGATCGCCAACATGATGATCCGAGTATGAAATGAGATCGCCACGCATAACAAAATTCTGAAATTCACCAGAAACCGGGTTTACGGGCAATCCGTGATGCTGAGCAAGGTCCGCAATGCCAGGTGCGGCGAATAGGAAGCCAAAAAGGGATAAAGAATTCGCAGGTGCCTTTGACATGTGCTTTGCAGAAAGAAGAGCAAGACCTGCAACTGCTCCAGCATTCCCATGCCCAGTAAAGAAGATTGACTTTGCAGGAGCGTAATCCACATCGAAAATGACTTTCAAAACCGAGTCTATAAAGGTATTGCAATATGCGGTATCTGAGCCCCTTTTGCACTCATAGGCGGTATTCCATAGGGGGTATTCATACAAGGGCGATGGAATTCCAAGCTGCTTACGTTGATGATGACGATTGGCATTGGAAATGCTGTCGAGCATATACTCTTTGATCACCTGTGTGTGTTTATCCACAAGTTCTTCATCTATTGTTTCATTTGTGCCCACGACTACTACTATGAGGTCAAAGTGTGGCAACTCTGAGCGTGACGTTCGATTGAAGATGTACGCCGCAAGGAATCCTTGCGTCTTTCGTTGCCGGATGTCAATTTGGGCGTGTTTTACGAGCTTGCATAGGCCTACGTTGTCTAATGTGAGATTCCGTGGTAGATGATTTGGCGACATTGCACGATGCACTGATCCATCAGAAGCAACAATCTGAGAAAGACTCAGAATCGAATCAGACTCAAGAGACTCAGGAAATTCTCTTCCTTGTTCTCGGACACGTACGGAGCGAATGTTTGGAAACTCTCTTCGAGGAAGGAATTCAATCTCGCACAGCGAAATCACCAAGACGCCCAGTGTTGCTGTCAGAGAGACCGAGTCACGTATCATTGTACACATAGAAGTAACCAATGTCAGAACTAAGCCCATATCTGAATGCAGGGATGAGAGTATGTCTGCGGTATCGACCAGATCAAGCACTTTCCGGGCCTCAACATCAAATGGAGCAAGTCCTTGTTGGTGAAGCGTGAGTAGGTTTGTGTGATTCAATCGGACGTGTCTTGGTGAGAAACAGAAAGGAACATGGTATGCCTCACAAACCTGACCTATAGCTGCATTGATTGCACTGGTGCTCAGCTGTGAGACCAGAGATTCAACAGAGGATATGTCTGTTACGTTTCCAAGGTCTTGCATCATTCCACTTCTAGATAGCTGAGACTTTAGAACAGGAACAATTGAGGCATGATATCCAAGCTTTTTTCTGACTCGCGCTGCTGCGTTTACCACAGCTTCCTCTACTTGCGTTCCGAAGGATGCACCAGGCCGACGCATCGCACAGGCATGCTGCAGCAATAATTTCCGCGCCCAAGGTTGTATTTTTGCGCTGCCCAGGCTGATTTTCTGGCACACAGCTTCTAAGTTCAGAGAATTGGTCATCATTGACTGTTTTCCTGTTACTGCTGCCCAGACGTGCTCAAATTCGACACTTCCAGAATGAATCGGACCCGAAATTATATCCAAACATGCCAGCGGTGCAATTAGATCATCTATCCAGATCTCAAAAAGAGGTTGAATATCTCTGAGTTTCAGTGCACGACTTTCACCTGCTGACAAGACTTCATCCATGGCTTGATAAATCTCTTGTGCTTCTGAAGATGGTTCTTTGATCACGTGTTCCAGGAACTGCAAGCGTTCAGCCAAATTATTATGGTCCAGAGGCAATTGCATTGTCGGAAACAGGTCAATCAGCTTATCTTGTACTGTCGTAATTTCGTCAACTAATTGCAAAAAGTCATCGGCGCGACTCGGAAGGATTTTGGCAAACAAAAACACATCCGAAACAACAGTCTGATTCAAGACTCTTTGCACATTGACAGTAACTTTTTGCAAGGCCTTGATGGATTGGAGTACCTTCTCCATTATGACTAGATCCACACGGAGCATCTGGTTCAGCTTTTCTCTTAGCTCCTTCTTCATTCCTCGCAGACCTTGATCGGACCATGTAGTCAGGTTTTGAAAGTTTTCAATGGATCCAATGAAGTGCGAGGTTTTATCAAATTCTGCTTCGATGCCTTCAATGAGCTGAGATTCCAGACTTGAGAGATAATCGCGCAATAAATTTGTCATTGTCTTCACATTCCCTGCTAATGACTTCCCCACAAAATCATCTGAACCCTCTCGCAGGCGTTCAACAACTTCAAAGATGTCACGTAGACTTGCCAAGGCCTTATGCAATTTGCTGTCACCGTCCGTTCCCTTGAATCCGGATGAAAGAGAGCCTAGGTCTGAGAGCAGGTCAAGTAGAGCAGCCGCTGGGGTCTTTTGGGCCTTTTCATCAAGGCTTTCTATCAACTTGTTTATCTGATGCCCCACCCATTTGACCGAATCTTCAATCTTATTGGCAATGTCATCTTCGAGAACACCCAGCGCTGGCTCGAGATGCTTTTGCAAGTCGATGACGGATGTGACACATGATTTGATTTTATTGAGGCGACTTTGAACTAGCTCACACGTTTTGATGATGGGGAAGAAAATTGATTCCAACGAATTCGCCCCTTGCAATGCACTGGCTGTGATAATCTTGTCGAACGCGTGTAAGATCTTGTCTCGAATATCGAGCAGTTCCACGTCAAAGCTTGACCCAAGAGTTTCTAAATCATCCTGTGCTTTCCTCAATGAACTGCTGAAAACGTCCAAAATGTAGTGAAGAACGTTTGGTACACCTGTAGACTGTAACTCAAATGACCTGGCCGCGGATGTCACTGTTGAGACCGAGGACTTCAGATTTTGAAGACGACCTTTCGCGCCATCGTTCAGAGTTTCGGACATTTCGGTAAAAAGTTGAGCAAACTCTCTGCGGCCATCAGATACCATACGTGCCGTGCTGGACTTGGGATCGTACTGGCGTATGACGGACAACAGCTCTAATCGATCTGAATGACGCATTTGCCCGTCAAGCGAAGTTTGAGGACGAAAACGTTTGATTGATTGTGCAAAGATTGCCCATGTTCGTTGTTCATGACTGGCGGCGTCTTGAACTTCACGTGCACGGTCTGACAGGGAATCGGCCGTTTCAAAAGCTCTCGCAAGTCCATAGAAATCGTGTTTTGGCAGACCAACGATCCAGGTCTTGACAGCATTCAGTGATCGAATTGCGTGGCCATCGTCAGCAAATTCTCGTGAGAGGGCAGCCAGTTTACGCAGTAATTGATGACGCCAAGAGTACATTTGGTTGAAGCTGTTGACCAAGTCAGAAGAAAACCCAGTGGAATATTGTTTCGTGAGCTGGGTCCTCCAGCGTTTTGCTTCGGACTTAAGTTCCCCAATCTGGTCGTGTTCAGGGTTGAAACTTCTCTTGGAAGTTGAATCCAATAATTGATCGATGACATTGCGGTCATTGATGCGGCGGCGCTCCGGATCACTCGTGGATTTGCTGACATCATGTGGCGATGCGTGTGCTGGTTCATCACTAAGCAGGTAATCCGTCGGATCCAAGTACGTATCGTAATCATTAGAATTATGAAGGACCATGTGCACGTGATTCTTTATCTGGGCACATGAGTAGAAATCGGAGAGGCGCTGAACTGTGCCTACAATGTCGCCAGATTTCACAAGGTCTCCTTCTGCAACGTTTGGAGTCACATACAAAAGCTGTGCCGTCATGCCCTTGAACGGGGAGTGTTCGCTGGCTTCAATGTATATTTGTTGTATCGCAGAATTGTAACTTGTCGATCCCGCCATGACTATCTTGCCTTCAAATGGTGCCACAATATCATGACCTGCAGCTGCGAGCAAGTCTACACTGCAGTGATTTCTCATGCTGTCACTGTCCTGACACCTCCTTGTGCACCCCCCGCATACCTTTTTGCTTGAGTGCAGACTGCAGTCTGTACTGCAGCTCGAGCATGGCTTTTTACACGTTCGTGCATCAACGAAGCCTCCCCCCCCACAGACGTCATCTCGAATTTCCCACGGGAAACCATGAACAAAGCCTACCGTCGCCGTCGTCAAGGTGTTAACCTCTTCCAACGGGATTGTCGTCAGCTTGTAATAGTCCGCGTTTCCGATTAGCAATAAGATCTGATTCATGGTATTCGAAAATGAAAATTCCACGCGCTCATTCTTGCTCAGACTAGTAACAACTATCTGCGTCGAGGTGGGCGCGCCATCTGGTACAAAAGAGAGGCTCACGGACGACCTCATTTCGGAAAATTTTACAAAGTCTTCTCCGATCCTCACCTGATCAAACATGATTGACCATTCTTGGAATACTGGCAGGAGTGATGTGCTGTCATCTTCATCGTATGGTTCCATCGTCTCACAGACGTACGCACCGTCTATATATAACTCCCCATACAGCGTGTTACCTTGGTGATAATTTCGTCTGAGAGTCCATTCCGAAACGGTACCATCTACATCCTTTGGGATGCCTACGAGTAATGGTGGTTGCAGGGCCTGCCTCCACTGGCGAAACGAAAGATAGGAACCGCTTCCAAGTGATCCGTAGTTTGACGTGCACTCGATGCAGATCCATGATCTATAAAAACCATACGCAGTACATTCTGCTTGCATTTCTCCCAACGTGCAGTAACCAGGGTTGCAAATAATCGACGCCTTATCTCCAAAGACCATGTCTGTCGCTGATAGCGAGATTCCGTTTTGAACAATCAAGCTTCCGCATGAATGAGGAATGCACGACGGCATTCTTACAATTTGGTATTCGCCGTCACGACACAAAAATGAGGCATCACCACTCACGTCATACCCATTTTCACACCTTATCACAACTCGTCGCCCAGACTGCACCCCACCAATAGGAATGGCTACCCCGTGCGAAATCTCAGAGAATGGTCCACAAGCCTTACCGACATCGGGGACGTCGCTCTCCTCGTCATCCACGCCAGCAGATTCGAAGCATTTAACACGACCAACCTTGACCAAGTCTTGTGGATTCACAAGAGTAAAGCTTCCAAACGGATTGACCGTTAATCTCACTTCTAACGAACGCACGCCTGCATCCACTCGAGCCTCGGCTTCATGCCAGGTGTGGCAATCTGGAGAGACATCCAAGCTCAGGGGCTTTAAAATATGACTCCCGACGCCATATTCAAATGATCCCTCCAAGTATAATTCGATTCCAGATGACAGCTCAAACCCAAGCTCAAAGAGCCCTAATCCCATTCCAAACTTTAGCGCAACTTGGAATTCAATTGATGGGCTGATGGCTGCGACTACCTTGCCATGCCAATCCAAACTTTCACTTGTTTCGCATGGATCCACTTCGTTGATTGGAATCATGATCTGACGGTCCAGGTCCCATCGGGCTCCATTTTTTCTCCGCCTACTGACCGCGAGTCCCATTTCAACGCTGAAATGCGCATCAACACTAGCTTGGAGTATCATGTCTAGATTACCGAAGAGGCCAATTTCCACGCCGACATTGGCAATAGCAAGGGGCACAGATATTATCGGAATATCCGAAAGGAGACGTTGTCGAGCCAGAGACGGATGTATGGAGTATACATCCGTCACTTCAGCCTTGGCCTTATATGAAAATTGAATGCGCTCATCTATCCAGCTTTCGAATTCAAACAGCTTTGGTTTCCCGGACTCGAATCCTGCTCGAATTTTGAAGTAGAAGCTGAATTGTGCATCCACATCATACTCAAGAGATACCTTTGCCTGGTCTGTTTGCTCCAGCAAGATTTCGTTGACAAAGTGCTCTGACACCGTTCCCGGGCCCTCATCTACATCGATAAAATTTGTCCTCGTGTTCGGTTCAGACGAATCGAAACGTCTAATTTGCGCATTGAGATCACTCCTTTTGGTCTTTGACCAGATTTCTATTTCCTGTTTCTCAAAGGCGTCGAATACTTCGCAGTCCGAAGTAGCAAGCACCAGATGAGGAGCCGTGCGATTCCTATTGACTGACAGCAAACCTTTGACCTTACGAAAAAATGGCATGGCTTTCAGGTTGCTCAAGGATCGACATCCCCATTCCCTACCACCTGCTACTACACTGCCAACCCGGAACTCTCGAGAAAAAAGATCAGGGTCACTGCCCGGAATGAGCTCAAGGTACAGCCGCTCGCTGGTGCAATTGACAGCTGTCACGTCTTGCATGTCGTCCAAAATCCTCGTGCTCCGCGCGAGGGTCACATCATAGCTGAGATGCACGATACTCGAGCCCTCGTGCTCTGTCAAATTTTCCCTATACCTGAGGTCAACACAACATCGTTATCTTAGGCGCTTGCCACCACAATAGCGTCTTGCATGATAAATGACTACCTGCGAGGCGAAACAGGAGCACGTCGTCGAAGAAACACCGAGCCAGCTCGAGTTCTGTCACAGACACGACAATTGGATATTGAAAATCAATATCCGTGGGCGGTCTATTTTACAGTAGTTGAACTTGAGGCCTTCTCTCTCCCTCTTCCCCTCCCTTCCTCTTATCCCACTTGGTGTCTCATCATGTTTTTGACAAGCACGAGTGCTTTGACTCATATTGCATCACCTTCAAGTACCCCCCTCTCAAACTTCCTCTCTCTCCTCTCCTTCCCCCCCGCCCTATCTGTTGACGAGACAGGAAAGCCATTGTCTTGCCTTGCTCCGTCTCTCAAACTCACTTGCCCTATTTTCTCTCTTCCTTCGTTCTCACTGTTTCCATCAGAACTGCTGCTGTCATGTGCGACAGTAGACAAAGAACGGAGCGATTGGCAGGAACACACACACACACACATGCACACACACACACACTTCATTTGTTGCGTGATGAACATGCATATCGCGGCACTGTGTACTGACCCTTCAAAGTCTGGACGGGGATGTCCTTTGGTGTTCAGGCCCAAAACATGCCGGTGGAGCAAATCCGTGTGCGGCTTGATTTCAGGCGCCGGCCATGCGCTGCGTCGGGAGCTCTTGCTTGACTGTTTGGACTGCGCTGAGAAGTTGATCTGCGTATGAATGTATGCCTGGATTAAAAACCTGATCCCAACCATTTGCTTACGAATACCATTGACTGTAATACGTGCAGCAAGAACTTCCAAGGCAAAAGAAATCGACAGATGCAATGGAGTTACAGGAGTACCGGGATGCATACGCAGTTACGCGCTTGTAGAGGCGCAAAGTAGATAGATGGAGACTTGGATCGCACCACAGAGACCATCGTGATATTTGAAGTAGAATCAAAGAGAGCGCATTTCTCAAACGCGGATTCTGCCTCCAGCCGAGAAATCGAACAGTTCTGATAATCCATCCACAAACTTTGCATGCACTGCTTTGTTTGCATCGAAATTTCATGAATTTGCGTGTCAATGACAACTTTACTCTCAAATGCTGCATACTGCAAGTCTAGCCTGTGATTGTTGCTTGTTGTAGAACCGGAGGGCGAGCTCTGATGATCGAATCTTTTGTCTGAAATCGTTATGTTGGTACAAGACACTTTTCTCCACCCTAGAGAGCAAGTCCCTGAATGATGATTTGGTTCCCGAGCCTGGCCTGAATCTTGAAATTCTGGCACGGATGTATCGGAGGGTATGCTACGCAAGCAGAACACCGACCTGGATATAGTCTGAGCAGATGCTGTTTTCATGGAGTGTCTAGAAGCCGAAAGGTAAAGTTCGAGATTCTTCAGGCCCTGCCGTAGTTCCTGAAAGTCTAAAGTGGGTAATCTTCTAATCTCCATAAGGGGATGCGCCTTCAACAGCTTGGATATTGTTTCAAGTTGCCTCTTTGGCAGCTGATGTCGTGGAAGACTACAATTTTTGAGTGCATTCCAACCAGAGACATCGACTTGGCACGTCTCTATCCCATTCGCATTTTGTTCAAATCTCGACAGGAATTTCTGGGACTGAGTCACAAGAAGCTTTTCCATATCGGAGAAATTTTGAATCCAGACCTGAAGTTGTCCCAGCAGCTCAGCTCCCTCCTCTATTGAGAGTGAACGTAGAGCATTTACGCCCTCAATAATCCTCGAAGACAGATGCGAAAAATCGCGGGCAAATCCCTTCACAAAATCGAACTGCTTGGCAAGGGTTTTCACTGAGTTTGTGACCTCACTTACCCCTGACAATCTTGTAGAAAACGAATGAACCAACCTCTCAAGGCCTTGAAAGGCGTCACGCACTGGAACAATTGGTGCCTCAAACTTGTTCACGTGATCCAAGACATTTTCCACCAAATTATGTGCCCCATCGATCGTGTTCATCAAGATTTCCGCTCCTTGTAGAATATTATTCACATTTGCCATTACTTTGTCGCGCAGGGGCGCAATCAAGTCGTCAGGAGATCCTGTGGTGTAAGCCACTCCTGCATTGAATGCAACCTCTAATCCAAACATTGTTTTCTTGAACCCTAGCATGTTGACGTTTGCAGATATCTCATTGTCCAAATCAATCTCAAATATCCCCTCGTAGATACGGACAATCAAGTTCATACGATTCCTGGCGTGAGCCTTAAGCTCCAAATTTGCAAAACGGTTACCCAACACTTTCCGCCAATAAAGCGGCGTATGGGAAAGCTTAATAAGTACCAGGGTCAGCGACTGTAGGTGCCGGCTGGCAGCACGAGGTTGGCCGCGCGCTACTAGTGTACGGGCAGAGCTATGTCCAGAATCCATCATTATCTTTGCCAGATCTGTGAGGGTCTCCCGATGATGTTGTATCAGTTTACACTCTCTTACACACCTTGCTTGCTGGAAAGATTGACAAGCAGAATTATTGAAGCTTGCATACCGTGTGGAAGAATTGAAAACAAGTCGATCTATCATAGTTGTCTCACGTGGCTTCATGCACAAAACGCGACACCTTAGCATCCAGTCAGGATTCACTATACTCAAGTTGTGGCGAGCTGCCTCGTTGAATACGCTTGCTGCTGTTTCCGTGTCGCATCTAGAGCCCATTTGTAGCTTTCGCCTACAAAGACTTTTAAGAGCATTCAACGACTTCGTTCCGTGCGCACCCCCACTGCTTCTTACAGATGCTGTGTGACTGATGTAGGGCGACCATTGGACTGGCACCCTTGCGTTTTCTAATACATCAACTAGCGTTTCTTCCGTCGATGAATGTCCAGGATATCCCAGCGTCTTGAAAACAAAGGGAACAATAGGGTGGTCGGGATCCTTGTGAAGGATTGCGACTACATCAGCAGGCATGGCAAGACGAGCATTCATCATAGCCTTCAGTACGCTGCTCAGTTCATGGATATTCTGTCGGAGAACACCGTTGAGATCATCAAAATTCAGTCTCACTGCCCGTTCTTCGTCTTCTTGCTTCTCTCGTGGTAGCTGACACCTACTTCTAATGTCATATTCATTACGAAGTGCAGGTCCTGTGCTAATAATGCGTTCTCGACGAAATGCTTGAGACCTCTCTCGAAACACAGGGAGCTCGTCTCGAACCCTGCGCCTCATAGACTGCTCGTCAGCGGCATGTTTTGCCCAGAAACGTCTGAAGCGCTCCTCCAGGAATTCATGCCCACGTTTAAAGGCTTGCGAGTCAGGATTAACGTTTGAAAGTAGTGTCCCAAGCGTGTTCAGGGCTTCATAAAATTTTGGTCCATCGTTGGAGAGGATATCGAGCAGCTCATGAACAAGATCTGCGGAAATCCACAAATCTCGATCGACCAGCTTGTGCAACGTCTTCAGCAACTCTTCCAAGCACATCTCATCATCCAGTTCTGCCTTCATTTCGAGAGAAGCGTTATGATGAAACCGAAGAAGGTCAATGAGTACTTCTTGAGCTGTATTCCCACCTGCCTTGACGAGGTCTTCGAATGTGTCTCGCTGAAATCTACTGCAATGCGCCTCCATGGAATCGATTCGCAACCGATCACGCAGATGATTGATGTCTTTTCTGTTTGCCTGTTGGAGGCATTTGACCCATTGAGCTCGACAACGGGCGTCGTCGCAAGTCTTTTCGCCTTCGAAGTATGGTTGACACCAAGACTTTACTTCGTTGGGGGATCTTCCGTACTCGATGTCGTCTATATCTGGTCTAGGGTACTTGTACAGTCCCGGATGAGTAACTGAATCTTGGGGCAATTTGACACCAGAGCTAGACCGTAAGACAGTCGGTGCTGAAATATGCTCAAAAACACCTACAGCTTCAGCATTCACCTGCATAACGCTTCTGTCAGTCTCATCGATATTCAAAAAACCAAGTGAGCTGGGGGTTTTCAACATCAACTCCCTTACGGTCTAGAAACTGAGGAACTGAGGATGGGAAAAATCAAACCAAACTTACCAAATATTTGCTGTTCCTGTCCGGATTGGAGTCTTCACCCCAAGTGAACTTGGAGTGATGAGTAACCTGAGTTATGATATCTCCTTCCGAGAGCATGACCTGGATCGTATCTGTCTGATTACGAGATTTTCTGGCAATCGTGGAGTCGTGCGCGAAACTATCGCCGTTGATAATTTGCCTGTGTATGTTGTAACGCATGCCTTGATTGCTGTCCGATATCTCTCGAGTAATGACACGGACTGCCGGGCTTCCATATTCGTCTAAATCTTGCGTTTTTTGAACATGAACCTCGTCGTGAAGCCGCGGAAGTGACAGAGGAATGACAGTAGCCAAGCCCACCATCATATTATGATCAATCTCTCCTAGATCCCTCGGTGCAATAGTTTCCTTGAATCCATCGCAATTATCCTGTATCACAATCAACCCTTTGTTTATGGGTCGACGAATTTTTCTGCCAGCGGGAGACGGAGTGAACATGTTGTGAACATGGAGTCGATGTACCCATTTATCAGCTGACGCTTGAGTAGAAATCCTGACTTCGGCCTCCCATTCAGTCTCCTCAGGAAAGAAACCCCTTTGCCTCCACAAAATTTCTGACTGCTTATTCATATATGGGGCCCAACAGCTCCCATCTTTCCCAGACAACGAAGGTTCATGTGCCTTATGTAAATCTCCTTTCCGCCTCTTTCGTGACTTCTGTAAATTTTTGTGTCCCCCTCTTCCCCCCCCTTCTGCCGTAACTGCTCCTTCTCCATTCCTCGTGACTGTCCCTTCCTCCTCGATTCTCTCCAGGTTTTGACGCGGTTGGCTAGAGGGAACAGAAAAAGAGGCAGGCGAGTCCAAAAAGCGAAGGCCTGAAGAAATTTGGATAAGAGAAAGCCAGCATATGAAGATGAAAACGAACTTCACTGTTCCTGGTTGTGTGATGTGTTGATCAGGAGATGATAGAAAAAGATTTTTGGGTTCTATACCCCCAATTACACACGTGTATACACACATACACTTGTGCTTGCACGTACAGATATTCATGTATACACAGGTAAAAGGTAGTACTAGGATCTTGCATCTACACACGAAGCCAAATGAATATGTATCTATCGTAGGGCAGTTGAAGGGCATCTGCTTCAATAAAGTTGTCTTCTGCATCGTTGATGATCTTACGTACGTCATGCGCGCGTGCGTGCGTGCACACGTGCTTGTGTCAGCAGAGATGTCAAATATGATTTCGTGATTTGTTCGTGCTCATCTGATATCTGGCATGATCATGGCACACTTGACTCACATCCTTGCATGACCTTCCTCGCATGTGTGCGCACTCCATTCACGGCCAACTTACATACCCCTTCTCCCCCTCTCCTATCT
>Ga0115006_10000674_pt1 | contig 19138 bp, 17 predicted proteins | sample ArcOceMetagenome_3_FD_88943 | JGI IMG/M metagenome (GOLD analysis project Ga0115006, IMG submission 88943) | Marine eukaryotic phytoplankton communities from Arctic Ocean - Arctic Ocean- Svalbard ARC20M Metagenome | ecosystem: Environmental > Aquatic > Marine > Oceanic | place: Arctic Ocean...
GACGTGTCTATTGAGGACGTTCGCGACGCTACTGAAGAAGAGCTCGAGCACGGCCATGTTCAAGGCCCCGAGGGAGCATGATTATTGATCCATTGGGCAACGGCCTGACGAGCTAGAGTATTGGCAATCTAAAAATCAGCGGAATTGCTAGCGTGGCTTTATCGCCTTTTCTTAGCAACAACAATTTGCTAATGTAGCGACTAACATCGTTCGAGGATATTAATAATCTCTATGCCAGACGCCAACGAAAATGCCATGGATCCCAACGCGCTATTTCGCGAGGAAAACTTTACCGATCAAAAAATTGGTGCCATTCGTAAGCTTGTGCCGGTGACAGCGAATGGCGCTGACGACCCGGACCGCGCAATTCAGTACATGGGTTCTGCGCAAATCATGAGTCCAATGGGCCCCATTCCGCTAAATTTTGAACTGGCCGGCAATACCATCGGCGAGGCGGCGGATGACTTTGCCGCAAAAGCCCAAGTTGCCATCCAAGAGGCCTCCCAGGAGCTAGAGCGGATGCGCCGCGAACAGGCATCGCAAATTGTGGTGCCGGGGCAAGGCAATAGCAGCGGCATTATCACCTAAAAAATTACGCCCGCAAAAATCCTCTGCGCGCCAGACCGCTAGATTTACTTCGGGCGACGTTCTGCCTCTCAAATTGCGCTGCGCTGAGACCCGACGGTTTAATCCGCAATCAACGCAAGCTTCTCATTGCGACTCAGCTTCTTGATCTGCGACTCGCGGCGACTGGCAGAACTTCTGCTGTGCTCGCCCTCCACGTAAACCATCGCCAACGCTTGGCGCCCACGAAAGTACTTAGCCCCGGCACGACCGCTTTGATGTTGCTTAAGGCGGCGTTCAACATCCGTGGTAATCCCGGTGTACAAGCTACTGTCACTGGCCTCAACCATGTACACAAACCAACTATTCACGGGCTCTCGGCGGCCAAGCGCAGAGGGGTTGAGCAGCGTCGACAACGGTACTCGGCACCCTGCTGCTGGATGCGACCATGCCGGATTGATGTCAGCAAGTGGCTGCGGCAAATGCACGCGTAGTTAAACTTGCGGTAATTACGCTGCGGTATATCCTCGAGGTCATAATCGCCACGCACCTCCGGCTCCGCGCCCAAAGTGCGCATCACACCACGCCACTCCGCGCCATGTGGCTTTACCGATCGATGACCGTGACAACAATCGACAACATAGTGAGCCACTTCATGAATGACGGTATTTTTAAGGCTATCGACATAGTACTTGGCAAATATCCACGGATTGTAACGAATGCGCCGACGACCGCGACGCACTTGGTACATTCCGGCGCAGCGACCACTGAGGTCGAAATCAACCGGCAGGTAGTCAAATGACGCCGACAAGCATCGTCCGGCAAGGTCGATCGCAGCATCGGTCGCTGCGCGTACCTGCTGTTGCTGTTGCGGGGAAATAGGCTCGATCATGAGCCCAGTATAATCGCACACAGGGCTGCTACAATAGTGCGACACAATGATCTGGCAATTTATTATGAACGTTGATCTGCACTGCCACACCACGGCTTCCGATGGCTCACTTTCGCCCCCCGAACTACTGCAATTGGCCGAACAGCGCAATATCTCTATGCTTTCGATCACCGACCATGACACCCTAGATGCCTATTCGCAAATAGATCAACTCGACCTGCCGCTGCGTTTGATTCCGGGTATAGAACTTTCTTCCAAGTGGCGTAAAATTGGCGTGCACATTGTTGGGCTAAATATTGACCTTCAGCATCCGACGATTATTGCGGGCGCGGCCCTGCAGACCAAAACGCGTCGTGATCGCGCTGAAAAAATCGCCGAGAAACTCGCTGGAATGGGTTTTAAAAATACCCTTGATGCCGCGCGTGCTCGCGCCCTCGGGGGACAAATTGGACGCCCCCATTTCGCTGAACATCTAGTCGCTATCGGTGCCGTCAAATCGAGCCAACAGGCGTTTAAAAAATATCTTGGGGCCGGGAAGATCGCCGACATCAAAGCCTGTTGGGAGGACATCGAAACGGTGACCGGTTGGATCAAAGCTGCGGGCGGAACCGCGGTACTGGCTCACCCAAGTAAATATGGCCTGACAAGGGCCAAATTAACCGCCCTGATCGGTGATTTTAAAGATGCCGGAGGGGAGGCGATGGAGGTAATTTCTGGACAACAAACCCCGGCGTTGACGGTCGATCTCGCGTCGCTCAGCGTCAAACACCAACTGCTAGCATCCTGCGGCTCTGACTTTCACCGGCACCACACGCCATGGGCGGCACTTGGCAGAGTCGCCGAGTTACCCGACAACTGTATAAAAATCTGGAGTCGTTGGTAACCGCGATTAAATAATCGCTATCGCCGGCGCATAAATCCTGTGTATACTATTCCGCTAATCGCAGAGAAGGCGACTTAACTCAGATTCGGCGGACGTCTTGAAATTCTTTTTATTTATCGGCGAACAGTGGCTCCTTGTCAGCATCTTATTGGTACTTGTATACGTATACATATTGTATGAGCGAGATAGAGGCGGCAAATCGATCGGGCAAAATGAACTGGTTGCGTTGTTAAATTCGGAACACGCCGCGCTGGTTGATGTGCGTCCTAGCGGAGATTTCACCGATGGCCACATTCATGGCGCCATCAGCATACCTCACACCAAACTGTCTTCTAGACATGTTGAATTGGTCAGAGAAAAAGACAAGGTCTTGGTGGTGGTAGACCAGTACGGACAACACGCCGGAAGCGCCGGCAAACTGCTCTCGTCGGAAGGTTACAATGTGCGTCGATTAAGTGGCGGCATGGTGGAGTGGCGAGGTCAAAATTTACCCGTGGTTAAAGGATCGTAATCCCCGGGATACACATAAAGAGTGGGATAGGAAATGTCAGGAACGGTAATATACGGAACGCGAGCGGGGCCTTTTTGCATCGCGGCTAGAAAGTTACTCAGGGAGCGGGGCATCGAATTTGAAGATGTCACTCTGGATGGAGATGTTGCCCTTAGGAACGACATTCGCTCCCAAAGTAAGCGCGATACAGTTCCCCAGATTTGGATTGCCGACCAGCATGTGGGCGGCTACAGTGATCTGCGCGCGCTCGATATGCGCGGCGAGCTTGAGTCTTTGGCCAACCCATCATAACCGCCGACACCACCAAATAGGCGGCGTAATATGACCGCTCACAGACGTTAAAGAGGAATCAATGTCAGACGAGACTCAAGGCCCAGCGACGGCAACCACGGAAGGCAGCGAAAAACCGGCAGCGAGTTTCTCGGCACAGCGCATCTACTTAAAAGATGTGTCATTCGAAACTCCAAAGGGGCCCGAACTATTCCAAAAGCAGTGGAACCCGAAGGTCAACCAAGATTTAAGTACGCATACCGCTAGGCTCGATGAGAGCATTTTTGAAGTGTCTTTGAGAATTACCATCACCGTGAAAGACAACGAAGATACGCTCTATCTGGTCGAAGTGGAACAAGCTGGGATCTTTAAGATCGAGGGCCTGGATGATAAGCAACTCGCACAGGTGCTCAATACCACCTGCGCAGCTATGCTCTTTCCCTACGCCAGAGAAGCCATCGACAACGTCCTCACTAAGGGCTCATTACCTCCGCTAATGATACCTCCGGTCAATTTTGACGGCCTTTTTGCTTCGGCAATGGCTGCCAACCAGGCCCGAGAAGAACAGAGCAGCAACGAGAGCAATGATACCCAGCACTAGTGGTTAGAGTATCAGATTAAACCGAGGGGCTGTCTTCGATACCATAGTCCTGTAGCTTTCTGGTCAAGGTGTTGCGCCCCCATCCAAGCAGTTGAGCCGCATGCCTCTTTCGGCCACCGGTATGGGATAGCGCTGTATCGATCATTACTCGCTCCATATCTTCCAATGCTGTGACCATGATTCCCGTGCCCCCGGCGCGCAGTTGCGACTCTCCCCACGCGCGCAGTTGCGCCTGCCAGTTTGCCGCTTCTGCAGCGACCCCAACTGATTCATCCGACCGCAATTCGGGAGGGAGATCCGCCAGCAGCACCTCGCGACCAGCGGCCATGACGGTTAGCCAACGGCAGGTATTCTCCAACTGCCGGACGTTGCCCGGCCAAGGTAGATCACAACAGAGGGCGGTCGCTTCATCCGACAACACTTTTGACTCGACGTTGAGCTCCAGCGCGGCGCGAGCAAAAAAGTGTTTCATCAGCCGAGGTATATCCTCGCGCCTCTCGGACAGCCGTGGCAGATGGATACGGATTACATTAAGGCGGTGAAAGAGATCCTCGCGAAAACGATTTTGCTCGACTAATTGCTCCAAATGTTGATGGGTTGCGGCGATAATGCGTACGTCCACCTTGATCGATGTGTGGCCTCCAACACGGTAAAATTCACCGTCCGAAAGTACCCGAAGCAATCGCGTTTGCGCCTCGGCAGGCATATCCCCAATCTCATCCAAAAACAAGGTGCCGCCATTGGACTGTTCGAATCGCCCTTCACGCCGCTGCCCGGCACCCGTAAAAGCGCCTTTCTCGTGACCAAATAGCTCCGACTCAATCAATTCATTCGGGATCGCAGCCATGTTTAAGGCGATAAATTCACGCCCAGATCTGGGCCCATGATTGTGTAGAGCTCGAGCCACCAGCTCTTTACCGGTACCCGATTCACCGTTGATCAGCACCGTGATATTAGAACTGGCGAGCCGTCCAATAGCCCGAAATACCTCCTGCATCGCTGGCGCTTCGCCAATAATTTCCTGAGTCTCGGGCCGCTCATCCTCACCTTTAGTGACCGACTGCTCCTTGGCGACAGCAACGCCGCGCTTGGTGACTGCCACTAACTCGTCGAGATCAAAAGGCTTCGGCAGATATTCGAAAGCGCCTCCCTGATAGGCGGATACGGCACTGTCTAAATCAGAGTGGGCAGTGGTAATAATCATTGGCAGATCTGGATAACTTTTTTGTATTTGGCGCAGCAGCTCCAAACCATCGATACCGGGCATACGGATGTCAGAGATAATCACCTGTGGCCTTGATGTCTGCAAGGCAATCAATAAGTCATCGCCCTTTTCAAAACAGCGTACGCCGATACCGGCGCGCGTTAGTGCCTTTTCCATCACCCAGCGCATCGACCGGTCGTCTTCGGCGATCCAAATCCTTGAAGAGTTATCCATATTAGGCCTTTATTGGTAGATAGATAGAAAAGCACGTGTCTCCGGGAATCGACTTGCAGTCGATCATACCGTCGTGAAAATTGATCGCAGTTTGAGCGATTGTCAGTCCCAGACCTGTGCCCTCCACGTGCCCGCTAATCATGGGCAAAAAAATGCCTTCCTTAATCGCCGATTCAACACCTGGGCCATTGTCCAAAATATCGATCCGACAAACCATTCGACAGCGCAATCCGCCAATCGTAAGGCTTTGCTGAATACGGGTTTTAAAGCGTATTTCTGAGTGCAACTGACTGCCTCGTTGCAGCGCCTGCATAGCGTTCCTGGCGATGTTCAGCAGCGCCTGTATTAACTGTTCTCGATCGCCCTGAATATCCGGAATGCTCGGATCATAGTCGCGCGTCAACGCGATGCTACCCTGAGTTTCGGCCTCGACCAACGCGGCAACATAATCAACGACTTCATGCACGTTTAAGCGCTCGACCACCGGCAATTGATTGGGCCCCAACAGGCGATCGACCAAATTGCGCAATCGATCGACCTCGGTGACAATAATTTGACAGACCTCGTGGGATTCATCGTCGACCTCTCCATCTTGCAGCGCTTGATGGAGTAGTTGGGCAGCGCCACGAATACCCCCAAGAGGGTTTTTAATCTCGTGAGCCAAACCTCGAATAAGGCTTTTCGAACTGTCTTGAAGCGACGTCAGCGCGGCCTCCCGATTGATCTGCACAAAGCGATCAATCGCCTGCATTTCGACGATTAACGCCAACTTACCATCGTGCTGCACCGGGGTCACCGAATAGTCGATCAGACAGGATTCGGCGGTCTGTGGCAAAATTGGCTCGTGACGTTTAGTAAAGGCTTGATTGGTTTTTAATGACGCGCGCATCGCGCGTTGCGAGCCCACAACATCGGTAAACAAAGCGCATACTTGGGTTCCGCGCAGCTTGACCAAACCAATTTTTAGCAGCGCCTCAGCTGCTGGATTGGCATAACTAATGGCCAACCACTCGTCGACCAGCAAAACCGATGTGTTGAGGTTGTCGAGTAGCGTCTGGTACTGCGTCTCTAATGGCATATCGGCGATGCATGGTCCTTATTGGATCCAATCTTAATGGGTAGGGTCGCTGTAGCGACTGCCGTGACTAATACGTAGCAAGATCCGAGCCAACGTTGATCGGCGCAAGCGCTAGCGTGCATACCACGCAAACAGCCGATATTGCAGCTATGATCATATCTGAAAAGCTGCTCGGTCGCACCATATTGGTGCGCCGCTGGTGTGTGTATGCAAACCAGCATGCACAAGGTCCTCGCTAAAAACCGCGACGCGCTTCCCGACAGCCCATCGAACGCTAACGCATGGGTGTCTTTGGGGCATAAAAAAACCCGCAAACGATGAACGCTTGCGGGCCTTTCTGGGCGTAATACCCTACCTCTAACGGCTAGACCAATGCCTCTTTAGTGGTTTTAATAATCGCTGCAGCCACCTTGTACGGATCGGCATTTGACGCTGTGCGGCGATCTTCTAGACGCCCTTTCCAGCCATCCTCAACGGTACCAATTGGCACGCGAATCGAGGCGCCACGATCGGATACGCCATAGCTGTACTCGTCGATTGATTGGGTTTCGTGCTTACCGGTCAACCGCTGGTCGTTGTCCGCGCCATAGACGCTCATATGCCGGTCGATATGATTGCCAAAGTTTTCACAAATCTTGGTGAAAACCGCCTCGTCGCCGTCTTCGCGCATCGGGCCATTGGAAAAGTTAGCGTGCATACCCGAGCCATTCCAATCCATCTCGCCAAACGGTTTAGGGTGATAATTAATCGCATAACCGTACTTCTCTCCGGTTCGCTCTAGCAGATAGCGCGCTACCCAAGTCTCATCTCCAGCGCGCTTGGCGCCCTTGGCAAAGACTTGAAATTCCCACTGCCCCGCGGCCACCTCGGCATTGATTCCCTCGACGTTAATTTCTGCCTCTAGGCAGATGTCAAAGTGCTCTTCCACGCAGTCCCGACCAAACGAGTTGGCCGCGCCTACCGAGCAGTAGTACTGACCTTGAGGAGCTGGGTAGCCACCCACAGGGAACCCTGGAGGACGTTGAGTATCCACATCCCAGAGAAAATATTCCTGCTCGAACCCAAACCAAAAATCATCGTCGTCATCGTCGATGGTCGCCCTACCATTGCTCTCGTGTGGCGTGCCGTCGGCGTTCAACACTTCCGTCATGACGAGGTAGGCATTGCTTCTGTCGGGGTCTGGGAAAATAGCCACGGGCTTCAATAGGCAATCAGAGGCATTACCCTCCGCCTGCTCAGTTGAGCTTCCGTCGAACGACCACATCGGGCACTCCTCGAGCGTTCCACCAAAGTTGCTTCTAACCTGCGTCTTACTGCGCAGGCTCTGCGTTGGCGCGTAGCCATCTAACCAGATATATTCTAATTTTGCTTTCATTGTCGATCAGTCTCCGAAATGTGTGTCGTTGTTGGTGCGGTAGCGAATGCCGCCAGATGCGCCCTCACCCAGAGCCTCGGCACTGGTGCGGAGCATCGCGCAACCAGGTCATGGGGCGAGCTATTGTAGCGGTTAATGGGAAGCAATTGCCATGCCAAGCAACAAGAAGCGCTCTACCGCCCCGAGATGTCGGCACAATAGCGATCAGACATCGCTTACCTAACTCGATTGAGCGCGCAAAATTGCACCAAGAAAGTGCGTAATTTTAAAAATGGCACCAGATTAGTGCGAATGTGCTGGTGGCTACCTATTTTGAACCCCCGATATTTAGGCGTTAAACCCCACGCAGACCGCGCCAAGAAAAAGATTCATAGCAGTTTCTCTCAATTCTCGTATAATCGCGGCTTTTCACCACCACGCGCCCTTTACTCTGCGGCTTGAACCCGGAACGCACTTCGCTTAAACAAATACGGCCAGCAACCCATGTCCATCGAAAACTTACGTAACATCGCCATCATAGCTCACGTCGACCACGGAAAAACTACCCTCGTCGACAAACTGCTGCAGCAGACCGGCACCTTGGATCGTAAAAGCATGACCACCGAACGGATTATGGATTCTAACGATCAAGAGCGCGAACGTGGCATTACGATCCTCGCCAAAAATACTGCCATCACCTGGCGCGACTATCGCATCAACATCGTCGACACCCCAGGGCATGCCGACTTTGGTGGCGAAGTCGAACGCGTGCTATCAATGGTGGACTGCGTACTATTGTTAGTCGATGCGGTTGATGGGCCGATGCCACAAACCCGTTTCGTTACCCAAAAAGCCTTTGAGAAGGGCTTGAACCCAATATTGGTCGTCAACAAGGTCGATCGCCCAGGCGCTCGACCCGACTGGGTTCTAGATCAGGTTTTCGATCTTTTTGATCGCCTCGGCGGCACTGACCAACAACTCGACTTCCCAGTAATTTACGCATCTGCGCTGAACGGGGTGGCCGGATACGAGGCCGATCAACTGGCCGACGACATGACCCCACTGTTAGAAATTATCGCCGATAAGGTCAATCCGCCAAATGTCGATACCAGCGGGCCGCTGCAAATGCAGATCAGTGCGCTCGACTACAACAGTTATGTCGGGGTTATTGGTATTGGCCGGATCACCCGCGGCGCAATGACGCCCAACTGTCAGGTCGTGGTGGTCGATCGCAGTGGCAACAAGCGCAAGGCGCGGATACTCACGGTGATGGGTTACAACGGACTCGAACGCGTCGAGGTAGACAGGGCGCAAGCGGGCGATATTGTGTGCATTACCGGCGTCGAAAAACTCAATATTTCAGACACTCTCTGCGACCCCGAAATGGTCGAGGCGATGCCCTCGCTGTCGGTCGACGAGCCCACAGTCAGCATGACGTTTCAGGTCAACGATTCACCGTTTGCCGGTCGCGAAGGTAAATATATTACCTCGCGCAACATCAAGGATAGACTCGAGCAAGAATTGATCCACAACGTTGCGCTGCGCGTCGAACAGGGCGAAACTCCAGATAAATTTGTGGTCTCAGGCCGCGGCGAACTGCACCTCTCGGTGCTAATCGAGAACATGCGACGCGAGGGTTTCGAACTCGGCGTATCCAGACCCGAGGTCATCCAACGCGAAGTGGACGGTGAAACCCATGAACCCTTCGAACAGATCGTCATCGATATCGAAGATCGACATCAGGGCTCTGTTATGGAGGAGATGGGCTTGCGCAAGGCAGAGATTGTCAACATGGAACCGGATGGCAAGGGGCGTATCAAGCTCGAATTTATCGCCCCGTCTCGCGGCATGATTGGGTTTCGCTCGCAATTTCTCACCATGACCAGCGGCTCAGGCATTATGACTAGCATTTTCGACCACTATGGTGTCGCCAAAATCGGGCAGATGGGGCAACGCCAAAACGGTGTTCTGGTGTCTATGATGTCAGGAAAAACCCTCGCTTACGCGCTTTTCACGCTGCAAGAACGCGGTCGACTGTTCGTCGGTCATGGGTTGGATATCTACGAGGGGCAAATTGTCGGTCTGCATTCGCGCAACAACGACCTACCCGTCAACCCCACTAAGGCCAAGCAACTCAACAATATTCGCGCCGCCGGCACCGATGAAAATTTAATCCTGACCCCGCGGGTAAAGCACACGCTGGAGCAAGCACTAGAGTTTATTGAAGACGATGAACTGGTCGAAGTCACCCCAGAGTCGGTGCGCATCAGGAAAAAACTGCTGACCGAAAACGCCCGCAAGCGCGCGCCGCGATAATTCAATCGGACGGCGCAATCGCCGAGCACTCCGCGCGCCTAAAACAGCCCGCGAGGTGATCGTTGACCAGACCCATTGACTGCAAGTATGCGTAGCAGATAGTCGGCCCAAAAAATCTAAATCCGCGGCCACGCATATCATCGCTAATACGCTTTGACAGCGTTGTTGTTGCCGGCACCTCCGCAGCATTTGACCAGCAATTAACGATCGGCACACCATCGACAAAGCCCCAAAGGTAATCACTAAAACTGCCAAATTCCGCTTGGACGCGCAAAAAGCACTGGGCATTTTCAATCGCACTGCAAATTTTAGCGCGATGTCGGATGATCCCGCTATCGCCCATCAATCGCTCAATATCGCGATCGGTAAAGCGGCTCACCCGCAGCACATCGAAGCCGGCAAACGCCGCTCGATACTGCTCTCGACGGCGCAGTATAGTGATCCACGACAACCCCGCTTGGGCGCCCTCGAGAATCAAAAACTCAAACATCAATGCATCGCTGCGACAGGGCAGCCCCCATTCTTGGTCGTGATACCGCCGGTAGAGAGCATCCTCTCCCGGCCACTGACAGCGCTGTTGATCCATCGACAAAAACTCCAGAGCCTGATACTGCGATCAAGTGCGCATTAAATAATGCCTGCACTCACTCATTGTGCATTTAACGGATGCATCATAACCGCACCGCGCGCTATCATTAAAGGCCTCGGTTACAACTCTGGATAAGCAGTTCCCGAGGCACCCAAAACAGTCGTCTAAAGGATAGCAATGATAGCTTTAATACAGCGTGTCAGCGCCGCAAGGGTCGAGGTTGATGATCAGATTGTCGGGCGCATCGACCACGGCATTTGCGTGTTTGTCGGCGTTCAACAAGACGACTGCGACGCCAACATGGAGCGCTTAGTAAACCGCACTCTAGGCTATCGAGTGTTTGCCGACGATAGCGGGCGCATGAATCGCTCGGTGACCGATGTTCAGGCGGGCGTTTTGATCGTGTCCCAGTTCACCCTCGCCGCCGATACCGACAGTGGCTTGAGAGCGAGCTACACCTCGGCCGCTCCTGCGCAACTCGCAAAACCACTATACGACGCCTTTGTGTGTCGAGCCCGAGCTCTGCACGACCCAGTGGCAACTGGCGTTTTCGGCGCCGACATGCAAATCACGCTGTGCAACGACGGCCCGGTAAGTTTTATTTTGCGCGGCTAACGATCGAGTCGCCAAAGCAGTTTTTCGGCTAGCCCCTCAAACCCCCCATTGCTCATCATCACCATGTGGCTGCCGGGATCGGCGAGATCAACGCAGCGCTGGATCATCACCTCGATGTTGTCGACAATCTCCCAGGCGATCGAAGAACCCGCCATGATCGCCTCAATATCCCACGTTACATCCGCCGACCGATACCAAACAATGCGATCGGCATGGGCCAGCGACTGCGCCAGTGCGTCGCCATGAATGCCCTGACGCATCGTCGCAGACCGCGGCTCAATCACTGCGACAATGGTTGCATCGCCAACTTTGGCCCGCAACCCCTCGAGGGTGGTAGCAATCGCGGTTGGATGATGCGCAAAGTCATCGTACAAGGTGAACCCCTGATCCTCATAGAGCACTTCCATGCGCCTTTTAACGCCGGCAAAAGCGCTTAAAATATCGCAGCTCTCGGCGAGGGTCACGCCAACACCATGCGCCGCAATAATCGCGCCCATCGCGTTGCTTACATTGTGACGACCGGTGAGACGCCAGCTAACGCGACCGTATTCTGTTGGTTCGCCGGCGCCGTTGCGCAACACTTCAAAGGACGATCCATCCAGCGCGAGGAGACGATACTGCCAATCGCCGTCGCCGTCGCCAAATGTCACCCTATCGCTCCAGCAACCGGCAGCCAAGACCGCCTCAATCGCCTGGTCAGCGCTCGGATAGATAATCGTCCCACAGCCCGGCACGGTGCGAACCAGATGGTGAAACTGGCGCTGAATAGCCGCCAAATCAGCAAAGATATCGGCGTGATCAAATTCGATGTTGTTGATCAGCAAGGTATCGCTGTGATAGTGCACAAATTTAGAGCGCTTATCAAAAAACGCGCTGTCGTATTCGTCCGCCTCGACCACGAACAAATCACCGCCGCCGAGGCTCGCCGAGGTGCCTCCATCGAGGGGCACGCCGCCAATCAAATACCCCGGTTTCAGCCCGGCCCCTTGCAGCACCGCGGTCAGCATGCTACTGGTGGTGGTCTTGCCGTGCGTACCCGACACTGCGAGTACGTGGCGATCGACCAACAGGGTCTGGCCCAGCCACTGCGGCCCGGACATATAGCGCAAGCGATGATCGAGCAGATACTCGACGCAGGGATTACCCCGCGATAGAGCATTACCGATCAGCGTCAAGTCCGGCGCCGGTGATAATTGCTGTGGGTCATAGCCCTCGATTAATTCGATGCCAGCGGACTCCAGTTGGTCGCTCATCGGCGGATAGACCCGGGCATCGCAGCCGGTAACCCGATGGCCCAATTGTTTTGCCAACTGGGCAACGCTACCCATAAAGGTACCGCAAACTCCAATAATATGAATGTGCATAAAATTCCTCTGGCGACGAGTATCGCATCTGTCGCTCGCCCCTAACAATCAAAAAACCACGCTTGGAGCGGATAAAATATCTCGTCAATCGCCCCAGTCAGCCGCGCATAGAGTATAATTGCTGGATCCCAAGACCCTCATTATCGCCGTCCATCTGGCCAACGCTTTCGGCATGCGGTCTAGTCTATCGGCAGCAGCAGAGAAAACTATGTTTAACGTAAAAAGAAATGCATTTTATGCCCAATCTGGCGGAGTCACCGCTGTCATCAACGCCTCAGCCTGCGGAGTTATTCAGGCTGCACGCCATCACAGCGACCGCATCGGCAACCTGTATGCCGGCCGCAATGGCATCCTTGGCGCTCTTCGCGAAGAGCTCTACGACACCGGCGTGGAGTCCACGCAGAGCATCGCCGAGTTAATGCACACACCCGGCGGCGCTTTTGGTTCATGCCGGTATAAAATGCAAGATCCCGCCGCCAGCGATAGCGAATACCAGCGCCTTGTCGAAGTCTTTGCGGCGCACGACATCGGTTATTTTTTCTACAACGGTGGCGGTGATTCGGCAGATACTTGCCTAAAAGTCGCGCAGATATCAGAACTGATGGGCTATCCCATCCGCGCTATCCACATCCCCAAAACCATCGACAACGACCTGCCACTCACCGATTGCTCACCGGGATTCGGTTCGGTGGCCAAATACGTTGCCATTTCAACCCGCGAAGCAAGCCTAGATATCGCATCGATGTGCGATTCATCGACCAAAGTGTTCATCCTCGAGGTCATGGGTCGACATGCCGGTTGGATCGCCGCCAGCGGTGGCCTAGCCGCCGAACGCGAAGGCGACCCACCGCACATTATCGTGTTTCCCGAAATCGCCTTTAATCGCGAGCTCTTTATTGCCAAGGTGCAAGCGACGATAGACCGCGAAGGCTACTGCGTGGTGGTCGCCTCTGAGGGTGCCAAATACGCCGATGGAGGACATATTTCCGGGTCTTTAAATCGCGATGCTTTTGGACACCAACAACTCGGCGGGGTCGCCCCGACGCTGGCAAGCATGATAAAACATGCCCTCGGCCACAAATACCACTGGGCGCTAGCGGACTATCTGCAGCGTTCTGCGCGCCATATCGCGTCGAATGTCGACGTCGAACAGGCCTATGCCGTAGGTCGCGCCGCGGTGGATCGCGCGGTGGAGGGCGAGACCTCGATCATGATTTCAATCGAGCGTGGTGCCGGACCGGAGTATAACTGGTCACTGGGATCTGCCTCACTCTCCGAGGTCGCCAATATGGAGAAGTTCATGCCAGCGGATTTTATTAGCGCCGACGGGTTTGGCATCACGCAAAAGGCGCGCGAGTACTTAGCGCCACTGATCGCTGGTGAAAACTACCCACCCTACGCCAATGGACTGCCCAAATACGCCAAGCTGCAAAACGCTCTAGTCGCTAAAAAACTCGATACAGCCTTCGATTTATAACGCTAATTGCAAATACTAGGAGCGGGCAAATCTGTGGTTTATAATTAACCCAGCTCCAGCAACACTGTCTGCACGACGAGCACTTGAGGGAACACATTTTTATGTCAGAAAAATTTTTCCAAATCTATGCGCGCTGGGTTCTCCACCGCCCGCTGCTGGCATTGATCGCGCTGTTTGCGGTGACCGCGAGCATGGCCGTCGGGTTGCAGCACTTCAAAATTGATGCGTCGGCCGATTCGCTGACGCTAGAAAACGACGAAGACCTCAACTACTACCGAGAACTGGTCGGTCGTTACGGCAGCTCAAACTACTTAGTAATCACCTACACACCGCGCGAAGGGGATCTGTTTGACGATCACAATCTGCAACATTTAAAAGCTCTGAGAGACCGCCTGATCACTGTCAAAGGCGTCACCGGGGTACTTTCGCTACTCGACGTTCCGCTGCTGTACAGCCCAAAAATTACTGTTGCCGACTTTTCTGGAGAGCTGCGCCAACTGCTCAGCCCTAACGTCGACCGACAATTGGCGAAAACCGAATTTTTAACCAGTCCAATCTACAAAGACACCCTGCTGAGCGCCGATGGCCAGACCACCGGGATCATGCTCGATCTAGAACTCGACGAGACCTTTCTGCGACTGGTTAAGAAGCGCGATGCTCTGCGCTTAAAGCGCGACCGCGAGGGCCTAGACGACGATCAGAGCGCGCAATTGCTGCGCGTCAGTAAAGAATTTCTCGATCATCGCACCGAACAGACGGCCAAGAGTCGGCAAATGATTGTTGAGGTTAGATCGATCACCGCAGAGTTTCGCGATCGCGGCACTCTCTACCTCGGCGGCCCGGATATGATTACCGCCGACATGGTGGATTATTTAAAGGCTGACTTGATCCTCTTTGGCAACGGTATTTTGCTGTTTATCGTAGTGACTTTAGCGGTCATTTTTCGCCGACTGCAATGGGTTGTATTGCCCTTGGTCACCTGCTTTACCAGCCTGACAATTATGCTCGGTTGGTTTAGCTGGATAGACTGGCGACTGACGGTGATATCGTCTAATTTTGTTTCGCTGCTACTGATCATTACCCTGGCGCTGACGATTCACTTGATCGTCCGCTATCGAGAATTGTCGAGTCGACAAACTGACGCCAGTCAACTGCAACTGGTCAGCGAGACGGTGATATCGATGAGCAAGCCGTGCCTGTACACGGTGTTGACCACGGCGGTCGCCTTCATCTCGCTGGTGGTGAGCAATATTCGGCCGGTCATAGACTTTGGTTGGATGATGACGCTCGGCATTGTGGTCGCGCTGGCAGTCACCTTTATCGTTATCCCCGCCGGCATGATGTTAATGGGTCGCCGAAGCGACGTCTCGTTTAGCGATTCGGTGTCCATCACCCGCGTATTTGCAAGGTTTACCGAGCGACATGGCGGACTGGTTATCGCCATTTCGGCGCTTATAGGCGTCGCGTCCGGCGTCGGTATCCTGCGGCTTGAGGTTGAAAATCGCTTCATCGATTACTTCCACAGCGACACCGAAATATACCGCGGTATGGAGACCATCGACACCGCTCTGGGTGGCACAACGCCACTCGACATTGTGATACAGGCGCCGAGTCAAGCGGCGGCGGTGGTCGACAGTATATCCGCAGAAACCGCGCAAACCGCGAATGAAAGCGCCAGTGCAGACGGGTTTGACGAATACGATGAATATGACGATTACGGCGATGATGACTACGCCGACGACGGTGGCTTTGACTCGAACGACGATAGTGAAAGTCCACCGCAAAGTTACTGGATGTCAACTGCAGGGCTCGAAGATTTAAGCAAACTGCAGGCCTTTTTAGAGGCCCAACCGGAGATCGGAAAAGTTAGTTCACTGGCGCAAATCTATCAGGTCGCCAACGACTTGAGCGGCCATCAATTAAACGACTTCGAGCTGGCTTTTTTACGTCAGAGCCTGAGTCCGGAGATCTATCGGCAACTGGTCGCGCCGTATTTAATCGAAGAGCTCGACGAGACGCGCATTCAACTGCGTACCAAGGAAACCAGCGGCAATTTGCGGCGCTCTGAATTACTCGAAAAAATTCGCCTCTACGCCACCGATGAGCTAGCCATAGCCGATCAAGACATCCGCCTCGGCGGCCTACTGGTTCTGTACAACAACATGTTGCAGAGCCTATACCAATCACAAATTGTTACGCTGGGGGCTGTTTTTGTCGGTATTATGGCCATGTTTTTAGTGCTTTTTCGCTCGCTGACCATTTCGTTGATCGCGGTTATCCCGAATTTTTTAGCCGCCGCCGTGGTGCTCGGCGGAATGGGCATAATGGGCATACCCCTCGACATGATGACGATCACCATCGCCGCTATCACAGTCGGTATCGGTGTCGATCACGCGATTCACTACCTTACTCGCTTTCGGCGAGAAGTCGCCGTCGATAGCGATTACATCGCCGCGATGTACCGCTCCCACGCGAGCATCGGGCGCGCGCTTTTTTACACCGCCTCGACCATCATCGTCGGCTTTTCAATCCTCGCATTGTCGAACTTTATACCGTCGATTTATTTTGGTTTGCTCACCGGTCTAGCAATGACTGCGGCGCTACTGGGGTCGATGACCCTGTTACCCAAATTAATCCTGATAACCCGGCCATTTGGCCCCCCAGGCAACCATTCAGCCCACGACTCTAAGGCGCCCTAATAAATCATGCAGTTGGTCAATCTACAGGGCATTACCCTGAGCTATGGGCAGCCGCCGCTGCTGGACGCCGTCGATTTGTCGATCTATTCTGGCGAAAGAGCCTGCTTAATAGGGCGCAATGGCGCCGGGAAATCCACTTTACTGAAAATTCTCGGTGGTCAAGTCAATGCCGATGAAGGCTTTTTCAAGGTCAGTAGTGGGGTCAAAATTGCGCAGCTTGAACAGGCCGTTCCCGAACATGTTGAAGGCACGGTGTTCGAAGTTATTTCCGAGGGGCTTGGCGCGCAGGGAGCGCTAATAAAACGCTTTCATCAACTCGTTCAGGCAGTCGCTACGGATACCAGCCAACAGTTGCTAAACGAGTTGGAAAGCTGTCAAACCGAGCTCGAACGGGTCGACGGATGGGACATTAATCAACGGGTCGAAGCGATCATTACCAAGATGGAGTTGGACACCGATGCGCAGCTTAGCAGCCTGTCCGGTGGCTACAAACGCCGTGTGTTGCTGGCGCGCGCGCTGGTCTGCCAACCCGATTTGTTGCTGCTCGACGAACCCACCAATCATCTGGATATTGAATCGATCCAATGGTTGGAACAATTCCTAAAAAAATGGGATGGCGCGCTGTTATTTGTCAGCCACGACCGCAGCTTTATGGAGGCTCTGGCGACCCGCTTTATCGAAATCGACAGAGGCCAGCTAGCCGAGTTTGCCTGTACCTACAGCGAATACCTGCAACGCAAGCGGGACATGCAAGAAACCGAAGATCGCCACAATGCGCTGTTCGATAAGCGGCTTTCGCAGGAGGAGCGCTGGATCAGGCAGGGTATCAAAGCCCGGCGCACCCGCAACGAGGGCCGGGTCAGAGCCCTCGAAGCCATGCGCCGCGACTATGCCGACCGGCGGGTACAATTGGGTACCGCTAAAATGGATATTCAGCAGGCAGAAAAATCTGGCAAGATCGTCGCCGAAGCACGAGCCATCAATTTTCGATATGGCGAAGAACAGATCGTCAGAGAGTTTTCTACGCTGATCCAACGCGGTGAAAAAATCGGCCTGATTGGCCGCAATGGCGTCGGTAAAACCACCGTATTAAAACTGTTACTGGGTCAATTACAGCCGCAAACCGGGCATATCAAAACCGGCACCAACCTAAATATTGCGTATTTTGATCAGTATAGAACGGTGCTCGATTCGCACAAGTCGGTTCAAGATAACCTCTCCGGCGGGCGCGATATGTTACAAATCGGCGATAAATCTCGCCACGTGATCAGCTATTTGCAGGATTTTTTGTTTGCTCCCGAGCGCTGCCGGCAACCCGTCTCGGTGCTCTCGGGCGGCGAGCGAAACCGTCTTTTACTGGCCAAGTTATTTCTTCAACCCGCCAACGTACTGGTGCTGGATGAGCCGACCAACGACCTGGATATCGACACCCTCGACCTACTCGAGGAACTATTGATCGATTACAAGGGCACGCTATTGCTGGTCAGTCACGATCGTAGCTTTCTCAACAATGTGGTCACCAGCACGCTGGTTTTTGAGGGCGACGGCAAGATCAACGCCTATGTCGGCGGCTACGACGATTGGTTGCGCCAGCGGCAACCCCCCAAAGTAGCCCTCAAAACCGCCACAGCGGACACGCCAAAAAGTTTGGCTTCCCCCACTGTCGCCAAACTATCGTACCGCGATCAGCGCGAGTTAGACGCCTTGCCAGCAGAAATCGAAGGTCTAGAAGTACAGATTGCAGGGTTATCCGAGCAGCTCTGTGATCCTCAATACCACAGCCATAATCGCACTCAAGGCGAGCAACTTAGCGGCGAATTGAAGCGCGCGCAGCACGCGCTAGACGTCTGCTACAGCCGCTGGGAGGTGCTCGATCAGGGCTAGCCATTGCCCTCTAACCGAAGCTTTTTTTAATCGTCTAGCGTGGCGAAATAATGGCTTTAGGCTTAAACTTACGCTCTCAGGGCGCAAGATAACGGATAACTATGCGTAAAAAACCCTTAGTATTATTGATCCTTGACGGCTTTGGCTACCGCGAAGAGGTGCAGCACAACGCCATCCAAAATGCCCACACGCCGGTCTGGGACGAGCTGTGGACGACCCGACCTAGAACGTTGATTGAGACTTCTGGGTTGGCGGTCGGATTACCCGAGGGGCAAATGGGAAACTCTGAGGTCGGTCACATCACCTTGGGTGCGGGAAGGGTGCTGTACCAAAACTTCACCCGCATCAACAAGGCCATTGCCGACGGCGATTTTCACACCAACCCAGCCTACTGCAATGCTATCGATGGCGCCATCCAGACCGGCGGCGCGGTGCACATCCTCGGTCTGCTGTCGCAGGGCGGCGTGCACTCGCACGAAGATCACATCAATGCCGCCATCGAACTGGCGGTGCAACGCGGCGCCAGCCGGGTGTATCTGCATGCATTTTTAGACGGTCGGGACTGCCCTCCCCGCAGCGCCAAGCCGTCGTTGGAAAAGACCC
>Ga0115006_10000675_pt1 | contig 19137 bp, 6 predicted proteins | sample ArcOceMetagenome_3_FD_88943 | JGI IMG/M metagenome (GOLD analysis project Ga0115006, IMG submission 88943) | Marine eukaryotic phytoplankton communities from Arctic Ocean - Arctic Ocean- Svalbard ARC20M Metagenome | ecosystem: Environmental > Aquatic > Marine > Oceanic | place: Arctic Ocean...
CACGGCGTAAGGCTAACTCGGTACTCGGCCAGCGCCAGGGGAAGCGGTTCGTCGACGCGTCGGCCGCCGCGCGCCGCGCGCCGGGGGCGGCACGGGCGGCAGCTCGCTGCAGTGCCTGCTGCAGTGATATCATTATCACTGACAATAATACGCGAACCTCAATCTGTATTCACTTTTTCCCCAGTTGCCTTATTCTAAAAAGTCACAGGTGCGGCGGTCTTCATCGCCAACCAGAGCGGGCTGCTGGCGATTGATGAGGCAAACCAGTACTCGAAACCAGTACACGAGCAACGGGCCGGACAACCCATGCCTACGGTCGACCAAGGGGCGGCTGTCCGTCTGCGTCACCAAGTGGGGCTTCATCACGGCGCACTACAAGGACCCGCCCGCGTGTAACGGTAATGACTTTATAGAATAAGGCAACTCAGCTCGCAACTCTGCTTGCGGACAACACGACCCGCTTGGACGAGTTCGCTGCCAGCGGCGTGCCCTCTGCGGCCGAGCTTGCCGAGCTGCCGTGGGTCAGGTGTCTTGGTTATACCATAGGTCTTTGCGATCAGGCTGTGCCGTCGGTGATCTCAACATGGCAACGGCCGATGTCAGCCGAAAGGGCTGGCTGGCGCTCGGGACATTCGCGCTCCAGAACGGTCTCGGCATTCTGCTAATGCGCTACTCGAAGATCCACAGCGAGCCGTACTCGTCTCAGGTGGCGGTGCTGATGCAGGAGCTGGTGGTCAAGCTGCCGATTAGCGCAGCGCTGTACTCAGCCGAGTGTGGCGGCGTTCTCGTCGCTATCAGGAGCGTAAGAGCCGACCTGCGCCGCGCACCAGTCGAATGGGCGCAGCTAGGGGTGCCAGCACTTCTCTACACGGTGCAGAACACGCTCCTGTACGTGGGCTTCGCCAACGTCGAGGCTGCCGTGGGTCAGGTGACTTATCAAACGAAGATCCTCTGGACGGCGCTCTTCTCTGTGCTGGTACTCGATAAGCGCCTCACGAACGTACAGTGGCTGGCGCTCGCGGTTCTCGCGTGCGGCGTGCTCGCGGTGCAGGGCACCGCGCAAGGGTCACACCCGGCGGCGGCTGCGGACGACCCGGCGCTGGGGGTCGCGGCCCTGGTGCTGGCGGCGGTCTGCACCTCGTTCGCATCCGTCTACTTTGAGAAGATGCTCAAGGGCGCGTCGAACCCGAGCCTGTGGCTACGGAACGTGCAGATGGCAGCGTATTCGTCCGCGTTTGCCGCGGCCGGCGTGCTGCTCCGACGCGACCCGGCCATCGCGCAGCGTGGCTGGCTGGGCGGCTTCGGGCAGCTCACGTGGGCGTCGGTCTACTTCCAAGGCGCCGGCGGCATCATCGTCGCCGTCACGATCAAGTACGCCGACAACATCCTCCGCGGCTTCGCGCAGGGCCTCGCCCTCATCGTCGGCGCCATCGGCTCGTGGCTGCTCTTTTCATTCCAGGTCACGCTCAGCTTCTGCGTCGGCGTGCTCCTCGTCAGCCTCGCCATCTTCCTGTACGGCTCGCCGATGCAGACGCCGCACGAGCTGCTCGACGCATGCGCACGCTGCGGCGCCGCGCTCTGCTGCAGATGGCGCCAGAGCCACCACGGACGCTACATGGCGACCGTGAGCGACGAGATCGAGAGCTCACGAGGCGCCTCGCTCGGCCCGGTTCCACCCGCAAGAGCTCCGCCGCCGAATGCCGCTACAGACGAGGCTGCCGCCATGACCGCGGTCGCCGCCAAAGCAGGGGGAACTGAGTCATCAACCTTACTGGCGAGATAGTGGTTAGAGAATACGATCATTTTCAAAAAAGCTCTCCGTGCATGTGCAAAGCTGCACGGCCCTCTGTCCATGGGCCTGAGCTCATCCTCCGCGGCGACCAGAGCTTGCGGGCCCTCGCCTTCTCCTCGTCGTCTCCACCAAACGCCCAGCGCCGCGCCGCCGTCGGCGCGGCCGTGCTCTCACTTCATCTTCATCCTCGGCCCCTTTTTCTTGGCGGCCTGCCTCGCCTCCTTCTCCTCGCGCTTGCGCTGCGCCTCGCGGTTGGCGAGCGGCTCCTTGTTCTTCTTCTCGGCGAGCTTCTCCGCCTTGCGCTGCTGCGCCGCCTCCTGCCGCTCCTTGTGCCCGTCCTTGAACTTGAGCGCCTCCACCGTCGAGCGCCCCTTCTTGAGCTTGTCCTTGAGCGGCTGCGAGAGGCGCAGCCGCCCGATTTTGTCGAGCAGCAGCAGTGCCACGCGCAGCATCGGCCGCGTCGCCTCGACTGCCGCCGCACCGCCTCCCGAGGGCAGCCGGAAGACGATGTGCAGCGCGCGCTTGGTGCCGCTCGGAAGGCCCCACGCCGCCGGCACAAAGTCGCTCAAGTGGATCTGCTCGAAGAGCTCGGCGTGCGCCGCGAGCGTCGCGCCCACCTCGCCGCCGAGCAGCTCGGTCGCGATCTCGCGCTGCTCGCACAGCACGCGCACCGACGCGGGCAGCCCGGCGTCGCCGACCGAGCACTGCGACGTGAGCGTCTTGAGGTCATGCAGCTCCTGCACGTGCGCCTTGTCGAGCCGCTTGTCGAGCACGGCGAGCACGTACGCGTCGACCTCGTCCTCGGCGATTGCGATGTCGAGGGTCAGCTTGTCCGGCCGCGGCGCCAGGACCCCCTGAAGCACCTTGTACAGGTCCTGCCGGCTGCTCAGCTGCAGCTTGGCCTGCAGCCAGTCGCATCGCTCTCGACCAGTGGCATCGATGGTGAATGTGTCGGCGCTCTCCTGCGCCATGATGGCGTCGTCGTCGCCCACCTGCGAAAACTGCGTCTCGAGCAGCTCGTTGAAGACCTCGCCCCACCTCTGCGCGAACGCCACGTTGGCGCGCCGGCCCCACAGGTAGTTGAGGCCGTACACGGCGATGAACAGCAGCCCGAGCATCTCCATCGGGCCCACCAGCGGCAGCGCGGGACCTGCAGCCCTCGCCTCGATCCTGGCCTTGTGGGCGGCCTCGAGCTTCCGTCGCGCCTGTGCCTTGCGCTCCTCCGCCTGTGCCGTGCGCTCCTCCGCCTTCGCGTCGGTCTGCTGCCCGCCCTTTGCAGCCTCCTGCTTGCCACGGTCAAACTCCTCGTCCGGCTCGACCGGCTGCGGCTGCTGCTTTGGCGCGCGGCGAGGCTTGGCCTTCTCCTCGACCGGCGCAGGAGGCTCCTCGTCCACTACCTCGTCGTCGAACAGGTCGGCGCTGTTCGCGGCGCTCGCGGCGCCGGCGAATAGCAGCACCGCGAGCCCTGCGAAGATGACCACGAGACGCATGACGCTCGCAGCGGCAGCGGCGCCGACGCGGCGCGAAGCACCGACGGCACGCACACAAAAACAAGTTGCATCTGAGACGGGAGGGGCAGAACCACTCGTTCTTCACGTCCATGCGCGCTCCGAGCACGCCGATGTCCATGCACTGGGCGCGTGCGCTGTTGTGCCCCCGCGCACCCAGCTACTCTTCATGGGGGGGGGAGAGAGCGCGCGCGCATACGGTTATTGTGAACCGCACACACGACCACTCACCAGACTGCAGAGACGAGTCTTTCGCGGCGCCCCTCGAGCCGCGCGCTCAGATGACGTGAAACTGCTTCTTGAGCCGCACGAGCAGCTGCCAGTCGTCCTTGCCGACGTCCTCCTTGAAGAACGTCTTGAGCGCGTCGATCGACTTGCGCGTGACGCGCGAGTAGAAGTCGTAGGTCAGGTCGAACTGGCGGCCGTACGCGACCGACGTGACGGCGTCGATCTTGACGGAGACGGACATGCCCTTCTTGGCGCTCTCGACGGGCTTGCGGTCGTGCTCGAGGCCGACGACGCGGCCGATGTCGAGGTACGCCTGCATGCCGTTCTCGTCCTTCTGGCCGCGCCGCTCGACGCAGAGCGGCGTGCCGCGCTTGAGCACGCCCTCGCGCACCGTCATGCCGACCAGGATCGGGTCGCCGCCGCCGCCGCGCACCCAGACGTGCTGGGCGCTCGAGATCTCGCACACGCACGGGTAGACGGCGACGAGCGCCGCCTTCTCCTGCTGCACCTTGCGCACCTCGGCCATGTACGCGGTGAACTTGTCGAAGAGGTGGTAGATGATCTCGGCGGTGAAGACCTTGACGTTGAGCTCCTTGGCGTACTGCTGCCCCTCGGCCGTCACGTTGACGTCGAAGGCCAGGATCGTCGCGTACTCTGGCTTGTGCTCGTGCATGATCGACGCCTTGATCACGTCGCGCTTGTGGATCGGGCCGATGTTGACGGCCGAGACGGGGATCTTGGACGTCTTGAGGAACTCGAGCAGCGCCTCGAGCGACCCGAGCGTCGACGCCATCGCGTAGACGCCGACGCCGCCGTTGACCTCCGACGCCGCCTTGGCGAGCTTCTTGAGGTCGGACATGACGTCCTCCTTGAGGCATTCCTCGTCAAAGGGGATGTCGGCGTACGGCACGAGCGCCGCCGAGCCCGCCACGACGCCCTCGAGGTGGTTGGCGCAGATCTTGATGCCGGCGGCGCCGTCGATGGTCTGGTGGTGCAGGTAGTCGGTCTTGATGCGCAGCTCGCGCAGCGGCTTCGGCGTGAGCAGCTCGCGCACGCGCGTCACGATCGGCCCGCCGAAGCCGCACAGGACGAGGCGGTCGCCGCGCTTGAGCGTGCCGTTGGCGAGGATGACGTCGGCGGTGGCGCCGAGGCCCTCGATGACCTTGATCTCGAGCACCGTGCACTGCACCTCGGGGCACCACATGATCCGCTCGACCATCAGCCGCTGCGTGATCTGCACGAGCATCATCAGCAGGTCGGGCACCCCCTCGCCCGTGTGCGCCGACGTCGGCACGAGGGGCGTGTACTCGCGGAACTCCACGCTCGTCTTGAGGTCGAAGTAGAGCTTCGCGTTGAGGCCCTGCTCGGCGAGCGAGAGCAGGATCTGCTTCGAGCGCGTGTCGAACTCGTTGCGCACGTCCTCGCTCTGCAGCTCGAGCGCGTCGATGACGGGGCGGTCGTCGACCTTCTGCCAGCCGTAGAGGCGGTCGACCTTGTTGAGCGCGATCACAAACGGCGTCTCCTTGCCGCGCAGCATGTGCAGCGACTCGATCGTCTGCGGCTCCAGCCCGTGCATGATGTCGATGACGAGGATGGCGATGTCGCACAGCGACGAGCCGCGCGAGCGCAGGTTGGAGAAGGACTCGTGGCCGGGCGTGTCGATGATCATCAGGCCGGGCACCCTGAGCTCGATCTTCTTGCGCTCGACGAGCGGCCCCATGCGCTCGACGAGCGTCTCCTGCGGGAAGAAGGAGGCGCCGATCTGCTGCGTGATGCCGCCCGCCTCGCCGTCCTGCACGTTGGTGCGGCGGATGTTGTCGAGCAGCTTCGTCTTGCCCGTGTCGACGTGCCCCATGATGCAGCAGATCGGCGAGCGCAGCCGGTCGGGCGTCCGCGCCGCGAACGCCGCCTTCGAGCGAGCCTCACGCGCCTCGCGCGCCGCCGCCTTGCCCGCCTCGTCCTCGTCGTCCGACGACTCGGAGTCGCTGTCGTCGTCGTCGTCGTCGTCGTCGTCGTCGCCCTCCTCGTCCTCCTTCTTCTTGAGGTTCATCAGCTTGTCGAGCACCTCCTCCTTGCGGCGCTCCGCCTCCTCCTTCCCCTTGGCGGCGCTCTCCTTGAGCTCGGCGAGGCGCGACGAGAGGCCGCCCGTGTTGGCCGGCTTGAACTCCTCCTCCTCGCCGCTCGACGCGTCGTCCGCCAGCACGCCCGACGCGAGCTTCGCGTCCATGTCGATGTCCGCCCAGTCGTCGTCGACGTCCTCCTCGCCGGCCTCCTCGTCGCCGCCCTCCGCCGCAGGCTTCTCCGCCTCGGCCGCCGCCGCCTCGCCCTCGGCCGCCGCCTCGCCCTCGGCCGCGGCACCGGCCGCCTCGTCGCCGCCCTCGGCGCCCGGCTGCGGCTTCTTCTTGCGCTCGCGTTTGCCGTAGACGACCTTCTTCTTCGTCTCCTCGCCTTCGGCGCCCTCGGCGCCCTCGGCGCCCTCGGCGCCCTCGGCGTCCTTGTTGCCGCCGCCGATCGAGGCGAGGTAGGCCTCGCGCTTGGCGAGCTTCTCGCGGTCCGCCTTCGAGAGCAGCTTGCCCTCGGCGCGCAGCCGGTCCCGCTTCTCCTTCTCCTGCTCGCGCTTCTTGCGCCGCTTCTCCTCGAGCGCGAGGAACGCCCCCATCGACTCCTTCAGCTCGCCCACCACGCCGCTCACCGCGACGAGCCGCTCGAAGCCGGGGAGGTCCTCGACGGCCTGCACCGCCTGCTCGTGCAGCGCATCGACCTCCTTGGCGACCTCGCCCGAGTCGATCTTGATCTGCGAGCGGTCGACGTTGTTGAGGATGTCGATGTTCTTGAAGAGGCGCTGCGCCTCGCTCGTCAGCTCGTCGACGAGCAGCATCGCCTTCTCCTCGAGCGCGCGCCGCTCCTGCTCCTGCCGCAGCTTCACGGCGATCGCGCTCGTCGGCTTCTTCTTGCTCTTGTCGTCCTTGCCCTTCTTCTTGCCGCCCGGCGTGTCCGCGCCCTCCTCGCCGTCGCCCTCGGCCACCGCCTGCGCCTTCTTCTCCTTGGCCTTCAGCTTCTTCTTCTGCGCCTTGGTCAGCTTGCCGTCTCCGCCGCCCTCGCCGTCGTCGCCGTCGTCGGCGTCGTCGCCGCCCTCGTCGTCGCCGCCCTCGGCCGCCGGCTTGGCCTCGGCCTCGGCCTTGACGGTGGCGTTGTCGGCCATCGCCGCGTCGAGCAGAGCCATCTCGTCGTCGTCGCCGCCGTCGCCCTCGCCGCCGCCGCCCTTGCCCTTCTTCTTCTTCTTCTTGTCCTTCTTGCCGCCGCCCGCCGCCGGGTCGTCGCCGCGCGCCGCCGCCGCCTCGGCCATCGCCGCCTCGAGCAGCGCATCCTCGTCGTCGTCCTCGGCGTCGGCCTTGCCCTTGCCCTTGCCCTTCTTGCCCTTCTTGTCCTTCTTCGACGAGCCGCCGCCGCCGCCGCCAAACAGATCCTCGTCGTCGCCCTCGGCGGCCGCCGACGTGTTCGCGCCGCCGGCCTCGCCCTCCTCGCCCTCCTCGTCCTCGTTGTTGCCCATCCCCGCCATGCTGAACGCCAGCTCGGGCGCCTCGGCCTCCGGCGCCTCGAGCTCGGCCATCAGCGCGTCCATCTCGTCCTTCTCCGCCTGCAGCTCCTCCTCGCTCTTCGGCGCCTTCGAGGCGCCGCCCTTGTCCTTCTTCTTCTCCTTCTTCTCCTTCTTCTCCTCCTTCGCCTTCTCCTCCTTCTTGGGCGGCGTCGTGCCCGCCGCAGGCGCGAAGCTGAACTCGGCCTCGCCGTCGTCGTCCTCGGCTACCTCCTTCTTCTTCTTCTTCTTCTCCTTCGGAGGAGCGGCGGTCTCCGAAGGAGCGGCGAAGCTGAACTCCGCCTCGGGCGCCTCCTCGGCGCCCTCCTTGGGCTTCTTCTTCTTCTTTGCGGCGCCAAAGTCGAATTCGGCCTCCGCCTCAGGCGCCTCCTCGGCGCCCTCCTTGGGCTTCTTCTTCTTCTTTGCGGCGCCAAAGTCGAATTCGGCGCCGCCGTCGGCGTCGTCCTTGGTTGCGGCCTTGTCCTTCTTCTCCTTCTTCTCCTTCTTCTCCTTGGTGGGAGCGACGATCTCGTCCTTGGCGTCCTTGGCGTAGTCGATGTCGAAGATCGAGAGGTCGGCCTCCTTGGGCTTCTTCTTCTTCTTGAGGCCGAGGTCGAACTCGTCGTCGTCCTCGACCGCCGCCGCCTTGGGCTTCTTCTTCTTGACCACCGGCGCCTCCGCCTCGGCGGCGGCCGCCTCGGCCTGCGGCGCCGCGTCCGACGGCAGCGAGAAGTGGAAGATCAGCTCGTTGGCCTCGTCGTACAGCTCGTCCTCCGCGGGCAGCTTCGACGGCCAGAACTCGTCAAACGTCGGCACCTCCGACGGCGGCGCGCCAAAGTCAAACGTCGGCACCGTCTCGTCGTCGTCGGGCGGCGGCGCCGTCGCGTCGCTCGCGAGGCCGCGCGCCTTCGCCTCGGCGAGCAGCAGCCGGGCGTGGCCCTTGAGCACGCCGCACGCCACCAGCGCCGCCTCGCCCCTGGCCGCCGCCAGCTCGAGGCTGCCGCACGCCGCGCCGCGCAGCGCCTCGCCGTACGCGCGCGCGGCGGCGCCCGGCACGCCGAGGCCGAGCAGCTCGCCCTCGAGCTCGCCGAGCGGGTGGCGCGCCGCCTCGAGCTCGTGCAGCAGCAGCGCGGCGTGGCCCTTCTTGAGGCCGCCCAGCGCCTCCGCGGTCGGCGCGCCGTCGACGAGCGCCTGCTCCGACGCGAAGCCCGCCGCGTGCAGCAGCCCGGCGTACTTCTTGGCGTCGGCCGCGCCGATGCGCAGCCCGCGCAGGTACGCGATCAGCTCGGGGCTCGCCTTGCCCGCACCACCCGCCGGCGCGGACGCGGGCGCGGGCGCGGGCGCGGGCGCCTCGTCGTCGTCCTCATCGTCGTCGTCGTCGTCGTCGTCGCCCATCAGCGCCGCCGCCATCGACGCCGCCGCCGTCTTTGGCGCAGGCTTCGGCGCCTCGTCGTCGTCGTCGTCGTCGTCGTCGTCGTCGTCGTCGTCGTCGTCGCCCATGAGGGCCGCGGCCATCGACGCCTTTGGCTTCTGCGCCGGCATGGGCGGCTCGTCGTCGTCGTCGTCCTCCTCCTCGTCGTCCTCGAGGTCGGCCGACGCGATCATCGACTTGTCAAACGGCGTGCCGACCTTTGCCGAGCCGCGCAGCACCACCACCTCCTTTGGCGCCTCGACGCCCCTCTCGAGCAGCCCCAGCTCGCCGAGGCCGCACAGCATGCCGCTGCTCTCGACGCCGCGCACCTTGGCGGGCTTGATGGCGACGCTCGAGCCGTCGGCGTGGTTGGTCACGCTGCTCCCCACCGGCGCGAGCACCGTCAGCATCCCCGGCTTCAGGTTGGTCGCGCCGCACACCACCTGCACGCTGCTCCCCGCGCCGCGGCTCACCGTGCACACCGCCAGCTTCTGCGCGTCCGGGTGCTTGCGCACGCTCTCGATCTCCGCCACGAGCCGCGGCAGCTCCGCCGCAGACGCCGTCTCGTCCTTGTCGTCCTTGGCGCCGCCCTTGGGCTTGGCCTCCTCCTTGGCCTTGCCGCCCTTCTTGCCCTTCTTCTTCGAGCCCCAGTCCTCGTCCTCGGCGTCGGCCGCCGCCACCTCGGCCTGCTCGGGCGCAGCCTCCTCCTCGGCCGCAGCGGGCGGCTCGTCGTCGTCGTCATCGTCGTCGCCGCGCTTGCCCTTCTTCCCACCCTTGGCCTTGCCCTTTCTGCCCTTCTTGGCGCCAAAGTCGAGATCCTCGTCCTCGTCCGCCTCCTTGGCCGCAGGCGGCGGCGGCTCGTCGTCTGAGTCGTCGCCACGGCCCTTCTTCCCACCCTTGGCCTTGCCTTTTTTGCTTTTCTTGGCGCCAAAGTCGAGATCCTCGTCCTCGTCCGCCTCCTTGGCCGCAGGCGGCGGCGGCTCGTCGTCTGAGTCGTCGCCACGGCCCTTCTTCCCACCCTTAGCCTTGCCTTTTTTGCCCTTCTTGGCGCCAAAGTCGAGATCCTCGTCGGGCTCCTTGGCAGGCGGCTCGTCGTCTGAGTCGTCGCCGCGGCCCTTCTTGACCTTTCCTTTCTTCCCACCTTTTTTGCCAAAGTCCTCGTCCTCGTCAGCGCCGGCCTTGGCCTTCCCGCCCTTGGCCTTGCCCTTTTTCTTCGACCCCCAGTCCTCGTCCTCAGCGTCGGCCGCAGCGGGTGGCGGGGCCTCCTCCTCCTTGTCATCAGCGGGCGGCTCGTCGTCATCGTCGTCGCCGCCCTTTCTGCCGCCCTTGGTCTTCTTCTTCTCCTTTTTGGCGGCCGGCTCCTCCTCCACCTTGCCAGACGACGGCACCATCACGAGGTCTGGGTCGAGACCCGCCTCGTCCTCCCAGTCATCGTCCCCTCCCTTCTTCTTCTTGTCCTGCGGCGACGCAGAGGCGGAATGACGTGAGTCGAGGTGGAATGGCGTGAGTCGAGGTGGAATGGCGTGAGTCGAGGCCAAGCGAGCGTGCAGCTGGCAGCAGCTTAGGGCGGTGTCAGGCTGCGGCAGGCGCTGGGTGCCATCGACGCGCATCATGCAGCTAATTTGGCCACCTAGCGGATCGTTGGAGGCGGGCGTGCGGCAAGGCTGCAGCAGGCGCTTCGTGCCATCGTCACGCATCATGCAGCTAATTCGGCCACGCGGTCGGGACGGTGGAGCCAGCAGTACGGGCTGGTTGTGCAGGTTGCTGTGCACGTCGTACCTTCTTGCCCATGGCCCGGTCGCGAAACCCACAGACCAGCACGCAGCGCCAAGTTCGCCGAGGGAGGATGCACCACACAAACCGCATAGACCGAAATGTGTCACGGCCGATGACGTCTCAATCACCAGCTAGCTTGCTCCAGTCAGTCGAAACACACACACACACACACACGCGCGCCAACTCCCATCGGTACAGTCAGTATCGCCCTGCGCCGTCGCCAAGTGTACCACACCTCCCCGCAGGCTCGCGGCCATCCGCGCGGCGGCGCTGCGTTGCAGCAGACCCGTCGGCAAGCCCTCCCCCCCACGAAGTTTGGTGCCTTTGGTGGCGATTTTCATAGCTCGATAGTTTCGCGTGGTTCAGCCTCTCCGGCTCGCGAGCTCGGAGTGCGCAACTTCCTAGCGGAGTCTTCTCGCGGCTCACCGTCGGGCTCGGCTCCATGCCCAGCTCATCGGCGGAGGAGAAGAAGCGCTTCGTCCGCCGCCTCGCCAAGGCGTTCGGTACGTGCACCGAGGAGAGCCGGCAGTACGGGCTGTGCCTGCAGCGTTACATGGAGGGCGTCGAGCGCGGCGCTTGCCAAGCAGAGTTCAACGCGCTAAACAAGTGCTTCAAGGCAACGCTCCGCAGCAGCAAGCAGTAAGCGCGCGACGATGCCGACTACCGATCAGCACGCGAGCGCGACATGCGTCTGCGCAGCCTCGACCGACGAAGGGCGCTTCGTGACTGGCGGCACTGACGGTGTCCTCCAGATCTTTGCGCTGGGCGGCGCGGGTGCCACGAGCTCGCCGGTACTCCTCCAGCGCGTTTCGTGCGTGGGCGGCGCACCAGCTGCCGTGCTGTGGCTGCCATCGCTCCGTGGTCTCCTCACCATCGAGCCGCTGGGAGCGCTCGACGACAGCCAAGCGGCGGCCGCTGAGCACCACCGAGCGGCACTCGAGACGGCCGGCGGTGCGTCACCAATGGCCGACGCGACGACTCCCGTGGCGCGCCTGTACCTCAGCTGCCACCCCAAACGGTCTTTGGTGCAGAATGTCGCAGAGCAATCACCGCCAGTCTCGCCACAGCGGCTGATGCTGCCGCACGAGGCTCCTCCGGACGGCAGCTGGCTGCATCGAGGCTTGCAGCCGCAGTCGCGTGCGCCGCTCGCGCTGACGCTGCCCGCCTTTGGTGTGCGGTGTGCCGCGGGGTGCGCACGCACCGGTCGGGTGGCGCTCGCCGTCGAGGGCGAGGTGCGCGTCGTCGCCTTTAGCTGCGTCGGGCCGTACGTGTGCGCATCGCCGCTGTGCCGCGTCGCGCTGCAGGCGGTGCCTCGCGTGCTCGCTCTCGACGGCGACATGCTGGCGGTCGCCTCGGCGGCGCACGTTCTGGTCCTCGCCATCGAGGCTGACGCGCCCGTCACAACAACCGCGGCTCGTACCCACGACGCTCTTCGATGCGATCAAGCCGCCGCCGCTGCCGCCGCCTTCGAGGCAGCTGGGGAGCGGGAGGCGGAAGCGGCGGCGGCAGCAGAGGCGGAGGCGCTTCTGGGGCGGCTGGTGGCAGGATGGGACGGCAAGGGGAGCGGCCCGCGCCTGATACGCGGAGAGAGCGGCGCCTCGGGTGCAGGAGGCGGCGCAGTGGACGCCGCCGACGGCGACGGCGACGGCGACGCGGACGAGGGCGCGTGCTGGGAGAGCGACGGCGAGGGCGGCGCAAGCGACGGCGAGTGGCCGCCGCCCCCGCTCGTGCGGCTGGAGGGGCTCGGCGGCGACGGCGACGACGAGCGCGCCGTGGGCGGGGAGGCGGCGTGCGGCGGCCACGTCGCGTCGTGCGAGCGCATCCTCACTCTCCCTGCGCAGCCGTCGCCGCTGCTGCCCTCGGTGCCGTGGCACGATCCGTGGGCAGCCGAGCTGCCTGGCCGTACCCTGCCCACGCCACAGACGCGTCGCCACCTCGCACGTGCACACGGCTTGCAAGCGGCGAGCGGCCAGCCCGCTGCTGCCGGCTGGCAGCGACTGCCGAGGAGTGGCCTCCTCTTGCCTGGGGGCGGAAGCAGCGGTGATGGCGGCAACGGCGGTGGGGATGGCTCGTGGGACGAGACGGGAGGCGTGCGCGCAGTCCTCTTTGGTGGGCAGCTGCCGCATGGGTGGCGGTGGGTGCTGCATGAGCGCATGGTGGCGGGAAGCAACCTGCATACGCTGCAGTGGCTGCGGCAGCGTGGCGTGCCCACGCCCAGAGGCGAGCCGGGCGCGCAGTCTCCGGGAGCCGCCGGCGCGCCAGATGAGGCGGCGCGAGGCGACGCGGAGGCGGCTGCGGCGATGTGGCGCCGCCTCGGTGGCGGCACGGCCTCGGCCGCAGAGCACGCGGAGGCGGAGGCGGAGGGGGCGGAGGGCGAGTCGGATGACGAGCAGACGGCAGGCGCGGAGGGCTGCGAGCTGCTGCTGCTGCTGGTAGCAGGCACGCGCGAGGCGGTGCTCCTCTCAATGGACGGCGGCGGTGGCGGCGCAGCTGCTGCCGAGGCGCAGCCGGAGGTGGTGGCGCGCTACCCTCTGGCGCTGAGCGGCGCGCCGTGCCGCGCGTGCGTGGCCGACGCGGCGCGCGGCGTGCTGCTCAGCGCGGGGGTCGCCGCGTTGCAGGTGTGGCCGCTCCGCTGCGCTGCTGCCCGCGTCGCGCCCAGTGGACGGCGGGCGGCGCCGGAGCGGCTGCGGCTCTCTGCAATGGCCTGCACGCTCGCCGAGGCGGCGCAGCAGCGGCAGATGTCTCACCTCGCCCATCACCTCGGCGGCGCGCGCAGTGGCGGCGGCTCCTCTCCCGTGCCGCCCGCCTCCGCCTCGAGCGCCACCGCCGCCGCCGCGCCCGCCGCCGCGCCCGCCGCCGCGCCCGCCGCCGCGCCACCCGCGGCCGCTCCTGCGGCGGCTGCCGCGGTAGCCCCCACGAGCGATCCCGTCGAGGCTGCCGGGATGCTGCCGCCGATGCTGCTGCGAGCGTACGCACTGCCCTGGCCGCTGCTGCCCGGAGCGACCGCCGGCGGGGTGTGGGCGGAGACGGCGGCGGTCGACGAGGGCGACGATGGCGCGGGCTGCCCACTCGAGGCGGCGGCTCTGCTGCCAACGGACGCGGGGCTGCTCGTGCTCCGCGTGCCCGACGGCGCGGCGGTGGTGTCCGCGGCGTGCGGTGGCGAGGCGCAATCGGCGCGCCGTCGTGGCGTTGTGCCGCGCAGCCTCCTCGAGGAGATGGCGGAGCTGCCGCCGGAGCTGCGCGTGGCGCGCCCCGACGCGGCCGCCGAGGCGCTGCGCCGCCGCGCGCGGCTGCCGGCGCCGTCGGCGGCGCGCCGCGGCCGCGCAGCAGCCGGCGAGGCGCACAGGGGCGACGATGCGGGCGGTGGCGGTGGCGGCGTGGTGCACCTGGTGACTCACGAGAGTGCGACGCAGCTCGCGGCCGATCTGCTCAAGCAGGCGGCCGAGGCGGCGGCGGCAGCAGCGGCGACCGCGAATGCGGCGGAGACGGCGGCCGCGCCTGCGACGGCGGCGGTGGCGGATGCACCGCCGGCGTCGGGAGGAGGTGCGACGGGCTTCCAGCCGATCCAAGCGGCCGTCGCCGAGGGAGTGGTGGCCGCCTCCGAGGCCGCGCGTGAGGCCGCGCGTGAGGATGGCGAGGCGCGCGAGGGCGCCAAGGAGGGCGGGTGGGGGCTCGAGAAGTGGGGTCTCGGCGGCAGCTGGGGCATCTCCTCGACGGTCTCGGCGTGGGTGTTTGGCGCCTCGGAGGCGGGTCGTGGTGGCGACGCTTCGGCCGGGCGTGGCCCGCCGGTGCCGCCGTCGCCCCGGCGCACGCCCGACCCGCGCGGCTTCCCCGACGGACGCGCGTCGCGGCTTCGGCTGGCGGAGGGCGACGCGACGGCGGTGCAGGCGGCGCAGTACGAGGCGTATGCGGCGCACCTGCGCGCCCAGGCGCTGCTGCTGCTGCTCGCGGCGCTCGGCGGCGACGGTGGCGGGCCCGACGGAGCCACGGGCGGCGCAGACGCGCAGTCGGCGTCGAGGGCGGCGGCGAGGCGGCTGCGAGCGACGCTGCGGCTCGAGCTGCTGTGGCGGCTGGTGCGGCGCGGCTGTGCGGAGCTCGCCGGCGTGCGGATGCATGGCGAGCCGAGCGCGGCGGTGCTGCGCGCGCGCGCGACGCTGCTCGTGGCGGGAGGTCAGCCGCTGCACCCGCTGCTGCAAAGCAGCGCACACGCCGCGCGCGCCGCGGTGCCGCCGCCGCACGCCGGCAGCGCCCTGCCCGGCGAGCCGAGCGCCGAGGCGGCGGGAGAGGCGCACGCGGCGCAACTGCAGCTCCTCGTGCGCGGCTGCCTCGGCTCCCCCGATAGCGGCGGCGGCAGCGGCAGCGGCGGTGACGACGATGAGGCGCTTCGCTGCGTGGCGGTGGCGACTGCAGAGCTGCGCCGCGGCCAAATCGGCGCCGCCTCCGCTGCGCTCGCCCCTCTGTCGCCCTCGAGGCTTCTGGCGCTGGGCGCTACACACGCCTCGCTGCTTCGGTTGGGTGGTGAGCCGACGCCGCTGTGCCGTCTGCTCGGGCTGCTTGCGCCATGGGGGCTGCTCGACGCCGCCTCCCGGCTGTGCGCCGCGGGTGCGATGCCGCCCGCCGCCGCCGCCGTGTTGCTGGGTGCAGCCCTCCCTCGCACCGCGCCGCGCCGCGAGCTGTGCAAGCGGCTGCTGCTGTGCACACTCGCGCCGCCGCTGACACCGTCGCGCCTCTCTTCGCGTCGGATGCGACGGTCCACGCACGCGCTGGCGGCGTTGCTGCTGCGCGAGCTCGGCGGCAAGGAGGCGGCCGAGGAGGCGGCCGAGGAGGCGGGCGCGGCGGGTGTGGCGGGCGGCGAGCTGGCGGCGCTTCTGCCGCAGTGGCGCGACGAGGACGCGCGTTGCCGCGCGCGGTGGGCCGAGGAGCAGCCGTCGCTGCTGCTGCCGCCGCCCTCCTCGTCATCGACCTCGGCGGCAGGGGCGGCGGCGGCGGCCGGGCTGCCTGACTGGCTCGAATGGATGCTGGCGCACACGCCCGCCGACGTGCCGTCCGACGCACGCTGCGTGGCGCCGCGACGCGAGCTGTGCGCGCTGCTGGTGGGCGGCACGCCGCGCGACGAGGCGAGGCTCGGCGGCGCGCTCGCGCGGGGCGGCAAGGCGGCATGGCCGGCGCCGCTGCTGCTCGCGCCCGCGGCGGCGCTGCTGCAGCAAGCGCTGCACCCGCCGCTGGCGCCGCCCGCCACCTCCGCACCACCGCCGCCGATGCCTGCGCGCCTCGCGCTGCAGCTTGTCAAGGAGCGTCACCCGCCTGCCACCGCACTCGCGAGCGCCGAGGCCGCAGACGCGTGGCGAGCGCTGCTCGCGACAATGCTCGGCCTCGCCTCGCCCGCGGCGCGGCCTCCCCCCGCCGACGCCGACGAGGCGGCGCGCGAGGCGCTGCAGGCCCTCGCCGTCGCGCTGCCGCCCCTGGCGCTGCGTGCGCTCCTCGCGCCGCTGCTCGGCGAGGAGGGCGTGCCCACGGGTCTGCTGCAACGCAGCGCCGCCGCGCGGGTGGCCGCGAGCCTGCGGGGCGTTGTGGTACACTTGGCGACGGGGCAGGGCGATACTGTACCGAGTTGACGTGTGCGTGTGTGTGTGTGTGTGTGTGTGTGTGTTTCGACTGACTGGAGCAAGCTACCTTTGGTGATTGAGACGTCGTCGGACGTGATATTTCGGTGCGAGCGGTTTGTGACTGTACACGTGGGTTTTTGCCTAGCTTGCCTGAGGGTATAAGAGTGGTGTATCCTCCCTCGGCGAACTTGGTGGCGCGCCCAGGGAAAGAGGGGGTTTTCGCGACCGCAGCACGAGAGGTTGCAGCACAGGTAAGCCGTCGCAGCGCCATTCGTCATGGCCCCCAAGCCGGCAGATCGTTACGCGCCCTCGCGCAGCGCCGCCGCGGCACGCGCGCGCGCAGTCGAGTCCGCCACCTGCGACTGCGCGTGGGCGGTCGGCGGCTGCGGCGACGACGACGGCACGCCGTGCTGGAGCATGTGCTGTGATGATGTTTATGCGCGCCTCCGCCTCACGCGCAGCCCCAACCCATTCGCCATGCGCGAACTCGCGACAACCCACGCCTTCCGCGCCAACCTCAACTCGCTGCCGCCGGGCAGCCTGGAGCGCGGCCGGCTCCACCGGCTGCTCCACACACCCACGGCCATCTGGGTCGACCGCAAGGCGGCCATCGGCACGCTGCGTCGAGAGCTGTCGCACCTCGTCGAGACGCACGGCAACGACAGCCAGACGCCGCCGCCGACACTCGCCATCGTCGTGTATAACTTGCCGAACCGCGACTGCAACGCGAAGGCCTCGGGCGGCGAGATTTGCTGCGAGCGGAGCGCGGACGGCAGCTGCAACATGAACAGCGGCGGCACGTGCCGCAGCGGGCTGCACGAGTATCGCGACGAATTCATCGCGCCACTCGCGACGCTGCTCGCGGAGTACGCGCACGTGCCTGTCGCCGTCATTTTGGAGCCCGACTCGCTGCCCAATCTCGTCACCAACGTCCACAACCCACGCTGCGGCTCCAACGCCACGCGCGCGGCATACGAGGAGGGGCTGGTGCTCGCGCTCACGACGCTGCACCGCGCGGCGCCGCGCGCCGCATTGTACGTCGACGCGGGCCACGGCGCGTGGCTCGGATGGGAGGAGCCATCGCGCAGCTTTGTGAGGGCTGTGTGCCGGCTGGGGCTGCACGAGCACGCGCGCGGCTTCTCCACCAACGTCGCCAACTACAACCCGCTTGGACTGCCGTGCCCCGCCGAGGCATTTTCTCGCGGCGAGACGCCGGCACACTACTGCCGCTGGGTGGCCCCGTCCGCGCCGTGCTGCACGCAGCAGCTTGGGCCGTGCGAGCGCACCAGGCTGGCCGAGTACAACTCGGGCGCGGGCGAGCTCATGTACGCGCAGCTCCTCGCCAGGCAGGCGCAGGAGCAGTGCCCGGGCTTCGCGCCGCGCATCATCATCGACACGAGCCGCAACGGCAACGCGCACGCTCGCGCGCCCGCGGGCCGGCTCGGCGGCGCCTCGACCTGCTCGGCGTGGTGCAACGTGCGCGGGGCGAGGCTCGGGCCGATGCCGACGGCGGACACCGCGCTGCCCGAGCTGGTCGACGCGTATGTGTGGATCAAGACGCCGGGGGAGAGCGACGGCTGCGGCGGCGGCGGCGGCGGCGGCGGCGGCGGTAGTGGCGGCGGCGCGGCGGCGGCGGCATCTGGCCCATCTGGACCAGGCGTCGCGTGTGTGCGGCGGGATGAGGCGTGTGCGGTGGCGCCCGCCCTCGGCTCCGGATGGCGCGAGTCGGCGCCCGAGGCCGGCTCCTTCTACGCCGCGGCGATGGTTCAGCTCGCGTCACCGCTCGCGACGCTGCAGAGTGGCGCGCTCGCGGGGCTCATCGGGACGGACGCCGTGCTGCACGGCGGCTGGCTGCTGCCGTGGCTGATCACCGTCGCGCTCGGCCTCCTGTGCGCGTGCCGCGACGGCGGCGCCGGCGCGGGGCCGCCTCGGCCGCTGGTACGCAGCGGCTCGGGCGTGCTCTACGCCGCGGCCTCAGCCGGGGTCAGGGGCCCTAACACTAAGCGTGTAATCTGACTCTTTCATCCATTTCTGGGGTCTGGGGCGAGGAGCGCCCCAGTGCGTGGTTGACCAAAAGTTTATATACTAGCTACTCCTACACTTTGCTACACTTTAACTCTCCCCCAAGGTGCCAAGTGCTATTAGCGGCTTGGCTATCCACAGCCGTCTGAGGCGGTATGAGTGCGTCCAGCTTACATGAGCGAGGCAGGGCAATGCACTGAGCTCGGCCCAGGCCAAGACAGGCCGAGCTTCGACGCTCAGCCAGCTCCACAGCTGCCGACGGATCACTGAGTCACCTTTGAGTTTGACGCCACGTCGACACGCTCTGCTGGCGCAGCACTCGAGCTCCTCTGCCGCGCGTGTTTGTCGATTCCACGCTGCCAGCGGCTGCAGGCATGATGCCTGTACATGCACGGCTCGCAGCAGGTCAGCTGTGCGACCGAGCAATGGCCAGCAGGCCAGCAACGCCAATGGCGGAGCATTGCGGAGCTGTCCATCCCAGGGGGGATGGACGCCCGTCCATTCGCCCATCCAGAGCACTTGATGGCAGAGCTCCATAGCCACGAGGCCGTGTGTGCCTTGTCATGACACGCGAGGACGTCGGCCATCACGGCGGCACCAGAGCCGAGGTGGGTCGAACCACCTCACAAACGAACGAAACCCCCCAGTGTGGGTGGTTTCCGCATAAACGAACTTGCAAAGTTTTTGTCCTTCGCGATTACCACGACCGCATTCGCCACGACACGCACAAGCGATTGCCAGCTCCTCAGCACCGCACGCAGTGCCGTCATGCCACCGATCGACGCAAGCAAGAAGGCGCAGGAGCAGGCTCTGCGGCAGGCGGCTGCTGCCGCGGCGCCGGCCGCCAAACCCGGCCGCGACTGGGTCGGCATCTGCATGAAGCTCTACGGCGGGCTCCTCGTCTTCGTCATCCTCGCCGCGATCGCCACGCTGCCCGAGCCAGGGCAGGAGCGCGAACGCCAGATCTCGCGGATGCTCGACTGGTACTGCGACGATGAGACCAAGCGCACGGCAAACCCAGTGTGCGTGGCGGAGGGCATTCACCGATGGCACGAGTCGGAGGAGGGTCGCGAGATGCTTGACGACCCGTACCAAAAGAAGGAGGCCCAGGCGTCCTACGACCGGCTGAAAGAGCTGGTCGAGCACGCAGACTACAAGCCATCCATGGAGGCGGCGATGCGCGGCTGGTGCGACGACCTGGGTATGCTGGAGGCGGGGCG
>Ga0115006_10000678_pt1 | contig 19124 bp, 8 predicted proteins | sample ArcOceMetagenome_3_FD_88943 | JGI IMG/M metagenome (GOLD analysis project Ga0115006, IMG submission 88943) | Marine eukaryotic phytoplankton communities from Arctic Ocean - Arctic Ocean- Svalbard ARC20M Metagenome | ecosystem: Environmental > Aquatic > Marine > Oceanic | place: Arctic Ocean...
AAAGTAAATATTATGAAGGAGAACGGAAATCTTATTTGAACGAAGAAGAATTGTCCTCCCGCGTAGCGTCCTGCACATACTACTAGATAGTACGTTGCCCTGTGAAATAGTTTTATAACAACGACATTTTTTTACGAAGAACATGTAAAAAGGTGTTGATCTGCCAGCCCGTGCGTCCTAAAAGATGTCATCCTGCATGCACCATCTCATCTACTTCAAGCATCAGGGACATGACCAAATGCAGGCTCTGGATGAGACTGCGGCTACTCGTCGTGTCATCCGACCCCTTATAGATCGGAACGCCCAACAGAGCGCAGATCACCTCGGCATACTCCTCAAACGACAGATCCAAATCAGGGTCGATGGTGCTGCGGCTGCTGCCGCTGCTCGTCGTCGTTAACGCCTCCTCGACGAATTCCTGCGACCAGCCCTCCCTCGCTGCGAGCAGATCGTCCAAGCTGGGCATCGTCTCATCGTAGTACACCACCGAGGAGGTGCGCTGCCGATTCTGCCGCTTGGCGGTGGCAATCCAATCGTCAATTCTGGCGGATTCGTCTACATGTACTTTCGCCGAAGCAATTGTAGCAGGCTGGGCCTCCTCCTCCTCCTTTGCCACCGCCTTGGTATCGTCGTTAGGCGAAGCGTCGCTTTCACGATCCTCATCAACGAGCATGCTGATGGTCAAGGACTCGTCGACGACGTCGCGCTGCTCTTCCTCCTTCTCCTCGGCAGTCTCCTCTTCATCCTTGTTTTCGACATTGCTTTCAGCTCGCTCGAAAACCTTTCGAACTTTACCGGTTTTGGTGGCCAGGACGGCAGCCACCACGTCGGATGGCATTTTGGTCTCGAGGCAGATGCTCAGCTGCTGCCGTTCCGCAGCCTCCTTGTCGTCGCCGCCGGTATCTTCCGGCTCGCCCACCATCGTCGCGAAAAGTGAAGCAATCTGAATGAAATGAATTGAAATTCGAAATCAATCATTTCTGTGACGCGGCGAATCCTGATCGAAAGAAACTGACAACCACACAATACAACGCAACCACATATCGCATCTTGTGTTCCGTTCCATCCAACCATGAGGATAAGTAGTGCCCCCCTTCTCGCGCTGATACCGCTGCTGTCGCAGTCAGCTTCGGGCTTCGTCCCAAGCTTGAAGCCCTCTGTGGCTTCTTCTACCGGTAGTCTGACCAGCACCGCGGCCAAAAAGAAGTCTTCCGCTGCTGCCGCATCCGACGCCGAGAATCCAGCCAAGAAAGCGGCCCTGGACGGGGTCCTGTCGCAGATCGAGCGCAACTACGGCCGTGGGTCGGTGGTGCGGCTGGGCGACGATCCAGCCTCGCTGCAGATCGAGACAATCTCAAGCGGAGCCTTGACCCTCGACGCCGCCCTCGGCGGCGGATATCCAAAGGGGCGGGTGATTGAGATTTACGGACCGGAGTCCTCGGGCAAGACCACCCTGGCGCTGCATGCCATCGCCGAATCTCAGGCCGCCGGCGGCACTGCCGCCTTCATCGATGCTGAACACGCCCTAGATCCCGTCTACGCCGCCTCCCTGGGCGTGGACACCGATGGGCTGTACGTGTCGCAGCCCGACAGCGGAGAGATGGCGCTGGACATCGTGGATCGGCTCGTCCGCAGTGCCGCCGTCGATGTCATCGTGGTGGACAGCGTCGCCGCCCTCGTCCCCCGCGCCGAGCTGGAGGGCGACATGTCCGATCAGCAGATTGGTCTGCAGGCCCGCCTCATGTCCAAGGCGATGAGGAAGATTGTCGGGTCTCTTGCCTTGAGTCGGTGCTCCATCATCTTTCTCAACCAGCTCCGATCCAAGGTGGGAGTCATCTACGGCTCTCCGGAGGTGACAGCCGGCGGCAACGCGCTCAAATTCTATGCCTCCGTTCGCATCGATACTCGCCGCAGAGACATCCTCCCTGACAATGCAGGCATTCGGATTCGCGCCAAGGTCGTGAAGAATAAGATCGCCCCTCCGTTCCGCGAGACCATGCTGGACATCAATTTCGGAGGCGGCATCGATCGGATGGGATGCCTCTTGGATGCGGCCGTGGAGTGCGACGTGGTCGTTCGGAAAGGATCGTGGTACTCGTATGCCGACACCAACTTTGCCCAGGGGCGGTTGAACGGCGTCGAGGTGCTGAAGGAAGATGCCGACCTCGCCAAGCGGATCGAAAACGATGTCCGGGCGGCCATGTCCCTTGGAGCTGCAGCCGAGCTTCCCGTGGAGGATGGAGAAGCAGAAAGCCCAGTAGAGGCCGAGGTTGAAGGCGAAGCGCCAGCCATCTTTGAATAAATATCTCTCTCACACTTACTTGTTGGTGAGCGGATATTAAGCCGGGGAACATCCGACACAAACACATACTAGCTACGTGTAGAGTAAATGTGATGGAATTTGCATGTCTGTAACGTTGAATTTATTCTATTATCAAGAAAGCTCGAAATCTCCTTCTTACAAGCGCTGGGCAGCATGTAGGAATACTACGTAGTACGCATAAGTGTTACGTTGGCGGTGATGGCGTTGTCAAACCTCGTGCTCCTGATTGTATTCTCGTTGATGTCTGTAAACGGATTCGCAATGTGATCACAGTAGAGGCTATGTATTTTGATCTGTTGTGGATTTAGAAGGAAGGGAGAACGACCGTGAGAAAATATTGGTCCAGTAGAGCTATCGACGTGGCGGAATACACAAACATTGGAAATATATCGTTTCTCCTGTGGGGAAGTACATGAGATTTACTCACCATGAGGTTCTTGAGTGCTACATCATGGGCTCTCCCTTGCTCGGCCTGACCGGGCAGGGAGGTATCCTCGCACGCCACGATGATCTTGACCTTGGTGGTGGTAACGTAGGCATATAACCGCACATCGTCGACATGGCCCACGAGCCCGACCCACATCGCTTCGTGGCCGAGTTGGTTCGGTCGACCAAATCTCCACGCTGCTCCCTGCCCCTTGGGCTCGGTCAGTTGCTCCAGGCGGCCCAGCGCCGCGTGGAGGATAAATTGTTGGTCTATGGAGCATGACTGCCCGATGCCAGCGTTGAGAGGGCCAGCGCTCCTTGCACCGCCGGCACTACTCGTGCTGGTCGAGGAGACCGACAAAGTGGACGCCTCCCGAGCAAGATCGAACAGGTCGTCGCTACTCGTAAGTGTGTCTCCACTGCGACTGCTTCCTTCAACACTTGCACTACCACTCGACCCGTTAAACTCCTTGAGATAGAGAGGTCTGTTGTCCTTGGAAAGGACGGCAACGCTGAATAGGGACATGGTCTGCTTTGTGCTGATGATATGATACCGCTATCGCTACTAGCTAGTACTCGCTACTTCTCTCCTAGCCGCTGTAGTACTACCGTAGTATCTGCGGTCGGTCTGTCGGTCTTCGGTCTCTCAAATAAATAGGGGAACCACCGGGAAAAGATATATGAGGGGAAATTATGCGTATGGGGGTTTTGCACCTGCCAGCCCAGAAAGGCCTTTCTTCGTCGGTTCCGTTCCTCGTGAGTATCATGATAAAAATTCAAATCTTTTCATGCCGAGCTGGCATCGCCTCCCCGCCAAATTTCGAGGGAAGCCCCTACAATCTGAAAAATGCACCTCTCGCCGCCGGCATTTATTTATTTATTTGGTGGCATCGTGGCGGGCCCGCCACACGCATCCTGCTGTCATTGCGTTGTATTAGATCACATCATCTCCCCCGAACAGATCCAAAAAGACCGCGAGGGAACGCGCGAGGTAAGTAACTCTTCCCTCTTTGGAACCAAGTGAAGGGTCCTGACTCATATCTCACGGGTCATCTTGTTATTGTCGGCCATGCTTCAATGTGGCATGTGTCAAAAATTATATATCCCCCGCACAAACACCTCTCACTCACATCTCCCGTACCAACTCGATGCGATTGTTGCATAAAAATCGTCGGTTCAGGTCGATTTGGTTCGGAACGAGGGATATTGTGGGAGGGCTTCATTCTTCTATTTTGTGTTTGGTTTTGGCTGGATCATTTATTTCATTGACACACAAGTAAGTCAAGTGCCAACAACGATGAACAGCACCAAGAGCACAGCCGGCCGCCGAGGGGTTGGCGGTCAGCAGACTACAAGTACGAGTGTTCGTCGGTCGTCCCGCCTCGGTAACGGCGGTAGCGACGTTGAACAGGACCACAATGTGGCCGTGTCGGCTCCTGCGTCCAAGGCACCGGCATCTCGCAGGACGGACTCGTCGGCAGCTGCGGCCACCGCCAACGTCAAGGCCAAGGCCCACAACATTCCGCCGGACCTGTTCTCCCCTTCGGCCACGTCCCGAGCCGCCCGAGCCGCCAAGAAGGGCAAGAGCCGGACGAAGCCGACCAACAAGCGCAAGATCAGTGTGGCGGCTACGACGCTGGCTTCATCAGTTGCAACGATGCAGCAACAGCCGGGGACGATTGCGTCGGGTGCCGCCCGCCCAAGGCCCAAGAAGCGCGCCAGCAAGAGGCGGAAGAAGCAGTCGACCAGCAGCGATGACTCTTCCAATTCCGCCGCCAGTGCCGCCACCGAGAAGCGCCGCACCACCAGCAACCGCCAGCCCCCCGCGCCTCCTCAGAAGCAGTCCCAACAGCAGCAGTGCAACTCCGTCACACCATCTCCCATTGGCGGTCCCATCGGCCTGGGAGGGGCTCCCCCCTCGGCATCTGCCGTGACGGACGGGGCGGGGATGCGCACCCCGTCGTCGACAGGGCCGTCGGATCACTTTCCCATCGAGGGTGCCGCCGTCAAGGAGGCCCTGCGGGTGGAATGCGAGCACGGCGATGCCGCCGCGGGATATGCCTCGTCGGATCTGTTGACGCCCACCGGATCCCGTACGGACGAGGACGTCAGCATGTGTGCCGATGAGGAACACGACCAAGCCAAGGGTAGCAGCAACCAGGACGCGCGCCATTCTCATCACCAATACCGGCCCCCGCCCGAGGGTGTGGTCGATCTGGACCTCCTGGCCATCCAGCACATGCACTTCCGTGCCAATCCGCTCCCCTACCACCCGGCCGAACCCTACTGTTTCGACACTTCCACCGCCTACCTGGCCCAGTATGGGCGTGACTACTACCGGAACCTGTCCGACGCCTCCACCCGCCATCAGCGGGCTCTGTCCACTCTCCACCGGAAAGGACAGTCCCCCCTCAACATGATGAGCGTCTACGGTGGATCGGGAGAGCACAGCAACGACAGTCACGGCAGCACGGCCAGCTCCGGCAGCACGGCCAGCTCCGGCAGCGTGCGCCTTCCCCACCAGAGCGAAATCAGCGTGGTCATGCGAGGCATCCTCGTCGATTGGCTTGCCGAGCTCAAGCACTCGTTCAAGTTGGTCGACAGCACCCTCCACCTGAGCGTAAAGCTTTTGGACCGGGTCCTCTGCCATTGGGATTTGGATAAGAAGATGTTCCAGTGCTTGGGTTGGTAAGTTTATACTTGGGAAGTGGGAACGTTCCCGCTTGGCTTTTTTGTTTCGCCGAGATTAATTTAATGTATATTTTGTCGTTTTTGTTTCTAACCCAACCGATATGTTTCATTTCTTCTTCGCACTTCAGTGCTTGCATGCTCATCGCCTCCAAGCTTGAGGAAACCCAGCCCGTGACGATCAAGGACCTGGCGTACATGACCGACGGGACGTACACTGCCGGTCAGATCAAGGACATGGAGGCCGAGATCTGCAGGCTCCTCGAGTTTCGATTGCAGACTCCAACGGCGTATCAGTTCATCGATAGGTACCTAAGGGCCAGCGATGCTACGGCGGGACGTGCCTCCCCCTCCCCTCGCAATCTCATCCTGGAACAGATGGTCAACTACTTCCTTGAACTGTCCCTGCTGGACGTTAGATTCATCGAAACGCCGGCTTGTTTGATCACGGCCGCCGCCGTGTATCTGGCTCGAGCGACTCTGGGCATCCGGGATCTGGATGGTCAGATCTGGACCAAGACCCTCGAGTATTACACTGGCTATCGACTTCGTGAAATGGAGCCGGTTGTCCTGATTCTGCATAGTGTGCAGAGAGACGCCAGAGAGGGCAAGCTGCAGTGCATCGTCGATCCATACAAGAAGAAAGAGAGGTACTGCGTGGCAGCCAAGCCTGCCCTCCAACCATGCGACTTGGGTTTTGGTCGCTAAGCGACAGCGCAACAATTCAAACGCAGATGAGGTATGACCCATACTGCGCAAAGCTAACTCCCACCGGATCTTCTGGCTAGCTAGATCTTTTTTGGTATGGGAAATGAATGTCGTCGCATTTAGGTAAAGAGCAATTCCTGTCCGTCCCGTGCGATAAAAGGGGCTCATTGTAAGTTGCGAAGTTCGAGGCTCGATTTAATTAGGTATTTGGGACATTTTTTGGCGTTTACGGAAACAATGCCAAGTGTATCTGTGGTCAGTGAGTTTGGTGGATTCTCCTCCTCCTTCAGACCATATGCTTATCGAGCGGACTCGACTCAAACGTTGAGCTCCAAGGGTGATGCGCGGACTATGACGACGACACGCATAAGAAAAATATTATAAAATAGCAAATACAAGCAGCAAAGGAATATCTACTTCCTACCGTGCATTATAAGAGTGTAGTGGAACGATTTTGCCACTTCATTTATTATGCAAGACCCTCTATTGTCCACACTCGCTCGTGAAGGATTTACTTCGTCGCGAAGACGTTTTGTATCATCGGCTTGCTCACTTTCAACGCTGCTGAATCGAGTTCATCGACTGCTCCCTTACTTAGTCTCCAACCAACCGCACCCAGATTATCTTCCGCCATTTCGACTGTACGTACGCCGGGAATGGGAACGCCACCTTTGCACATGGCCCAATTGATGGCGACCTGGCTTTGGGTCTTACCCGCATCTGCCGCAACGGCCTCGAGCGTTTTTAGAAGGGGTTGGGCACCGGGCAGCAGCTCTCGGAATAATTGCCTCCTTGGGTTACCTGGGCGTGGCAGATTGTCGAGGGTGTACTTGCCCGTGAGAAGACCGAGGCACAATGGCGAATATGAGATCAAGCGACAGCCGACCTCATCACATGCATCCTTTATCTCCAAAGAATCTTTGTACGTCATGAGAGAGTATTGAACCTGAGCAGTGGCAAGTGGGACATTCCTCTCCTTCAGATAAGCTGCAATTTTGGATAATTGCTTCGGACCGTAATTCGATACGCCAACTGCTTCGCACAGGCCCTCGTCATAAACGTCTGCGATGCCCTCCCACAGTGCTCGTTCCTGAAATGGCTGGTAGTTGGCTGACAGATCCAACAGACAAAGAAATAAATGGCAAGTGGAAGAGAAGCAATTGATCGTTCAGGCTCCAAGTCAATGGAATAGAAAAAGTCTGATATCGGTTTGTTGAATCACTACTTCACTCACCGGTGCTCCAATGCAGCTGTGCTATGGCCAGCTTATCTTGTTCCAACCTTTCCAGTGATTCTCTGGCGGCCTTCACCATGGCTTTCCTTGTAATTCGCCAAGGGTATGGGGCAAATTTTGTAGCAACTTGCTGAGCTGGAGGAATGTATGGTTTGGATGAGAACAGTCCGCCAAGCAGACCTCCGTCGTCGGCACCAACTCCCGGTTGTGAGAGCTCAGACTGATATCTCCGCTCAAAGCTTCCGAGCAATATCTCGGCCCGGCCGTTCAGTTGGAGAGTTCCGTACGAATCAGCACTATCAAATAGAGAAACGCCACGATTTCGCAAGCACTGGTAACTCTGATATATCTCCTCATCCTGCGATGGATCGTAATCCCAGAGCAACTTGTTGCCCCATGCCCAGGTACCAAACCCAATCTCACTGATTTCAATTGGTCCAGCATCGACCCTTCCCACCTTGACTCCCGTCGACTTTCCAGCTGCCGGCCCGGCAAATGCGTTGAGTGCGTGGGTCGTTGTGGGTGCCCCTGCAAGCAGGAGAAGGATCGCTTTATTGATGGAAATCATCACTGACCAGTCTTCAATCCTCTTCACCTTCACCAATTCACCAGTACTGCCTGCGTCAGTGGCCGGCCGCCCAGCACAAAATGATGTGGCTGATGTGACCGGCCGACCGACCGACCGGCCCTCTCAAAAAATATTATTTGCCAAGAATACTCGTACATCGTATTATCAGATCAGATATCCGGCCACATCGGCCACATCTTCGTATCATATCCGGTTATCTTGATTGCATTTCATATCCGGTTATCTTGATTGCATTGTATTGCATTGCATTGCAGAATTTCCCACCAGCAAGCGAGCACCATGATCGCCCGTTCGGAGCTAGAGGCCGAGGTGGCGATGCTCTGGCGTGAGCTTGCGTCCATCACGGCCTCGGCGGACCGATCGCATGACCTCACCGCTCGGCTGGATGACGAGTCGCACGAGCTCGAGAGCAGAATAGAGTGTGCCAGGTATGAGGAAGAGCGATGATAGAGCTACACGGAAAGATTTTGCTGCGGCCGCTTCTTCTTGGATAGCGCGGAGCTCGTTTGTTGATTAAGGGGATTTTGAAAATTGAAAAACTGCAAAATTATTCAATTGGAGGCGATACAGAATTGGGGGATTGAATCATGATGGGCGAGAGTGGAAGCCTCTTCCTGCTATTGGTGGGGCTGCTGCTCGTTGTGACTGCTGCCGCCGCTGATTCTCGATCTCCCCCCGCCTCTGCATCTGATGATCTGCGTCCCGTCATCTCAGAGACAGCAGCGGTCAGTATTGAATCCATCCTCCCCACCCATGCCGTTCGCGGAAGCGAGACGGTTCTGATCTCCATCCGCGGCGACAACTTTGCGTCGCTCGCGGGTGATAGAAGTGGAAATGGTGCCATTGTGAATCCGGATGCCCCTGATCAGGAGCAGGAGGAGAAGCAGTGGAGTTGCTGGTTCGGTGACGACGGCAACAATCATCGCGTCGATGCACAGCTGCTTTCCGATGGTGAGGTTCGATGCTGGTGGAATGTGACAGGACACAACCGCCGCGACGGCAATGACAGCGTCGTTGAAAGCCCCATCGTGATATCGGTGTCTGATTCCGAGGGCGATGATGATGATGGGTTTGGCGTCATCGCCGCATCGTCGACGCTCAGCTTGGCCATCGTGGAACCGATTGTGGCACTGTCGGCCTTTCCACCCTCGGGTCCAACCGATGGTTCAACTTCTGTTCTCGTGGAGGTGCAGCATACCGGTACTAGTACTCAGCATGGAAACGATACGTCTCTTGCCTGCCTCTTCGGCGATGTCAGGGTGTCGGGGTTGAGGCTGAATAGTTCCCATGTCGAGTGTCGCAGTCCGTCACATGCCCGGCGGGCCGGCCTCGTTCATCTGTCGATATTGTACGACGATGAGGCCATATTTGACGATGGAAGCTCAGCTAATACTGATGGTCGATCCACCGCGTTTGAATACTACAAGCAGCCCGTGCTTGGAGCGCTGTCCCCTCCGGCGTGTACGGAGATGTCCGATACGGTCCTATCGATTCGAGGCCGGGGCTTTGAGGAATCGCGCAACTACACCTGCCGATTTGGCAGAAGCGGCGCTGCTGCTGCTGCCATCGTCGTCCCTGCTCAGTTGATGTTCCCGAGCATGGGCATTCCACCGATGGTCCAGTGCACAACTCCGCGTCTGCGTCCTGGCGCACCAATCGATGTGGAACTATCGGCCAATGGAGGCTTCGACTACACCTTGAGTGGACTTGCCTTGATAGTGTATCCGCGCTTCACTGTCCTATCGATGAGTCCCGACGAGGGATCAATGAGAGGGGGGATGAATTTGACGGTGCTGGGTACCAACTTTCGCACCGGTCAGATGGGGATGTCGTGTCACTTTGGTGCAGGGGAGAGCATGCGCGTTGAGGCTGTCCCCGTCAGTCCCAACCAATTGTCTTGTCAGATCCCTCCATCAGCGATCGTCGACGATGATGTTCCCGTCGAGATTTGTTGGGGAGATCGACTCGACTGCGTTGCAGGTGGAACGTTTTCATATCGTGAGGAGTTGAGAATTTTGAATGCCCATCCTCAGAGTGGTCCTGATGTCGGAGGGACTCTTGTCCGGATCGAACTGGACCGGCCCTTTCCGCCCGAACTGCAGTGCCGTTTTGGATCTGGCACTGATGATGCGATTTTCTCGTATTCGCCTCTCGATAGCATCAATGGAAGCTCAGTTGGATACTGCAAGAGCCCTGCATATTTCGGCGCTAGTATCAGCGCCAACAGCAGCAACAGCAGCACCGCTTCAGAATCGACTGTGAACTTTACGGTAGCTGGTGGTGGCTACGACTCCGCGATTGGATCATTTGCCTACGTCTACGTGCGTCCGATGTCGCTAACTGAGATCGTTCCCATAAACATTCCCGAAGTGGAGGCGGGGATTGTTCGTGTTTTTGGTGAAAACTTTCCTGATATTGAGGACTTGGCGTGTTTGGTAGGCAGTGAAAGCGATCAAGCCGCCGCCATATTTTCTGCCAGATGGAAGTCTAGGACCGAGATTGAGTGTGATGTGACAGACCCAGGCCTTGTCCCCAGTTCGTATCCCTTGTCCATTGTGCACGGAGATCAATCACCGTTGTCTCGGTCCACCAATGCTCTCGGAATTGAGATTGACCCGGCAATATCTATTGCGGCGATTGTCCCCGCCGCTGGTCCCCCAGGGACGTTGGTGGCATTGTTTGGAACCAATCTGGCATCATCACCGAGCATGTCTTGTCGTTTTGGGTCCACCGTTGTCCCCGCTCATACCATTGTGAATTCATCGTACATCAAGTGCCTTGCTCCTACTGTGGATGAGGAGCTGACTGAGAGAGGACCTGTGCTACTATCTGTGTCGAGCAACGATATTCACTTCTCCGCGATGCCCGAGCTCACCTTCGACTATACCGGCGAACCGACGATCGATTCGCTCGATCCAGACGTTGTGGACGTATTGAGGGTTGACGTGCTCGTCGCGATTAACGGCACGAATTTGCACCTCTTTGTGAATTCCGAGACCTTCTGCCAACTGGCTGGAACAAACGTATCTACCCCGGCTGTCTTGTCATCTGGCAAGCACGCTACCTGTGAATTCGAGTCGATGCCTACAGAGGCCGGTACCTACTCGTTGGAGTTGCTAAGCCCAGATCAGATGAGCTTCCGTCCTGGGTATCAGATCCGCGTCGTTCCGTCGCCTGTGCTATTGGATATTGTTCCGCCATGGTCGCTTACGAGGATTAGGTCGACGGAACCTGACGATGAAAACACGGTGGATCTTTGGGGGGCAAACTTTACCGACTCCGACCACTTACTCTGCATCTTCTCGAGCAGTAGTGATGCTGGTGGTGGAGAAGCTGTTCCAGCCGAGTGGATTTCGTCATCTTTGGTCCGTTGCACCCTTTCTTCATCCCTGCGCCGGGGTATTCACGCATTGAGGATATCAAATGATGGCTCGCTCCTCCCCTCGGGGTCATCCTCAGTTGACATTCAACTCTATGATCCGGTACAGCTCCACTCGCTGAGTCCGACGAGGGGTGGTCCTGGCACTCTAATCACATTGAGAGGGAGGGACTTTATCCCTGGCTTGACGTGCGCCTTCATCACGGGAGACGAATCTAACTCCAGCATCCTTTATGCTGCAAGTAATTTCGTCAATTCAACTTGCATCCAATGCTCTGCTCCAGAGCGGCGATACTTTGGTCGTATGGAAGTCGACGTGCAGTTAGATCAGATATCAATCTCTACTGGACCTCGAATGCACTTTGATTACGTCGACTTGCACATCGTATGGGTCTATCCGTCTCTGGGAAGCTCTAGTGGCGGGACGACAGTTACTGTCGGTCTCAGGGAGAGTCGTTTCGGCGACTCGGTTTCTCACTGTCGATTTGGCGATGTCGCAGTCTCCGCATCGGCGGCAAGGAATGAGGTGCAGTGCATTTCTCCGCCTTCAGCGGAAGGAGCCGTGGGTGTTGTGCCGGCCGCCCTCAGCGCCAATGGAGTTGATTTTGTGATCTCTGATATCCAGTACGAGTACCTTTCCGATCCCATCGTTGAAAGCATTGAACCATTACACGGGCTGGAGATTGGAGGGACAAAGATTCTTGTTCGGGGACGGTCATTTGCAAACGTCTCCTCTCTTGGGTGCCAATTTACCCTCATGGACGTCACCCACAAAGCTGACTCTGCCGTCCCCGCTATTGCCGTTGATGGACAATGGAACTCCTCCGAGACCATGTACTGTGTGTCGCCAAAATTGTACCCAGGAGAGTACTTGGTCACGTTGACAATCAACGGCCAAGATTACGTCGAGACGGGTTTCTACTTTCGAGCAGAACCCATGGCCACTATCTCGGCGATATCGCCTGCGATTGCTCGAGCCAGTGGTGGAAGCATCATCACAGTCGTCGGTACTAATTTTGCTCGGGACGCGGTCTGCAGCTTTGACGACGGTGGTGTTTGGGGGGCGGCCATCTTTGATACCTCAAATGAGATTGGGTGCCTATCGCCAGAGCGAGTCGACATTGGCTCTTATGCCAACCTCTCGGTTTCCAACAACGGCGGCAAAGACTTTGTTTCAGCGTCGGAGCCAGTCCTGATCTATGACGATCTCAAGATGGAGGCTTTTCTCCCATTTTCAGGATCAATGAGCGGCGGGACCCTGGTTGTGGTACGAGGTGGCAACTTTACGAATCTCGTGGCTCCAATCCGTTGCACTTTCGGAGAGAGTGAAGTTGAGGCGAGTGTTGATTCTGAGGCTTTGCTCTTTTGTCGATCTCCCAGCGTTTCTGCACCGTCTAATATGACTCTGTCCATCGTCTACGGAAGTGATCGCTATTCTATTCCGGACGTCTCATTCGAATACAAAGATGTTGTGGAGATCAAAGGTCTGTCGCCATCTTCTCTGCCTACGAACATCAACGCTACTGTCTCGGTCATTGGTGGTGTGTTCCGACCAGGCTCCCTGCTTTGTTGTCGTCTTGGTGATATGCCAACTTACCCCGCCACTTACGTGGACTCCAAACAAGTCCTGTGTCGTCTACCAAGAGGAGTTCGGCCTGGATCCTATCCATTGGCAGTGGCCAACAATTGTCAAGACTTTTCGCCTCCTCCTCGCATCTTACGAGTCCTCGGTCCGGTGCAGGTCCTGGCTGTGTCACCTGCCAAAGTCCTTTGCGATGGTGGGTCTACAATCGCTATCTCGGGAATAAATTTTGCTGCGATTGAGATGGAGCGACTGTCATGTCGAATTGGAGAGCGATACATTGTCCCGGCGAAGCAGAGGAATTCGACACATCTCTTGTGCACCGTCCCCCCAAGTAGAATTTCTGGTCAGGTGCCGGTTCAGGTTCTGATTGATGGCATCCCGATAGGCCCAAATCCATCCCTTACGTTTGAATACGTCGATTTGTCGGTGACGTCCTTCTTCCCCTCGTCTGGTAGCATAGCGGGGGGAACGGTCGTAGTCGTTAAGGTCGCTCAGCATCACTATGTCAGTGCTGTTTCCCATTGTCGATTTGCCGGCGTGGTCACAGCAGTCTCCCCAGGTGTTGTTGGTGATGAGATTCGATGCGTTTCGCCACCTTCCGTGGGAGGAGAATTGGGCGTTATGCCGCTGGCTCTCGGTCTAGATTCCTTTCACTTCTCGGCTTCGCAGCATTTTTATTATGAGTACTTACCTGACCCAGTCATTGATCGACTGGAGCCGTCGATGGGTCCTGAGCTTGGAGGTACTCCTATCATCCTATCGGGAAGCAATATCGCCAACTCTATTTATTTGCGATGCAGATTTATTCAGATTGGTGACGGTGGTGGCGGTGGCGGAAGGTCAGCCGATGTGACAGTTAGTGGGGATTGGATCTCTCTGAATAGCACGCGCTGCGTCACTCCGAGACTTTTTCCGGGGGAATACCAGGTTCAGATGGTGCTGAGTGATACTGGCGGTGATGGTTATGGCTTAGATGCTGGGATCTTCCTCGTCTATTCTCAGATCACCATCGAAAGAATTGATCCGGCGGGTGGGCCCGCCACGGGAGGCACGAGCGTTGTGGTGAATGGTGGGCCGTTTCGGAGGAGCTTTGATCTCACCTGCAGCTTCGGAGGCGCTGTAGCTCCTGCCGTTTATCACGACTCTTCGAGAATCTCGTGTATTGCCCCCCGGGCTACGAGCACCGCGGGAATTGGCGTGACGAGTTTGCAAGTATCTGCCAATGGCGTTGACTACACGGATGCACTTTCGTACACGTATCATCTCACCCCTTTCATTCGAGAGCTCCAACCGCCCCAAGGGATTGCCAACGAGTCCACTACCGTCATTGTCCGGGGAGCCAATTTCGTTGATCTATCGCCATCCTCTGCTTTGTGCCAGTTTGGCACATCGACGACCAAGGGATCCGTTCTGTCCAAGGACAAGCTAAGATGTGATGCTCCGGCTTTGACTGAGGGTCAAGTAAAGATCCGAGTTAGTCTGAATGACGGGATCGATTGGTCATTTCCGTTCAGAGAGAGCTTTGCATACAAGCGGCGAATCGGATCAATTTTCTCGCTAACGCCCTCATCGGGACCATCGACGGGCGGCACCGTTGTTCGGGTGCTCGGAGATAAATTCGAACAATCCGAAACCCTTTGTTGCATGGTGGGAGATATTGAGGCCCAGACAACGTGGATTTCAGAAGACCAAGTACACTGCACGATGCCTCCGCAAAGACCCGGCCAATACCCCGTGTCCGTCCATAGTGATTGCAATGACACGGCGTCGGCATCAACAATGGCCATGATATTTGAGTACTATGCACTACCAATTGCTTCTTCAATCACTCCATCGAGTGGACCTCCAATTGGGGGGACCAGAATTCGGATTGGAGGGAGACACTTTCGTCCCGACAGCGCCGGTTTGTTTTGTGCCTTCGATGGTTCTGTCAGAGACCGAGTCGAGGCAACACTTGCACTGGATGGCCACCATATCGAGTGTTTGTCGCCGCCGAGACCTCACGACAGCCCGACCAATGGAGTAAACGTGACGGTTGGAGATTCCTCTGGAGTCTACCACTCCGAGATGGAGCTGTGGTTCACCTACGTAGAGACCGACGACGACAAAAGAGATGCGCTTGTTTCGAGATATGATGACAGCTTGAGTCCGATTGCTGTTCTCAGTATCGCACCAACCTTTGGGATGACGAGTGGCGGTACGAGAGTCGTAGTGAAGGGCAGCCATTTTGACCCAAGGCATTCGTATCAAATCATATTTGGATCTTCTGAAAGCGTTGTTATTGATGCTGAGTGGCGATCCAGCACAGAATTATTCTGTGTCTCTCCTTCCTTTCCAATTTTCGGTAAGGTTGGTCTGACCATCGTTGTTGATGGATCGATTACGATCGTATCAGACCATACATTCCACTTCCTGAAGCCAATATCCCTCAGTGATATCTCGCCCTCGCGAGGGCCAGTAGATGGGGGAACACTCGCCACGGTCCATGGTACTAACTTTGTCGATACTACCTTGATATCTTGTCGATTTGGAGGAGCCATTGTTGCTGGGGAGTTCATCTCGACGAATTCCTTGCGGTGCCGAACACCACCTATGGGAAGTAGTCTTGGCCCTGTTTCTGTGGATGTATCGATTGACGGGAGAACTTTCTATCCCAGTATTAGTGGAGCCGACGGAGAGGGCAATGACGCTATCATATTCACATATGAGCACGTACCGTCAATCGATTCCATTTCTCCGTCAAACATTCCCATAGGCCGTGATGCAAACGTTTCTATTTTCGGAGAGCATTTTGCCTCTTCGTTAGCTCTGACTTGTCGATTTGGTAAAGTCGTTGTTGATGCATACCGGCACAGTGATAGTCAGATGTCTTGTTTCGTTCCTGCATCGAACACTTTGGGCCAGATTGGCGTGAGTGTCTCCACCAACGGCGTGGACTGGTCTGAACAGGTCTCATTTTCTTACATTGAGGATGCAAAGATTCTCAGCGTTACTCCTTCCGTGGTGCAAGAAGGGGTTGAAACGGCACTGCTCGTACATGGCACTGGATTCATAGATTCTTCTGATCTGATTTGCCACTGGGACGGTTACCTCTGGACCCCTGCCGAATGGCTCTCTTCCACAACAATTCAGTGCCACACTCCGAGCCTTGATCTTCGTTTTTCACCTGGAGGCAATGCTGCTTTGTCGGTGAGCAATAATCGTGGCATGCACCTGAGTGAATCGGTGAGAATTCAGGTCTCATCGAGACCTTCCGTACTTTCGATGAGCCCGACGGCTGGGTACAGAGGCGAAGAAATTATAGTGAAGACAAATCATATGCATCGGCGGGAAAACACTGTGTGTATTTGGGGAGACGATGATTCCGGGATCCCGGCCATCATTTCCGACTCGCGGTATGAAATTGTTTGCGCGGCGCCACTGGTGAATTCCACCGGCGTTGTATCACTTCGCATAGCCGCTCCGGGCATCGCCCCCATGGACGCTGGTACTTTTACATTTTTGACGAGACCTTTAGTCGACACGCTCTACCCTCTGCACGGGCCCGTCTCGGGAGGAACCATCATCAGCGTGGTTGGACAGCATCTATCGAGTATCAAGAGCTGCATTTTCTCGTCCCGACGAAACGAAAGGTCCAGTGAGCGCCGCTTGATAGTACCAGCCACCGTTTTATCGTCCAATGAGGTCACGTGTATTACTCCTGAGTTGAGGCATCAGACTATCTCTATTGTCTCTCTCACAACTGAGGTCGGCGCAGGTCACACAACGCGAGGTTTGGTGTTCACCTATCGACATCCGCCTCGACTACTGTCCGTCGACCCGCCGATAGGTACCACCAATACGAGCGTGATTCTAGAGGGGAGTGGATTCCACGATACACCGGAACTCGGTTGTCTGTTTGACGGGTCGGGTTCAGAGATGACGGTTCCCGGTCTCTTTGTGAGTTCCTCGCGCGTCGTCTGCCAAGCTCCATCCCTTCCCGTTGGGGATGCAACAATTTCGGTCTCGACAAATGGTGTGAACTATGGTACAACAGTACCTTTCCGACTCCTCGCACCCGTGGAGATAGATTCCATCTCGCCGAGGATGGGAGGAATCTTGGGCGGAACGACAGTAACGATTCGTGCAGCAAACGTCCAGAATACGGGGTCGGTCTCGTGCTATTTCGGAGATTTCGGAGGGAGGGGCATGGTAACCGCTACAATTCACGATCGTAACACTCTGTCATGCATCTCTCCCAAAGTGGCAGCGCCGACAGAGGTGGAGATGTCCATCACTGTAAATGGAAAAGATGTTGCGACAGGACCCAATCAAGTTGCTCGTTTCACCTACGTTGAGGAACCACGAGTGTTGGAACTAGTTCCCAACAGAGGCTTCTACGAGGGGAGACAAGAGGTTAGGCTGAGAACCGAGAATGTATATTTTGACCCAGACTCCAAACTTTATTGCGCATTTGGCGATAGTCTAGTGGAGGCGACGAAAACGACCGAAACGGAAGTTTTCTGCATGAGCCCCAGGCACGAGCCAGAGGGCTCGTCGGTATCCGTCGTCCCGGTTTCTCTTGTATACGAACACACTGAGCCAAAGGCATCTAGCGGTCCCCATTTCTCGTTTACGAATGGAGCTATCGTAAGTTCTGTGGAACCGGTCGCAGGAAGCACCCTCGGGGGAACTGTCGTGAAAATAACCGGAGCTGGCTTCGCCAATGTTGACGACCTCGTCTGCGTTTTCGGTGCTGACGGTGGTAGTGTGTCCCCGGCTACATTCATCGATCAGACTCGAGTGACGTGTGAGACCCCGGCAACGAGGGCGGCCGGTGAAGTGAAAGTGAGGGTCGAGACGACCAGCACTTCGCTCTTGACGAGGGAGACTCTGGCTCGATTTGAGTACTTCTATCAGGTCAGTTTGTACTCTATCCATCCATCTTTCGGTTCCTTCCGGGGTGGAACTAGAGTGAAGGTCAGCGGGTCTGGCTTTTCGAACGCTCAAGCCCATAATGCGCGGTGTCGGTTTGGCAACTCCAATGTCCCGGCTCAGCACGTATCGGTGCAGGAGCTATCATGTCTCACGCCAAGCTTGGCTGATACTGCAAGCATCACGTCCACTGTCGATGTTGCGGTATCCCTCAATGGCGGAGTGGACTGGGAGTATGGAAGAGATGAAATCATCACATATGCCTACGTACAGCCTCTGTCGATTGGCAGGATCGTCCCACCGTCAGGGCCAACGAATGGAGGTACCGTCGTTCGAATTGAATTCTCGACTGGTACCAATCCAAATGTGACGCTGCACAGTGACTTTGTATGCCATTTTGGGGACGTTGAAATTCCAGCTCTTGCGATCTCTGATGGCGCCGTCGAGTGCATTGCCCCGCAGCAAGAGGAAGGCAGCGTCTACCTCGAGGTGAGCAGAAGTGGAGGGGATATCACCGACGACCGACAAACCTTTACCTACTACCGCCAGCCTGTGTTGGAATCGTTGCAGCCTTCCTACGGGCACACTCAGGGAAACCAAGCCGTGCGCATTCGTGGCTTTGGCTTCGGATATTCTTGGAGCGAAACAACGTTGTGCCGATTTGGCAACCGCACACCTTCCGTCGCAAGATGGGTATCATCCCGGGAGGTTATCTGTGATTCTTCAACCATTGATCCAATGGTCGATCCTAGCAGACAAGCCCCCGTCCGAGTAGCGATGAATGGACTTGACTTCACCACCGATGCCCACAGCCCGGTGTTTACGTATCGTGAACATCCATCGGCGGTGTCGATTCATCCTTCGATCGTATCGGCTGATGGTGGGACGGCCGTAACGATCGAGGGGAAGAATATCGAGAATGCCCTGCGTTGTCGCTTCGGATCCCTCGGCGAGCCGGTACCGGTGCTGTCAGCGACGAGAAATGAAGCTATCTGCAAAGCACCGGCGATACTGCTCACGTCGCCCTACATTGGACAATCTGTCCAGGTGTATCTCGAGTTTGGAGGCATTGATTTTCAATCCTTGTTTGGACTGCACGTCCATTATGAGCCACATCTATCACAAGACGAGCTGTTTCGGATTTCCTTGAATGATTCTCATTCAACTCCATTGGTCCAGTCGATAGAGCCGAAGCTGGTCGGATCCAACGGGGGAAGCAGCATTCGAGTTCTGGGAGACCATTTCGTCAATTCGAGAGGTCTGACATGTGTCTTTGAT
>Ga0115006_10000679_pt1 | contig 19110 bp, 12 predicted proteins | sample ArcOceMetagenome_3_FD_88943 | JGI IMG/M metagenome (GOLD analysis project Ga0115006, IMG submission 88943) | Marine eukaryotic phytoplankton communities from Arctic Ocean - Arctic Ocean- Svalbard ARC20M Metagenome | ecosystem: Environmental > Aquatic > Marine > Oceanic | place: Arctic Ocean...
ATGGGCCGGCCGGCTCACGCTCGGGCAAGCTTCATAGCGAGTGAGGGGTGGGCTCAGGATAGGCCGGAGCCCCCTACCCAGAGTCCAGTGAAGTACCCTCGGGTTAATTCCAGGTTACCCCGCGGCACCAATTGCCCTTAGACCTTAGACCTTAGACCTTAGAAGCCCTTATTGCCAGTGTCACGAACTTTTAAAATGGGCCCGGAGTCCGAGTCCTTAAGAGATTTCCGTCACGGTTTAAGGACTCGGGACAGCCCAGAGAGGCCGACACTTTTCTTGGTCTGTTCTGTTCTCAGTGGTGCCAGCAAGAGGTCGGAGGAGAGCGGAGAGGTGGCGGCAGAGCAATACGGCCGGGGGTTAGAAGGGGCGCTGCGCGCACGCTGGTAGTGCGGGTGCGGGGTCTGCGTGCATCTCCACGTCGCCGGGTGCGTGTGCGCGCACATTTTGGCGGGGGTCGCACGCAACAAGCCTGCAAAGTAGGGCAAACTCGCAGAGTAGGGCGAGGAGCGTGGCGGGAGGGCGGTGGCCGGCAGACCGCGCCCGCGACGCGACTGAGCTTTGTGTCACACGGCTGTGGCAGGTCGAATAGGGTGTCCGGACCCGGCGGACGAGCTCGTGCCGAGAGCAGCCAAGCCATGCAGTGACGGGACGAGCGAGCAGGGGTGAGCACCAATGTCGTGGCTGGAACGCCTGCAGACGTTGGTGCGGGGCGAGGTGTGGCGGGGCGAAGAGCAGGGAGAAGTGCAGGTCAACGAGGGCGTCCTGCGGCAGCTCGTGTCCCAGGGCTTCCCGGAGAGTGCTGCGCGGGTAAGTGCGCGAAACACCTCCCACACCACACCCCCGGTGGTTGGCTCTGCCGGGTGCATGGGTGCCCGGTCACGGGCAGGCTTTGTTGGCCCGGTGTAGTTGATCACACGATGGATGTGGCCGGTGCGCACCGCTGGTGTGGAGGCGCTGCTCAGGCTGCCGCGCACACCCCTTTCATTGTCGCCAGCTGCGTGTCCGCGAACTCCGCGAACTCCCGAACCCGGTCCGCAGTGGGCCACGCTGAACTGGCCCGGCGGGCACGGCTGAACTGTGAATATGTGAGCATGGGCACTTCCGTCACCTGAGCTCTGTGCGGCGCAGGTGGCGCTGCGCAAAACGAAGAACGACGACTTCGCGGCACTCCTCATTCTCACCTGCCCCTCAGATGGTGCTGATGCCAGCATGGTATATTTCTAACCGGTTGCTTGCGCGGGGGGTGGGTGCCGCAGGGGGATGTGTGCTGAAATGTGTGCGGTGGCGGTCGTCGACGGGCGCCCTGTGGTGTCACTGAGCTACTGTGATCTGAAACGGCGCAGGAGTCGAGTGACGGAGCAGCCGACCCAGAAGATGATTGCGACCAAGCCAAGATGCAGCGCCTGCTCGACTTTTTCCGAGACCTCGGCGAGCAGTACTGGGGCTGGCAGGTACAGCGCCTGTGCCAGTTAATCCTGTTGGTCCTGGCGGGCTCAAATGTGTGTGGGCGTGCGGGGGTTGCAGGCCGAGTGGTTGAAGCACATAGCGACACACAATTGTGTGTGTGTGGCGCACTCAGTCTGATGTGTTGTCTCAAAGCGTGGTTGCGTTACGATATTTTGTGTACGTGCGCAGATGGAGAGCGCCAAGAGGGGACGCGGCTTCAAGGGCGCGCTGAAAGAGAACTTCTTGCCGCTCCTGCCTCAGCTCCGCCAACTTGCTGCCCAGCCCAATCTTCCGTGAGTAGTTAGCACTCGAGAGCTTGAGTGTGTGTCTCTCTGTATCGCCAATTGATATCGGTCCTCGCGACGGAGAGAGCAAGCCGGCATTGGCGGCTCCATTCTGGCCCGTTGTCAGAGGATGGATCTAGGCAGGTGGTGGAGGACGGGAGGTTGGATGGGGCGGGGTACGGCAGGGGCATGAGGGCCAACGCGTGCCAGAGTAGACTGTCGAGGATGCTCCAAAATGCCCGTTGTGCGGATGGTTGGCGCGGATAGTTGGCGGGGTGGCAGGAGTTGTCTCTGACAGGAGTGCCGTGCCTGCTCGTGGCAGTAGTCGTTTACAGCCGTGGCGGCAGTGTGCACGGCTGGCAGAGTGCCGTCAGTGCCTTTCTGATGTCACGCGCGGCGCGTGTCACGCGCGGCGCGTGACAGCTCTGCGTGACTGTCACGCGAGGCGCGTGAGCGCCCAGGGGCGTGGTGGTGGGACCCGCACGCGGGGGTCAAACGCGCACGCGCGTTTGCCATCTGACGGTGTGTGTTGTGTTGCCAGGTTCGGCCAGTCGAGGGCGGTGCAGTATCAGGCGACGTGCTTCATGAACCGGGGCTTGGATGAGTGTCCGTCAGCAGCAGAAGATCGTGACCGCGATCGGTTTCGCATGTCGTTGGAAACCGCGCCGTTTGTTGTGCGCATGGTGAAGAGCATTGGCAGTCTGCAGCTGCACGACTACAAGGATAGCCTGACGTGCGAAATGGTCAAGGAGACGCTCAAGCTGCTTGACAATCTGGTCGCCTCTGCCGTGTCGTCGAAGCTTGATGAGTCGCAGCGGCTGGAATGCACCACTATCCTGGTCAAGCTGGTCACGTCTTTCCATACGCTCATGGCTGCCTCGGAGCACAATGCGGGGCTGCCTGGTGCAAGCGGCAAGCTATCGGCCGTGGAGCTCAAACCTGCAGTCCGCGCCCTCGTCATGTTCGTGTCTCCTCCGGACGTCACAGATGTCAAGGTGCTCAAGCAGACTGCCCAGCACCTGGAGCAGATAGGCCCACTGCTGTCGCGTAATGATCCAAAACTGGTGGAGGGTATGCTCTCTGTCTTTACGTCGTTCCTGCATCCCTTTGCGCGGCTGTCGAGTGCGGAATGTGATGAGGTGTTGGGTCACATGATGCGGCAGCAAGGGCCCGTGGCGCCCCTAGTGATGCACCTCCTTGCCTCCGCCACCGGCAGAATTCATTCACTTGCGGTCTCATTGGTATGCTCAATATGCTTGCTCTCGCCGAGCGTTCTCCGTCAACTCGTCCTTGGGGCTTCCGATGACGAGGGGCATGCAGCGCAGAGCTCAGCGCCACGGCAATCGGCTGCCGGTGGGGCTGGCTCGGCAGAGCTTTCTGCATCGACGATTGGAGCTTCCGACAAGGCGCTTCTGCTTGGGTGTATCGACCGCGCTATAGAGCATGAAGGCAAGCAGGTGCGATGCGCAGGGTTGCTGCGGGTTCTGGAGATGGTGCTAGGCTGCATCACTGATGGCCACAAGGCAACTGCCGCGGCCAAGGACAAGTCTTCAGCAGCTCGCGCTGGCATTGGCGTCATCTTGAGTGAGTCCGATCATCACAAGAGGATCAGTGACATGATTTTCGACGACGACGTAGAGGAGATGGAGTTGAGGGAAATGCTCGAGGCTGACGAAATCCGCGAAGATGAGCTGCACCGGAGCCGCGCCGTGCTCGGAGCGCCCGGTCGCGGGCGGGCAGAGCTCGAAATCCGGATGCAACGCCTGCGCCGTGCCAAAATCGCGCGACTGCAAGAAGCCAAGAGTCGACGCCGCCATGGCGCAGACGCTCCCGGGCCCGCTGGTTCAGCAGAGGGGACCTCATCGGGACGAGCTGGCACTGCCTTGCCGCGGGACTTGGCGACAGGAACGCGCGTAAAGCGAGGCCCCGACTGGAAGTGGCATAGCCAAGACGGTGGTGCAGGGCATGAGGGTGTAGTAGTGAGCGGCACCGACAAGAACAGCGACGGTTGGGTCCGTGTTCAGTGGGATAAGGGAGGAGTCAACGGCTATCGATGGGGTGCCGAAAATTCCTTCGACGTAGAGCCCGTGCAATTGAGTCCCTTTTCGACCGCCGTGCGCAACAAGGACCTGGTGGCGTTGCGGGAGGCTGCGTCCAAGGATGACAGCGATGTGAATGCCGTGCACAGCATGCTCACCCCGCTCATGGAGGCCATCAATTACGCGGAGGAGACGCAAGATGAGAGGGACGTCGAGATGGTGGTGGCGCTTGTCAAGGAGTTCGGTGCGGACCCCAATTTGGGAGGAGCAGGTCGTTTACCGCTGCATCTCGCATCCGAGCGCGCCCGTCCAGACATAGTGCGCGCTCTCCTGGAGAACAAGGCAGACCCCATGAAGAAGGACGCAGATGGACTTACAGCCATAGACTTCAGCTCCCGCTGCATTGAAAGCACCCCCCCCGACGGACCGCGGGGCCTCTTTGCCAGCTACGGACAGGTGCTGCGGATATTGGAGGATAAGGTCGGAGTGTCGCTGCCCATCGTTCGCCATTTCAAGTTCGAAAAGGAAGGGGGGCAGCGATCCTTTGCTAAGGGGCAAGCCGGATTCCGGTATCCCATGCCCTCACAACTCACTGGCAACTCCTCCTTCACCGTCTCGTTGCGGATTCGTCATCTTGATCCAACTGGGATCAGGTTGGGCAGGGCCTGTTTGCTTTCATTTGGGCGCAGCCCAGATGCTGATAAGTCGAAAGCAGCATGCGCAAAAGGATTCAGCATCTTCTTGCACACTCGTGGCCACATGCAACTCGGCCCCGGCCTTTCTCCCACTGCCTCGTGCACTAGTGTCAACATTGCAATATGCCGCGGAAGGTGGGCCACTTTGACGGTCGTTTACAACAGTACCGACGCTACCTTGCACGTGTTTGTTGATGGCAAGCTCGAAACGTCTAGGACCGAGCACGTCCCCGTTGATCTAGACCCCGCTGGCGACATCTTGGTTGGCACGCCGCCCGAAGGCGTGGGAAAGGATGACAAGGCCTCTTTCACCGGCGTCCTTGCCGACATCCAGATACACGACAAGGCGCTCAGCAACGAGGCACTCGAGATGCTTCATGAAGCATGCATCTCTGCCCCCAACGACGCGCACCCCAGCCTGCAATCAACCTTTTGCGAGTCCGCGTGCCGCACTCTGGTGTCAGCTCTCAATCGGCCTATGGTTGAGGCGAATGGGCGATATGTCGCGAACACCAAGCGCCACATTCTCGCGATTTTAGCTCGCTTGCTGCCGTACTGCTCTGTTGCACTGCTCGGTGGAGACCTCAAGACGTCCCTGGTGCACATTGTTGAGGCATTCATCGTAGAGGCGCCATCTGAAGGCGCCGGCAAGCGCGACGCGCGGAATAGTGCTGCAAAGAGTATGCACACCCCGCTGGTGTCGTTGCTCCTGTGTGTCGACGCTATCATGAAGGTGGATTCTGGCTCCTTTGAAGAGGTCATGCGGCGCAGTGGGATCGTCAACAAGATTCTGAGCCTTTCACAAACGGTGCAGTGGTCGCAATCTTCATCATCGTGGGCTCTCGCTGACACACATGGAGTGGTGTCGTACCAGGTGGCGCACCAGGCGAACGATATCGCGCTGTACCTGATTGAAACGCACTTCGGTGGCGAGAAGGGCGCTACGGCAGTGACAGAGACGGGCAAGCGCGTCTCCAAAGCACTCTCCGCAATTCGCGTGAATCTTGAATGTGACGGCAAGCTCCAGGGCTCGGGTTGCGCATACCGCGAGAACCAGACACGGCAAGCGCTGGAGCAACTGGCAGCGCTCTTGCGCAAGCCTCATGGCGTGTATAGCCAAGAGCTCCTTGCGTCAGGTTTGCCGGAGGCGCTCTGCAAGGTGCTAGATTCTGCAGAAGATGGCGATGACGATGCCGCGTGTGCCTTGCTCGAGAGTGTGCTCGGAGGTGGTGAAGACGACATTGCGCTGGACACGCTGGTCACATGCCTGCGTTCTGCTGTGGACCAAATGCCACGCACGTCGCTGCCGATCGTGCTGCCTCAGGACGGCACTGCCTCGGATCTCAGAGCGCTAAAGCAGTGGGTCACGATTCGCTTCGAAAAGTGTAAGTCAGACGAGTCTAGCTCAGAGCTGGACTTGCCTGGTGGTCATGAGCTAACTGTGCGAGCGGAGCCTCTGAGTTTGGTTGAGGTGTTGCGGTCGACCTTAGAAACCATGCTACAGTCACCCGCCTCTGGAATGCGAAGAAGTCGCGAGGACAAGCAGGGCGAGCTGCGAGCTATGATGCAAGCCTTTGGAGATGATCCCGAGGGTGCGCCTCCATCACTGCTTGAGCACATGCGCCATCTGGTCGATGCGGAGCCACGGTCACATGACGTTGCGCCGCCGATTCAGCGCAAGCTTGAAGCGCTGCCCTCCGTACACAATTGGGATAGAGAAGTTGCGGTGACGGGAGCAGCAAAACGCTCACTCCCAATCGCGCTCACAGCCAATGACACTGATGGCGCGCCATCAGGCAGCGCTGGGGGTGCTAGCCGAGCGCATGCGCGGGGCGGTTCCATCTCGGTTGCGTCTGATAATGACGATGAGGAGATGCACGACGCGCCAGAAGCCTCGCCAGTGTCTCGCTTGGAGATGCTGCGTTCGGCTGGTGTTGCTCGCAGCGGGAATCAGGCATCGGAGTCCAAGAAGCCTCTTGCCCTTGACCTGCATCTGTGTCTCGGCAAGAGCTCGTCACACGGGCAAGCGAGCGCAAGGGCACATGAACTTGCTTTGATGCACGAATACGACTCGAAGAAGCATGACGAGATGCAGGAAGATCATGCACCGTCTGCCGTTGGAGAGAGATGTATCGGAGGAGGAGCTGGTAGTTCTCGCTCTTCTGCAGGGGCCTCACGCCGTGCGTCGGCGTCCACAACGGGGCATTGTAGCAGCACTCCGGCTTCTTTGGACGACGATAGCGAACAAGGAGTGCTGTTGGATGATGGCGAAACGCTTTTTGAGGGCATGACGAGGCTGTACGCGTTGCATGCCAAGTCTCGCGTGGCAGTTGGGCGGGGCCTTGACGGCAGATCCAAGAGTGCCACCCATGTGCACCCCGGCCGGTTTTGGGAACAGAACTTTGTGGTGAGGTACCGGCGTTCCGCCGCTGATGACGATAAGAAGCTGGAACGGCACGTATGCCTCGAACTGCCCAAAACGGTTTTCCGGCATGTGCTGGGCAGAGGTGGTGTGGGGATCCGCAAGATGGAGCGCGAGACTGGGGCCAAAATCGTCCAAGCATCCGTTGGCCGCAACGAACAGCCAATGCTCAAGGTGTCGGGGCTGCAGGCGCAGGTTGACCAGGCGACTAAACTCATCCATGCGAGTGCGCGCGAGGCACCTGGATGGCGAGAGTCTCGTGACGCCAGCATCTTCGATCTGCTCAGTATTGGCGGGCGGGGGCATCAAAATGCGGGTACCGATGGCAATGCGCCGCGGTCAAGCTCTGGCACAGATCAAAGTATGGCCGCGTCTTCTCTCAATGCAGGTCTCGGTTTGACGTCCTCAGGCGGCGTATCCGCACTCGCAGACATGGGGGAAAATGTAGGCGAGCTTGCATTTATGGCCCCGGCGTCTGAGCGCGCTTGTGTGCGGCTCCTGGACCGACTTTCGTGCAGAATGAGCAAGGTAAGGCGCAGACCCTTGGGAGACAAAGCAGTCAGCCAGATGCTTGCGCAGTACATTTGCAACCAGCTCGACGACTCGCTTGTGGTGGGCAGCGGCCTTCCATCCAAGATGACGTGGATGCTCGAGCTTTGCAAGCTGCACTCTATTTTGCCCCTCTGCGTTCGGGAGCGCTACTTCCTGGCAGCTGCATTTGGACCAAGCCGCGCGCTATCGACGCTGCACAACGCGTCTGACCCGTCGGCAGCCGAGGATGGAGAGGATAGCATGCTGGACGTGAGAGCGGCGATTCAGGCTCATGCCATCTTTGCCCCAGACCGTCGAATGTATTTCTGCCCGCGACGGCCCGAGCACCAGGCGCGCGTGCCGGAGCTCGTGCAGGAGACCGTTGAAATCGACCACCGCAGGGAGGATAACGAAGATAAGCCTCCGCTGATGACATGGGCTGAGCAGATCTTGGAGGCGCATTCGAAGCGCGAGACCGTGCTGCACGTGACGTGGAAAGGCGAGGCTGGCCATGGGTCGGGCCCAACGCGCAAGTTTTTCGAGAAAGTCGCCGCGCTCTTGGCCAGCGAGGAGGAGAATGCAGTGTGTAAAGTTTGGCGCGACACGGACGACGCGAACAAGTGCGGCCTGTTTCCGGCAAAGCTGCCCGAGGACGCAGAGGCCAAGGCGCGCGCCCTGAAGCGGCTGCAGCTCATAGGGCTCTTCATGGGGAAGGCATTGCAGCAGCGGCAGATGCCGGGACTCTGTCTGGCCAGACCCTTGTACAAGCTCCTGATCGGCCTGCCTGTGGGCTATGAAGACGTCAAGGATTTCGATCGTGAACTTGCTGCCGGTGTCGAAAGCGTTTTGGTACGTCGCGTGTACGCGCTTTGTGTGCGCGCGTGCGTGAGTGTGGGTGGGTGTTGGTGTGTTTAGGAGGAACCCCCGCGCTAATATGCGGGGTTGCGTGCGCGCACTTGGCAGGAGTGGCGCCGGATTAAGGACCAGATTGAGGCGGATCAGACACTGGACGACGTACAACGGCGTGACCGTTTGCTCGCGCTTGACACGAACTTGTGCATGTTTGAAAATTCCGAGGGAGAGCAGGTGCGTGCATGTGTGTGTGCATGGGGTTGTGAAGCTTCTGTGTCACGTAAAAGAGATGTTTGTGTTGTGTGTGTGTGCGTGCGTGTGTGTGTGTGTTTGTATGTGTATGTCAATGTGTATTTGTGGGTGTGTATTCATGCATACATGTATACATGTACATGCATACGTGTATGCATATACATGCATACATGCATACATATACATGCATACATATACATATACATCTATACATATATTTACACATGCATATATGCATACATGTACATATGCATGCATACATGTGTACACACATGTACATATACATGCATACATGTGTACATATACATATATACATATATTTACACATGCATATATACATATATTCATGTATACATATATTTACACGGATGCATGTATACACATATACATGTATGCATATATGTACATGTATGCATGTATACATATATCCATGTATATATGTACATGCCTTGGCAGATCACGCACAAGAACATCGATAGCTATGCTCAAGAGCTGGTCGAAGATTGTGTCGACAAGATGCGCATCGACCTAGAGGTGTGCGTGTGTGTGTGTGTGTGTAGATACAGATACAGATACAGATATAGATTTACATGTACATGTAGATGTAGGTGTAGATATAGACGTAGGTATGGATGTACATGCAGATGTAGATGGAGATACAGATACAGATGCAGATGCAGATACAAAGGTTCATATATAGCATCGACCAACACACACACACACACACACACACATTTAGGCATACATATACGTATCCGTACATGCGTGTATACGCATACGTATCCGTACATGCGTGTATACGCATACGTATCCGTACATGCGTGTATACGCATCGACCAAGAGGTAGCGCGCACGCACACGTTGTTGGCGTGTGGTAATGACGAATCCCAGTCATGAGCAGCACAGGCAGACATGTCGACGGAAATGGCGCCTAGATGTATGTATGCATAAGTGTAGGATACGTCTATATGCATGCATGTATGTATGTATGTATTTTAAGAACATGTTATGTATGTGTGTATACGATGAATGTGTATGAATACATATTTACATATGTGTCTTTTGCGTAAAACATGGATGTATGTGGCGTGGTGACAGGTGAAGGCGCTGCGCGAGGGAATTGACCGAGTGCTGCCATGGAAAATGCTCTGTGTCTTCAGTCCAGCCGAGCTGCAGCAGAAGCTGTATGTATTGCCGCCCTGTGCTTTTCTCCCACCCTTTGCCAGCGCTGATGATGGGCGATGCACACACACACACACACACACAACACACACAACACAAAACACACAAACACACGTGCAGACACACACGTATGCTTATATGTGTGGGCGCTTATTGCATGCTCGATATGGGCGCAATTGCCTTTCCTGCTTGCGACTGCCTGTGGTGTCGGCGTTAGCGATTGCTTGTAGGTTTAGGGTTTAGGGTTTAGGGTTCAGGGTGTGCCAGCAGCGATGCGGCACTGTCCAGCGATCGCGCTGGCGGGCTGTGTGCTGCTAGTGTAATGTTGATATTTTTTCTTGCAGTTGGAGCGACCTCGAGTGGGATGAATCAAAGCTGGAGAAAATTGTGCGTCCTGGACCCATGTGGCCTCAAGACAAGGAGCAGGTCTCCATGTGTGCTCTCGCGGCATGTCTCCTGTTGCACCGCCTTACCGCACCATTTTGCCTGACGTGGAGAATGGGCAGATTGGATGGTTGCGGCAGGAACTCATGAGCATGGACACCACGCAGCGTCGTGCTTTTGTCAAGTTTGTCACCGCCTCAGTGTGCATGCCTGTCGAGGCCAACCCGATTGTGGTGCACCCGCAGGTGCGTTTGTGTGATTGTTGGTCCATGCATGATGCTCCTGCGCTCTTGCACGTCTGTGGATCTGGTGCGCGCTCTTATTGCTGACGCCACAGTGGATGCTGTGGTTGCATGATAGCAATGCACGGTAGCGCTTATCCGTTTGCTTTGCTGCAGGTGACGACACAACGTGATGGAGAGGACGGCGACTGCAAACTCCCGACCAGCCGCACCTGCACCAATATACTGTAAGTGTTTGACATGGGCAAAGTCTTCAGTCGAGCAAGCAATGTGCGTTTGAGATTGCCCTCGCTCATTCTCTGCGACTGTGCATACAATTTGCAGGTACCTTCCTGCCTACAGCTCGGCCTTGCTGCTGCAAAAACGTCTGGGGCAGGCCATTTGGGAGGAGCATATTGAGTTCGACTGAGGCTCGCATGTTGGTACACATGGAACGGACCAGCTTCCAGCCACCACGGGCACGAGAATGAGCTTAGACGAGTGTCAGCTCGCGGAGAATCCATTCAAGAGTGAATGTAGAAGTACTACACTGAGAAAGAGCAAGCGCAAGATCAGAGGTGGCGGAGGGGACAAGCCAGGATTGAATGTCGATTGGTAAGTGCAGGAGACAGAAAAAAGAAAGATGACAGACAAGAGGAGGAAATGTGTCTGTGGACACACCTGTACAGTGGGATATTATTGCTACTAGTAAACACTGAGTGCACAGAAACTCGAACAGAGCCCGGGTCAGGAACGGTGGCCCCCTGTCCGTCTGCTCTTGCGGGTGTCGGCGCGGTAGTACATGCGTGGCGAGACATTCTGAGGCCAACTGGCAAGAGGGTGAGCGCGGCAACCAACTCGGCACGTGGGCCCTACATTCTGTATGAAACGCGACCGTTGTTGTGGCTTTGTCTGGCGTCCACACACATCTACTATCGCACACGACGGTACGGCAGACGGAATGCATGTGCCATTGGAGATTACTGAAGGAGCAATGACGCGCAGTAAGCGTTACAAGCTACTCTAATGTCTTCACTCAAGCACAACACTTGCAATCATTTACACGCTCCCCCTCTGACCTTTAGTACCGGTAAACCCTGTCACGAAAAACCGAACCCCTTTCCTACACCACATTCCCCCCCGCCAGCGCGTGAGGGGGGGAAGGTGGTGTAGGAAAGGGGTTCGATCTCACCCACCACCTCATGTTAGGAACCAGTGTCAATGACGGGGTCCTGAGCGCGATCTGGTGACAGACGTTGCATCACCCTATTTGGGTGGGCCTATTATATTTGAACCCACCATCCTCGTTCCTGGAAAGATCAGCACGAAGCATTCCAGATTTGTTTTTATTACTTCATTCGGCAAAGAGCCATTCTTATTGTTATTTTGGACACGATTCAAAGCGTTATTTTTTCAGTTGACGTGTGCTCGAGGCAAATGCATGGGATCGCGAATTCCTTGCAGCATCTTGATTCTTTGCTCCAGCTCTTGTTCCCGGTTGAGTCCGGCCTCTACTTCATCTATCAGTCGCGCCTCCTCAGCAACACATGCAAGCATCGTGCGCTCTGCTTCCAACAGCTTCGATTCTGATTCCGCCGACCGCGCAGTGGCCGCCCCTTCGCTCGCTTTCAGGCTCTCTATGCACTCTGCGTCTTCGTTCAGCTTGGCTTGTAATGCGGAGATATGTTTTTGGAGCTCTGCAATTTCGGTTTCGAGGCTCTCAACTTTCCCCACCACCACACTGTCTACATCACCCTGTCTCATTTCATCTAGTTCCTGACGCAGATTCTCGTTCTGTGCTCTCGCACCAGCCAACTCCGATCGAAGTGCTTCAGACTCCGCTTTTTCTTTTTCTAGGCGGTCCTCGAGGCCCTTGATCGTAGACTGCACAGACACTGCCTGCTCCTCTATCGAAGCCTTGATTGCTGACAACTCCTCCTTGCACGATGACAGAGTCAACGCCAGATTCTGATCGCAGCTGTGGCTGTGTTTCCTCGCGTCCATGCTCTCTTTTGCATGCACTTCTTCTTCATGCGTGACGGCCGGTGAGATAAAGGTCTCCGAAGATGAGACAGGAGGCGGGGACTCTGATCTTGGCGACGCAGCTGAGTGCACAGCTTGCACGGACTGCTGCTTCACATCGCCGTCTTGCCTCCCAAGACCAGAATCTCTTGCGAGATCTTCTTGCTGATTCTGTCGCATCAGGGTCAATAATTCCCGCTTTTGGTCAACAATTTCCGATTTAAGGTCAATAATTTCCGCTTTTTCTGTACTCAGCTCTTCCTGGAGTCGCTCGACCTCCTGGCAGGCCTGAGCCAGCTGGTTCTCGAGTCGCTCAATCTCCTGGCAGGCCTGAGCCAGCTGGTGCTCAACTGCCTCTCTTTGACTCTGTTGTCGGTCAAGTTGCGCTTTGAGCAGCACCTGCTCTCTGTCCATTGTCTGTTCTTGCTCCTGCGCTCGATTTTCACTCTCCTCAAACGCTCTTTTGCTCGCCTCAAACTCTTGAGCCAATTCAGCCAGAGATCTCACGGCACTTTCCTTAGCTTCAATTTCGGCCTGCAAATTTGATTCGAGTTCAGCGAGAGACCTTATGGCCTCTTCTTTGAGTTCAGTTTCTGCCTGCAAACTTGATTCGAGTTCGGCGAGAGACCTGATGGCCTCTTCTTTGGCTGCTGTTTCTGCCTTCAGATTCTCTTCGAGTTCGCCTTGCATTTCCGCCGCCAATGAGGTGGTCTCCTCGAGTGCTCGTTCGAAAACGCCGACCATTTCCGATGTCGATTCATTCACCTGGGACCTCTCTTTGCACCTCTCTGTCGTTGACCAGCTCATGTAGTCTTGCATTTGGCTATGATTAGCGCGCTCGAGCTCATCGATTCGATTCCTTTGAGCTGTGAGCATTTTCTCCGTGCTCAATGCGTCTTCCAGTAGTGATTGAATCCTTCTGTTTCGCTCCTCAACTTCCTGTCTTGCCTCATACGTTTGATTAGTCAACGATGCCACCTTCTCCATCACAATAGAGCGATCTGACAAAATTTCACGAACCAAGTCGGCAGTATCTTCGGCCGTCAGGTCTGACAGACTGTTTGGACTTGCTGCTTCTCTGCCCAACAACTCCCACACAGCTCTGAGCAAGGTCGAGCGTTCCTCCCGCTCGGCTAACCATGCCCGTGCGGATTTGGTCGCCTCGAGCTTCGATTTCTCGGCGTCTTCTTGATTTTCTGCAAAACGATGTAGCGCAGATGTTAAACAGGTACCGAGCTGGCTTGAAAGCACCAGGAGGGTCTCCAAGATTTCAGCTTCTTGTGAAGAATGAGTGAATTGTTCCGTGACCAGCGTCTCTAGCTCACTCAGGCACGCATTCTTGTCCACGATCTCTCGCTTCATGGCGTTAATCTCAGTAGTTTGCAGATACAATTGTTCAAGGTCACTGGAGACCTTTTCAAGATGCTGCACATGTGATTGGAACCCCTCGCCTTGAGCGGCGTCTGACGAGAGCTTTCCCATGAGCTCAGTCGTTTTTTGATGCTCTTCCTCAAGCTTCTGCTTCCAGCTTGCCTCCTTAGCGTCTAATTTTTGCAGAGCATCGTGCAACTTTTGTTGCATATCCGCTTTGTCATTCGCTGACCACGCGACAATTTCTTGAAGCTGCTGCAACGCATCGTTGAGCTGTGAGGACAGATCGTCGTTCTCGCTTTCCTTGACCTCGAGTGCTAGGGCTAGTCCATCTCGATCACTTTTGATCTGTTCGTGCTCGTGGATCATCGAGTCTCGCGCTGCAAATGCAAACCGCCGTTCTTGCTGCGCAGACCGGAGTTGTCTCTGTGCATCGCTCAACTCTCTTGCAAGTTGCTGGATTTCGGCGTGTGCCTGAGATAGTAGAACCTCTGATTCAGCAAGGGCTTTTGCGTCCATTTCATGCATTTCCTTGAGATTCTGCACCTCTTTGGTTTGTTCTTGCGCATCGCTCAATTGTTGGGATAAGGTTCTGACCCGGTCGTCATAGCTCTCCAACTGCTCGTGTAGAGCTCTGATGGCTTCGTCTTGTACTTGCAGCTGACCGCCGCCTGCAATAGAGGGCGACTGATCGCCGTGGGCATTGCTAGGCACTTTTGAAGTCAGCACCATGACCCTGCTCGTGACCTTACCCGAGCGGAGGGAAGAGTTTTGAGCTTTCGCTTGCTGCTCCAAATCAGCGACAACAGCCAGGGGCTCTATCCCAGCTCCTGGTATAACTTGCGCGTCTACAACGATACTGCCAGGGGATATATTTGTGATAGCAAACGCAGCAGGCGGGACGTCTGCTGCTGATGCCAGATCAGAAATCAAGTCCTGCGTGAAAGTTGCCCGTTTAGCCGACCCTTCCTCACCCGCATCGCCGTACTGAAGGTCAAGAGTGATTTGTAAGTCGGCAGTCATGGCTTCGCGTGTGTCGCCATCGTCCGCCACAAACGTAGCAAGAGCATGTTCCTGTTCAGAATTCGTCACAGCACCCGTTGCCGATGCTGATTCCCAATCAGTAAAGGGGGTAGTAACATCGTCACCTGAAACTGTCATTTCTGCGGGCGATTCGTCTTGTTTTGTGGGTGCTGTCCTATTCTCAGCGACTGTCTGCTCTTCACGTCTCTGCAGTTCTTCTGCCTTCTCCTGAAGTTCTTCTGCCTTCTCCTGAAGTTCTTCTGCCTTCTTCTGAAGTTCTACTTGCACCTTCTTCAGTCTTTCTTCCTCTTGTGCCAGTGATGCTTGGAGCTGAGTTGCTGCTTGTTGTGACAACTTACACTGATTCTGTTCTTCTGTAAGATTTTGTCGCTCTTTCACAAGATTTGAGCGCACAACATCAATTTCCTCTTGCATCTCTTTGACCTTGTCTTGTTCTGCCCTTAGACTTTCTCGCTCAACTTCAACCTCATCTTGCATCTGTTTGAGCTTATTTTGTTCTGCTCTCATATTTTCTAGCTCCAGTTGAGATTTCTGTGCTGTAGTTCCCATTTGATCCAACACCTTTCGCCCCTCATCCATCTCTTCTTTCATTTGATCCAATTCTTCAGTGAGTGTCTTAATCCGCTCTGATAGGTAGTCGCGATTCTCCTGCGTTACCTCGAGCTCTTGCTGCAGCGGTTGGATCTGTTGCTGGACTGTTAGCATTCGCATGCACCACTCTTTGTGGCTGTTCTCCAACTGTTCTTGAAGGACACTGCACTGGTGTTCTGCCTCTTGGCGACTCTCTTCGGCATGCTCCGTCAATTTTTTGAGCCGTACCAGTTCCTCTTCCATCTGCTTTACCTTTGCCTCAGCACTCTCCAAGCATGCGATATGTGATTCCGTCTGCGACTGTGAAAACTTATACTGCCGGTTGCATTTGCCAAGTGCTGTTTCTAGTTCATGATTTTTGCCTGCAAGCGTCTCTTTCTGCTCGATGAGATCAACGATGTTGAGCTCAAGCTGTTCGACCTTGGCAGCAAGCATCTGGCGTGAATTTTCTGAGGCATAGAGAACGCTTGACAAGCGCTCTGTCACCTGTTCATGCTGCAGCATGGCTCTGCCCAGTTCAGCGGCATGTTGGCTGAGATCGTCGCAACCCAAGATGTCGGAGAGTTCATGCGCAATGACAGAGCACTGGCTGCGGACGCAGTGGATGGCGTTGGCTTGCTGCGCTCGCATCGCATGTTGCTCTGTGGCTTGCTCACTGTTCTTGTGGATTTCTTGCATGCATGTCACAAGATCTTGCTGCAGAGATAATTGCTCAATGTACATGGCCTCCTGCGACATTTGGACCTGTGCAGACAAAACAAAAAACAGCGACCACACAAACATACTCATCTAAATTTGTAGGTACTTCAACTGCGTCTGCTTTTAAAAATACCCTTTTATTTTTAGGTATCCATTTTTGTATATATACTTGCTCATCTAATGTTGCCGCGCCCGGTACTTCACGATCTAATTGATTTCTAAAAGATGGTTTCAACTTACCTAAACGTTTTGCCTTAGAATATCGTTTCTTTTGTAACGGATGGCACATCACACTACCAGATACAGGATGAAACAAATCATTAAATGGATCTCCATGTTCATGTTCACTATTATGAGGTACCCAATATACACCTATTGTAGTAGTGCACAAACACAGCATAAGCTGAAGGCCGACGCCGTGAAAAAGGGCTTGCGACACACTGAGGTCTACACGCTTGCAAAGTTGGGCACAACACGATGCAAACCTTGCACACACAAAAATTCACCTGAGTCATAACCTCCTTGTGTGCATGAAGGTAATTTGCAATGTCCGACCGCAGGGTCGCCGCCTCGAAGCGAGCCTTAGCGAGAATTTGCTTGTGCTGTTCCAAGTTGGACTCTGTCACCATGTGAAAGGTGATTTGCGAAGCTTCTGTCACTCTGTTCTCATCTTTCAGGCGATTGAGCTCTGATCGAAGCTTTTCCAACTCTGCTGTTTTTAGAGCTTCTGCGACGCGCCGTCCATCTTGCGCAATCGCCAATTCCTGACGAAGCTGCTCTAGCTCTGCGCCCCTGCCAGAAGATTCCAGAACGTTAGTGCTTCTTCACGAGTGATCACCAGGCACTCAGCACTACACAACAGAGTCCTACCGCTGATTCGCGAGCTTGGCCACCAGGGCAATGTGCCGCTCAGTTGCCTGTAAGGAAGCATCCATATCTCGTGTAGTGTCTGAAAGGAATTCCGGGGGCTCTCTCGCGTTTGCTGCTCGTGTCAACATTTCACGCGTTTTCTGCTCAAGCTCCTTGCGCAGCCATCGATTGGTCTCCTGTTCGGTCTGGAGCTCCTCCCTGAGCACCTCCAGCTGCCGTTGCCACAACTTTCCAGTCTCCTCTAGCTTTACCTGCTGATCTTGGCCATGCCCCAGTTGCTGTTGCACCTGAAGCAGCTGCGACCTGCGCACCCGAGGTTGTCAGACACAATGTCTTGCTATTCTCATAAGTTCCGAGCAGAGTGAAGAGGGAAAACGCAGACTCACTGGAGGTTGTTGCAGCGAGCCGTTTCCGCTGTCGCTGCTGCCTTGAGCGATTCGTCCAGTCCAGCCAGCGTGGACAGATCGGACCTCAGGGTGGCTATGACAGCCTCGTCGCTGTCGCGTTGCAGCAGGGCCTGGTGAAGCTTCGAGCGCAGCTCCTCAGCATCATGCTCTGCCCAAAACATGATTGTCGCCGCATCAACTCTACGAAACAACTACACTCACGCGTGTCACACTTTTTGTGTGACATGTCACGCTGAGAGCATGACATGTCACGCTGAGAACAAGTTACGCAGTGCGTCAAATCACGCGTGATTTGATGTTTTGGAAGATTCGCGTAGCTTTTGAGGATTCGAGGCTTGCCGGTCGCAATGACACAAAGGGGCACCCACCTGTTTGGGCAAGCTGCTTTTCGAGTCCGCCATACGTTGCCTCAAGAACAGATTTGTCCATTTGCAGTCGGTCAATGTTGAGTTGAAACTCGCTGTTCTGCTTCTTGCACTGCCTGAGCGCCTCAGATAGTGACTGTTCTTTTTGGCGCAGGTCGTTGTTGGACGCGCTCAGCAGCGTAACTTCCTGCTGCATTTTGTCAATTCGAAGCTGTAGATCGTTCTTCGTCTGTTCCAATTTCAGGTCGTATTCACTGCTCTGCATTTTGCTCTGCCTGAGCGACTCGGCAAGAGATTGCTCATTACTATGAAGCTCCTTCAGTGCACCCGCTTGCACTTGCAGCTGGTGCGACAGCTCGCTTTCCTTCCTCTGCAATGCGCTGAGCGCCGACTTTAGTTCGATTATTTCTGCCTTGCTTTCCAGGAGCTCGTCCTTCGCCCGCAGGACCTCCTCTCCCTGCTGCCGCCGGCTCTCGTCGCGAATGCGATCGAATTCCAGAGTCTTCTGGTGCAATTCCATCCTCAGCTTGCGCGCTGTTTCTTCGTGCTCGCTGGCGTGCTGCCGCAGCTCAGCAATTCTGCCCTGGAAACTCTCGGCGGTCCGCCTCTCTTCGGCGACCGCGCCCTCCAGCACCTCGATCTTGCGGTCTCGTTCGGCCTTCTGCGACGCGAGCTGCGCAAGGGCTGCTCTGCCCTCCAGCACCTGGCGTCCCGCCTGCTCTGCCTTTCGCGTGGCCTCTGCAAGCTTCGCCTGCAGCTCGCCCACGTGCCGGGTGCGCTGCGCGAGCTCGGCCCTCAGCGGGCCCTCCCCGCCCGCGCTCCCAGCGGGCAGCAGTGGGCTTTTCAGTGCGGCGTCGTCCGCCCCCGCTGGTGCCCACGCGCCCATGGTGCTATCGCTGAGCCCAGGCGACGGAGACAGGTCCGAGCGCTCGAGGCCGCGCGCCGGCGCCGCCTCCAGCGGCGTGTGCGGCGCGGCCTGCTCGTCCTCCCCATCCGCGTCGCCCGCGCCCCAGCTGTCCTTGCCGAGCGATCCCAGCAGCTGCGACCGGCGCTTGCGGGAGTTGGCCAGCTGGCTCTCGAGCGCCGCGATACGCTCGCTCCGCGACGGCATGGGGCGCCGACGCGCTGCGCGCCTCGCCCCTTGCTTAGGCCTTGCCCTTCGCGATCGGACGTTACAAAGTCCGACGTCACGAACCCGAGTACCCAACACTTCAGTCAACATGACAATTGCAATACTGTCCTGCTGTACCGTGCGAGACCTGAGAGGAGTAAATTAGTTTGGAAACTCAGACCAAAAGAGGGACACCGCATTATAAAGTCGTACAAATTATAATGCGGTGTTCAAAAACAACCTGGCGAACGTTTCTGAAAAGCGTGCTGCCGGGCAGTGCTTCCACAAGAAACTGGCGGCGATCTTTATGTCCACCGAGTCC
>Ga0115006_10000680_pt1 | contig 19084 bp, 15 predicted proteins | sample ArcOceMetagenome_3_FD_88943 | JGI IMG/M metagenome (GOLD analysis project Ga0115006, IMG submission 88943) | Marine eukaryotic phytoplankton communities from Arctic Ocean - Arctic Ocean- Svalbard ARC20M Metagenome | ecosystem: Environmental > Aquatic > Marine > Oceanic | place: Arctic Ocean...
GAAATGATATTGAATTTACGGGAAGACTATCAGACAACGATCTAAATTGTTTCCTATCAGAAGCAACTGCTCTTACTTATATTCCTTTCTTTGAAGGATTTGGTATCCCTGTATTGGAAGCAATGGCATGCGGAACTGCCGTTATAACCAGTAATACTACATCACTACCAGAAGTTGTTGGTGATGCTGCATATACCGTTTCACCAAATTCCATTTCTGAGATATCTGCCGCCATGTACGAGCTTTCTACAAATCAACAAAAAGTTAATGAATTAGCTTCTAAAGGTTTTGAGCGGTTAAAATTATTTACATGGCAGAAATCAGCTGACGCTCTATGGCAAAGCATTCAAAAAACTTTAGATAAATGAGTTTGAAAAATTTTAAATATTCGGATAAGATCGAAGCAGGTTGTGACGAAGCAGGAAGAGGCTGTTTATCAGGACCTGTTTTCGCTGCTGCTGTTATTTTACCAAAATCTTTTAGATGTCCTGAATTAGATGACTCAAAAAAATTATCTGAAACTAAAAGAAACGCCCTTCGAAAAATAATTGAGGAAAAAGCAATTGCCTTTTGTGTCGCAGAAATTAGCCCTTTAAAAATAGATGAAATTAACATTCTTCAGGCTTCTATTTTGGGTATGCATAAGTCGTTAAAAGGTTTAGCAACTAGACCTAACTTTGTTCTTGTTGATGGAAATAAGTTTAACAAATTTGAAGATATCGAACACGAATGTGTCATTCAAGGTGACGGAAAATATAAATCAATTGCTGCTGCTTCTATTTTAGCAAAAACTTATAGAGATGAGTACATGCAAAAAATTCATGAAGAGCATCCACAATTTGATTGGAAAAAAAACAAAGGTTATCCAACAAAATTTCATAGAGAAATGATTGCTCAACATGGCTCAACTAAATACCACAGGATGAGTTTTAAGCTATTGCCTGATAAATAATCATGCATCTACCCAGTCTCCATGAGACTGAATAAGTTCAATCAATTTCCCAACTGCCGCTTCGGAATTAATAGATTTCTCAACGACCTCCTGTCCTTTATATAATGTTATTTTACCTATTCCTGATCCAACATAACCATAGTCAGCATCTGCCATTTCTCCTGGACCATTAACAATACAACCCATAATTCCAATCTTGAGACCTTTTAAATGAGAAGTTTTAGATCTAATCAATTGCGTCGTTTCCTGTAAGTCAAATAATGTACGCCCACAACTTGGACAAGAAATATATTCAGTTTTCGAAATACGAGTTCTTGTAGCTTGAAGAAATCCGTATACCGTCTGCATAATCTTCTGAGATGACAAGTCTGATTCTACCCAAACTCCATCACCCAATCCATCAACTAAAAGCCCACCAAAATCCGTTGCACTATAAAGTTGAAAATCATCATAAGATAGTTCTTTATAAGATCGTTTAATTACTACAGGAATCTCAATTTTATCGGCCATTATATTATTAAAAAACTTTCTTTGATCGGCCATCCCATGCTCATTAGAAGTCAAGAGAATAAGCACAACATTTGGAACTGATTTAATTGCGTCTAAGTTAACATGATCTGAGGATACCTTTACAAAATTTAGTTCGCTAGAATAAACATTAGCCGGTAAATCAGCTATTTCAAATATAGGATAATGTTGAGATTTTCTATCCCATTTTGATGCATTCTGAATAACACCTAATGTTCCAGGTAAATTAAAATCTATTGTTTGATCTCCAATAAAAATAAAATCAGCAGCGGTATCTTGAATAGACCATTTGTCATTTGGAACTGAATATTGATAACCAAAAGGAAAAAAATGAGCAGGTTTTATATCCGAAATATTAGATAAACTAACTAAAACTCTTGGAACTTCTGTTCCTCCAAAATTTATTGTTTTTTTCGTATTCCTTTTTCTATATTCAAAAGGGTTAACAACAATTTCAGAAGGAGGACTAATAAATTCGTGCTTTTTTCGAAGCACATACCTATCTGCTAAGCTTTTAGCTACTGGAGCTTCAAATTCAGGATCCTCTGTTAAAGAAACCCTAATGGTGTCACCCAATCCATCTTCTAATAAAGTGCCTATTCCTACTGCACTTTTAATCCTTCCGTCTTCACCATCTCCGGCCTCTGTAACACCAAGATGCAATGGATAATTCATCCCGGAGTTAACCATCTGATTAACTAAAAGTCTGTAGGCATTTACCATTACTTTCGGGTTGCTTGCCTTCATTGAAAGCACAATGTTATGATAATTTAAATCTTCACAAATTCTTAAAAACTCCATTGCGGATTCCACCATACCTAAAGGCGTGTCACCATACCTGCTTAATATCCTATCTGATAGTGAACCGTGATTTGTACCAATTCTCATAGCCGTACCATATTCCTTACAGATATTAACTAGAGGAGAAAACTTCTCTCTAATTCTATTTAACTCGGAATTATACTGACTATCATTATAATCAATTTGCTTAAATTTCTTTTTATCTACGTAATTACCTGGGTTTACTCTAACCTTTTCAATTAGTCTCGCTGCTATCTCCGCAGCTTTTGGTGTATAGTGAATATCTGCGATTAAAGGCACATTATAACCTCTAACCGACAATTCTTTTTTGATTACCCCTAAGTTTTCAGCTGCTTTTCTACTCGGCGCTGTAATTCTTATATAATCACAACCTGATTCAACCATCCTGATAGTCTGCTCAACAGTTGCAATAGTATCCATAGTATCTGTAGTAGTCATACTTTGAATACGAATAGGATTTCCACCTCCTAATGCAACATCTCCGATGTTTACCTCTCTTGTTATAAATCTTGAATAGTTATTATAATCATTACAATACTTACCCTTTTCTAAAGACATATTTAAATGTGTTTCCACAAAAATAAAAAAAGCCACGATCAAATAGCCCCTTTTTTAGTATTGTTTATAAATTCTATTTAGATCTTATAAAAATATAAACTTTGTAATATTGTTTAAAGTACTTGTGATTAATTTCATAGCATGGCGAAAAAAAAGTAAGATCTGTTTTTTTAGACGCAATGAATTTTATTGAGGGATTATAAAATAGAAAAACACGCAACGAACCTTTTTCTCTTATTACTTAGATTCTATTTCAAAAAATTCATACTATATCCGTTATTTTTTACATAATATTGCATAATATTATTCCTCATTTAAAGTGGTTTTATTTGGCGAAAAAAACACAGAGGATTGTCTTTATTAGTTAATTCCAACCATTGGTTGTCTAAAAACATACAAATTGAACAAGCCAATTTACCTAGATTACGCATCTACTACACCTGTAGATAAAGATGTAATAAAAGAGATGGTTCCGTTTTTTACAGAAAATTTCGGAAATGCAGGGAGCTCAACACATCAATTTGGTTGGTTTGCAAATGGCGCCATTAAAAGAGCTCGTAAACAAATAGCCAATAGTATTAATTGTGAGGAATCAGAAATCATTTTTACTTCAGGAGCTACAGAATCAATTAATATAGCTATTCAAGGTGTCTTTAATTTATACTTCTCAAAAGGAAACCATATTATAATAAGTAAAACCGAACATAAAGCAGTTATAGACACCGTTAATTTCCTTAAAAAAAAGGGGGCTAGAGTTACTTACTTAGATGTAGGTACCAATGGATTAATTAGTCTTGAAGAATTAAAAAAATTAATATGTAATGAAACAGTTCTAATTGCTGTAATGTGGGTGAACAATGAAACCGGAGTAATTCAAGATGTCGTAGAAATTTCAAATATTGCTTATCAAAATAAAATACCTTTCTTATGTGATGGGGCTCAAACTTTAGGTAAATTAAATATCAATATGACTGAAAACCATATTGGATTAATGCCACTTTCAAGCCATAAAATTTTTGGCCCTAAAGGAGTTGGGGCTTTATTCATAAGAAGGAAAAATCCTCGTATTGCCTTGGAGCCATTAATCCATGGAGGTGGGCAAGAAAAAGGATTTAGATCTGGCACTATGAATGTTCCCGGTATAGTAGGTTTTGGAGTAGCTGCAGAAAAAGGACAAACTCAAATTTTAGAAAATCAAAAAAGAATAAAAAATATTAAATTTCAATTCATAGAATTTTTCAGTCAGTATGAAGCAATAATTAATGGAAATACAAAAGCATGTAATCACATATTAAATATTAGACTACCTCATTTAAAAGCCTCAGAACTTATTAAAAAAACAAGAAATATTTGTTATTCATTAGGTTCTGCTTGTAATTCAGATGATCTTTCCCCTTCACATGTTTTAGTTGCAATGGGCCTCGACGTAAGTGAATGTGAAACGTCTTTCAGACTATCTTTTAGTCATCATACTACTGACAAAGAGATAAAAGAGGCTTGCTGTATTTTTCAAGAAGCATTGCAATAAATTACTTTGAAATAGATAATACAAAAATCACATACTTATTTACTTATCCAGCGAAAATCATTCTAAAGCCAATCATAAACAATTTTAATATAGAATTATTAAATCTGTCTTTATTTACAGCTTATTTCCTGTGAAGTTTCGTCTGTATTTATATGATTTTCCTTAAAAAAACCATTCTAAATAAAATAGGTGAAAAAAAAGAGTAATTACCAAGCAGACTTAAATTGATCTAAAAACCTTACGTCATTTTCAGACCACATTCTTAAATCTTTTACTTCGTACTTCAACATTGCCATTCTTTCTATACCCATACCAAATGCAAAACCGGAATATTCTTCAGGATCAATCCCTGCATTTTTCAAAACATTTGGATCAATCATTCCACAACCTAAAATCTCTAACCAACCTGTATATTTACAAACATTACAACCCTTTGTACTACACAGTGAACAAGAAACATCTACTTCTGCAGATGGCTCAGTAAAAGGAAAATATGAGGGGCGCAAACGGATTTTTGCAGATTCGCCAAACATTTCTTTTGCAAAATACTCTATCGTCTGCCTAAGATCTGCAAAAGAAACTTTTTTATCTATGTAAACACCTTCTACCTGATGGAAAAAACAATGCGCTCGGGCACTAATTGCTTCGTTTCTATAAACCCTACCAGGCGTAATTGTTCTAATAGGCAACTCTGCTCCTTCCATTACTCTAACTTGTACTGAAGAAGTGTGAGTTCTTAATAACCAATCAGGGTTTTTCTCAATAAAAAATGTATCCTGCATGTCCCTTGCAGGATGTTCTTCTTGCATGTTTAATGCAGTGAAATTGTGCCAATCATCTTCTACTTCTGGACCTTCAGAAACATTAAATCCAATCTTAGAAAAAATTTCTATTATCTGTTGATTGACAATACTAAGCGGATGGCGACTACCTAATTTATTAAAATCTCCAGATAATGATAAATCAATATTAGAATTGGTTTCCTCTGCTTCTTCTGTCTTGGAATTAGCAATGTCAAATTTATCTTGAGCCTTATTTTTTAATGCATTGATTAACTGACCTACAGATTTTCTATTTTCTGCAGGTACATTTTTGATCTCTATAAACAGATCCTTTAAAACATTCTTAGACCCTAAAAACTGAATTCTAAAATTTTCTAAAGAATCTTTACCTTCAATTACAAATCTTTCAATTTGTTCACTTAACAATTTAATCTTGTTTTCCATTCTAAATTTTATCGTTTGGCAAAACTACAACTTTTTAATGATCATTTTTATATCTTGGAGCGGTCTATTGCCACGATCTTTTTTAGCATTTGCGATGGAATCAATAATATTCATTCCACTTATAACTTCTCCAAAAATAGTATATCCCCCATCTAGATGGGGTGCTCCACCTAAAGAATCATACAAGGAAATTTGCTTAGCCGAATATTTAAATTCCTTTCCTAACATGGCAGCAGAAAGTTTTTCTTCTAGTCTATTACCATAATAAGCAGTACTATCTTGTTGCTTATTCCTTCTTGCTTTCAAAAAGCTTGACTTTAAACTCGCATTTAATGAATCTTCAAAAATAACATTGGCCAAAGAACGCTTTCTTTGAGCGTTAATATTTTGCTCTGCACGAGCAAGAGTTCCCTTTTGAACTGCAACCCCTTGAACAATATAAAATTGAGAACCTGAAGATTTCTTTTTTGGATTGATATTATCTCCCTGCCTTGCTGCTGCTAATGCTCCTTTTTTATGAATTAATGAATCTACTAATTCAGCATCAATAGTGTAAGATATATTTTCATTCTTTAATTGTTTTAAAGATGGTTCGTTATTTAAATTTGGAGATCCACCTTGAATCATAAACCCAGGAATAATTCTGTGAAATAACGTACCATTGTAAAAAGAATCAGCAACTAATTTTTTGAAGTTATCTCTGTGTTTAGGAGTTTCGTCAAAAAGTTTAATCGTCATATTACCGAAATCTGTTTCGATTATATAAATGTTTCTATTGATATAATTATTTATTTTAGGCTTTGAAGAAAAACAGCCTGAGATGATCACACCAAAAAAGATAAGTAGAAAAAAAACCTTAAAATTAGTATTCATTACTCAAAATTAGTTAATTAGACCTGCATACTAAATTTTTGTAAGGACTATTTTTATATATTTGCTTAAATCGGCTATATTAGTTAATAATATTTAACTTAAATAAAACTCATTATTTAATGAAAACTATCTTAAAATCTACAAAACTAATTTTAGTTGTACTTTTAGCAATTTGTTTTTCATCTTGTTCAAAGAATAAAACAGAAGGTATAGTATCAGTTTTTAACTTATCTGATAATAGTCCAGTAAATAATGCTGTAGTAAAATTATTTATCACTCCACCGCCTGGAGGGAGTGCTGAGGGCTTTTATTTATGCAAAGATGGATTAGTACAAGAAATGACATACAATACGGGTATTTCAGGATATACTCAAAAAATTTGTTTCAAACTTCCTGCTGTTGTTAGTATAACCGTAACAACAGATGATGGTAAGACTGGAGTTGGAACCTTAAGTTTAAAAGAAGCAGAAACTGAAACTGCTGTTGTAAAAGTAAATTAATATATTTCCCCAAAATAATCTAATATTCCTTGCTTCATTAACTTAAGTTGCTCTCCTGATTTTAAATGAGGTAACGGCTTTAAAGTTTCAAAATGAGGCCATCCATCTTGATCTGAATGCAATAGTTTATAATATCCGAAAGGAGCTAATATGGTGCATATAGCAACGTGAAGTAATTCTATTTTCTGATCCTTTGAAAAACTTTGCTTCCCTTTCCCAAGCTCTTGTACCCCTATTAAAAACAATATTCCTTGAATATCTAAATCGCCATCAAAATCTTTTTCAAGTTGAGCCATTAAGACACGCCATAGCTTTTCAAATTCCTCATCCATTTCGTAAAGATAACTTATACTTGAATGAATATGTTCTTTAGTTAAGAAAAAACATCAAAGTTACTAGCATTAAACAATTTGATCCGATTTTTTTATGCTATCAAATTTTTATACGCCTCAGCCGATAACAAACTCTCTAAATCCTTAACATCAGAAACTTTAATTTTAATCATCCAACCTTCTCCGTAAGGATCTTCATTAACTAACTCAGGCGCATCAGCAATACCTTCATTAAATTCAATGATTTCTCCAGCAACAGGTAAAAACAAATCACTTACCGTTTTAACAGCTTCAACAGTTCCAAAAACTTCCTCAGCTTCAAGTATTTCATCTACTGTTTCAACCTCAACATAAACTATATCTCCTAGTTCACCTTGAGCAAAATCAGTGATTCCTACAGTAACAATTTCCCCGTTAATTTTAATCCATTCATGGTCCTTTGTGTACTTTAATTCAGCTGGTATGTTCATATTATTTTTTTTTAATGTGACAAAGATATAATTTTCTTGCGATCGGCATAAAACATTACCTTTGTTTTATGGAAAATTTCTTTTCGATAGACGACGTAACAGATCTTCAAGAATTATTGCAAAAAGCATTAAAGGTTAAGGCCGATCCTTTAGCTAATTCTAAATTAGGAAAACATAGAACCTTAGGATTAATCTTTTATAACTCAAGTTTAAGAACCAGGATATCATCTCAAAAAGCTGCATACAATTTAGGGATGGATGTAATCACCCTTAATATTGGAAGCGATGGATGGGCATTAGAATCTAAAGATGGTGTTGTGATGGATCAAGGAACTGCTGAACATATTAAAGATGCCGCAGCAGTTATAAGTGAATACGTTGATGTAATAGGAATTAGATGTTTTGCTGGATTAAAAGACCGTGAAGAAGATTACCTGGAAGGGGTTCTACAAAACTTTATCAAGCACGCTACTGTTCCTATAATAAATTTAGAATCTAGTACACTTCACCCTTTGCAATCATTAGCAGATTTAGTAACTATTGAAACTAACAAGAATAAACCAAAGCCTAAAGTTGTCTTAACTTGGGCTCCTCATCCTCGCTCATTGCCTCAGGCAGTTGCAAATTCATTTGTTGAATGGATGAAAGAAGCCGATGTAGAACTAGTTATAACGCATCCTAAAGGATACGATCTGTCTTCAAAATTTTCTAATGGTGTTACAGTTGAGTACGATCAAAATAAAGCATTTGAAGGTGCCGATTTTATTTATGCTAAAAACTGGAGTTCCTACACAAGTTATGGCGAAATACTATCAAAAGATACCGCTTGGTGCGTTGATGAAAGTAAAATGCAATTAACAAACAATGCTAAATTTATGCATTGTTTACCCGTAAGAAGAAATGTTATTGTAACTGATGGGGTAATTGACTCTGAGAACTCTTTAGTTATTGAACAGGCTGGAAATAGAGTAGTATCAATTCAAACAGTATTACAAGAATTTTTAAGTAAATAATCATGATTAATATTGTAAAAGTTGGAGGTGGAATCATTGAAAATGAAGAAGATCTATCTACCTTCCTGACTTCTTTTTCAAAAATCCCTGGTAAAAAAATATTAATTCACGGAGGTGGCAGATTAGCAACTAAATTTGCAGCACAGCTTGGAATAAAAACTAATATGATAGAAGGCCGAAGGGTTACTGATGATGCAATGTTAGACGTTGTTACAATGGTATATGGAGGGTTAGCAAATAAAAAGATTGTTGCAGCTCTGCAAGCAAATAAAATCAATGCTTTAGGTCTTAGTGGTGCTGATGGTAATATTATTAAAGCGCATAAAAGAGTTGTTAAAGAAGTAGATTACGGTTGGGTTGGTGATATTGACGAAATCAATACAGGATTAATTCTAACTTTATTAGATAATAATATTGTTCCAGTAATAGCTCCATTAAGTCATGACGGAAAAGGTAAAATACTTAACACCAATGCTGATACTATTGCCAGTGCGGTAGCAAGTGCTATTTCAATTAAAAGAGAAACTCAACTTGTATTAGGATTCGAATTAGATGGTGTGTTGGTTGATCCAAAAGAGAAAACGTCTGTAATTACTAAAATAACACCACAATTGTTTGAAGATTATAAGAAAAGTAAGGTTATTACTGATGGAATGATTCCCAAATTAGAAAATGCTTTTGCTGCTATTTCTTCTGGTGTTTCGGCCGTTAAAATATGTAATGCATTAAAAATATCAGAAGCAATTACTGAGCATAATGTAGGGACAACAATTACTAGTGATTAATTCTCAATAAAAATTATAATTTATTACAGCATACTAATCCTATTAGTATGAATATTTCAATTCGTACAAATCTTCTTCAGTTCCGTTATTAATAGTAAATATTCTACTCAGCAATCCTTTTTTATTATACTTATAGATCATTATATAATTTGCGGTAGACTTTTGCGAAATAATCTCAACACTCTTAACAAAACCATATTTATTTACTCTAATAATTTCAGTAAACAAAACGCTATCAGGACAGATACGTGACGGTATACCTACATGATTCATTAAGTGATCATCTTCGGTATAATTACAACCAAAATGTTTGCGGAATGTCGTAAATTTATTTTTTTACTGCGCTGTCTCGATGTTTAAACTGAAATATATCAGAACCATATTCAATCATCTCCACCAATCCCCATGATTCCATATCCACAAACTGAGCATTTGCTTTTACAAGCAACATTGTTGTAACAACAAAAAAAATATACCATCGCTTTATCATGAAAAAAAATCTGGAATAATTAGTTTTAACTCATTATTTAACTATAGGGTAAATCTAATACTTAAACCTCCTCTACTTGTTGAACTTGGATAAGACGTTTGAATAAAAGGAGTATTTATCGTTTGATCATAAAATATCCTCGCAGTTACTTTTTTACTTATAACATAGTCGCCCGAAATTTTAATTGCTGTTACTATACCTCCTGAAGTTGGGGTAGGCGTTTCGTCTATTTTAATAAGTATTAAACGGGAATTTTTAACGGAAACATCAGCCCTTAAATTCAAATTAGATTTTATTTTTTTACCTTTTATTTTCACGTTTGGAATTACCAAGTCTTTAATCGAATAACCTGCCCCAACTACAACATCCCATGATGAGTTTTCTGTTACTGCCTGCCCTCCGAAATCTAATCCTATGGTTCTAGATTTTTTAACCTCAACTTTGGCTAGAACACTATTCTTAAATTTCATATCTATTTTTATAAGCGGACTATAGGACTCTTTAATAGAAACATCCATTGTTGTATAATCAATGTTAGTGAGTAAATCTCCTTCTGCATCAAATGTACCAGACCCAGCGAAATTTATATCATTTTTTACACCGTTCATGTTTAAAGTACTGCTGTAAGAATGAGATAACGTAAAAGATTTGAAGTGTTTTTTAATAAATGGTAATGCGTTTAATGCGTTGAAATTTAAACGCCAATTTGGTATTGGAATCTTTGGGAACAATCCTTTTGTAGAATTAGCTGTATTTAGGTTTGGCAAAGATATATTATCCGCATTCTTACCTTGATAGGCGGCCAAAAAGGAATACAATAAAACTTCTTCATGAGACTTGCTATAACCTTCGGGGAAAGCCGTGTTTGCATTCGTTCCCACTGACTTAGGGTTATTACTAGCTAAACGCTGAGCAATTACTAATCTATTGCTCAGCATATTGTGATAAGCTGCAGATGAACCGTCTTTCCTTTTCTTACTAAAGGAAGTTTTCGTAGTATTTATTGTGATTGATAATGTCTTAATATTCTGTCGAGCACCCTCTCTAAAACCTTTCTTAAAAGTAGTGTCAATTTCATAATAGAAGTTATCATTCATAGTCTCATTTCTTGTAGCTGTTAAACTAACTTTAAATCGCTTAAATGGTTCTATTGAAGCTCTCCCGTTTAAGGTTCTCTTCTGGGTTTTAGCAACCTGTTGTGTAATTAAATAATCATTAGAATTAAACCATTTGTTTTCTAAACCTTTCTCCAAAATATCTGTTTGATCTCCAAAAACAAATCCTAAACCTGGCGCCAGAGAATTATTTAAATCCATACCTCCAGTTTGTGTTTCACCCATAAAACCAGGGAGGAAAGTTCCATTATTTTCTGTGTAATTTACTGATGCACTTCTAAGCATCATTAATACGCGTAAAGACCCGTCTAAAACATCTTTACCAGTAAGAGGTTTCCTTTTGACAATTTTTTTTGTTTTGAGTGAATCTGATTTTAGATTAGGTTTTTTAACTGGTTTTGAACGACGGCGCTTTTTCCTATTTAACTTCTTTAAATAATCCACCTTATTATAAAAACTTACAAAATTTAATTGCGTGTTGATCTGTTTCGAGTTTGAATTTGAAATACTATGTCCAATTGAATCAACTAGTGATGGATTAGTAGCTTGCCAATCAAATTTACCAGTGTACTTCAAATTTGCTGTTACCCAACTCGTCCAAGGAAATTTATTAATTGGCACTCTATAATTGGCATTTATATTCTGAGTATAAATTGTATTCCTTCCTAATTTTAATATATTATTTAAAATTGAATCCTTTTCTGTTTTAGTGTTTATTTCTCCATATGGTTCATCTATAATGGCATTATTTTGAGCAGAATAATCCAACTTTAACGCTTTTGTTAAATCAAATTTTACTTTATAGTTCCTATTAAAATACCAGTTTTTATTAAATGTTGGTTCAATTAGAAGATTTGCATCAGATACATTCCTGATTTTATTTTCGCTGAACATTCTTGACATATCAGTTTTAAATGACAGCTGAGATGGCATATAAAAGAAATTGAAATCTCTGTAAAGCTTTAAATAAGGAGAGCGTTTAATTTTACTAATCCTTTTCCTATATGCTACTTTTTCAGCTCTTAAAACCTTTAATCTTTTCTGAAGTAGAGAGGTCTTTTTACTCGATCCTTTTACTTGTCGCGTTGTTTTTATCTGTGCTCTAATTTCTTTTTCCTCTTCTGCATAGTCTGCTAATCTTTTTCTCTCGAGTCTTTTAATAATTGGTGTTCTTTTAAAAGGTTGAACCGCTTTCAACTTTGTTTTAAAATTATAGTTTAATGCTCCCTTATAATTCATAATATTATTGTACTCTATATTAATATCTTGCTGCTTGTTTTCACTGTAAGCGAACGTTGCATCTAGATTTTCTAGATCATAAATATGTTTTTTCTTTCGTCCTTTTGCTAGCTTTTTAATATTAGAGAAATTAATACTCTTACTAGTTTGTAACTCGGGAGAGATCTTATTTAGTCTTGTTTTATATGCGCCATCTTTCAATTTATCTAACTGAATGTCAGTATCTAAAGGGTTATACTGTTTGTCTTTTCTAACTTGGTTATAACTCATGTACATAGGTACTGTTATTCCAATTTTTTCAGGAATAAACTTCCCCAATTCAAAATTACCAGTTGCATCTATATTTCTTATCGTTTCCCTTTGTCTTTCACTTACTTTCTGATTGATTCCACCCCACCCTGGAGTGCTATAACCTCCTCCAAAAGATAGGTTTCCAAAATCAGCTAATTTCATATTAATACTAGCTGTTGTTGCCCAACCTCCCGTTTTATCAAATTCAGATAATCTTAATTCGTTAACCCAAACCTCTGCACATCTTAAATTTCCTACTGAATTGTTATTTCTTACACCAATCATAATTGTAGTTACGTTTGCCATAGATGGAGAACCTATTACATAAACGTTGTTTGGTCCATCTGTACTTTTGTACCTCTCAACATTTGAAACTCCATTTACTCCATTTAAAATTGCTGAATTTCTTGCTGACTTAGCCCCAGCAAAGACATCTTCATAATTAAAGTCCATTCTATTATTTGCATCCCAAATGGCCTCTCTTTTTTCATCTTCACCAGCTGGTAAAGGCACCAAACTTGGTGGAGGTGTAAAAGTTAATGGTACCTCGTACTCGTAATAATTCTCATCGAAATCATTTCCCATTCTTATAAAAACAGACATTCTCATTGCGTTTGCTAAAATTGGAGCGTTACCCATTTGTTCAGCGTGAATATCCATTTGAATTGTTTTATATGAAAGTAAATCCAACCCAACTGTTTTATACATTGCCCTTGCGTCTGTTCCATCTAAATTACAAACTTGCAATTGCATCGCTTGTTCATTTTCTTGAGCTTGAGATCCTAAGTTAAATTGACGTTGTGTATTTGGCGGCATCATGTATGGTATAGGGCTCTTTTTAGAATCCTCTTCGAGGTTAACAGCGCCAACATTAAAATCAGCCGAAGTAAGAGCTCCTGATGTAGTTGAAGCATATAAATCTCCATCATACTTTCTCCAATCACTTCTTATAAGATCTAAAGACCCAAACCTTAAAACAACGGGATCTTTCCAACCTTTAAGCAGCAATCTCATAAATCGAATGGATTGGAAATCTTGAATGTTACCTACCGTTCTATCTGGAGTCTTAACCGGAATTCTAAAGTTATACCAAATAACTTGTTTGCCTGATCCAGCTACTGTCTCTTCAACTCTTTGTACCAAATAATTACTCCCAACGCTCCCATCTTTTAAATCATTTGGACGTAAACTAATTTTATATTCATAGTAACTTTCCCCTTCGCTTAATGTGTTATCCCTATTCAAATCTTCAATATCTGGCAAAGTTGTTGCTGTACTAACATAATCCAAACCTGTTTGATCTTGAGTTGGTGAATTTCCATCTGTTCCATTAAAGTTTTTATAACGATCTATAACATTAGATAAATTAGCATCTAAATTAGCTCCTCTAAAATACTGATAGTTATCTCCAGAAGGATCCCTTGGTTCTGGAAAACCTTGAGCATTAAACCAATTTAAATAATTCTTGAAAAATGTTTTTTCATTGGAATCACCAAGTCCATCAAAGCCTACATCTTGATCAGATCTAGCTTGAGGATCATTATCAAAAGCGTTTACTAAGTTTATTGAATTGGAAACTCGACCCCAACTTGTTGAATCTATTGTAGCGCCTGAGGAGCCACTTTTTGGCAAACCATTTTCAAATGATTTCCTCCCATCTCTCAAAACATCTTCAGAAATATTTCCTATTTGAATATAAAAATCTCCCCCTTCTAGAGAACCGTTAAATGCATTAATATCATTAACTGAAGTAGCGTCTGTTGGAAATGGGCCCATTAACCAAAACTCAATGAATTCTATATTTTGACTAGCAAAATCAACATAATCTATTTTTCTCATAGCTCCTCCCCATCTAGTTTCGGGATTAATTAATGCCCCATCAGCTGGGTTAACACCTGCTGAAATACCCGCTACTCCAGAAGTATCATAATTATAGGGACCTCTTTCTGAAGGGAAATAAGCTAAATCGAAAGTTTGAAGTGTTGGTGGTTCACCTACCGCTAAACTCTTGTTTGGATAAATTTCACTCTGTAATACCGTTCTTTGATAAAGGTTTTCTTGAATTGATTTATTGTTTCTAATATGAGCTGGTGTAGAAGAATTGTCGGCACCAAATAAAGGATCAATATTATACCATGCAAATTTTGCTCTATTAAAACCATATGTAATATCATCAACTAAATCTCCTTCAGGCCATTCCGCTGGCTGTCCTTGAGGGGTGGAGGCTAAAACCCATGCTGCTCTATTGCGAATATCAATACCTGTTTGTCCTGCTTCAAAAGCGTCAATAAAAGAAACAGCATTGTCCCCATTTTTAATTGCACCAGGAGAGCCAGGTATTAGCTGTGCAAACTCACCTTTTAAAGATATAGAGGATTTCTCTTTTGTGTTAATTCCGGGAATCATATCAATTAATTTTGTTAAGTATTGAGATTCCTTTTTATAATCTGAATTTAAACCCCAAATAGTATTCGAAATAGGTTCTTCGCCCTGATTTACCTTCTGAGTTAATGGTCGTTCAGTTAAATTTAATATTGTTCCACCAACATGAAAATCTTTATTGATTTCGTATTCCAAGTGGGAACCGAAAATTGTTTTACTAGTTACGCTAAACATTGAATTACTTTCTACATTTACTTTTATTGGAATGTTTGAATTTAGAATACTGGGATCTAATATACTAACCTGTCCCATATTATAATCCACCCTAAAGTGCTGACCCTCTACAAGCTTTTGACCACCTGCTGTTACTGTTACTGCTCCTTTAGGAATACTAAATGAATTAAGATTTATTACAGAACTTTTAGAAGAATATTTTGCATAAATTCTGAATCTATTATTAGACGGGAATTCATTTTTTGCTCTAAACTTACTTACAGTATACAATGAGTCAAAAGCAATTGAATCAGAAAGCACTTGGTCATTAATTTCTGTTCGCAATGCTTTTCCAAATGGTTCTAAAACGGGGAAATATATTTTCCCATTAGAAAGTCTAATGGTTAGGTTGTCAATGATATCGTATCTACCATCTGGTTGCTTATTCTGCTGCTGATCTAGCTTATCCAGTCCTAAGATCTCAAGCCATCTTTTATTTTTAACATTAGGATTACCCGCAGACATATAGTTAATATCGTTATTGGTTGCAGCATCTTTATATCTAATATCAATTTCTAATGTATTTGCATCTATTCCATACTGACCAAGTGAATAAACATTTTTCATCATTAAATTCCACAAAGGAACTTTAGTATTATTTACCTGCGTTGACTTCAACATTTTTAAATAAACTGAGGATATTACATCCGAAACTTCATTTGAAAACTCACCTACTTGATAAATTTTAGTTGATCCTCTAATAGTGTATTGATAAGCAACTGCTAAAACTTCGTCATCTTCCATCCTTCTGTTTAAAGAAACATATCCCAATTGGGGATGAATTATATATTCTGAATCTCGGAGTTTTCTTGCATTTTCAATTTTATTGAAATTAGTTCCTGCTGAATACTTATAGTTATTAATAAGCTGCCCAGATGCTGATGTGTATTTCCTAACATCTACATCTGAATCTATTTTCCCATATAAATCATTGCTTGCATTATCAGGATAAGGATCTAATAAATTTGGGATTAAAGCAGGATCATACGAAGTTGTTTCCCCTAAATCCATAAATCCAATTACATTTCTTGCTTCTGCATTGGCACTAATTCCAACATTTGTTATCCAAACCTCAATTTTTGTAATAATTACCGGAGAATTAATTAATGGCGGACTAGCAACAGCAGAATTGTAATTATTTGCAAAATATTGAGCAAGGAAGAAATGGCGATTGTCGTCATAATCATCAGCTTTTATATAAACTTCTTTGGTTTGAACACCACCGTTTAATTCTATCGTTTTTGACTCACTCTTTTGCTGCGTTAAAACTGAGGTGACTTTAAGCTTTCCAAATTGTAATTCATTTTTAATACCAAATAAACTCTGACTTCCTTGAATTAAGGATGAATTTAAAGGAAGGCTAACATTACCAAGCTCTATCTTTTTTATAATATCATCCTCATTTCCATTATATTCTAATTTCATCTGATTTTGAAAATCAAATGAAGCCTCTGTATTGTAACTAGTTGATAACTGTAATTTTTCTCCGATTTTCCCAGTCACGTTTAACTGAATCTTCTCATCAAAATCAAAATTTGTGTTTCGTTGATTGTCAACTCTAACAACTGGATTTTCTGTCTTAGAAGACATAACACCAAAAATAAGTTCAGCTGAACCTTGAGGTTTAATTTGAATACCTCCTGGTCCAAAAATCTTATCTATTCCCTTGCTCGGAAGGTTGATATCTCCACCACCGAAAATTCCCTTATTATTTCCAGCACTTGAGCTTTCTTGTTGTTTTTCTTTCCAATAATCTTTATCAGCTACAGCATTTCTGTCTTTCCAAAAATCAACGAAAGACTTTTCATCAGGTGATCGATATTCTAAATCTCCTAACTTTTCCTTAAAAACATATTTTTGTTGAATCGGATCATATTCGATATCATATTGTACGTTAGAAGGATCCTTTAAATATAAAGGACTATTAACTTTACTTCCTGCAGGTTGATTCTGTGGATTTGGAAAAGGGAACACTAACGAATCCACCTGGGAAAACCCTATATTACTCAAAAATAGAACAACAAAAGTGTAAAATACGTAATGCTTATTATCCAAACTATAGATTTTTCAATGCTCCTTTAATTAAACCTTCTACATCTAAGTCCGGTTGTGCCTTCAATACTTTTATCAACACTTTTTCTACTACGTTTTTAGTAAACCCAAGTGCTAACAATGCTGATAACGCTTCGTCTTTGTGCGTATTGTTATTAAATGTTAAAATATTTTCTTCAAGACCTTCAATTTTCCCTAATTTATCCTTTAAATCAACAATAATTCGTTGAGCTGATTTAGTTCCAATTCCTTTGATACTTTTCAATGTATCAACATCACCAGAAATAATAGCTGCTGTAATTTCATCTGAAGTTAAAGATGAAAGCATAATTCTAGCAGTTGTCGCTCCAACTCCGTTTACAGAAATTAGTTTTCTAAAAATCTCACGTTCAGTTTTTTCAGCAAAACCATATAAAGTATGTGAATCTTCCTTCACGGATAGATGTGTATAAAGCATGCAGGCTTCGGTAGCCTTAAGTTTAGAATAAGTTAATAACGAAATATTAATGAAATAACCGACCCCTCCCGCTTCAATAATAGCATGGGTTGGGGCTTTTTCAACTAATCTTCCACTTATATGATGTATCATTTTTTAGCTTGTTTTATTTGCGCGTCAACAACAGCAATTGTTGTCATGTTAACAATTTCACGAACACTTGCGCCAAGTTGCATAATATGAACTGATTTTTTCATTCCTAATAAAACAGGACCTATTACTTCTAAACCACTCATTTCTTGTAATAACTTATAAGAAATATTTCCAGATGATAAATTAGGAAAAACTAAGGTGTTAGCTCCTTTCTTTTCCAACTTAGTGAAGGGAAACTGTTCGTTTAATAAAGCAGGATTAACTGCAAAATTAGCTTGTACGTCACCATCAACAATAATTTCTGGATGATCTCTATGCAAAACTTCAACGGCTTTGCGTACATTTTCTGGGCTACCTCCACTTACAGAACCAAAATTTGAATAACTTAACATTGCAATTCTTGGTTCTACATTAAATTCTTTAACTGCATTATGAGTTAATACAGCTATATCTACTAGCTCTTCAGCGGTTGGGTTTTGGTTAATCGTAGTATCAGAAAAAAAGTATGGCCCTTGTTTGGTTAAAACAACATACATTCCTGCAATCTTTCCAATTTTTTCTTCAACTCCAATAATTTGGAGAGAAGGTCTAATTGAATCCTTATACTTTCTCGTAACTCCTGTAATTAAAGCATCTGCTTCTCCAGCCTCAACCATTAAACTTCCAAAGTAATTTCTACTTCGCATTATTTTTTCAGCTTCAAACTCTGTAACGCCTCTCCTCTTCCTTTTTTCAAAAAGAATTTTTCCAAAGTAGATTTGTCTAAAAGTAGATTTTTTCAATAGAAGATTTTATTCAAAAATAAAATTATGTAGAATGTGAAAAACATGCAAAAGATGCAAAAATTTAGAGTGTAAAATTGAAAAAATGTAGATTTGTAGACTTGCAAATTGTAGAAAAATTCATATTTATTTGATAGAAGCTAAAAAGCTAGTGTGTTAAGAAAAAAACACAGTGAAATATTGGTTTCACTTGCAACTCGGACTTTAACATCTAAAAAAGGAAATAATTTATTCTAAAATATATATTATTTGTAATAAAACACATTGTCAATTTTTTTATTATA
>Ga0115006_10000682_pt1 | contig 19051 bp, 6 predicted proteins | sample ArcOceMetagenome_3_FD_88943 | JGI IMG/M metagenome (GOLD analysis project Ga0115006, IMG submission 88943) | Marine eukaryotic phytoplankton communities from Arctic Ocean - Arctic Ocean- Svalbard ARC20M Metagenome | ecosystem: Environmental > Aquatic > Marine > Oceanic | place: Arctic Ocean...
AGACACAGACACAGACACAGCCTCGCAGACACAGACACAGACACAGCACAGACACAGACAAACAGACACAGACACAGACACACAGACACAGCCACACAGCCACAGACACAGACACACAGACACAGACACACAGACACAGACACAGACACACAGACACAGACACAAAGACACAGACACACAGCCACAGACACAGACACACAGCCACAGACAGACACACACAGACACACACACACACAGGCTAACAGCCATCACAGGTCATTGAAACACAAACACAATTTGCTCACATACAGAGAGAAAGAGACAGGCGCCCAGGCATAGAGAGAGAGATGAGGATGGATACAGGTGGTGGGGAAGGAGTGTGACAGAGTGGAGCATGACACTTTGCAACTGAGAAAAGAAAAAAAGAAAAAAGAAAAGAAAAAGAAAAAAGTGTGACAGAGTGGAGCATCTCACTTTGCAACTGAGGAATTCAGGCGCTGAGCAACAAGCGAGCAGGGCCTCGACCACGTTAAAATGGCTTTTTTCTACTGCCAAATGCAGCGCAGTGCTCCCACCGAGCTTGATCTGCCATGTGACATGCCAGACGCCGCCGCGCCTTAGGCTTTGCGTTTCCAGCTTTACACACACACACACACACACACAACACACACACACACACACACACACACACACTATGTGTGTGTGCGCGCATGCTCTGTCCGCAGCAGGGACGATGCGAGGGAGGGACCGCTCCGAGGCGGGCGCGCACAGGCGCACAGGTACACAGGCGCACAGGTACGACGGAGGGAGGCGAGGGCAAGACCTGCATGGTGACGAGCCGCGTGCCGCCAGGATGTGCCAGGAGCATCTTCACGATTCTGTGATGCCCTGTTGGAGACCCCCCCCACCACCCCCGCACACCCCAGCCCGTCGCACGCACCAGCTGCGTCAGCACCGCCCCACAACGAGCACAGCCTGAGTACAGCGGGGGCGCAGAGGGAGGCACGTGAGCGGGACGGAGGTGCAGAGCGGGGGACAGCGACCTCGTTGAGCGGCCTTGTGCAGGGCCGTGTACCCGTGCTTGTTCCTGCACACATCACACATCCCGGACATTCACGGCCGCGGTTCGGCATGCGCGCAGGGACTCGGGAGGGGCGACGCTCGCGCTGCTGACTCACGTGGTGAAGAGATCAACGTCGGCATCCAGCAGATTGCGCACCTCCTCCGCGTCGCCCTCGTCAGCTGCGCACGGCACGCGCGAAGCCGTCAGACGGCTTTGCGCGCCAGGACTGGGCGGCCGCCGCGTGTCTGCGGACAGCTGCAGGGCTCGGCGCCCGCGGCCCACCGCGAGTGTGCGGACGCGGACGCGCCGCGCGCGCGGTCGGCAGGCGGGGCGCGCGACCGCGGCAGCCACAGCGGACCTGCATACAGAAAGTCTTCGGCCGAGAAGAACTCGCAGATGACCTGCTGCTCCTCGCAGAGCACCTCGTACGCGTGCGCTATGCTCTGGAAGCGCTCCGTGGCCTCTTCGTTGCCCGCGTTCTTATCGGGGTGCCACTTGATCGCCTGCTTGCGGTATGCCTGCTTGATGGCGTGCTCGGAGGCATAGTCGTCCATGATTCCCAGCGCGCGGAGCGCCTCGCGGCGCGACATGCGCTCGTTCATTGTTGGAGGGAGGGCGATCTTTTTTTGTTTTTTTGAGTTTGTGACCACAAGGGAAACGGACGTAGTTTTATAAGCGAACACCTTGGCAAGCTTTGAACTCCGGGGTCCACCCCGAGTTACCATCGCGCGGGGGGCCCACGCGCGATGGAGGGCGGAGATCGGGCCCCGCCACCGGACGGCGTGTGGCCAGAGCCGCCCGGCGCCGACAGGGCGCTGAGCAGTCTCGACACGATCGACGCGCAAATCCACCACAAGATCGGGCTCCTTGAGAGCCTCCTCGGGAGCTGCGACGGCGTGCTGCGCCGGCACGACGCGGCGGACGCGCTGCCGCCCGGGGCGCCGTGGAAGGCGGTGCCCACCGCCTTCTTCGGCGCCGCTCACCGCGCCTCCACGGATGCGGAGGAGGAAGTGCTTGCGCAGCGCAGCCACCCGGGAAACCCGGCGTCGGCCGTGCCACCGTGGGCCGCGGCCGAGCGAGCGCAGCGCGCGCACGGCGAGCCGCCGGCGCACGACCGGAGCCACGCGGAGGCGCACGATCGGCCGACCCGGCCCCAGGAGCAGGGCGTCGCGCGCCCCGTCGCTCGCATGGTGGAGGCGGCCCGGCTGCTGCGGGCGCAACGGGTGCTGTGCAAGGTGGCGCGGCAGCTGTGCGGCGCACGGCACGCGCACTGCTGCCTGTCCTCCCTCCGAATACACCGGCTCGCCGAGCACCAGATGCGACACGCCGTGGCAGCCGAGTTTGGCAGGTTTGGCTCTCCTTCCCCGGGTGTGGATCGCAGCGGGCTGCGACGGCGGCGTCTTTCTCTGACCCGCAGCACTGCGCCCCGTGACAGGTCCGAGGTTGTGCGGGGCCTGCGCCTTGTGAGCTGGGAGGACTCAGCAGTGGCGCAGGCGTTCCTGGGCTGGCACCTCATTGTCGTTCGCAGGCGCGATGGCGTGCACGAACGCCAGCGCATTTTGCTGATAGCCAATGTCGAGAGCCAGTGCCTGGCAGCGCACGTCCTGCAAATGTGGCGCCGCGTGGCGCAAGAAACCCTCGCCGCCTGCGGGAAAGTGCAGAGATTACTCTCTTTCTTGACCATGCGGATGGGCTTTCTGCGGTGGGTCAGGCTTGCGGCGCTAGCCCGCAGAACGGCCAACACGATGCGCTACCAGCAAGCGAGGCTTTGGGACATCAAGTGCCGCTGCTTTTTGAATGCCTGGAAGCGCATGGTCAGGGAACGAGAGGTGCACTTTGCTCGGGGTGCCTGCAATGGTGCAATCCTTGCGTTGAGCACGTTTCGCGTGCGGGGAATTGTCAGCGAAGTGTTCCTCTCTTGGCGGTCGCTGAGAGCTTGCACACGTTCAGTTGCACAGTGCGCGCGCCGTCAGTCCAAGGCAGCCACATGCCTGTACCATTTCCGCGTTTGTGCTAAGCTCCGATCAGTCATCGGCAATTGGCGGTACAGGCAGCATTACAAGTTGCGGTTGCAGCTTGGGTCTATGGACGTGAAGATGCGTCGCCACTTGCGGCTCAGACGGGTTGCCTTCCATTGTTGGTACGCTGTGCGGCAGGAGCACAAAGCATCAGCGCAGAAGTGGTGGTGGGAAAACAAATTAGAGACACTGATGAAAACTATTGAGGCCCATGAGGAGGCATGTTCTCAACAAGAGCGCACGGTGCAAGCGTACCTGGACACCTCGTGCAGGCTCGAAGACAGAGTTGCCGACCTGAGGCTGAATATTGATATGTTGCGCTCAAGTCGCGCCAATGTCAGAATCAGATGCTCGGGGCTTATTCGCATGCTGTCCTTTGCTGCTTGGCGATTATATGACTCGCTACGATGGAAGCGTTTGCAAAACACGCATGGATCGGATGCTGTGTCACCAGTGATGGGTGCGCTGGAGCCTGCGCATGTCAGCAACAATACCCGATATGGTTCTTCAGGGATGGCCATGATAGCAGTGAGCTTTTCTGTGTGGCTATGCGCACTTGCTTCCTCTCAAGTGCTGAGATTACGAGCAGCCGACCTGAGCAGAAAATTCTCCGTCTTCCACCTGCAGCGCGTGGTAGGCTGCTGGCTGTCGCGCGTCAAAAGGGCGCAGCGCCGAGTCAAGATCGAGGGTGTCATCTCTCGACGAGTGAATTTGTCCTTGTCCAGACGATTCATGCGCTGCTGGAGTGGCACATACTTCACCTACTCTACCTTTCTCAAAATTCGCAAATGTCGGGCCAAGAACTTATACAGACGAATTGTTCACGCTCAATTGGTTGTCCACTGGAGCAGATGGGCACATTTCAGCTCGTGCACAAGGCATCTCGGTCTTGTTTTGCAGCGAAGTGGACACAAGAATCGGAGGCAGCTGGTCTTCAAATTCCTGGGGTCGTGGTACCTGTTCTCTAAGTTGCAGCAGCAGCGTCAGCCTGGTGACTCCGTCTTGCTGGATGCAAGCCACGGCCTTGCTTTCGCTGCTTCAGGGCAAGATGAAGCAATTGGGGATGGAGCGGCACGATCATTAACCACTGGCATCTTCGAACATGCAGCAACTGTGCATCTACTGACAGATAAGGAGATGGAGTTGCGAGACCTGCGAAATCAGCTGTACATGCGAGACGAGAATTTTGCACATCTTCGGGCTGCACTTGCTGATTCTGAAAGCCAAATAGCAGCAATACAAGATAACCTTTCTTCAGAAATGGCCCTGTCAGAGTTGGACCAAAGTGCTGCCCTTGAACGTGTGGAGTGCCTTGCCATGGAGAAAGAGCAGGCGGAGGACACGATGAAGGATCTCAAGGCTTCGGTGGTGCTCTTGACTGAGGCGAGCGAGGCATTGAAAAACGATTTAGACACAGCTCGCGATCAAGCTTCTGAAGCTCGCCGCGAACTCAAAACTTGCAGGAAAGATTTGCAAGAAGCTCATAAGGCGTTGGAAAAGAAAAACGAGCTGATCGACACTCTCACGGATGTTTCCACGGGAGCAATCAGCGTAGACGTTCTTCAAGACGAGGCGCATGCAGAGGTTCGTGACATTCTCGTCAAGCACCAGTCTGAAGCTCGTGTTGCCCAGCTCAACATGGAACTAGAGCAGGTCAAAGCGCAGTTGCAGGCGAGAGACGTGACTGAGCGAGAGTTGAGGGCTGCCCTTGCTCAAAGGCTGGAAGGAGATGCTGTGATGGAGCTGCGGGAGGAACGCAATGTGCTGCGCAGTGAATTGGAGACGGTTCGACGAGACTTGCAGGCATCCACTCGAGAGCTTGAAATCTGCAAAGGTTTGGCTGCCGAACCACGTACGAGTGCCAAAATGACCTTGGAGCCACAAAAAGACCAGGAGCTTCTGCTTTTGGAGCAAAAAGTGTTGGATTTGAAGGTCCACTTGAAAGAACAAACTGCTGAATTCGAAACGCGCGCACAAGCTGCTGAAGAAATGTGCCAGGCTTACCTCAGTTTAGTAGAAAGAATGCAGATAGACGTGAAGTGCTGGCAGAACAAGGCTGAAGAACATCTGGCTGCGAAGGAAGAGGCCGAGGCGAAGGCAGCTGATGAGATCAGCAGAGCGGAAGAAAGGCTCAATCAAATAATCTCACAGTCTGAGGTTGAGCGGCAAGCCCAGGACACAGCAGCGCAGGAAATGTTGCAGGATGCTGAAGGTGCACGTGATGAAGCAATGAGAAGCGCAGAAGCTGCAAGAGATGAAATAAGGCAAGCATCTATTCTGCGGGACCAAGCAATTGAGAGAGAGAAATCAGCAGAGTATGAATTGCAGCAGGCCCGTCAGGCACACGAGAAAGCAGCCAGGAACCTCGAAAAGACAAGGGAAGAGTTGCAACAGGCTTTGGACAGAGAATGTGCAAAGGATGAGGTAATTCGCACGCAAAAGACTTCGTCAGATGCACTGGAATCAAACTTGCAAGAGGTCAAGTCCATAGCCGCAAAAGAAGCCGCAACGAAAGACGACACGATCCACAAGCAAGAGGCGACCGTAAGTGCGTTGGAACTGCAGCTGAAGGAAGTTCAAGCGAGTGCGGCAAAAGAAAGTGCGGTGCAGTACAGTAGGCTAACAGCAGTATCGGACTCGCTCGAAAAATTGCGCAGGCAGAACGCGCAACTTGAGGAAGAGCTTGACACGGCGAGGCTGACTGCAGCGCGAGCATCAACAGAGGGCGCGCTTTTGCAGTCGTCTATCACCGACTTGAGTGAGTCCCGTCGTCAACGGGAGAATGAGCTGTTGGACAAGGATGAGGAGCTGCGAAAGCTTCGTCGTGAAGTGGCAGGTCATACTGCGCTATCCAATGCCATGGAAAAGCTTCGGAGGCAAAACGTACAGCTGGATGACGAGCTTACAGCAATGCGTCTCAAGGCTGCAGATGCCTCAACCGAAGGCCGCCTTTTGAATTCTTCGCTTTGCAGTTCAACGTCGGCAAAGCAGCGGCTTGAGCACGAGCTAGCGAACAAAAGTGAGGAGCTTTTGAAGCTTCAACTTCAGATTTCAGGTCTTTCCTCTGAGCACGAAACTACCCAGGCAAAGCTCGCAGTGTCAGAACGACTCTGTCAGGAGCAAGAGGGGAGGATCCGTGCATTAACAGCAGAGCTACAACTAATGCGGGCTCAGCGAATTGCCGAAGCACAGCATGCAATGCCAAGGCGCCAAGAATCTCTTCCCGAATTTGGGACACGGCACGAGGACCAGGTCCCTACGTATACAAGTCAAATTGAGTCTCTGAAAGCTAGGATAGTGAGTGTCGAAGAAGATGCACGCAGGGCCAGACATGACCGTGATCAGGCTGTGCTTGGAGAGGAAAGAGCCCGTGATGATCTGCAGAAGCTTTTGGATACCAGAAAACAAGAACAGGCACTGGTTAAGGACAGGGAAAGCGGGATTGAAATGTTGGTACCAAGAACTGAGTGTGAGGTGGAGAGGATGCGATCGCTGACGTCTGAAGTTGAGAGCTTGAAAGCGGAATTGGCAAAGGCAAAGGATGATGCACTCCATTCCCAGTATGCGCTTGATTCGCCTCTGCAAAAATATTCCACCATGAATGCTGAACACAAAGTGTCTGCGCTAGACGCAACACGAGACCAGGCCTTGGCAACGCAAGCAGTCCCTGAGCAGGCACAACAATCAGAGCAAAACAAATACGATAAAAGAGTGCAGACATTGTCTACCGAGATTCAAGGATTGAGAAAACAATTGGCAGATGCTGAAGGAGATGCACAGGACGCAAGGAGCGCACTTGAACATGCGTCACAAGGAGAAGAACGAGCATTAGCAGAGCTTGATGCGTTAAAAAGACACTTGGAAGATGTGATGGATGATGCGCAGAAAGCATGGAGCGAACGTAACCAAGCAGCGCAGGGAGAAGAAAGAGCTTTAGCCGAATTAGAAAAGTTGTCCAAAGTGTTGCAACCTAAAGAAGATGGCTGTACGCAAAAGGATGACATTGCGCCTGCAGGTTCAGCGGGAGGTCGGTCTCCAGAGCAGGGAATGCGCTCCAAACCGCATGATCACGGGCGGGCGCCGACACCCCAGATGTTGGATGAAGAAGCGGGCTCCATCAATGCACGGATAGCAACTTTGAACGCCAAACAGAAGCCAGTCGATATCGTCATGAAGCTCGGCCTCAATTTCAGTGCGGCAGGCGAAGAAGGCTCGAAAGCTCGAAGGCTTTTTGAAAGAAGCCTCGTACAGGACCTGGCAAACGCTTCAGGTATGCCCGCGACCAACTTCAAGGTGCGTAATATGTCGCCTGGCAGTGTCATGGTGGACATTCGAGTTCTCCCCAATCCTTCTCGAGGTTTTGATCCCGAACACGTTGTTAAAGATCTGGAGGCGCAAGCTGATGATGCTGGGTCACAACTCATGAACGGCATCCTCACCCGTTATACGCAGTCTCTTGCCCTCTCGGCAAGGCCCGGTTCAGACTCTGACTTTCTGTCAGAACAAGATTTTGCATCGCCTCGTGGAACTTATTCAGAGGCATCGCAATCACTTGGAGTGACGTCGTCCTCTGAGCTGGTGAATTATGACGCTGAACATAATTCACAGCACGAGCGCACGGCACAAGAGAAGGCTGCCCAGAATGCGCAGCACTTTGTACTCACACGTCAAAATGAGTTGCTGGTTGAGGAGAAGAAGAACCTAGAAAAAAGGCTGAAAGTTGCAGAGCGAGAGCTTGCAGAAAAACTGGAGCAGTTGAAAAAACTACAAGAGCAAGTCGTTCAACACGCCAAGGACACACATCAGATGTCTCAAGCTGCTCAACTGGACGCTTCCGCCCAGGCACACGAGCTTAATCGTCTTCAAAGCGAGATTTTGGATCAAGAAGCACGAAGGCAGAATCTTGAAGATAAAGTCAAGGTTACAGAGCAAGTGTGTCAAGAAAAGGAGCAAAGAATTCGTGAACTGCAAGCAGAGCTTGAATCCGTCCGAACAAACACGTCGTCGTGCGCAGGGCAGAAGAATGAAATTGCGAGCGTGGGATCTGGTGCTGTTGCAGGGATGATGCTTTTGGATCCAGATGAGAGCCTTGCTTTGCTTGAGCAGGATCGTTCCTTGCGCAAGGCGGGTAATGGTGAAGCGAAAGAACCCGTGCTTCAATTTAGCAAAAGACGCGGTCATCCTGCAGTCAATATAAGCCCTGTTGAGCCGACGCTTGCAAGGCAGGATCACGTTGCTTCTGAAGACAGCGAGGAGGACCTTGCAACTTTCAAGGATCATGAGCGGCATGTGACAGCATTGCAAGCAAAGCTTGATGAATGTGCGACAGCTTTAAGCGAGAAGCAAACCACGATTGACACGCTTGTGAGGGAGCGTGATATGATAAGTGAGGAGGCGTCGAATTTGCGCGCGTCGCTTCAAGATACCACGCTGGCGCTGAATGCTACAAAGCGACGACTCGAGAATGTCGTGTTGGAAAGTAGCGCTGCTGATCTGTCAGGTGAACATTCAGAATGCGAGGTTGCGCAAAAGCTGAAAGATTCAGTAGAGATGGGAATGCAAGCCAGCCTTGAGCGCAAGGCCGCATATAGCAAGTCAGTCATGGCGAGAGACATGCAGAGAGAGGAATGGTCGCGAATGTTGAATAATTTGCGGGTTCAATTAGAAGCAGCAGAGGCCAAAGCTGCTGCGGCGTCAGCACGCGCAGCATCTGTGACTGAGATCCATAAGATGCATCGATCTAAATCGAGCCTGCAGTGCAAAGTCTTGCAGGCGCAGAAAGAAGAAGCCAATGGAAGAGCGCATGCTGCAGAGAACATGGTTGAGATGTTGCATGTCCAGATAGCAAACTTGGAAAGAGAGCATGTCGAAACTCGGAGACAGTTGGGCGATGCCCTTCTTCAAAACACAGCAATGGATGCGATGCAATCTTACGAGCATATGCTAAGTGACTTGCAGAGCACAAGGGTACAGAGAGATTCCTGGCAAACCAACGCAGAAGCGTGGGAGGCAAGCGCCAGAGCTGAGAAGGAGAGATGCAAGGAGCAAGAGACGTCCATGCAAGCAGTGGCCAGTGTTGCTCATTCTTTGGAGCAGTCGTGCAAAGAGTGGGAACTGATGGTGCAAGAGTTGCAGGCACAGCGCGACGAAGCAATGGCGAGGGCTGCTGCATCAGAGTCACGAGCTTGCAAACTTGAGGTCACATTCGCATCAAGTGCAGCGTTTCTAGAAGATTTGAGTCACCAAATGGAAAGAGTACGAGGCAACGACAGACACTTTTGGACGGAATCTGCGATTGGGACCACGAAAGGTGGTCTTGGATCGGGGCAATTCGTTTCGAGCTATGCAGCTCACTCGCAAGACTTGGAACGTGCCTGGAATGAGTGGCGATCTCATGCGGAGACAATCAGGGCGCAAACTGAGCAAAAACCAGAATCAGCGGTTCTGTCTGCTCAGGATACGTGTGAAGCGTATCTGAAAGCCCTTCAAGTCTGGGACAGCAAGGTACAGGTGTTAGAAGAGGCATGTTTGCATTGGCACGGTAGGGCAGAAAGCCTCAAGCTGGGAAGAGAGGCTGCGATGAGCGCGTCTGAATGTGAACAGCAAGGAGATTTAGTACGTGGATCGGTCGCAGAGGTGAAAAGTGGTCACCAGGCATTTTTGCTGGCGCTTGTAGAAAGGGTGTACCAGCTTGAGAAGCTCTGCGTGGAGTGGCAATGGAATGTTGAGTTCCTTGAATCGCAAGCACAAGAAGAGCCGTCTCCATCGCACATGCCAGGACTTTCTGCTGATGAGATGCCAGACCTTCGCACCTTGCACCATCTTCAGTGCAGGCTCGACTCACTTGAATCTGCATTTGAGCTATCAAAGGAAACATGTGAGGAGCTACAGATGAAACTCGATACGCTGTGCAGCTCCTGCATTGAACAGACTGGCGGATTGGGCGGAGCTTCATCCAACACTGCATACGAGAAGGCGCTGCACGCGATTGTGCAGTATCAAACATGGCACACATCTGGCAATTCCCTCCCTGAAGTTGCTGGAATGCAGCCGTTTGCGGACGATGCGTGGCGAGTGGTTCAAGGTGATGAAGCTGTTAATACTTCAAACAAACATCAAGAGAACCTGTGCTCCACCCTGGAAGCCATAAAGGGCCTTGAGGCCCTCAAGCATGATCTGCTGGACCTCCAGGCTGTTTTCACAGAAAGTGTTGGCGAGATTTTAATATCGGAAGAGGACATGCACGGCCAGATATTATTTCTTCAAAAGGTCTCTCTGCTGTCATATCTTTGCTCGCCAACGTCGTTGCTCCTCATTGTCACGTCTCCTTGTCCCTTATTGTTTTGTTCACTCTGGTCCATCAACCCGAGATATGCCTTGGGCCCAGGAGCTAGACGGACCGATCTGTGTTTCCATGTGTATTTGTGTGTCTCAAAAGATTATCATGCTTTGTCCTGATATTTTGCTCTTGATATAGGAGCTACGAGCCTTGGCCAAATTGCGGGAAGGCGGCACGATGAATTTGCCAATTGAAGGTGGAGATGTGATCGAGCGGCATGCTGGCGGTGCAGATTCACTCGATGAGCTCACCGGCGGGGAAAACGTCGAACAGAGTCAGATTTTGGATAAAGCCTTGGACTCCGCGTTGGAGCAGGTAGCTGATTTCAAATCTAGGATGGAGGCTGCGGTCGAGCTCTCAGAGCAATGCGCACAAGAGAAGGACTTTCTGCGATGTCTTCTTGATGAATGCAAAAAGGAAAGGGATGCAATGTTGGAAGAGGGTCAGATGGTTGCTGACAAACAAAGAGAGCAAGCAGAGTCTCTTCAGAGGATGAATTCAACAATGCAAGTTTTGCAGCAATCTTGCAACATGTGGGAGACGATCAGTATGCAGATGACGGAGCGAGCACAACATGCCGAGGGACAGGTCGAAGAGCAAGATTCATTCATCCTGTCCTTGGGTGAGGTCGTTGATAAACTTGAGAAGTCTTGCCTGTGGTGGGAGGCTCTTGCTGGAGAAATGAAGAATACTGCAGATGCTGCGGAGGGTTACTCGTTTGACGTCGAGGAACGCATTGAATCGATGGATGATGCATATCGTTCTGTATGGAAGGACCGGTTGCACTGGCAGAAAAGAGCTGAGTTGGCTGCCGCTGAAAAAGAAGAGGCTGTCAATGGTGCAAAGGAGCAGCTCGCGTCAGAATTATCCTCACAACTGATTATGACTCATGATTTGCAGGCGCTGGCGCAACGTTTAATGCTGGAGAAAGACCATCTTGCTAAGCAATTGCACATGGAGACACAGACTGTTCGTGAAGTAAAGGACACGTGCGCAGATCTTGATTCTAAGTTACGGGACTTGAGAGGACAGAACCAAAAATTGCAAGATGTGAGTTTTCAATGGCAGGTGATGGCTGATTTATTGAGCGCCAAAAATATCAAAGTAAAAAAGGATTTGCGGGAGATTCAAACATGTATTATTGATGCCACCGAAATCTGTTCTGCGGTATCGATCGCACACGTTGCGCACGAGGAATCGGTATACATTTTGGCGAATAGGACACAAGATCTGGTCAAAGACAATAGCGAGCTACTACGCGCAGAAATGGCTCAGACAGCTGCTATCCAAAGCTTGTTGAAGGTGGTTGAAGGGCTTGAAGACTCATGTTTGGAATGGCAGACGATGACAGAGGAAATGAGCATGGAGAATGCATGTTGTCGTCAGAGGCTTCTTGAAACAGCAAAAGAAAGAGATGAGGCTTTGATCGATCGGGATGAGGCTCGAAATGATTCTGCTAGAGTACAGGAACAGAGCAAACGCGAGCTTCATGATCAATACCATGACAACGCCAGCCTGTCCAGCGCCATTCATTCCATGTCGTGCATCCTCCAAAATCTAGAGCACTCTTGCATGTCATGGGATGTTCTGGCTAGCGAACTTGGGGCGCAGAGTGAATTTTGGCAGTGGAGACTGCGCGAAACAGAAATTGAGCGAGATGCAGCACATAAACTTGTTTTGCAGGCGCAAGAAGACAGGGCACAATATGAACATGATATTCAGGCACTTGCCGTGCTCGTTGAAACACTCGAATCTTCTTGCCACACTTGGGAGGCATTAGTAAATGATATGTTGCTGTCAAAAGAGGCATCCGAAAGAAACCACACGTTGCAGATGCAGGAATTCTGCGACTCTGAATCGAAGTCGAATCAAGAATGGAGCTGCATATTGCAACGACTTGAGAAAGACTGCTTAAAATGGCAGACTGAGGCTGAGGCGCATGCAGCTCAGAGGGATGCTGCTGAGTCTGAGCTTTTGCTGGCCAGCATCGAGATCGAGTCTCTCTGGACAGTCCTCAAGGCAGCACACCTGAAGTGTCAAGAGCTGGTGATAATTTTCTGCTGACATTTTTTTATATTTGCTCTCTCGCTTTGTGATGCCCAGTAATGTAACACGCACCACACAAGATTCTCCCCCCCCGCATTTAGCTGATATTCCAACATCTTGACACTCCACATGTATCTGTCCACTGCAAGAGGTTTGTTCTAAACTAATTGAATTTGGAGGTTCTGCAGGTGGCTTACGTGGGCATTTTGAACAAACAACGCACTAGACTCGAAAATCTCAGCGAGGCCTGGCGAGAACGAGCGGAGCAGATTGGGAGGCAAAAACTTGTCGTCGAGGACGCGGTTGTTGCTCATCAGGTTCGTTCGATTTGGAAATGCTACACCATTGAACATACATCGACTCGTGCCTGCGGTGCTCTCTGACTGAAGTGCGTGATGTCTGCGCACAGGATGCTATTCTGTTTATGGAAACAGAAGCTGTGAACGCTGAGCGTGTTTGGCAAGAGACGGCTGAAGACCTGGATCGTGCACACGATTATTTCCTACAGGAGATAGAGCATGTGAGCAAAGAACGGAATTCTGTGTTGGAGAGAGCACAGGAGCGCGACATGGCTATGCAACGCGCAATTGAAGCGGAGGAGCAGCTTCAGACTTGGTTTGAAGGTGCCGGGGATATGCAAGCTATTAATTTGCAACAAGAACGTGATGCGGCATTAGAACGTGCCATGGCAGCAGAGGAAATGATTCAAAGTTGGCAACAAAAAATGGATCGCATGGAGCAAGCATGGATGGAGTGGCGCTCGCAGATGGAGGAGTTGCAGCAGCAGTCAGAAGAAAGTAAAAGGGAACTTGATGACGCTTTGGGTCGAGCGGATAGTGCAGAAAAGCAGGTCAAAGAACATGAAACCTCGATCCAATCATTGAGTTCTATCGTGGATAAACTCGAAAATTCTTGCCTCTGGTGGGAGGCAATCGCTGACGAAATGAAAGCAGTGAAGAACGTTGACGATAGCGTCTTAGAGAGTACAGACCAGCGCATTGAGTCGATGGACAGTGCGTATCGTGTATTGTGGGAGGACAGAATGCGCTGGAAGGCATTAGCAGAAGCTGCGATAGCGGAGAAAGATCATCTCGGTGACTTGCTCTCAACCGTTCAGTCGGATCAGAAGACATCCCTGGAAGTTCGGGAGAAGGAGCAGTACCTTCGATCAGTTTCATTTTTGCAAAAGCAAGTCGAAGCTTTAAAGTCTAGGCTGGAAAATGACGATCAGACCTCGATTGCGTCGTCCAGAGAGCAAGGAATGCAGTCAGGGTCAAGTCAAGAAGAGATGGAGCAGGTTGAGCTGCTGTTTAGGAAAGAAAACGGGGAGGCCTCTCAAGTTCGATCAATGGCATTTTTGCAAAAGCAAGTCGAAGCTTTAAAGTCTAGGCTGGAAAATGACGATCAAACATCGATTGCGTCGTCCAGAGAACAAGGAACGCTGTCAGGGTCCAGTCAAGAAGAGATGGAGCAGGTTGAGCTGCTGTTTAGGAAAGAAAACGGGGAGGCCGCTCAGAAGCAAGCAAATGCGCAGACGGAGGGTGCGTTCAGAGAGCAGGTTGTCTGTGAGGAGCTCTCCGAAGCACTCGTGAAGGAGAATTTGTTACTTTCTCAGCGGGTTAAGAGTGCTGCAGAACTTGCAGCTGGAGAGATTGAAGCGGCAGGTGTCGCTGTATTGGAAGAAGTGCAAAGCTTGTACGAGGATCAAGAGCACACCAAAGCTGCAGATAATCAAGAAACGCAAGACTACCACGAGACGCTGGAACAGATGCAGCACCAGATTGGGTCACTCGCTGCCGAATTAGACGATGTTCGTGCGCAGCTCATCGAGCTTGGAACGGTTTGCGAGCAAAAGACGGAAGAAGTCGAAGCTCGTGAGACTCAGATCGACGCAATGCAGACTGATTTGCAGAACGCCAAGGATGAGATCAATCAATTGGTGTCAGAATTAGAGCATAGAGCGCTTGCTTTGCAGTTAGAAGCCCATTTGACTAAAAGCGCCCAAGACTCTCTACATAGTCTCAACGAAAACATGTCAGAGCTACAGAAACAGAATACAGCGATGGGCTGGGCGTTGGAGGCTGCCCAGGAAAAATGCACCCGGCAGGAAGAGAAGATCCTCGCTCTAGAGCAGGCCTGTGATGAGTGGAGAGAGTGTACGCACAGCGAACGTGCGGTGGCGGATGTTTTACGGGAGGCTCTCAAAGACAGCAGCCACGCCAATTCTCTTGACTTGAGCTTGGTTTTGCAAAGTCAAGCACTCGGATCGTCGCTGTTGGAGTTGCGCAAGCAGCTTGATGTGCTGATATCACAGAAGTCCTCAGCAGAAGCCTTGTGCGATGCCACTGTGCTTGAAAGAGACGCGAATGGTTTTGAAGACACAGAGCACAGAAAATATCTAATCGGATTGCATGATGAGGCAGAAACGCTACTTCGGGCATTTTCTACATGCACCTCCGAGTTAGAAACCGTCATGGGGGGGTTGCAGGTGCAGTTTGGACGTTACGAACAGCAGACGATCAAGACACACGGGGAGCTTGAAAAGGCCCACGAAGATCTGAAACTGAGACAGCTCGAGTATGAAGAGCATAGGTTGCAGTGCATGGCCAACGCAGAGGCGGCAGCGCAATGGCAGATCGGGTCGCGGGAAGCTATCATATCACTAGAATCGAAATTACGAGAGTGCGAAGCGGGCAAATTAGAGCTGCAAGCAAGGATGAACGAGGACCATGACGACAAACTTATGTGGAAATCTGTGGCCGAAAAAGCAGAGCGAGAAAATGCAGAATTTCATGAAATGCAAGAGCAGCTTCGAGCGTGGCTGGCCGAGCTTGCGCAAGAAGTTGTCGAGTGCAAAGATATAGCGCAAGAGACCCTCAATGTCCAAAGTGAATCGGACAAGATTAAGTCAGAGCTGCAAGCAGAATTGGACGAGTGTCAGGAGGAGCGAAGATTGGTACAGGCAAAAGCTGACCAATCCGAGGCTATTGAGGCCTCTTTGCGAGAGACTCACGAGGAGCTTCGATCTCGGCTGGTTGAGCTGGAGCAAGAAATTGCAGAGTGGAAAAGTAAGAGCGAACAGTTGCAGGCTGAACTGGACGCCTACCAGCAGGAGAAATTGCAGTTGACAACCGAAAAGGAGCAAACACATTCTACATTGCGACAATTCGAGGATGATGCATCTACTTGGAGGGAAGAGGCTGGGCAATTGCAACAGCTCAATTTTGAATTGCGAGAGAGTAATTCTCAGCTGCAAGCAAGATTAATTGATTGTGAGACAGACCTGTCGCTGTGGGCGCGCAAGGCAGAGGCAGTTGGTCAGGAAAAAGCGGACCTAGCGGAGCAGCTTGGGGCCTTGCGTTCGAATATGCAAAAAATTCAGGAAGCAGTTCCAGTAGCATTGTCTTTAACTCTCGAGTGCGATTATGATGCAATGCTTGCTGATTCGTGTGATGTCGTGGCTTTCAATGAAAGTCTTATCACGGACATACACACGGCGCTGGGAGTGCCAAAGTCGACTGTTCAGGTTTTGTGCCATCAGCGAGGCAGTATCGTCGCGGAGATCGTGTTGAGGAGTTGGGACAACGGTGAGGGCACTATCTTGGCGGGTCAAGAGCTTGCAACACGATTACAGGATTTGTTGTCGTCTGCAGAGGGGCCGCTGCGGCAATCACCACTCGGATGCTTTGTCACAAAGGCTGAAATTCACGGACCCGTCGCTGAAGCTGTGGTGTCTGTAGTCGATTCAACACTGCAGGGTGCAGCCAGGCGCCAGGATCAATGGAAGCTGACTGAGCGCGAGCTCTTGGCCAGAATTCGCGAGTGCGAACAGGTTCGACAATCAGAAAAGCTCACGTTTGAGGTGCAGAAAAATGAGCTGAATTTCCTGTCAGAGCGGGAAGACGAGTATCTTCATGCGATATCTCGGGCTATTCTGGAGCTCGAAACGTCACTAGATACTCTTGAAACACAGGTGCATTCGCGAGTGCAGAGCGAGGCCTACTTGCAGAGCGCTCTGAATAGTGCCTTGTCTGAAGCCAAGATAACCTTGAAAGTAAAACCAGAGCAACATCATCACTCGACTGCCGTAGAAGAGCTCCGCAAGCAATGTGTCCAATTGCAACGCGAAAGCGAGGCCAAGCAGCAACAGTTAGTGGAGGTCCATCTGGAAATGAGCACAGTCCAACACAAAATGGACGAGTTGAGCCAGGGGCTGAGTATGTCGGAGGCAAAGTCACGAGGATATGAACAGCGCCTACTGGAGACCAAACTTGCGATGAGGCAACAACACGAGCGCTATCGTTCTGATATCCAGTTGCTGTTGGCTGCAGTAGCAAAAGTGGAACAGGCGCATGAGAAGCTGGTGGTTGCCATCCCCAAGGCTGCCTCGAGGCAACCTCATCAGCCGGCCAACCTTGCACTTGGCAACCACACTATCATGCACTATGTCGAGACACCTATGAAGGCCTCCCCAGAGTTTTTCACGAGTGAGGAAATTAAGAATGCACGAAGTTGTGTGCTTATGTACAGCGTTTTGGACAGTCGGCGCGCCCGCCACCTGCAGCGTCAGGGTATACACAAGATGCGCGTCTGGGTGGGGCGACAAAATTGTCTCCGCAAAGTAAGCGCTATGCTGCTCAAGGCATTCTACGAGCACACGCTCTTTGATTTCATAATCAAGTGGCGCAACCTGAAGCGCCGACAGCAACATCGAAGGAGGATTGGGCAGAAAAAGGTCCAAGATGTAACGGCGCCGCTGCGCGCAATGCGGCTTTTGGCGGACTCGTTCTTGTGGTGGTGGGTGCTGTCTAATCGCCAACCCAGGCTCAGGTTCTGTCCCGAAGCGGTGTCGCCTCCACCTGCGCACGACACGAGGTTCCTGACGACTACACTCCCCAAGTTCTCGCCACACGTTATGACGCCGCGCGAAAGCCTGGGCGCTGTCGCCTCGGCCGGCGCTGCCATGACTCCCCGCCGTCACCCTGACGTCGGGCGATCATGACCGGATCCCCTGGTCGATGGTGCGTGTCCTGACCGCCAGGGCACGCGCTTTCCAGCAGCGACTTACCTGCCCAGCAGCGACTCGCCGACCACGGTTCTAGGTCCGCCACGTAAGCTGACAAAATAAGCCTTAAGCCAAAGGTAATGAATTTAATAAAAAATGCCCATAATAAATAAGCATTCTGGCACTTCTAGGGACGACGACGACGAGGAGGAGATGCGGAGAAGACCATTCACACACGTCAAGTGCACACGCACATGGCGCGTAGTAGGTGTAGATGTGCCTCACCGCCTCAGTCCCTCACCCATCCCACGAACAGTCTACAGGCCAATGTAGGCCAATCCTCAGACCCTTGAAGGAACGCAGTCGAGCTGGAAAGCTCGGCGTCTGACCCGGCACAACGAGTGGCTATGTTGTGCTGCATCCAGCTTGTCTCCATGCTGACTATGTGTCCCCCCCTTCTGCCCTCGTCCAGCGCTCGTCCGAATTCAATCGCAACTCACGTCAGGTCACGAACCCGTGTGTGCTACAGCGACAACATGCCAGTGCACGTCATGTTCCGCACCGTACTTGTAGCTTGTGAGTTTTTTCTTGCTCGACACTGGTGGTCAACTGCCCCTACCTGCCGACTTGCTGCTTGAGTTCGGCGATCTCTTTCTCAGCCTCCAAGCGCTTTTGACGCTCCTCATTCAATATGGCTTCTAGACGAGTCAGGCGCGCTTCCGAGTTGCGCGAGACTGATGAGCCTAGGCCCGAGCGCGTGGCGTGGGATCCCGCTGTTCTACGCGACCTGGTCCTCTCCGTACAATCTGCACAGTATATACGCGGCGTTAGAAGGTGAAAGCAACAGTCTGCACAGTGCATACGTGCGATGCGAAGGCAAATCCGAGTCATCATGTCTCATAAGCGCATGCATGCACTGGTCCTGTCAAGACAAACAGCCAGCAGCACGCACAAAACTTCTAGCAGAGATTGCGAAAGGTCTGACATGTATGCGAATAGAGTGCCTGAGTAGGACTGGAGGCTGGTGCCTGACGAGTAGGAGTAGCCGGAGGCACCAGACCGGACACTCTGAACATCATCATCGTCTTTGAAATGTCTTGCTTTGCTTCCGACTGCACCGCTGCGAGACATCCACTCCGACACTTTTTGGCTTGCAGCCGGGGTTGCTGCGCGAAGCGGAGCCAGCGGCGGAACCAGTCGTCCACTCGGAGGCCGCATCGATGTAGCGTTGACTCCGTCTCGAGTGGCAACACGGGTATTCGGCCTAGAGTTGAACGGATTGACACTCAAGTTCTGTATGTTCTTCATCTGCGCGCCACCCGAGCCCGAGCTGTCCATCGCAGGGATCGCAAGCGCAGAGCTGGTTCGGCGCGTGCCTTTGCTGCCGAGAAGGTGTCTCTGCGCATCGGCGACTGGGTGAATCTGGCCCTCCCTGTTTGGCCTGAATGCCTTCTTGCTGTACCCCTGCTTGCGGCCCCAGCTCCCGGTGGCAGGTGCCGAAGCGAGGAGGGCCGACTGTGACAAGCCGCGCTCCATCACGGCCTCTTCACGCAAGACTCTTCTCCTCCACGCCATGTCGCTCTGCGCTTGCATCGTGGGCG
>Ga0115006_10000683_pt1 | contig 19046 bp, 4 predicted proteins | sample ArcOceMetagenome_3_FD_88943 | JGI IMG/M metagenome (GOLD analysis project Ga0115006, IMG submission 88943) | Marine eukaryotic phytoplankton communities from Arctic Ocean - Arctic Ocean- Svalbard ARC20M Metagenome | ecosystem: Environmental > Aquatic > Marine > Oceanic | place: Arctic Ocean...
GCGCTCGAGCCGTTGGCGGGCGCGACGCACCACAGGCAGCCGCCGTCGGCAAGCTCGCCTCCGCAGCGGTGCGCGTCGATGAGCGTCGCGCCGAAGCGGCACAGGACGTGCGAGCCCGAGCCGGAGAGGCCGCTGCCCGACAGCGTCACGTTGGTGCCGCCGCGCACCGGCCCGGTCGAGGGGCTCGCCGCGGCGAGGGCGGGCGCCTCGTAGTAGGTGAAGCCGAGCGGCACGGGCGCCGAGTACTGCTGCGCGTTGAGCGAGTACTCGACCGATGCCGCCCCGGCGCGCGCCGCCGCGGGCGCGCGGCACCGCACGCTCGAGTTGTCCATGCCGACGGTGGCGCCCACCACCACCACGGTCGTGTCGAGCGCGCCTCCCGACGTCGCCGTGTGGCCGAAGCGGCACGTGTGGTTGGCGGAGGCCTCGCGGAGGGAGCTCAGCGCGAGCGTGACGCGCGTGCGCCCCTCGATGGGCCCCGAGCTCGGCGAGAGCGACGCGACGGCGGGCGCGGCGTGCACCGCAAAGCTCAGGTTGGAGTCGCCCGAGAACTGCTGCCCGTTGAGCGTCACCTGCAGCACCTCGTCGGCGGCCGCGCTCAGCGCAGCGCCCGACGAGTCGCACAGCAGGTCGCCCGTCGAGGCGTCGAGCGTCGCGGCCATCTCGCGCCAGCCTGCGCCGCCGCTCGCCTCGCCCGAGAAGCGGCAGCGGTAGTCGCAGCCGCCGCGCAGCCCGGAGCCCGCGATCCGGAGCTGCGTGCTGCCCGTCACCGGTCCAAACGCGGGCGAGACGGCGCTGAGGATCGTCGGCGCCGTGTACGTGAACGAGGCGTTCGGCGCGCCCGCGTCGTCGCGCGCGGTCACGTACTGCTGCGCGTTGAGCGACACCTCCGGGTGGAGCGCGAGGTGCGTCAGCGCCGCCCCGAGCGAGATGCGCACGCGGCGCACGTCGTGCCGCTCCTCGAGCATCGCGATGTTGGGGCCGGCGCGCGCGCCAAAGCCGAAGCGCCACGCGGCCGTCGGCGCGAAGCCGTCGAGCACGACGCCCTCCACCACCGAGTGGCCGTCGATGTGGACGCTCAGACCCGCCGACGGCAGCCCATGCGTCACGCGCACGCCCTTCCACTCGCGGCCGCGGATCGGCGCGGCGGCCGGCGGCGTGACGGACGAGAGCGTCGCGCCGCCGAGGGTGATCTGCACCTTGTTGTGCTTAGTGCGGAAGAGCACGCACAGCCCGAGCGACGCGCCCGCCTCGGCCCACGCCTGCTCGGGCAGCTCGCCGAAGCAGAAGCTCATGCCGTGCAGCAGCGCCGAGCCCCACACGCGCACGTCGAAGCGCGCGTCGAAGGCGACCCACGAGGCCGCCTCGCCGGGCAGCGGCGGCAGCACGGCGGCGCCCGCGCCCGCGAAGGCGCTCTCGGCGAGGCGCAGGTAGCCGTGCGGCTCGCGGTAGCCGATCGGGCGCAGCGCCGTCCCGCCGAGCAGCAGCAGCCCCGACGAGGTGAGGCGCGACGACGGCGCGGCCGCCGTGCCGGTGGCGTCGGCGAGCGTCTCGTCGGAAAAGTCAAAGTCGACGACGTTGGCGTAGCCGGCGAGCTCGGCCGAGGGTGACGTGCAGCGCAGCTCGCTGTCGGAGGCGAACGTGCCCGACAACGAATGCACGTTGAAGCGGCACCGCAGCTCGTCGTAGGGGTGCGACGTGTTGCGCAGCCCCGCGGCGCTCAGCACCATCGCGGTGCCGCCGCTGACGGGGCCGCACGCCGGCGAGAAGCCGTCGAGGCGCGGCGACGGCCACGTGACGAATGGCAGCGTGCTGCTCGCGATCGAGGCCGCGGTGGCGTCGGGCGCCACGGCCGCGGCGTTCTGCCCGTTGAGGCGCACCGTCACGCCGCGGCTCTCCGCACCGAGCGGCGGCGTCGTGCAGACGATCGTGCCGTTGGGCCGAGGCGTCGCTGGCAGAAGCCCCTCCGCCGACGTGCCGAGCTGGCAACGGTAGTCGGAGCCACCGTCAAAGTCTGAGCCGGTGACGACGACGAGCGTGCCGCCCTCGGTCGGGCCGCCAGTCGGCTCCACGCGCGTGGCGGCCGCGGGCGTGTAGTAGGAAAACTGGCCGTCGTGCGCCGTGTACTGCTGGCCGTTGAGCGACACCTCGAGGACCTGCTCACCGGTGGCCTGCCCTGCCGCGGGCGTGACGGGGCTCACGCACGCCAGCGCGATCCCTCCGACGGACAGCGTCTCCGCCGCCACCGTGGCCGCGAGAGGCAGCGTGCCAAACCGGCAGCGGCGGTCGGAGCCCGCAGCGAGGCTGCAGTTGGTGCCGGCGGCCTTCGAGCAGTCCGAGCAGTCGGTGTTGACGTGGCACACCCACGGCTCATCGCACACACCGTCGTCGGCATACATGCAGCTGTCGGTGCGCGGCATCGGCTCCTCGCGCAGCGCGACCACCGTGCCGCCCGCCGTCGGCCCCGACGTGGGCGAGTGCGCCAGCCCGTGCGGCGGCGAGTAGAACTCGTACGACACGGAGGAGGCGGAGAACTGCTGGCCGTTGTGCGCGATGCGCAGCGCCACCGCGCCGCCATGCACCACCTCTGTCGTGTTGCACAGCACGGCGCCGCCCTGCATCTCGGCGGGCACGACCAGCCAGGTCGCATTGTCGTCCCCGAAGCGGCAGGTGTAGTTGTCGCCCAGCCTCAGGTTGGCGCCGGAGATGGAGACGGCCGTGCCGCCCAGCACGGGGCCGGACGACGGGCTGACCTCGGCGAGGATCGGCGTGTCGTAGAAGGCAAAGCCCAGGCTGCCGAGGTACTGCTGCCGGTTGAGCGAGATGGAGAGCGTGTACCCGGCGCCCTGCGCAAAGTCGCCCGGTGCAACTGCGCTCGCGTTGGGCGTCGTGCACGTCACGTTGCCGTCCGGACCGAGCACCGCGGGGACGGTCAGATTGCGGGTGGGTCCGTCCCACCGGCAGCGGTAGTCATCGCCGCCGACCATCCCATCGCCCGCGATCGTGATGGCGGTGCTGCCAGTCAGCGGGCCAGAGGCGGGCACGACGGCAGACAGCGTCAGGTTGTGCGTGTAGCGGAACTCGGCGAGGCCGTCCGAGTAGTCCTGCCGGTTGAGCGAGACCTCGAGAGGCAGCGCCGCACCGCGCGCCACCAGGTTGCGCGGCGTCACGCAGGTGATGACCGGCCCCTCGCCCGGCTTCTCGCTCACCTCGCCGGACACCAGCATGTGGCCGAAGCGGCACACGACGTCGCACGCGCCGCCCGCGTGCGGCGGCCCGAGGCTCGAGCCGTGCACCACCACCACCGTCGCCCCGAGGACGGGGCCGCTGGCAGGGCTCGAGTAGCTCACGACGGGCGGCGCATAGTACACGTAGGACTGCGGCGAGCCGGAGAACTGCTGCGCATTGGGCGTCACGCTCACGTTGGCACGACCCGCGACGCGCGAGGGTGCGAGGCAGCGCAGCGTCCCCGCGCCGCCCTCCTCGGTCGCTGGCACGACGAGGCCCTGCAGCCTGTCATCGGTCGGGCTGCCAAAGCTGCACTGCAGGTGCGAGCCCCCCTGCGCGAGTGCACCGCCGCTCACGTTGACGACCGTGGCGCCGTCGGTGGGACCGCACGATGGCGAGAGCGCCGTCGGCGCCGGCGCTTCGACGTAGCCGAAGCTCACGCCGCTCACGGTGTAGTCCTGCGAGTTGAGGGAGATCTCGAGCGCCGAGCTCACCGCAGGCGTCGAGGCGGGGGCGAGGCACTGCAGCGCGGGCCACCCCTCGGCATCGGTGACGCGCGTCGCAAACACCACCGCGCCGCCTCCGCCGCCGCCCTCGGGGAAGCGGCAGCGCGGGTCGTGGCCGTGGCTGAGCTGCATGCCGGAGATGACGACGACCGTGTCGCCAGCCAGCGGGCCGGTCGACGGGCAGAGCGAGACGACCGCCGATTGCGCGTAGTAGGTGTAGGGCGCGGAGGCCGCGCTGAACTGCTGGCCGTTGTTTGCGACGCGCAGCGGCACCGCCTCGTCGCCCACGAAGGCGGCGCTCGTGAGGAGCAGGCTGTCCACCTGGTGCGCCGACGGCAGCTCGCCCGCGCGCGCGCCGACGCCGAAGCGCCACGAGAGCGTCGGCGCGTACAGCGGCGCCAGCGTCTCCTCGGAGACGTGGAGCGACACTGCGTCACTCCCGCCGTCGGCGTCCCACACGACGCTCAGGCCGTTGCCCGGCACGCGCGCGACGTCGAGCGGCTTGAAGACGCCAGAGCGGAGTGGCGAGCCCGAGCGCATCGCAAAGGTGCCCTCGCCCATCGGCACGCTCGCCAGCAGCGTCGCGTTGCACGTCACCTCGAGCACGAGGGCGGTGTGCGTGCGCAGCCGGACGCACAGCGCGTCGGCGACGCCCTGCTCGCCCCACGCGCCGTCTGGCAGGTGGCCGTAGCAAAACGCAAGGCCGTCGCCGGCGGCGGTGCCGTGTTGGATCTGGCTGCCGAGCATCACCGAGAGCCGCGCGCTGAAGTATGGCGTGCCGCGCGTGCGCAGCTGCAGCGCGTACGTGCCAACCTGGCCGATCTGCTTCTCGGTGAGACGGAGCGCGCCGCCTTGGATGGTGGCGTTGCCGTAGAGCGCGACGCTCACGTTGACCCCGTCGTCAAACACGGGCGGCGACGGGTCGTCGAAGCCGGTCTGCAGCTGCCTCTCGAGCAGGGTCAGGTCGCCGTGCGGCACGTAGCAGCGCACCTTGGTCGACGAGACCCAGTCCGCAAACACAGTCGCATTGGGCGCCTCGCCGAAGCGGCACACGATGGGTGCCGTGCCACTGCGGTCGGCAAACCCGCTGCCCGTCACCTCGACGAGGGTCCCGCCCACAAACGGACCGGAGCTGGGCGTGATCGAGGTGACCAGCGGCGGCTCATGCACGCCGAAGCTGAGCTCTGGACCATACTGCTGGCCGTTGAGCGTGATGCGGAACGCAGACACGGCAGCGGGGTCGCTGACAAGGGCCTGAGGGAATGCGGGCGAGTAGCACGAGAGCGTCCCGCCGGTGGCGTCGTACGTCGCGGTCGTCTCCGACTGGTTCTGCGGCGAAGAGGGAGCGGCGGCGCCAGAGCCGCTTCCAGAGCCGGCCTCAAAGTCGCCCCTAACGTCGCCCGACCCAGACCCAGCCTCCCCGGAGCCCACTTCGCCACTGCTGCCGGCCTCCTCGTAGTGGCATCGGTAGTCGGAGCCGTTGGCAAACGAGTTGCCGCCTGTCGCGTTGATTGTTACCAGCGTCATGCCCGCCACGTCGCCGTTGTCGGGGTAGAGCGCGTACAGGCCGGGTGTCTCGTAGTAGACGTATCCCAAGCCGCCGCTCGCCTGCTGCGCATTCAGCGCAATGCGCAGCTCGGTGGCGCCGAGGCCAAGTGCGGTCGGCGCCGTGCACTCGAGCGAGGTGCCGTCGCCGCTCACGGTCGCCTCGACACGCCCTGTGCCGAGCCAGCATTCGGGCTTGGAGCCACCGGCGAGCCCGGCGCCCGTCACGGTGAGGCTGGTGTCGCCGGAGGTCGGCCCGCTCGAGGGCGAGACCTCACTGAGCACCACGCCGTCGTAGTACACAAAGTCGAGCACGGGAGTGAAGTGCTGCGCGTTGGGCGAGACCTGCAGCTTGACGGTGCCAGCGCCGTACGCGGCAGCGGGCGAGGTGCACTCGACCGCATCGGACCCATCGACCGACCAGGTCGCAGGCACGACCGCGCCATCCGCCTCGGACGCAGCGACGCTCGCGCGCGTCTCGTTTCCGACGGGCAGCGGGCCGAAGCGGCAGCGGTAGTCGTCGCCGCCGCTCATCCCCCCAGGGCCGCTCATGCTGACGCGCACGAGTGTGCCGCCAGCAGTCGGGCCAGACACGGGCAGGCCCGCCAGGTCTGCGGTGGGCGGCATCTGCCAACGAGAGAAGTTCTGCACCAGCGGGTGGAACTGCTGGCCGTTGAGCGACACCGCCACGTGCATCCCTCCGGTGGCGGAGGCGTTGGTGCTGCCGCCGTAGCTGCCGGCGGGTGCCGTGCAGTACACGTCGTCCGCCATCCCCGCCGTCGCAGGCACGATCTGGTCCGCGGCGGTCGGGTTGCCGCCGAAGCGGCACTTGTAGTGCGAGCCGCCGACGAGTGTCTCGAGCGTGTGTGCGCCGCCTCCGACCAGGAGGACGTTGGGCGTGCCGCCGAGCGCCGGGCCGCTGGTGGGGCTGAGCGTCTGCACGCGCGGCAGCCCGAAGTAGGTGAAGCCGCCCGTGTCGACGTACTGCTGCGCGTTGAGCGAGACCCGCAGCGGCACGACGGTCGCGTCGATCTCCGGGCCGAGCTCGAGCGTGAAACGGCGCAGCTCGTGCTTGTCCGTCTGCATGCCGCACCGCGCGCCGATGCCGAAGCTCCAGCTCGGCTGCGGCGCCCACTGCTCGATGAGCATGTCGCCGTGCTCGAGGTACGCGGTGCCGTTGTGCGAGACGAAGAGCCCGGCCGCCGAGTACTCGACCACCACCTGCGCCCAGCCAGTGTCGTACCAGTCGCGCAGCCCGAGCGGCAGCACCGTCTTGAAGAGCATCTCGTGCGCATAGTGCACCGTCAGCAGCGGGCAGTTGGGGTTGGGCAGGCCGTTCTCGTCGAGCGCGGGGCGCTGCTTGCCGGGGCACCTGGCGGCGGTCAGGATGGAGACGCGCAGCCCGAGGCCGCCGCCCTGCTCGCCGAGCGACGACGGCGGCAAGAAGCCGTACGAGAACGAGAGGCCGTCGCCGCCGTCGCCGCCGTACATGCGCACCTCGAACGAGACGCGGAAGTGCCGATGCGGCAGCACCGACGAGTTCAGCGCGTCGGGCGGCAGGATGAGCGAGCCAGCCGCCTCCATGTCGGCCGTCGTCAGCCGCAGCCACGCGTCGTCGTCGTTGACGATCAGCTCCGCGTCGCCCTGCAGCCAGCTGGGGTGCGGGTCCTGCTCGGGCGACGACGAGTGGAGCAGCCGCAGCGTGCGTCGCGCCGCGGACGCCGTCGCCGTCGGCGCCGTGCACTGCAGGCTCGAGTTGGCGGGCTCGGTGCCCGGCTTGTACCAGGCCGGCACCACCTCCTCGCCGAACATGCACTTGGGCAGGAAGCCGCCCGCCATCGCGCCCGCCGCCACCGTCACCAGCGTGTCGCCCGCGCTCGGTCCGGTCGTCGGCGAGACGGACGTCGGCACCAGCGGCGGCGTGTAGGCAAAGTGGAGCGCGCCGGCCCTCGCGTAGTTCTGGCTGTTGAGCGAGAGGTACAGCGGCACCACGCTTGGCGTCGCCGCGGGCGAGTAGCAGCTGATCGTGCCGGACGCCGCGTCGTAGGTCGCGAAGGAGACGTCGGGGCGCGCCGTCGCCTCAGGGATCGCGCCCCCCAGCACCACCTCGGAGCCCGGCACCTCGTCGACGGCGAGGCCGTCGCCGAAGCGGCACCGGTAGTCGGAGCCGTTCGTGAAGCCGCTCCCCGAGAAGGTGACGAGCGTGTTGCCGTCGCTCGGGCCGGAGAGCGGCGCCGCGGCCGTGGCGGTGACCACGCCGTACACGGTGAACGCGACGGCCGAGTCGGCGGTGACGGCCGAGCCGAGCGCCGTGGGCGGCGCGCCGAGGGCGTGCTGCGCGTTCATGCTCACCTTGAGCGGCACCGCCACCGCGCACGCGGCCGCGCAGCTGAGGTTGTGCTGCGCGAGGCAGACGGCCTCGTCCCACGGCGCCTCGCAGCCCGCGACGGCCTCGAAGGGGATCGTCGAGCAGCGGACGGTGTCGTTGACGTGGTTGGCCGTGATGTTGTCGGCGCCGAGGAAGCAGCGGTACGCCGAGAGGAAGGGCGACGCGATGCGCTCGGCGTCGACGGCGTGGCGCGAAGTGGCGACGCGCGGGTCGGGCGCGAGCAGCGTCAGGTTGTAGTACGCGCCCATCCCCCGCACGGCGACGCGGAGGATGGTGCCGCCCTCGACGGGGCCCGACGAGGGCGAGAGCGCCGTGATGTGCGGCCAGTCGGCGGCGCCGTAGTAGCTGTACGTTAGCCCGGTGTCGACGAACTGCTGGCCGTTGAGCGCGAGGTGGATCGGCTGCGCGTCGTGCGCCACCAGCGCGGCGGAGACGAGGTGGATGTTGTCGAGCGCGTACACGTCGTGGCTCGAGATCCCGGAGATCGCCGAGAAGCCGAAGCGCCAGTGCGGCGCCGGCATCGTGTACCGGTACAGGTTGCCGTCGAGCAGCCCGACCTCGGAGACGGTGTGCTCGCGCGGCGTGGCGGTGACGACCGCCCAGCCGGGCAGCTCGAGCTTGTCGACGAGCAGCGTGCGCGCGAGCGTCAGCGAGAGGCGGCCGCGCGCCACCTCGATGTTGCACGGCAGCCACGCGCCGACACGCAGCATGTCGCCGAGCTCGCGGTCGCGCAGCAGCTTGCCGCGCAGCCAGACCTCGAGCCGCGGCTCGCGCGTGCCGAGCAGATGCACCGAGAGGCCGGTGGCGATGCCGTGGATGCCAAAGGCGTTGTTGGGCAGCTCGCCGAGGTTGAACGTGAGGCGGCCGTCGCCCTCGAGGTCGGAGAAGGCGACCAGCACGTCGAACGTGATGTTGAACTCGGTCGGCGGCGGCGCGAGCGGCCGCAGCGGCGTGTGCAGGATCAGCGCGCCGCTCGAGGCGAGGCTGCCGTTGGTGAGGCGCGCGACGCCGTCGAGGGTTGGGCACAGCCACTCGCAGTGCGCCGAGGCCGCCTGCGAGTAGCCGTCCTGCTCCTCGCCGCCGCACGAGAAGACCGGCCCCATCTCGCACGGGCGCACGCGGTCGGTGACCTGCTGCGCGTCGCCGTGGAAGACGCCTTGCGACGGGTGCGTCGTCGAGAAGGTGAGCGTCAGGTTCTGCAGCGCGCCGGTGCGCTCGGCGGGCGGCGCGACGCACTGCACGACGCCGTCCTCCAGCAGCGAGACGGCCGACAGCTGCGCGTAGACGCGCTGGCCGTGCACAAACGGCAGGTGCTCGGTGAACTCGGGCCCGAACGAGGGCGGGCCGATCCGGCACGACGTCGCGTTGAGCAGCGGCCCGTACGTGGGCGAGAGGCGCGCCGTCAGGATCGTGCCGCCCGCCACCGGCCCGGCGAGCGGCGCCACGTCGCCGACGGTGGGCGCGTGGTAGTAGGTGTAGCCCGACGAGGCGTTGGAGAAGTCGAGGCCGTTGAGCGACACCGCAAACGGCACCTTCTTGGCCGACGGCACCGGAAGCGACGTGTCGTTGTGCGCGGGCGCGACGCACAGCACTGCGTCGTGGCCGCTCTCGGGGTAGTCGACGTCGAGGCGCCACTCGCGCGTGCGCAGCTGCTTGTTGGCGTGCGGCCCGACGAAGGCCGCGGCGAGCGGCGCGTCGGCGATGAACGTGGCGGGCACCTCGACCGAGCCGAAGCGGCACTTGTAGTGCGAGCCGCCGCGCAGGCTCTCGGCGGCGGGCCCGCGCACCGCGACGTGGGTGCCGCCGTCGACGGGGCCCGAGGCGGGCAGCACCGAGTCGACCGCCGCGAGGTCGAGCGCGGTGAAGTAGAGGAAGCCGACGTCGTCGAGGGTGAAGTCGCGCGCGTTGAGCGCCACCTCGAGCGGCTCGAGCGCGGCGGCGCCGTCGGCGGCGGGCGGCGAGACGCAGCGAAGCGTCTGGTCGTCGACGCGCGACGCCTGCACCTCGCCCGCGGCGCCGAAGCGGCAGCGGTACGCGCCGCCGGCGTCGAAGGCGGTGCCGTTGACGGTGACGAGCGTCCCTCCGACGACGGCGCCCGTGTTGGGCGAGAGCGAGCGGACGGCGAAGAACGGGAACGACGAGGGCGGCTCGGTGTACTGCTGGCCGTTGAGCGTGAGGCGGAGCGTCGCCTGCTGCGCGCCGATGTACGGCGGCGCCAGGCAGACGACGAGGCTGTCGTTGACGAAGGTCGCCTGCACCGTCGTGAAGCGCGGCCGCTGCACGACCAGGTCGTAGGCCGTCGCAGAGACGGCGTGCCACGCGTGGCGCGCGTGGCCGCCGACGGCCGGCGCCGTCCACGGCAGCACGCCCGACTGCACGGCGAGCGCCTCGCGAGGCTGCTCGATGTCGAAGGACACCGCGCGCTCCGCGTGCTCGAAGACGACGCGGTAGTCGTCGCCGTGCGAGAAGTTGGCGCCGAGCAGCGACACGTTGGCGCCGCCGCCGGCGGGCGACGCGTAGCGCGACGGGCCGCGCGCGTCGTCGATGGTGGGCGGCAGGTAGAAGCGGAACGGCAGCCGCGACGACGACGACGAGTCGTGCCGGTTGTTGAGCGACGCCTCGAGCGTGACGACGCCCGCCAGGTGCGGCGGCGACGCGCACACGAGCAGTCCCTCCGAGTCGAGCGTCGCCGGCACGACCGCCGTGGCGTCGTGCGCCGTCGGCACGCCGGGGTCGAGCTGGTCGGCCGAGGCGGCGGCGTCCGCGCCGTGCTCGGCCGTCGAGCCGAAGAGGCAGCGGTAGTCGGCGCCGCCGCGCAGCATCGAGCCGACGAGGCGCACCGTCGTGTTGCCGCGCGTCGGGCCGGTCGTCGGCGAGAGGGAGAGCACGGCCGGGTAGGCGGTGTACGTGTACTGCGTCTCCGGCAGCACCGACACGTCGGAGCCGCCGTTGAGAGAGACGCCGAAGGCGACGTCGCCCGTGTCGAGCAGGTAGCCCGACTGCAGCCGAAGGTCGTCGATCCAGTGGTCGTCCTTCCGGTCGCCGGTGCGCGCGCCGAAGCCAAACTGCCAGTAGACCTCGGGTCGCCACTCGTCGACGACGGCGACCAGCACCGTCTCGTTGCCGTAGATGACGCTCACCGTCGTCGCGTCCTTGATCACGCGCACGCGCGCCGGCTCGAGGTAGCCGCTGCCCGTCTCGGTCGGCGCGGCGTTGAGGCCGAGGCCGTAGCGCGTCGGCTCGCGCAGCTTGTTCTCCATGTGCGTCTCGTTGAGGAGCGTGTCGTTGTACACGATCTGCAGCAGCCCGTGCCCCACGTTCCAGTCCTCGCCAAAGTAGGCGTACGTGCGGAAGCGCACCACGAGGCCGTCGCCGACGCCCATCTCGGCGAACGGGTCGCGCACGTCCCGAAGGTCGCCAAACACGAACGAGTAGCCATCGGCACCGGAGCCGCGGCCGATGGTGTGCGTCCACGACGCGTCGAACGTGCGCACGGGCACACCGCCGTAGTAGCCCGGGTAGTAGAGCGAGACGATCATCGAGCCGATCTGCGTGAACAGATTCTTCGTCAGCTTGACGACGTTCTCGAGGTGCTCGGCGTCGCCCAGCAGCGTCACGTTGTGCCCGGATGCGTAGTGATACGCGCGAGCGGGCGCCAGCGTGCAGTAGTCAATGTCCACGCATGGCTGCACGGCATCCTCCGCTGGCAACGTGTCTTTGTCGAAGCTGAACGTCGCCACGCCGACCGCGTCGGCGTCAGCCGCGCTTGGGGAAGCGCAGACGAGCCGTTGGTCGCTCATCTCGATGGCGGGGGCGAGGGCGCCCGCTCGTCGTTCGTCGCCCACGTGCAGCACGCCAAAGGCGCACGCTGCGACGCCGGTCGCAGCGAACCCGGAGCCCGTCACAGTCACGTTGGTTCCACCGGCGGCATTGCCACTGGCCGGGGAGATGGACGTGACGTTGGGTGGCGGATAGAACTGGTAGTTGAGCACGGTCCCTGCGCACCAGCTGCCGCCTCCGTTGATGCTCACGTTCAGCGTAGCCGCGCCCGCCGAAGCTGGCGGCGCATAGCACGTCACGAAGTCCACGGCCTCGTCGTACTCGGCGCCGACGGCCGCCTCGCCGAACGAGCACTGCCAGGACGAGCCCGCCTCCAGCCCAACACCGCTCACATTCACGAGGGTGCCGCCATCGACCGGTCCGGCAATGGGCGTGTGCTCGGACACCGCGCACTCCGGGCTGGCGGTGGAGAGCGCCGGAAGCGCGGCCAGCAGCAGCCAGAAGCCGCCGCTTACCATGCCCACCGGCACTGCGCAAGTGCGTCTGAGGGCGCCGACCTGGCGAAGCCTCCTAGGCTGCGGTGGTCATCTTGCCCTCAACGTATTGACGCGTCGGGCGAGTGTCTCCCCACGTGGGCTCTCCTGACCGGCAGCTTAGGCAAAGCAATGATCTAAAGTATCTCAAGTATCGTGTTCTGGTAACGATTCTAGTACTCGTATGTAAAACGGCAGCTTAGGCAAAGCAAAATGATCTAATGTATCTATCTAAAGAAAGAGGAGGAAGTTCTCCGTCAAACGCCAGACGCTTCATCACCACGGAAGCACCGGCACCGGCGCGTCGAGCATCTGCGACCCCCCGGCGAGGAGATGCTGTCCGCGTCCGATGCGTTCGCCCTGCGCGGGCAGCCGCTCCCTCGGGCGGCTCGACAGCGTCGGAAGCGCGGGCATACTGCTGGTGCCCATGCGTGAAAAGACGTGGTCTGCGCCATGGATCGCCCCCATCTCCAGCATGCTCAGCGAGGACGACTTTGTCAGGCTGATGCCCATGAGCAGCGGCTCGCTCGAGACCCTGCGGGCCTTGCCGGGCCCGAGCCGACTGCCCCTGAAGGGCTCTGGGCACGGTGGCCGTCCCGGGAAGCCGCGCATGTTCGCTGCCTGGACCCGCTTTGAGTGCTCAATCGCCAATCTGCTGTTGTGCAGCCTTCTCGGCGGAGTCACGTCGATCGCGGGCAGCTTTCCGGCCCGTGCAGGCTGCAAGCGCACATCGGCAAGCACCTGCAACCGGGTCACGGGTGGTGGGTTCGTCGCCTGGGCAGCACTCGGCAGAGGGAGATGTGGCTGGGCAAGTCCGCACCTCAAACAGCGCACGACGTGTCCCTGGCGTGAAGACTCGACCCTCCGCTCGTCCGACCTGTGATGTGTCGAGCAGATCATCATACGATGGGCATGGGGGAAGCCTGGGCACATGCCTGGGCTTCGAGCCTGGGCTAGTCTCCTCGCATGGGGAGGGCACCTGAGCGGCACGCGCCTCGCTGAGCTTCCTGGCCTTGGCCTTGGTCGCCGCCATCTCAGCTTGTGCCGCTAGCTCGGCCGCCTCGTCCTGCATGGCCTTCTGAGCCCGCGCCGTGATGTCGTCATCTTGCCCGCGCCGTGACGTCGTCATCTTGCCGCGATGTCAAAAAAGTGCGCCGGCGACCGTATGATCGCACTCTGGCAACCGTGGAGGGAGCAGGCTGCAGCGCGCCTATGCGCTGATGTTCACCCCTAGTCGTAACGAAAGCGAAAATTTCGATTAAAGTCAATCTAAAGTCGCACACACACTCACTACGCGTCTTTTCTACGCTGAAATGTTCACGAACCGACGCGGTTCATGCTCGGATCGGCACAGACACACGCGTCTGCGCAACGTCTCAGGCCTGTACATTCATTCACGATACCGCTCGGCATTCTGTGCATGCCTCCCTTTCTGCCCTCGACGTGCCATGCGGGGCTGGCCGCTCATTCGGCCCACTCCTTCTCCAGTTGATCGAGTACCTCTTTGTCCACGCGATTGAGATGCCATTCTTTGGACTCCCTGCGGTCAGGGGCTTCGGCGCCGCCGTTCACCCCAGGGGCTCCCACCGGTTCGCTCGGTTTCGCCTTCTTGGGTTTCCGCACACGAGTCCGCACCTTGACGTCGCTCGATTGATCACGACGATGGTGATGATGCGCTCCGTTTGGAGCGGGCTGGTCGTCCTGATCCGGCTCCTCCGCTCTGTCCAGATGAGTCTCCGCTTCGTTCTCGGACACCCCCTCCGCTTCGCTCGTCGTGAGTTCAGTCGCCATGCTGTCCAGGACCAAGTCGACCGAGTCTTGAATGCGTTGCATCTGGATTGCGCCCGTCGTGGTCCGAATCTCCATCTTGTAGACCTTTTCTGCCAGCTTCTCGAGGGTGTGCTCAACCCAGGTCGACCCCGGCGGCTGCTCGCGCTCGTCGAATGGGTTGACGATGTTGGAGGGAGGCGTGTAGTACTTGCGACTGTAGAATTTCAAGCTGACCTGCTGGAAGACCTTGTCGTGCGGGTCGAGCCTGGGGCCCGACTTCTTGGCATTAGCCCCTTTCTTCGTTCTTGCCTCCTTCGATGCCCCTCTGAACTTCATGAGGTCGATCCTCCCGTCCAACCCCCTGGAACTGAACCCCATCACGCCGTCGGTCCCCCTGAACCTGAGCATGCCCCTGGCCTTTTCCGAGTCGCGCTTGCTTTCCGGCTTCTCACCCGTCGGTTTCGACTTCGAAGTCTGAGCGTCCTGACTCATGCCAGCCGCAAACGACGTGCTCTCCTTCAGCTTGGACAACAGCTGGCCCTTTGCCAGAATGATTCGCACGTCGCGCGACAGCCCCTGCAGTTGCACGGCATGCGAGGGAAGCCCGCGCGCCCTTCGACTCACGTGCACCTCCTCGAGCAGCGTGAGCCACACGGGGTCGGACCACGGGACGAGATACTCGTGCTTCAGCTCCGGTATGTACTTGGCGAGGGCGTCACCGAGTTTTGTTCCCCCGAGGTATACCCAAAATGTCAGCCCCCACCTGTGGAAGTCGCTGCTGACGTTTTCGGGCAAGGGGCCCATGTTTTGCTTCAGCAGTCTGACCGTTCTGCTCTCTTGATCGCCCTTCACCTGACCGTACGAGTCGACGACGATGGCAATGACCATGTTGAGCAGCACGAAGTAGTGCAGGAAGATGAAGGAGTAGAAGAAGAAGAGCCCCGCAATGTAGGTCGCGTCGATGCCCTCGTCGCGTGGCAGCGCGGGCTCGAGGTCCGCAAACGGAAAGTTGGCGTTCATCATCTCGAAGCACGAGTTGATTGCGTTCCAGTAGTCCATGAACGGTTCCAACGAGTGACCGAAGAGGTACATGCCGACCAACGCGTAGGTGGAGTAGAACAGGGCAAAGACGATCATGAAGGGCAGAAGCTCCGCACCAGACGTGGCGAGGGTGCCCTTCATGTTCTTGAGCTTGGTGCTCAAGTTGAAGTACTGAATGAAGGAGAGTAACGACCAGATGGTGATGATGCAGGTGAGGAGGCCATAGTAGCTGTACAGCAGCGAGATGTACTCGATGTCGATGAAGGTGGCGGTCTCGGTGACGTGGAAGTCCCGTGTGGTGTCAAGCATCAGCTCGATTCGCAGTCCAAGGGCACAGAAAACGAAGAAGAAGCGGGTCCAGTCGAGCATGTTGAAGAGGTCCTTGAAGTACTTGATTGGGCTGCCTTGCTCCTTGACGTAGTTGCGGAACTCCGCAAACTCCCAGAGGACCTGTGCAATTGTCCACATGAGGACGCCCAGCTCGAGAAGAGTCTGCTGGATCCACGTCTCTGGCATGTACTCCTGCACGGGCACGCTTTTGGTTGAGATGACGCGGGTGAGCAGGCCAGTCGGCGACAGGGCTGCTTCGATGTTCGTCTCCGTCAGCATCGGCCGCCTCAGGCCGTTGTTGTAGGTCAGCAATCGCACGCGGGCCTTGCGAGTGCGTTGCGCGTCGAAGAATCCCGACTGAACAAGCTCGTCAACCGCGCGGTAGGCAAAGGTCTGGTCCCTCGGCATCTCGAATATGTACCTCCACACTCCTTTGAAGTGCTTGTCTTCGTATGCCTCGTATCGCGTGTTGTCGAACCACGGCCCAAAGGCGTCCCTGTCCTTCGTATCATCCCCGAGGCCGGGGAAGCAGGGCAGGGAGAACTCGCCATCGATGCGGTAGGTCGAATTCCAGTTCCCCACGCGCCAGGGGCACGTCTCGCCGTCGACGCGCTGCACCTCGACACGCGCGACGCCAATCACCCTGTTGTATGTGCGAATGACATTGCTGTCCGTTTCAAGGGTGTTGAACAGGCCTTTCGAGAACCAATCGCCGAAGTCCTGCTCCAGAGGCACGCGATGGACCAGAGGGGCGTGGCGGCACGCAATGGCGAAGTGAGTGGGAGGGAGTGTGGTGCGGGGAAGGAGTACGGAAGCGGGAGAGGGGGAAGGGCGGAAGGGAGAGACGGGGGGAGAGGCGCACCGTGATCGTGCCAACGTCCTCAAACGTAGACCCGTCTGGCGTCTCGACGTTCTCAATGTACTCGGTGATCGAGGTCTTGAGCTCGAAGTTCGTCTTCGGTCCGCCGGACTGCACGAGAATCATGATCGTCAGCAGGAGAATGTACGTCATGTGCTGCGCACAGCCAAACAGGAGACCACGCCGCTCGGTTCGCCGCCTGAGGATGGACATCTCATACTTCAGATTGATCCGGAAGCCTCGCTCCGAGAAGAACGCCTTGCGCTCGGCGTTGCCGCGAATCACGGCCTGCATGTGGCACGCCGCTGCGTGCTCCCGCTCCTTCTGGGTGCCGTTGTAGTAGATCCTCATGCGCTTCGACATTTGAACCTTGTCCCCCGAATCCACCCGGCCTGAGACATTCGCCCCTGGGGTTGACCTGGGGGTCAGGGTCCCCCTGGGGGTGGCATGTCCATTCGGCTTTCCATTCGGCTCCACGTTGAGAGTGAGAGACTTTTGCCGCGACGTTTCGGGCGCGCCAGCTGGAGCTTGCTTGGGAGCGGTCGCGGTGCTTTGCTTCTCCCCGTCCAGCTTGAGCACAGGAAGAACTGCTGGCATCGACGCGAAGCGCAAACAGCCGCCCGCTTACGAGCTGTCGACAAGGTCTAGACCCCTTTTTGCCGGAGAGAAGTTCTAGACCCTTTTTGGTTCGCAGCGTGTGCTGGTTTCCCCCTCAAACCGCGGCGCGCGGATGGTGGACACCACAGACACTCTACGATTAGCGCCGGCAATGGAATGAGAAGTTTTCCGCAAATGGCTGCGGCTCCGCTGGTAATTGCCCCTATGCCCCTGCAGCCGTTTGGCGCCGGGCTCTGTTCCTGTGTGCAAAGCAGCCGCTCAGCCATGGTCAACTGGAATACGATCCTGCTCTACCGCATGCCAAAGACCGTCACGATTCAGGTGTGGCAGGTCGGACTCGTGCACAAGATTTGCCAGATCGGCGTCTTGATCTACCTGATACACAGTGTCTACACTGCCTCGACCTGGGCGCTGACTGAGGAGCCGGGCGGTACGAGCAACTGGTGGCCAGAGGTGGGCGGGTGGTCGGCCGTTGCCAACTCGGACTACTCCACGCTGCCCTACTGCAGCAACCCGTCGGGCTACTCCTTCACGTACAGTGCCGATTATGAGTACATCAACCCCGAATGCGATGCCGTGCACCCATTCGAGCTGGTGGTCAAGGGCGACAATCATATCCATGTGACAACCGGCTACATCGAGTTCGCCGTGCGCGGCTATCCGTGCCCGCTCGAGGCCGCGTCGGGCGAGATCTTGTGTGAAGGCGACTTGGTGCAGAGCAACGGCCAGTGCGTGTGCACGACCAGCAAGATGATCTACCCGGTTGGCGTCGACGAGGTGCATGTGGCGTTCTCGCACAGGTACACGACGAGCGACGCCTTCGGCTGGTGGGGCTCTTCGCTCTCGCCCGCTGACACCGACATTGGCACCGACAGCACGGTCAAGCGTCCCCACGGCCGCGGTGACACCTCCGATGCCTTCTTCGAGAGCGGCCGCGCGATCAACTTCACGCTGGGCCAGTGGCTCGATGCGGCCAACGTCAGCCTGGACGACATCAATTACAAGCTGGCAGGGTCCGTGGCGGGCGAGCATCCGCGCGTGCGCACGAGCGGCGTCACTGTCACCGTCACCGCGACGTACGACAACACGGGGCCAGGCGGCAAGCCCGAGTACCACAGGCGCAAGGTCTCTTCCTCCGTCGACGTGGAGGCCGAGCTGGCGTCGTGGGCGGGCGCGGGGCCCATCACGCACTTCGAGACGTACCCGACAGAGGCGTGGGGCAACCAGACCTTTGAGAAGTTCTACCGGTATCGGCAGGGCGTCCGCTTCCAGTTCCGCGGCGCCGGCGTCGTCTACAGGATGGAGTGGCTGTACCTGGTCAACACGCTGGTCGCCTCGCTCGTGCTGCTCTCGACCGCCAACACGATCGCCACCTTCTTCGCGCTCTACTGCATGAAGAGCGTCTCGCAGATGATCCGCTTCGACACGCGCGAGAAGTTCTCCGTCGACGGCCGCAACGCCGAGCTCGGTATGAAGGCGGCCATCGCGGCGGCGCAGTTCGACCGCCTCGACGCCGACGACAACGGCATGATCGAGATCGAGGACCTGGTCCGCTCGTTCGCACGCATCCCCGGCGTCGAGTTCGAGCACGCGGCGGCGATCGCGCAGCTCGTGCTCAACATCTCCAACGACGAGGACGAGGACGTCGACGAGATCGCATCTCCGCTCACGTACGTGACCAACATCGCCAGGAAGCTCTCGATGAGGGCCATCGTGAGCGATAAGGACGCAGTCGCGCTCTCGTTCTCCGAGTTTATGCGCGCGTCGGTTGGCGGGCGGATGATCAAATGGAAGGAGTTCCTCGAGAGTGTGACGGGGCATGCCCAACTACTGCCCAAGGACGAGCGCAAGCGGCTCAAGCGCGCCTTCGACGACGAGCAGGCGCAGCGCCCTGACCTGCTCAAGCAGGCGGCTGGCGAGGACTCGGGCGTCGGCGTGCCCACGCGGCGAAGGCGCCGGCAGCGCGACGATGGTGACGATGCGGAGGGTGGGGAAGCCGACGGCGACGAGGGCGCGGGGAGGCGGTGGGGCACAGCCCTGGACGGTGTCGCGCGCGATAGCCCGGCGGAACGGCTGGCGCGGCGCGCAGCGGAGCGAGTCGAACGACGGCGCAGAGCGCACGACACCGCGGACAATGGCGGCGACGCACCGGAGGCGGAGGAATCCAGACCGCAATCTGCTGGGAGGTTGAGGACGCGCGGCGGACTGTCGGCCACGCAGTAGAGCATAGAGGCCCGTGAGGCCTCGGCCAGCACAGGGCACAGGAGATTCTCCAAACATGACGATTGACGACGAGATCGCCTCGACATGACTCTGGCGTCTGGGTCTTGGCTGCGCCCCTCTCATGTGTGCCCAGCTTTTACTTTAGCTGCAACAGTGTCTAAACACCTCTGTCAACAGTTGAAATGCACTATTTATTGACTCTAGCACCGTCAGAAAATGGAGGA
>Ga0115006_10000685_pt1 | contig 19022 bp, 21 predicted proteins | sample ArcOceMetagenome_3_FD_88943 | JGI IMG/M metagenome (GOLD analysis project Ga0115006, IMG submission 88943) | Marine eukaryotic phytoplankton communities from Arctic Ocean - Arctic Ocean- Svalbard ARC20M Metagenome | ecosystem: Environmental > Aquatic > Marine > Oceanic | place: Arctic Ocean...
CCATGCGCCGTTACCCACACTTGGGCCGCGCCGGTCATCGGGGTGTACCGGGGGGCGTGGTGGCGTTTGTTTGTTTTGTTGTTGGGCGGGGGCGCACGGGCGTTGTTTGGGGGGGGGGGGGGGGGGGGGGGGGGGGAGGGAGGGAGGGAGGGAGAAGGCACGCGTGTCAAAAGGCTTACCACGACAAACCGCTGTCCGCGCACGGTAAATCCCAATGGACATTGCGACGCGCCCTCGCCCTGCTCGTCTCCCGCGCCGTCCTGGCCGCCGCCGACGTCCGCGGAAAACGCCGCGCTGAAGCCGCGGAGCATGTCCGGTCGCGCACGGAGATGCTCTTCCAGGCTGTCGCGGCCCCCCGCGCGGCCGCCCGACTGGAACCAGCTCCCGCCCCGCGCGGCGATGACAAACTCCTCGATCACCTGCGGCGTCCGGCCGGCCAGCCGTCAGACAGCAGCGCGTCGTCTAAGCACGCAGCCGCAAGGCGCGCGCGCGCGCACACACACACACACACAAACATACACACCCACCCCCCCACCCACACACACACACACACACAAACACACACAAAAACACACACACCACACCACACACACACACACAAACACAAACACAAACACACCACACCACACACCACACACACCACAGTCTGCAGTCTCTCTCCCAATCTCACCCCTCCCTCCCGCTCCGTGCCTCCTGCCTGCGCCCTCGCTCACCATCTCTCCCCTCCCGTCCCTCACTGTGGAGATGCATAACACGTGCAAAGCCCTGGGTCCGTTGTACCGCGCCCTGCGGACGCGCCGGCGGGAGCGATTGCGGTGGCCGGGGGGGGGGGTGGAAAGGACCTGCGCGTGGCACAGGCGCTCAAGTGCGTCCATCCCCCGTGGCAGTCCGTTTTGGCGCCAACTATACAGTAAACGGAACAATGTTCCGGGAACATTCTTTCCTTGTCGAAATGCCCCCCAAAATCTTTTGAGAGGAATTTGCCATTTACCGTACATTTTTGCTTCGGAAAAGGGCGGAAAATGGAAGCGTTTCGTGTACGCAACGCTTCTTCCCGGAAGCGTTGCTTGTACGCAACGCTTCTGAAAACTGGGGTTTGTCCGCTTATTCGCGCAAGGGGATGCGTTCTTTACCCCAGTGGAAGCACCGATGGACGCGCAGTTGTAGATCGACTTGGTGGATAGGAGGCACGGCGAGGCGACAGAGCCAGCGGCGGGCGCAGGCGTAGGCGCCGCGTCCGCCGCGTTCGCTGCGCCCGCCGCTCCCGACCCCACCGACACCCGGTGAACTGGCGCGCGACCCGCACAGGAAATCATGAAGCGCGAGCACGAAGGCGCTTCGGTCGAGAGCTCGTCCACAAACAAGGCCGACATGTCGTGGCTGCTGAACGCGGGCGGCGGCGACTCTGATGAGGGGGGGCGGGGCGAGCCCGCCCCCAAGGCCCGCAAGCACGACTCCCTGGCCGTCGACGGAAGCGTTCGCGACTGGCTGCGCGAGGCGCCCGGCCTGTACCAGCTCGCGGCGCACGCCGGCATTGTGGCCGGGATTGCGGTCGGCGGTGGGAGCGGTCACAGCTCGAGTGCGTCGACGGTGGCAGGCGACGATACGGCCGGACGGATACCCGCGAGCCTGCCGCAGTTCGCCGCCGAGGCGGCGGGCACCTGCAAGAGCAAGGCGCACTGCAACCCTGCAGCGAGGACGCCGGCGCACGGAGAGAACAGTCCGTCGAACGAGACCGCAAGCTCTCAGAGCTCGGATACCAGTCGAGAAAAGGACTGTGATGGGGACTCGCGGCGCAAAAGCTGGTCGGTCTCGCTCGACGAGTCGCTGGCGATTCAGATCTACGCAAGCCGCCCCCGCAATGCGGGATCCAAGTACGGCAGCATGGCAGAAGCTGTGCGCCTGGGGGAGAGGCACGGGGTTTCGCCCAAGACCATTCGGGACATCTGGAACCGCAAGTCGTGGGTCAAAGTCACGCGTGCCTACTGGACGGCGGCGGAGGCGTCCGCCTACGTCCCGCGCCGGCATCGCCCGGCAAGCCCGCGCGAAAGCGGCCGCGGAGCCAGTCCCAAGCGCCGCTCCAGGGGCACCCAGGGGGGGAAGGCCGGCTGAGGGCACTGCAGACTGGTCTTGGCTGCTCTGACCGCAGGCCAAGGATAGACTGACCGCTGACTGCAGACTGCGCAAGGCACGTGGAGCAAGCGCAAGCCCCGTAGAGCCAGCATGCGTGCGTGCTCCAACCCAGCATATTGCCCGCTGAATCTTAGTGCCTCAGCCACCGCCTTTTTCTCCGTACTCATCGATGCCACTGATTACTGTTTGCGCGGCGGTTTCAGCGTTTCTATTTATTGTCAATAAACCAGAAGCCCAAGCTTATCACCCAAATGCGAAGCTGAAGGATGGGGCTGCGTCCGTCTCGGTGGAAGCCTGTGCAGGGACCAACTGATTCCACAATGAGCCGGACGCACACTGCGCCGCTCGCTCCTCCTGTGCCGCCTTGGTCCGTGATAATAGCCCCTGGCGCTTCCTGGCACGGCACAGGCCAACGACACACTGCACCATCAGTCTCATGGCCGCCTGTGCGCACAGGAGGAGGGGAGAGGGGAGAGGGGAGACGCGGGAGAGGAGAGGAAGAGTACCGCTCAAGCGCTTGCTCGAATTGGGCGAGCAGTTGAGAGCGGCGAGCAGGCGGCACACCCGAGATGCACTGGGGTCGGTTGCGCAAGTAGTCGAGCACTTGCAACAGGTTGTGCTCTCCAACGTAGTTGTGCGTGATGGCGATGGACGGCGTCAGGTTGAGCACGCAGTGCCACCATCCTGTGCACGATGGACATGCCAGGCACAACGCGTTAGCAATCAAGCATGCGTGGCATGGCGTGTCAAGCCACCCATGCACCCTTGCCATGTGCCATGCCACGCATGCAACGGCACGCATCTGCGGCAGGCATCTGCGGCAGGCATCTGCTGCAGGCTCGTGTAACAGCAGCGCATCTCGCTGCAAGGCGTATCAGCAATGCACACTCGTCGGTGCGCGCACCCTGACGCACTGAGACAGAGCGGCGCAGGGGCAGCACAGACGGACGACTGGCGCGTACGGCGCGCGATATGGGGCACAAAGGCATGGCAGGGCAGGAGGGGAGGAGGAGGGCGGGACCGCGAGGGACGAAGAGGAGCTCTCCGGCCTCGCAGATGCACTCGAGCGGCCGCACGGCCTCGGTCTGAGTCTGCGGATACCAGTTGAGGAACCACTCGGTGATGGAGGCGGGCGAAGTTGTCTCCGTCTCGTCCGCGCTGTACGCCCACCGCCCCTCGCTTTCAGTCTTCTACCCGACACCACGCGCTGGCACCACGTGCACGGGGCAGCACCAGACCAGCAGGCCTGCCTGGCAAAGCGCGTGTCCCGGCGCCGCCGAGGCCAACCGCCGCCCCCGCGGTGACCGCCTTGACCCAGCCTGCCTCTCCTCGGCGCCCGCAAGCCACCGCCCGCAGGCAAAAGCACGCGAGCAAGAAGACGACATGGCAGGACTGCAGGCACGGGGCTGGCATGGGGCAGCGTGGATGCTACATGCATGGGGCAGCCTGCATGCTACATGCTACATGCATGCAGGCGCGACGGCAGACCTGGGCCAGACGCCAGGCGGATGGTAATGAGGGGGCCACATGATCCACTTCTTGCGTCCCGTTATCACGGCATTCCAGGCGCTCGTCTGCCATGGTCCCCAGCGCCCCCAAGGGACGGCACCAAGGATCAAGTGAGAAAGGCACGCGGCAAGAACCATGTCACAAAGGCACGCGAGCCCAGCCGTGCGCATGCCACCGAGTGACAGCTGCCGCAACACTACCGCCAGCCGACAGCACGCCAGCCCACGCGACGCCACGCGCAACCACACGCTTGGTGCTCCACTCGGCACAGTCGAGCAAACGCGTGGGGGCAAGCACGCAGAACGGCCGCCGCACCCTTGCGCGCTTGCACACTGGGGTAGTATCCGTATCCGTCTGCGTAACCTCGCGCGAGGAGATGCTCCTCGTCGCGCCCAGAGCATGCGCCAATGTGCGCACTGGGCGCCTTGGGCACACTGCACGGCCTTTGCCACGCCTTTTTCGAGTCTCGCTGGCACAGGTCTCACACGTGGGCACCTGATTGGGGTCGACGTGAAAGGCAGAGCCGGACCGCGCGGGGCCCATGATCAGCCAGCGCCAGTCGGGTCGCTCCTCCTCGAGCACTGAGCTGTTGCGCGCTCCCGTCAGTCTCTCTCCCGTCAGTCTCTCTCCCCGTCAGAAGCGCCCCCCTCAATGCCCCTCGCACCCCTCCTGACGCATCCCTCCTCAGGCCCCTGCCCACCGCACCTCGGCATGACGGCAGCATGACACGAGCATGACACCACCATGCGGCACACGAGCACAGGAGTCACTACGCCAATGCAGTGCCACCTGTCGCACTCTGACGCCAGTGCGGGCACATCGTGACCGCAGGCATCTGGTGTCGGGCACCTGGTGACTGAGCAACGCGTGGGCCATGCTGGACCAACCAACACAACACTGCTCCAGCACGAGACCATAGAGCCCGGTGCGGGCACAAGGCACGCACAAAGGCACGCACTAACACACACAAAGGCACGGCACTAACACACAACGGCACTAACACACACACACACGCCATCACACACGCGCTGCTCGTACAAGAGATCGTCGGCAAAGTAGGGCGGGATCGAGTAGTCGTTGGCTAGCTCCGGGCACTTCTCGCCGAAATGCTTATCAAACAAATACAGCGGCCGCTCCTCCTGCACTGCAGCACTCACCGCCAGCCAAACACTTGGGCTCGTCAGGCCAAGGGGCTGGGAGGGGAAAGTTGATGCAGGATGGTGGAGGGGGGCAGGATAGTTGGGGGGCTCAAGCATGGGCGCCACTTGGCCAAGGCTTGCCGCTTGCATACCACGCTCGCTCCTGCCGCGTGCGCATACCACGCTTGCTCCCGCACGCGGCAGGCGCAAGAGGGCAAGAAAGACGGCAGGCAAGCTCAAGAGGCAAGCTCAAGAGGCAAGCTCAAGAGGCAAAGTCAAGTGGCAGATGCGCCCAAGACCGTGCACCGCGCAAGCCCTTGCCACAGCCCCTTTGCTCCTAGGGGCGGTGCACGGACCGGACGCAGCGTAGCGCAAGAAGGCGTCAAGCTCCATCTCCACGGCGCCCACGGCAAACTTGACGCCCGCGTAGCGCGACTGGAGGAACTCGGGGCTCCATTTGTGCATTGCCGGCCACTTTGTCACCACGTCTGATGTGCGCCGTGTTGCAAAGTCAGTCTGTCGCACAACTTGTCCGCCCTCGTCTGTCCGCCCAAGCTTGCGCCGCCTGCGCCATGCACCGCGTGCTGCGCGCCGCGAGAGCGCCGCGCAAGGCCTCATGCCCCAATGGCCATGTCCCCAGCTCCCGCGCATGAGCGCCCGAGTGCGGCATGGCATTGCATGGCGCAGGAGGGCACGGGTAAGGAGCAGGTGTACCGGTGATGATCACAGGCCGGTTCGGCTTCTCGTACTCTTGTACAAAGTCCTGCGGGAGGCCATGCCGTTCTCAGTCTGCGTGCGCCTCCTGGCAGGCTCAAAGGATGCACCGCACAAGCGCACGCGGTTGCGTTGCTCTTGCGATTGCTGTGCCCTTGCTTTGCTCTTGCCCGACACGGCTCCACGGCTCGACGCGCGGTTTGGAGTCAAACCCACACGCACTTGCGCTGCTGCCTGCGCAGCGCACGCGGCAGACGAGGTGCTCTTGCTGCGACATAGCACGCTCTGTCGCATGCTCTGTCGCAGGGCTGTGTCGCGGGGGGAGCAGCAACGCACCTCCACCGATAGGTTGCTTCGGCGGTCGATGTTGCATCGGTCGAGCCACTCGGGGCAGATGCCCAGCGACGCGCACAGCCAAGGCTGGAACAGAAGGTCCGAGTAGACTCCCACGAACTGACTCACACCATGCATCACCCGGCACGACGCGCACACAATGTCATTGCACACTCGCGGCCATGGCATGGGTAGCGGGAGGTGCGATGCGTCGATTGCACGCACGTGCAGCAGCGGGCAGCAGAGCCGTGCAGGGACACCTTGCGCGGCACGTGGGGCACGTAGTCTTGCTTGAGAAAAGTGCAGCCGAACGTGTCTTTCCAGTTGTCCGTGAATTCAAAGTTGCCGCCGAACACCTTGAGCACCAGCGAGCGCCAGATATCGGCGTGGTGACAGTACACATAGAGGGCGCGGCTGCAGCACGTGAGCCTACCGAGTTGCCGCGCGTCGAGCATTTCTAGCAGGTCCAGCACGGCCTGATCACCGACCGGCGAAAATGCACCGAGCCCTCCGCGAATCGACGACTGGGCGCCGTCCGCGAACATGTTCCCCATGGGCTGCACGCCGTACGGGTGCCGCCCGTGCTCGAGCACCGACTCCTTGTCGCGGAGCAGCTCCTCCTTGCGTTGTTGCTCCTCCTGCCGCGCCCGCACCTTCCGCATGGCCTCCTGCGCCGCGCTTGGGCCTGCCCGCTTGGTGCCGCATGCGGACTTCCCGCCGTCGCCCTCGCGGCTGGCGGCCAATCAGCCCCGCAGACGCACGCTCCGCACCTTGCAGCACCACGCGCACGCGCACGCACACCAACGCGCACGCGAGCAATAGCCGGGGGGTACGGCCGGGCGGTGGGGGCACGCACTGTGCGTCAGGCGCTCGCGCCGCGTCATCCGCGCCCTCGCGCCGCGCCGCTGCCGCCGCGGGCATGCCGCTCGGCGCCGACATGCATATGCCCGGCCGCGGGTTCGTGCACTTCGTGCGGCAATCCACGAACCGAAGGTGGTCAACGACCCCCGGCCAGACCGGGTGTGCTGGGGCTGAGGCAGGCGAGGCCCGGCGCGCACATGCGCAGGCTCGCTGGGGCAGAGACGGGCAGGCGCTCGCCGGCGCTGGCGGCGGCTGCAGTGTGAGCAGTGTGCGCGGTCGCAGACACACGCGCGATGGCCCGCCAAATGCCGTCCCGGGCCGCGGGCGTGCAGGGGCAGCCGGAGGAGGAGCCGGCGGCGCCCACGCAGGACATCTATGTGACGGTGCAGGAGGTGTATGGGGCATCCCTGGCGCCGTTGATGCACCCCCGCCACCCGCACGCTGTGGCGTTTGCCACGGGCCCGTTCATCGTCATTTGGGACTGGAAGGCCGACTGCAAGCAAGTGAGTCCCGCGGGCGTGCGCGACTCGCCCAGCGGAGACTTTGTGCCCTCTTCACTGTCACGTTTCCGCTCCTTGGCTGCGTGCCCGCGTCCCTCTCCCTCTCCCGCTGCCCCTCCCTCTCCCTCCTTCTCTCCCCACCCCCTCCCATCTCCCCACCTCTTCCAGTGCACACGCGAGCCTGACTGCTGTGCATCCCCGGCCGTCCCGCTCGGCGGCGGTCTGCCTCCCGGGCCCTGTCTGTGTGCAGCTGCTCCGACACCACCGCCTGGCGGTGACAAGCATGTGTTTCAGCCAATCCGGAAACAAGCTGGTGTCGGCTGATGCGGAGCAGATTTTGGTGTGGAACAGCATGTCGTGGGAGTTGGTTGATGCAGCTGTGCGACCAGTGGGGCGGACGGGCGAGTTCGGCTCCTTGGTCATCGGCGAGGATAATGCCGGCAAACCTCAACCGACCCGAATCAATCGGATGCATTTTTTGGACGGTGAAAGGAGCCTCGTGTCCCTGGAACAGTGCGTGAACATGAGGGCGCTCCAGTACCTGCGAGTGTGGCAACTTGAGGAGCGAAGCGGCATCAAAGCGTCTGCCGAGCACGGGGTAGACCAGGACGTCGTGCATGGACTGTGCGCTCAGCAGCAAGGGCTGACTATTTACACTTGCTCCAACGGAGAATTGTCGGCATGGACGTGTCACGACAAGGCTTTCGGTGGGCGCTTTGGCAGCATGGCAAGGCTGTGGCGCGTCGAATGCGACGAATTCGACGGCAACTTTGTCGATGTAGCTGTGGCTCCGGCCATGGGGTGGGTGATCGTGCCCATCTCGCACGGCAAAATTCTGATTCTGGACGACCAAGGAAATAAGCTGCGCACGGTGACTCGAGACAGCGCAGTTTTCACGAGTGTCTGCGTGACAGGCGACGAGTGCCTCCTCCTTGGCACGTCAAAGGGCACCCTACTTTGGTACAATCTCCCGTCCTTGGACGTATGGCGCAGGATGCCGTACGATCTAGCGCTGCGCGACAGCATAGAAGCAGCGCGTTCGGCATCGGCGGTCGCGATGGATACCTCTTTGCATCATGAGGGCATTAGGGGCGTCCGCGTCTGCGGCATTTCTGCCTTTGCCGGCCTGTGTGCACGCTACACGGCAGATCAGACCATATCTGTCATCGATCTGTCGACTGGCAACGTTTGCAATGCAAGTTTCGGGCATCTCAACGACGTTTTGTGCGTCTGCAGCGCAAGCAGGTGAACATGCCCGCGCTGAGTAACAGTATGAGGCTCGCTGCAACGGTGCTGACTGACCTTGGGGTTTGTTGGCTGAAACAGCGCGAGGACGCAGGGCGTGTGCGTTTACACGGGCTCTCTGGACGAGACTGTAGGCATCTGGGAACTGGATGCTACAAAGGGCGTGGAGTGCTCGCAGCAGCGCTTTCTTGATATTCCCTCTAACATCCATCCATCTCTCACCTACCGCCGAGGCCTCTCTGCTGCGCCCACACTCGCTCCCAATCGTGGTCCCGGTCCACTCGTGGTTGGAGGAGACAAATTGGTGGGTAAGCCCGCTGATGCTGCAGTTTCCGGTGCCGATGGTGCATCAAAAAGGGCACTTCTACCGCAGATGGGTACCAACACCGAGGCCGACAAGGTTATGTGACACCCTTGCATGCTCATGATTCTTTTGAAGAGGAGTGGGGTGCAGCAGCGATGCAATGCTGCAAAAGTACTCTTTTTGCGGAGTTCCCTTGTTGATGTAGAAACGTGACGCCGAAATGGTTCGCAGAGAGAAGGAGGAAAGCCCAGTGGCACAAATGGTATTTCGGTTCAAAGTATTGCCGTGGACTCTGTGCGCCGCATTCTGGTATGTTTTCACGTGGCTATCTCACTAGGCAACCAGTTTCCTGTGCCCATTTGTACTGGCAGTGCAAACTAAATCGCATGTGCTGCCAAGGACTGCTCTGTCCTGATCTCTACTGCCAACAAAGCCCACGCACACGCACACGCACACGATTCGCTCTATCTCTGGCATCTATTGAACATATCATCTGTGAGTAATCTCAATGGCATCCAAGGTGACCACTTGAGTGGCGTGCAGGCTTGTGGCACTGGGCACGGCAGCTGTATGATATTCGACCTGCGAACGAACAAGATGAAATTTTCGATAGACTTGTGTCGTTCGCGGGTGGCGGGGCTGGCGTTTGTCAAGGGAGGGAACTACCTTGTCGCTAGAAGTGCACAGGTTTTCTTGCCATTGAGCCCTTTGCCTTCAACTCGCCCCTCCTTCCGTTGCTGATGTCAACGCTGATTAGGCTTGCAAGTTGAGTGAAATCCAAAGACGATGTTTGCGACTATCAGCTGTGACATGAGAGTGCACACGTCAGGGATGGGTGTGGGTACTGGATTCTATCGCGGGATTTCGCAAGTCCATGATTGTGCAGGAGCCCGACAAGTTGCGTGACTCGCAGTCATATGTTTGGCCCTGCCACAAGGTGCTAGTGGTTGAGGACTCACTCATCAAGGACGAAGGAGAACGAGAGGCTTTAACCCAGACGCAACCTTCGCTCCTGCTGTCCTTCCAGGTCCAGTTATTTACGTCGAGTGTCTGCGTGCAAAAGCAAATGCTCACGAGCATTTGCATGATCAGAGTGTGCGGTGCGTCTCCACATGGTTAATGCATAACGTGTCGGAGTGGCATAGATCAAAAGGATAGCGATGGTAAGATAAATGTGTCTAACTTTGAGTCGATAAACAGGTGGTGACGCTTTTGGAGCCACGCACAGTTGCAATTTACCTGGTTGAGGCGCACAAGTACGGGGGTACAAAAGAGCGGGCGAAGAGAGTAGCAACCATAGGCGTTGAGGCCTCGCCGGTTGATCTGGCTCTGCACGCTTCCCACCACTACATATATGTCGCTTCCGACACCGGCAGAGTGCAGGTGAAGCACCTGCGTCCATCGAAAGACGCCGCGCGCGGCGGCCTGGTTGCAATACCAACCCGTGAAGCGGACCAAGGATACCGATTGACCTGTTTGGCCCTGGACCCGTCGGGGCTGTACCTAGCGACTGTGTGCACAGCGCCAGATCTGTCAGCATCTACCTTATGTCTTTGGGAGGCAGGCACGGGAGACATGGTGGACTGTGTGCGACATCTACCCGCAATCTGCTCCGTGTGCTTTACATTTGACAATCAAGGAATTGTGGCCGGCTGTCATGACGGCGCACTTGTTCTTCTGCATCTGCCTCTGGAGTTGACGCGCGACGCGGCTTATGTTCTACTCGGCGGTCCCAGCTCCTCCTTCCTGCAAACCCTCGAGGCTGCACAGGCTGCAGCAGGCAATGCTGCGCCTCGAGATCCTCCTCCTGTTTCAGGTACGCTCATACTGCCTCAACTTCCATTCCCTCGCTCACCGTCCATGTCCACCGTTTCTTCTGGTCTCCAGGACTTCGGAGAAAGAAGCAGTATTGGCCGCTAAACTTAGCGTATTCGGCTAATTTAGCGTATTCGACTGCTCGAGGCATGCTCTTCTGACCTGAATTTTGTTGAGCAGGAATGGCACGACACGAGCGGTTCGCGACGATTCCTGACCTGCTTGCCCGTGTTGTTCCAGGTTGGCCTTGTATGCATTCTCTTGCGCCATAAGTACAAACGCAAGAAATTTCACCGCCTTTGTTTACGTTATGTCGTAACTGACAGTACGTTGTTGTTTTCCCAATGCTTAGGTACATCGGGCAATTCGGTGCAGAACTTGTGGGCAGATAAACCCATCTGGCTCCCTGCGTTGCCTTCTATCAAATAAGTGTGTGATCAAATGTGAATAAAGACGTGTAAGGAATTGGGCTGTTGGTATCTCTTGCTCAGCATGATCGCCAAACATAGGCAACGTGTAACCCACGCGATGAACGAGGTGGACTCAGGGAGGGGTGGAAATGCGATCTCTTTTATTGTGTTGCTCACTCTCTTGGAAATGCGATCTCTTTTGTTGTGTTGCTCACTCGTGTCTGGCTTCCCATACCATCGATTTGCAGCACATGCAAATCACAACACAAGTGTGCCGCAGTGAGGGCAAGAAGACCACTCGCTCTTCAGAGGTTGCCGACATCCTCGACAAAGTTGCCAACCCTCTGGCAATCGACAGCCACCATCCTGCCAAGTGTCAGGCTGCTGAAATGGCGCCTCGGTGCGAGGAATGTAGTGAGTCTTGTCATAGCTCATTTGAGAAGAGCTGCTGCTTGCTTTGGCACTCGAGCCCGCCGGCGACGGAGATCGGGCACGAGAATCACCTGTGAGAACCGCTGCTACGGCTCCACTGCCTTGTGCGTATTGAGCCTGGACCGCGTTCCAAGGCAGAATATCCAGCGCTCTGGCGTCTGCTCTGCTAGAGCCTCCGGGCCTGGCTGAACGCAGGCCAGCAGAATGCAGCACCACGTTGTCACTCACAGAATTTGCCGCAACGTGTAAGTGATAGTCCTGCCTGGCAATTGGCAGGAGGGCGGAAGGCAGGTCGCCGCGAGAGGGCTGCAAGTCAAGAAACTGTGACTGCAACGACGGCTCCATAGAGGGCCAAAGCGAACGGGAGTTGTGGAGAGATTGAGATATGCTATCTGTCCTGGCGTGCATAGCGTCTTGCTTTGCGCTGGGATCCATGGGCAGTTGACGACCTGCCCATCTCAATGAGCAACATTCAAGTAAGCGCGTGCTCGTTTGAACGTTGGTGCGGTGTGGCGCATGTGGGTGGCGCAGGAACATGCGCGTGGTGCTCAGACCTGTCAGCGCAATTTTCTGGTGCATCTGGAGCGCCTGCTCTCGTGGGAGCAGAAGGGATCGCAAGTAAACGTAGGCGCACGCGCTGATGATCAAAATGGCCTGTGAGCGACAACACGTGCGTGTTAGCCAGAATTGCATCTGATAGCAGAGTTGATCTGATAACTGACAGCCAACTGGGGGTCAAAGCGTCAAACTGCGCGTCTTACCGCCAGGGAACTGACGACTGCTGCGACGATCAAAAGTTCCTTTGAGCTGCCCGATCCGCTGGTGCTAACGGGTGCGGTGATCTCAAGCGAGGGGGGAGACGAGGCAGGGCTTGGGGGCAGCGGAGGTTGTGCTGCCACAACCAGCACCACCAACGTCGAGAAGCGGTAAGTCTGCACCGTGGCTATTCCTCCTCTGCCATTCTCTGACGTGACTGTGGTGGTATTGAGCGCTTGCAGCCTGTCCGTCGCATGCATGCGCAAATGGTCAAGAACCTCTGACCTCTCGTTTTTGAGTCTGCTCGCACGTTTAGCATGGCATCGCAACGCTGGTGCATGTACAAAAAGTGTGCAGGTGCAGAGGGGCGCAAGTTCATCAAGCGTAGGTGCTGCAGGTGCTGCAGGTGCTGCAGGTGCTGTAGGTGCTGGAGTAAGACGCCTCTAAAACATACATAGACGCCTGGCTGCTGATTGTGCAGTGCTCATTGTGCATGTACTAGGAGCAGCTGTGTGGCAAAGGCAAAGCAATGTGATCGCAATGCCGTGGCCACGTGCCTTGCTGGCGAAAGCAGGTACTCGTGCACGATGATGGCATGCGTGGTCAAGTTGATGGTTTGCATTACTTCCTCGTCCACGGGCACGGAAAGAGTCATGGCCTCGGCGACTGTCGCCCTGCATTACGCAGATGCCTTTAAACACTGAGCAGGTTGCCGATTACCGCTTGCATTCTTTTGCGCATGCTTCCCACGTTCTTGCGCATGCTGAGCAGGAGACAAAGGCGGCTGATAGCAAGGCGGTCCCGGGATATATCAGGCAGACACTGAGCAGACACAGAACGGCGCCAGCAACGCGCATACAGAATACCCGGCTTACCCGGCTGGTCCAAAGTGCAGCGCCTTCCCCGCCAGACGCGGCTGAGACGAGGAACGGGGGGCAGAGACTGAAGCACGCCTCGTTTTCCCTCTGCCTGCGTCTGCTCCTCTCGCAGTCGCCGAAGACAGCTGCGCGCACAAGCAAATGCATGCGCACGCTTTGACTCAAATTGCTGGTGCAAGCAACTCTGCGAACAAAGAGAGGATGATGCAGGACACGGACTGACCAGGCTTGGAAGCGAGGCGGATGGAAACGAGAAGACCACCACCGACGGGCCCTGCCCATCCTCCGCCACTCGTCCCTTCCACCTGTCAATAGCATGCAGTCAACTTGCAGCACCCAGGCACTCAGCATGCCTCGGCGCGGCCAACGACGAGCAAAGGGGTGTCACTTAATCCGGCATACGCAAGAGGCGCGCGCAAGAGGCAAGTAATGGACACATGCGCACTCACGCTCCCGCCGGAATCACGATGGAAAGCTCGGAGAAGGGATGAGGCAGCACGAGAGTTGTGTCTTGCGTCGGGGAAGGAGGCGGAAAGGCTGCGACTGCCCACATGAGAACATTGCCAAGGTGGGCCAGTTGAGGAATTGACGGCTTCTCAAGCCCAGGTGCAGCCGATAAAGGTGTAACTGTGTTCAACTCACTGCCGTCTCCACACTCGATAGAGACGACATGACCATAGGTATAGCGAGCCTGCAGCACGTCCATGCCCGCAATTGAAGCGTTCAAATGAGTCAGTCTGACTGGCGGGATGGAGGAGGTGAGCGCCGGAAAGAGTGACGCAACGCTAGGACACGTCGTTGGTAGACACGCGTGAAAGGGCAAAAGTCGACAGTCGCTCTCGCACCGCGCCTCCCAATTGCGGCTCCCCGATGCCACGTGCCCTGCGGGACAGGACAGGGTTGCTACTGACCCCTCTGGTAGCCGCCTGCGTGCTGCATCGGAGCCAACGAGATGCTCGTCGATTTTGACGACGAGATCAGACACGCCTTCCAAGGAGCAGCTGATGGGATGGCAGCGCACTTGGCTGAAGTTTCCCGACTCGAGGCATCGTGCACTGAAGTGTCGAGAACACGTTTGCGTGGCGTGGCCAGAAAGCACAGAGGCAAAGCCTGCACGGCACATCCCTTGCACGGCCTCGCCCGACAGATAGGCACGCGCTGGGAACCATAAAGAGTCCGTGATAGCCGCATCCGCAGGCGCTGAGTAGTTGTGACATGTGACACGCTCGCACACGGACGCGGGACGCCAAAGGCATGCTGACCCGTCGGTGTCCGCCTGCCCGCACGTAACATTCAGCTCTGTGTCGGCAGGGCAGTAGGCGGCAGAATCGCTTCGACCACTGCACGGTGAAGGAAGCAAGGTGCTGGTGCTGTACTGTCCGCACGGGCAGATTCGAGTTGCGGTTGGCAAAGCGCTGGTGCAAGACGAGAGAGTTGCAGCTGTCCGAGGGTACCAGCACTTGCTCTCAAACATCATCGGGCACTGCGTGTATCCGCTGGAAAGACAAGAATCCCAGGCAGCGCAGGACTGTCCGAGAGCGTCAAGCATTTCTTCAGTAAACTGCTGGTCTAGAGTGGGAAAGCGACCGTCTGAATCTTGACAGCTGAGCCCAACATTTTGACACACACTTCGGCAATCCTCCCCTTGCGCTCCCTGCATCCATCTTTGAATACCCGCAGCAGACCATGCTTGCAATGCAGATGCAGCAAAGGCGCGGTCTCGTGCGTCTGAACACAAGCCAGAGCTCCTGCATAACTGCACTCCAGCCGCAGACGAGGTCTGGGGGTTGGGGCGCAAAACGTCTTGCGCTCTGAAACGAAAACCCGGGGGACACCTGACGGAAATGGTGCTGTCATACCTCACTCTCGCGCTCATGCCGTATAGAGAGGCCTGCGCTGTAACAGCGTGGGGGTCCTGGAAGCGGTAGGGCGGGCACGTCGCTGCCACGCAAGAAGCCTCGGGGCCAAGGGGACGGTAGGTGCCGAGCGCGGAGCAAGCCAGGGTTAACACCTTTTGACACCCTGGGTTATCTTGCCTGGTCGCTTCAGACAAAATTTCAGGCAATTGCAACGGGGAGGCTGAGGAGAGTGCGGGCGGCGTGACGTGTCCCTTGTCGCACCTGACGGACAGTGGTGGCCCTTGGTACACAGCGGAGCGCAAGGGCGTTAGCCAGGCTGAGTTGTCCAGTCCTTGATGCTCCCCGCAGGAAATAGCTTGGCACTGAGCAGTGGAAAGCAAGCAGCTCTCGTTGCAGACAGCAAGGGGGAGCGGAGTAGAGAGATTGTAGCCACTGGGACACGTTTGCGCCTGGTAGCCTTGACCATACTGTACGGCTTGCACTGGATAGGTCTCGGCTGGAGACGGACAGGTCACAGGAACGCAGTCTCGATGGTTGCGCCAAGATCCGTCATCAGCACAGGTCATCTCAAATGTCTTGCTTGCGCACCCAGGCACGTGAGAAGCTAGGGGAGGCCACGGACGGAAGCCGGGCTTGCACGTGGCCTGGATCACGTCCCCGAATTCATAAGCTGGTCTCCCAGGCACTGCTGCCTTGATGGTGGCAAAATCGGCGTTTTTCACCCTTGTTGAGAAGCCGCAGGTGACTGGCAGGCACATTGGACTCTTGGAATACGTGCAGTCCTGATTGCAGCTTGTCGAGAAGGTGACGGCCGTCTCGGCCGTGCACAAGAACGCATCACAGGACGCGTCGTTTGCTGCCCGGTACCCCTCTTTGCACAGCACCTGCACGAGCGAGCCGTAGGGACTCGGGAGAGACGGATCAACAAGGCCAATAGCATCGTGGTCTGCAACAGTCCACGACTGTACCATGGGGTCATGTGTTGTGAAGGCAGGGCACTGCACGCGAAGACACTGTCCATCCATGACCAGCTGGCAATCGGTACAAATGGTTTCGATGCTTTTTTGCGATGAAGCGTCGCATGAGGGGAGAGCAAGGGCGCCAGATGCCGCAGGCGTAGCGGGAGCCCATCGAAACCCTGGCAGGCACGTCATGTTCAGCTGACTGCCGGCCACAACGTCGTGACGAGGTATTGAAGAGGGAAGCACGCCTCGTTGCGCATGCTGTGCCACAGAATCCCAGCTACATGCCATCGTGCTCCCGCAGCCGCAGAGCCGTGGGATGCATCTAGTCTCCCGGCCGTCTGTTGATCCTTGATCATTACACGAAATGTTGAAGGAGTCTCGGCAGTTGTCTCGCGGCGATGCTGCGGAGCTCATAAAGCCTGCTGCACAGACCACCGTAGCCACATCCCCAAACAAGAGTGGGACAGTGTCGGTGGAGGAGGCGTTGGATGTTGCTCTGCTCCATACCGTTGAAGTGCTCTGCAACGCAACATTCTCCACCCGCACATGCTCCACTCGTGATGAGCTTACCAGAGAAGAAAGAGACAGGTCCCCGCACGAAATCCGAAGACAGACGGCACCCGGTGGTGGAGTTGTGAAAGAGCAGTTGCTCTCGCAGGAGATCGTGAGGGGCTCGGAGCGGGATGCTGCGTCTCGAGAAGCAAGCCTGTGGCCATACGGGCAGCTGAGAGTTAAAGTTTGCCCGTAGCTGACATGATCTGATCCCGTGGACGGAACCAATGGCGCGTCCGAGGTCGAGAAAGATTGCGAGAGGAAAGGGCGCCACGGACCGCAGCTGGTGCGTCTGCAGGCCTCTCCACCACTCGTCACACAGTCTGTGCACTTCAACTGGTAACTCTCAGGGCTCGAGCACGTGACAGGGGCAGCAAGGCCTGCGCGGAACCCCGCATTGCACGTCACAATGCTGCTTTCGCCGTGCGACAGCTGGCCACCAGGCTCAATAGAGCGAGCGTTGCCGTCGAGCACCGGACCGCACGGCGCGCTTCCACACCCGCAGCGCATATGGCCACAGCGCCATGTTGTATTGGTCACAGTGCCGTCGTCGCAAGACATATGGAAGTGAGTTGCGCACGCCGGTGCGTCGTCAGAGAGCACTTGATAGCCCGAGTTGCACGTAAATCTGACCACATCGCCATGTACCAGTTCATTGGCTGGCGCCAGCAGCATCCTTTCCGCGATAAGTACGCTGTGCGGAATCTCAGGCACTTGACCACACCTCGCGCGGACGCACCCTTCACACGGTTTTGGCGACATCTCACATTCATCCCTGCAGGTGCCCGAAAATGAGGAGGAAGATGCCGACGCGTGAAGTGAAGGCGCACGAAAGCCACGGGCACACTTCAACTCCACCTCCGTTCCGAACGTTACATGCTCGAACGGCTGCACGCATGAATGCTTGGAAACATGATGTGAGCACATGACGGGCCGGCATGCATGAGTGCGCTCGAATGAGCAGTCGTTGCACGTGACAGACAAGAAGGCTGAATCGTTGCAGAAGCTGACCTCGTCCTGCACAGGTGCCGCCCGGAACCCCAGCGCACAGCGCACTTGAAGCACCTCTCCGTGAGCTACCGTGCCAAGCGGGGTCCAGGAGGCCTCTGTCACGGAGCGCGCATACGGCGCACAGGCCCCGCGCCCGCACCCGCAAGCTTGCGAATCGACGATGAGCCGGCACTCCTCCACGCCTTCGAACTGACCGTCGACGCAGTGAGCGAAATACATTTGTGCACACTTGCGAGAGCGTGGCAGGTAGTGTCCTTGTGCACACTGAATCAAGACGTTTTCTCCATGTGAATAGTTGCGCCGTGTCACATCCACGCTGTTGTACTTGCTCGCCATGTCCGTGTTCCACACGCACGTGATCGGGACGCAAAAGACCGATGGGGCAAAGGAGCAGTTGCTAGCGCACTTGAGCCTGGCACGATGCGACGACAGGTGGGAAACGGGTAGCGGAAAAGGCGGCACTGAAGCGGTACGAATGCGAAAACCCTTGTTGCATGTCACCAAGACCTCTTGTCCTAATGTTACGTTGATCACGTTGGTGTCCGTTTGCACTCCGAACGAGTCGCCGGCACTGGGACCAAGCACAGTGACGACCGCATTGTCCAAGTTGGCGGGCCCGCACGACACAGGGGCACACGCGAGCGAGCGCTGGTATTGGCAGTCGCTGCAGGTTGCCACATACTTGTCTGCTGCTTGGCAGCTCGCACCTGCTTGCAGCTGCAGGACGGAAAACTGCTGCGCCTTGAACGCAGGCTTGCAAGTGACTTGAACGCTGCTGCCGTGTTGTGCGCCCGAGAGCAGAAGGGGCAAGGCGTTGGGGTCGTCTGAAAAGGTCCCACACGGTAGATTGAAGCCGCAGGCGCAGATGGCAGGGAGACACCTTAATCCTTGGTCCAACCACTCGCCATTTTCACACCGCAACTCATAGCTGGTCGCACACCGCTCACCCCTGCCTGCAGGCGCAGGCGCTGCCGGGGCATTGGACTGCACCATAAAGTCTGGTTTGCATTTGACTTGTATGCTGTTGTTGTGCCGGATCCTGTCAAGCGCGTTGGAGGCGTCTGCCACCATGGCCTCGTACACCAACCCCCTCTGCGATATTTCCAGCTGCATCGTGCATCGTATATCATGCGTTTTTGCATGCGTGTCATCAGTCATCTCAACACACACACACACACACATACACACACACACACACACACACACACACACGCGCGCGCGCGCACGCACACGTGCGTTTGTATACATATATGCATATATGCGTCTTATAAATGTATCCGCACACACACACAAACACATGTTTTGTGAGTGAGTGTGTGCGTGTGTGATTGTGGCGTCGAGCAAAGTTCACACATACAACTTGAACACATATGTTCTGCACTATCATACACGTGCGTGCGTGTATGCGCGCGAGTGTGGTTACATTTGTGTACGTGTATGCATGTTCTCTCTCTCTCTCTCTCTCTCTGTGACAGAGAGGGGGGGGGGGGGGGGGGGGGGGGGGGGGGGGGGGGGGGAAGGAGCGGGGTGGGGGCGGGGCGGGGTGGCGGCATCCCCCCCCCCCCCGCCCTCGCGTGGGTTCTGGCTGCCCGCCCCCCCCCCCCCG
>Ga0115006_10000686_pt1 | contig 19021 bp, 7 predicted proteins | sample ArcOceMetagenome_3_FD_88943 | JGI IMG/M metagenome (GOLD analysis project Ga0115006, IMG submission 88943) | Marine eukaryotic phytoplankton communities from Arctic Ocean - Arctic Ocean- Svalbard ARC20M Metagenome | ecosystem: Environmental > Aquatic > Marine > Oceanic | place: Arctic Ocean...
TTGGGAAGCTACTGGGGGGTGGCAAGGTGTGTGTGTGTGTGTGTGTGTGTGTGTGTGTGTGTGTGTGTGTGTGTGTGTGTGATATGTATGTATGTATATACGTATGTATACGTATGTGTATGTGTATATGTACATGCATATGTATATGTGTATATGCATATGTATATGTGTATATGCATATGTATATGTATATATGTATATACATATGTGCGTATGTATGTATGTATGTATGTGTGTATGTATGTATGTATACACACACACACACACTCACACGCACACACACACACACACACGCACGCACACACACACACACACACACGGGCGGTCGCAAGGTGGAGGGCTGTTGGTCGGAGGAGGCGCTGCTGCTGCGGGACTTCATAGACATGCATTTGGCCCCGAGCAACCTGTCTTGTTTGCGCACAGAGTCTTCAGCATCTGAGCCCGCATCTGAGCGCGCTGAGGCCTGCGGTCTCGAGCAAGGAGCAGAGCAAGAAGTGGCCTACCTAGCACAGCACGCCCTATTTGAGCAGCTGCCGCGCCTTCACGCCGACTTGACGCCTCCAGGTTGTATGTGTGTTTTGGGGACGGTGTGTGTGTGTGTGTGTGTGTGTGTGTGTGTGTGTGTGTGTGGGAGTGAGTGAGTGAGTGCGGTGTACATGATGTCTTTGACAAACGGCCTCTCTTGTGTCGAAGCTAAGGTTGGGGCTTCAACAGAGTTGCTATCAATTTTGCCATCAATGATATCCAAATAGTCGGTACTCAGGGTTACCCCCATCCCCCCACACATACACACACACATACACCTCTCTCTCTCTCTGTATGTGTGCATACGCGAAGCAGAGTACGCAGAGTGCGGGAGTCTCGAAGCGGTGAACGCGTGGCTGGGAACAGCGGCTACAGTGACGCCGCTGCACCATGACTCATACGACAATCTGCTCACTCAAGTTGTTGGCTTCAAATATGGTTGCGGGCTTAGGGGTTAGGGAGGGTTTGAGGAGGGTGTCAGGGGTTAGGGTTTGGGAGCTGGTGTCATCAGTTGGATGACGCGTGTTCTGTCCTCTGTTCTTTGTGCGCGCGCGCTCTCTCTTTTTCTCTCTCTCTCTTTCTCTCTCTCTGCCTGCCTGTCTGTCTGCCTCTCTCTATGCATCTATCTGTCTGTCTGTCTGTCTATCTGTCTATCTATCTACATGTTATGTACGCACAGTCATGCAAGGGCTTACATTTGAAACAGAAAAGCACATCCGAAACATGCAAGCATATGCCGAACATGAAAGCCCTTCCAAATCCCTCCCTCCCTCCGTCTCTCTCTCTCTCTCTCTCTCTCCGCCCCCCTTGCAGCGCGCGGCGCATGACACATGACACATGACACATGACACATGACACATGCAAGCTGCAAAGACTACATGCGCATACGTGTGTGTGATTATGAATGTGTGTGTGTGGGTGTGTACTAAATATGTTTTATGATGTAGATAGACAGATAGAGAGATGCATAGATATACATGAAGGTCATTCTACAGGTCTCTTTTTCTCTTATAATAGAATAGGTCTCTTTTTCTCTTGTCACAGGTCTCTTTTCCTCTTATACCAGTTAATAGTAAAGGTTTCGCGCCGCACGCCTCCCCAGATATGACTGTCTCGCCCTGTTTCTCTGACGTGACAAGTTCTGAGGAAGATCTGTTCTGATATGTCGCCCGGTGGCCCTGTCCGGGTGCTTGCACAGTGCGGCTGTACGAGCCAAAGGAAACAAAGTTCCTGTACGTGTCCAAGAAAGGCTCAGGCGTCAACGCTCAAGGAAACCTCTCGCCCATCGATTGCGAAAATCCTGGTGTGTGGGCAGGGAGGAGGGATTGCCTGCATTTGTGGCGTGTGCTGGGTGGACTGGATTTGTGTGTGCGTGTGTGTGTGTGTGTGTGTGTGTGTGTGTGTATGTGTGTGTGTGTGTGGCGTATGTGTGTGTCTGACCGTGTGTCGCATCCTTTTGCCCGAGCAGTGCTGGCAGATGGCCCAACACCGCTCTATTGAATGCGTTTTGTATGTGGCTACTCGCTTGCGCGCACGCACGCACGCAAATACGCACACGTACACGAACACACACTCTCTCTCACACACACTCTCTCTCTTCTGTTCTCTTCTGTTCTCTTCTCTTCTCTTCTCTCTTCTTTTGTCTTTGCTCGCTGGCTCGCGTGCGCATGCATGCCCTGTCATGCATGCCCTGCCCTGTCTGTCCGTCACAGACTTGGTCAAGTATCCGCTTGTGTCGGAAGCCACATACACGGAGGCAGTACTGGGGCCAGGTCCCCCCCCCACCCCTCCATGCTCTGTAGGCACGTGGATGTGGACATGCATGCATGCATGCATGCATGCATGCATGCATGTATGTATGTATGTATGTATGTGTGTGTGTGTGTGTGTGTGTAGATCTATATGCAATCTACATACACTTGCCCTTGAAGCATGTTGACCTGCTCTGTTGACCTGCTCACTCTACCGCTTCTCTGTTCGCTTATCGCACCTTCACATTCTCGCGTGCGTTCTGCTTCTTCTCCTCCATCCTTCACCTCCTGCTTCGTCCCTTCCTTTCCGACTCCGACCCTGGCCTCACATCCCTATTTCCTCATTTTTGTCTCTTTTGCAGTACTTCTCCTGACTATCCGCGGTACGCCGCTTTTTCTCCCGTTTCACTCTCGTTGACAGGAGATATGCTGTTCATTCCGAGCGGTCACTGGCACTATGTCCGCTCACTCTCTCCTTCTTTTTCTGTCAATTTCTGGTTCTGATGTGACCACTTGCGCTAATAAACTTCTTCACTAAATTCCATTGATTGCGAATGTCGAGTTGCGATCGACCTCAGCTAAATGAGCTGATGCATCGATCTGAACGCACTCGCTTGGGTTCTGCCGACCAAGCAATCGTGTTTTTTAGAAGCCCCACGCTCCAGAGGTATTGCTTACATAGACATACCTGACTTGTAGACTCCTAAAATCGGAGCTTGCGCGCAGACGCGCGTAAGAATGGCGATCTACATCAGACTGAAGTGCAATGTGCGTGCAAAAGTACATCGCGAGCGTATTTGACCCGAGCCCGTGCGCCCCTGCAGTGGCAGCAGCTATGTCACAGCTAAGATCAGGGTACATGCAGCTGGGTCGGGGCCTCCCCAAGTCCCCAAGGATTAGCCTCAGTTTCCCAGTCGAAACTAAAAGCTCACTTGCTAGACTGTCTGGAAAGCATAGCGAAACAGAAAGCATTATTTGCAAGAAGGTGAACGGAGAGGGATCCAGATGAAGGACTTCGAAGATTAAGGATTGATTTATTTTCATTGCATGAATGTATCAAGGCCGAGCGGGGGCATCGATCACCAGTCTGATGCCCATCCCTGGTAGCTGTTGTCGGCCTTGTCATCTGGGTCCCCTGCATGGCTGCGGGGTGTTGTATTTCTGCCTGCTTTCAGAGCAGAAGCAGTAGTGGCCGCTGCCAGTCGCCGCTCGTTGCCCCGAGCCGCAGAACCTGAAACGGCCTGAGCCGGCGCTTCAGACATCCTGCCTGAAGGCGGCGAAAAGACGAGCGGCACCTCCACGTCGGGAACCGTGGTAGGCATAGAGCGTCTGCTGAATTGAAGGGACGGCAACTGAGACGGCTTGGTCTGCTTGCCAGTAGGCGCCACAATACCGGCTTGCCGGCTGTACGGCGTCCCGAACCCTTGAGAAGGAGCTCCCAAGGACCCCAGAGTCTCAGAAGACCTCGTGGCCATAGACGTGACAGATACTGTTGACGAAGCAGACGGCTCAACCTTCGAGGGGCTGAAGGGCTCGCCGCGAGAGCGTAGCATCTCGGATCGCACGTTGAGCATGTGCTCGACTCTTCTGTCCTCCTCGAGCCCTTTTTGCCGAGTATTGTGGTCTTTGAGAGTGCGCTCTAGCAGCTCAAAAGCGCTGTCGAGATTTGATTTTTCGAATCTCGACTTGGATCCTGCTGTCCCCTGCCTTCCTCCCGAGATTGTCTGCGCACCACCTAGCAACGTAGGAAGGTGGATTCCGCTTTCTCTGTGTCTGTTCCCGATTTCCACCTCATCCAGATCTGCTCGCCGCCTGACCCCTGCATCACTTCTGGTGATGGTTATCGCTTTGGGCGTGCTAGCCCACTTCTCTTTCGGTGCTGACTGCACGTCGTAGCCGGGGCGCTGACGCAAAGAAGGCAGCGCAGCTTGCCTGCGGACAGGTTCTGGCTGTATCTGTGCCAGCGGTATTGCAAGATCCGCCATTTGGTGTGACGTCCAGATCGCATCAGCATCCACAACAAGCTGTATCAAGGATCCTGACGGTCCAAGGAACATGTTGCTTACTTCCTCTCTTGAGAGTCCACGGACGGGCACCCCATCCACAGAAATGAGTTTATCCCCTATGCCAATTTGGCCACTTTCGGCTGCAGGGCCTTGATCATTCAAATCTGTGACCACGTGGTTACCGTCATCCATCAGGTCGAGAGCGATTCCCACACCAGCTTGCCTTGCGCCAGAATCCAACCGAACGATGCTTCTGCGCAGCGACACATTCCGAAAATGGGTCTTGTCAGGATGTTCCAGAGGCGACATGGATCGAGGGAGTCGCGTTCTGTCGGGATATTCAAAGACCGAGACATTTCTGACGGGTGACAAGAAAACGGTTCCGTCATCAGGGTCCACTGCGTTCACGTCTAGCAACACGGGTCCAGACGCACTCTTCATGACCAATTTGGTAGGATTTTTCGGCATCCCTTGCCCCCTCATCAAATTTGAAAGCGTGTCAGTCGACAACTGACCCCGCGCATCATCTGGTTGTGGCGGGTCTTCCGCCAGAGCAGTGTGCTCCAAAGCACTTCGTGGAGGATGCTGGTGCGTTCCAGGTGACGATTCCGTGTCTTTCTGCGTGATGACGCCAGAATAAGCCAAAGCGTCGAATCCAGAGTCATCATGGCCACCTTCAAGCCTGTCTTTATCCAACCCCAGCGCTTGGCCCCGCATGGTTGCTCCTCGGCGGATCACCGTAGCACTCTTTACCTTATCTTCTGAGCCTGGCTTGTTCTCGATCGAAGATTTTGGCGCATGCTTGCGCTTGCAGGTGTAAAAATAACAAAATCTGATGCAGCAGCAAAGCAAAATGCAAGCAGGTAAGAAAATGAAAAGTGCCCACTGTTCCCGGCTCATACGCAGGCTTTTCACGAGCCACCAGTCAGGACCGTCCTCGAATGATTCGTTGAATGGAGCCAAAATGACGTAGCTCGAAAAAGTTTGCGTTCTGAACTCAAAGGAATCGTTCCTTGGGAAGATCACCTCGGATCGCAGTTCCCACTTTTCATTAACGGTGTTCCAAAAATATGCAGCGGCGGCAATAGGCTCGCCGAGGTACAAAATGCTGGGATTTGCAAAGATTGGATCCATGTCAATCTCAAAAAAAACTGATGCCGACTGTGACATTGACAGTCCAGATGGACTGCAGTAAATTACAGGAGAAATCATCTTGAAGATGCGGCGAGTGTTGTTGTTTCCAAAACGGGCCAGGCTACGCTCTTGGAGCAGGGCGCGATCCTGCAATGCATCAAGCATTTTCTGCGTCGGTGACACGGCAGATAATGAAATATCCTGAATGAGATTGGGGAAATCCAACACAGTGCGCTCCGGAATACGTAATCCAGTTCCGTTGTTCGGTCCTGTCATCCAGAGTTCAAACGGCTCTGATAAAACCAGTCGAGAGTCTGAGATTTTTGATCCTTTCACTACGCCAGAAGCTGAATCCAAAACTGAAAAAACGTCAGCACTAATCACCTCACACCTTCCAGCGCTTTCACCACCGCATCCCACGCGAACTCCAGATGCACAAGGCTCACATGCGTCGCATAGTGTGTCAACCGTGGTCGTGCACCGTTGTTTCTGGTATTCCTCGTTCTGCTTGCACACTTTGCATCTTGTGCACGCCGTTTTGTTCGTTCCTACAACAGCCTTGAAGTACCTGTGCTCGTGAGGCAGATTCTCGTTGGGGCACGGTTCGCATTGCCCGCTGGATGCGGGTCCGGCATAGCAATCGCGAAAGAACCCAGCAGAACACGGAGCACACTCAACGCAAATACCCGGATGTGATGGCGTGCATCGCACCAATGTCTCGTGTGGCAGACACGTCAGACACGATGCTGATTGTTTGAGAGCTTGCACCGTCACATCGGTTGATGTGAAGCCCGGGTTTAGTGAGCACTGTAACGAGGTGTCTGAAACCCATACCGTCAATTTGCAGCCATAAACTCCAATCGTGGCCCTCAGGGAATAATCTGATGAGCCCAAATTCGTGCCATGCAGAAATACGGTGCTTTGGTGGGGTTGCGGGAGCTGCTCACCAACGGCCAGAAGCTTCGGGCTGTCGTATGAGATTGCACTCGAAAGAGTACTTTGCACGTCGTCGACGGTGACAACCAAACCCATGTTCTGCCCAGGAAAACCAGAAGATACTTTGCACGCAAGGCTCGTATCTGAATACCACTCACTCATTGAGCATGCTGAGACCCCAGCGCGCAATTTAGCTGAACTGTGAACTATGCCCAAGCCACTCCCGTAAACAGCCGTAGCGGCGTCACATAGTGGAGGTAAGTTCGCATCACTTCCCGATCGCACCAATCGTGCCGAATCCATCGAGAAGACCTCTGTCAACGAAGCTATTTGAGTTGATATGGAGAGCGTTAGAGGCAATAGACGACCAGGTGCTGACGGAAACAATTTGCACGTCAGCGTGGTCTCTGAGAACCATGCGCTCAAATGGCAAGACGTTCTTCCCGCTCGGAGGGCAGGAGAATAGGGCGCCATGGACTTGGGTTCTACAATAGGAAATCGAATCAGGACACCTGCGCACGAACAAATTGCATATGTATACACACACGTTCAGCCTATCTTGAATTTGCCATGTCAATAGTCTATTTGAACACACAACGATTACCAACAAAGCCAACAGCACTAAACAGTATCTCGTCTGAAAAGCAGCATCTCGATGCAATCAGGTCATCAACATATATGCGTACAGCGCTGCGGACAGCATTTGCGTGCATCTGCAGAATATTCTGTGAAGGTACATACCATGCTCCGACAACATTTTGCCCAGGGGGAAGTTCCGTTGCTGCCGAAAATCTTGGAGGACTGTCATGTCATACGTTACTGTATGAGAAATGCTTGCAACTTGGTGTCCCTGAGTGATGACAACAGTATGGTGTCTTCCAACACCAATCGCATGTCGAGAAGAGACGCACGTATCAGACAACCACGAAGAAGACGCACATGTGGTCGCCCCAAGCCGGACGCCTAAGGATTCGGAAAATATTCCGAATCCAATGCCACGGATTCTAAAAGAGTCGATCGCATAGTCAGGCAGGTTGCTGACTGTTCGCTTGATAGAGGTCTTATCAAAGGATATTGCCCGAGAGAGGCTTGATGCCTGCCGCGATGACGTGACAGTTAAGACAAGCCCAGCACGCTGCCCATGCGCACAGAGCGCCGATATCGACGTGTCCGAAACCCAGCTCCCAGCCTCTTGTGCAGTTCCGCCAAGTCGAGAACAATGACTGCTGCGGTATGCTCCCATGTTAAAACCGGCGATACCAATCGTTGTGCTCGCCGTGCACGGAAGATTTGATCTAGAAGTATGGAATAGTGCGGGGCTGTTGTAGCTGAACAACCCAGAAACAGAAGATGTCTGCGAAAAAATCGTTAAGGCAATGTCGTTCGACTGCTGACCTCCAGCGCACGGTGAAAATGACAAAGAAGAATCCGAAATCCACACTGTGAATTCGGCGGATGATAGTCCCAATCGTGCCCATGGCGACAGCGACGACAATCCCAAAACAGACCCAAAGGAAAGTACAGGTCCATGCCCCAACTGCGGCATGTTGGCCGGAAGCGTAGCTGATAAACTTGGCATGCTAAAAGTCAATAGATAGGAAAGTGTGCTTACTGATTGGCATACGCTGATCTGAATTGCAGTATCTCGTGCAACTTGCGGGGGAATCGAACATAGTACACTAGATGCACTCGTCCACTCAGTTGCAACACATGAAGTTCCCCAGGTGCGTGCTGAAGGCGACATGTCCGAGTGGCCCAACATCGCGCATGTCAATGTCAGAGACGTCGGTGATGCAACATCGGTTGTTTCAACACCAATAATGCTCGGTGCGTTAAAGGAAATCACAGCAGAGGCGCTGCCTACCTGCGAGCCAACAGTGACGGCGATGTGCTGAGACCGCCCTGCGCCGACAGCAGATCTGCTGACGACACTTGTGCTTGAAAGCCAGTACGAAGCCTCACAGGCTGATTTTGCAACCCGCGCTGACTGGCTGAAATCTGTCTGCAACACTACATTGTCTTGAAACACAAGTTCCTTGGGCACATTGACTGCCAGATTTGTACTAGAACATGCTGATATACGGGGTTTGTCCATCGAAAGCATCTGGGTAAGGCTTGAGACGCCTCTTCCACTCGTGAGAATGATCTGCCTGGAAGCAGAGAACGCCGAAACACTGCGACATGCTATAGCAGTCTGCGATCTCCAGGTTGTGAATTCGCAATTTGTCAGTCCTGCCCTGGAAGCTAACGAAACATCGCGACTTGATGATTCCATTCTTTCAAGCAGCAAGTGAAATAAGGGAGACAAAGAATAACCTGCTGCTGCATGAGATGGAGCATTTCCATATCGCAATGCACTTCCTCCTCTCAGATCTGATGAAAAGGCTTCTGTGAGACTTGCGGAAGACCTGCCGGCTGTAACTATGATGGGAGTAGTTGAACCAAATCCATCTATCCTCCACTTGAGGCAAACCAGGGAAGTGTCGCGCTCCCATACTGTGATTTCGCATCCTGTTTGGCCAGTCCGAGCAATCAAGCTATTGTCTCTGATGCCCAAACTTCTTCCTCGCAAGGTCACAACAAGTGCCCTAAGCTTACTTCCTCCCGGAAAATTTTCCCGAGCCGCAGCACTGACGATAGGTGTATCTACTGTGAACGACTCAGACAATGTGCTTACACGTTCAAGGACGGTGAGACCTACAAAGCGACTTGCGCCAGAAGTACGAATAATGTGGCACAGGATCGAAGTCGATGTCAGCCACTGCGTTGAATGACACGTCGTCGACCCAATAAGTCCGCGTGAAGTCTGGTCTGAATGGCTGAATCCAGCTCCAAGCAAGAGAATTCTCGACGAGCTTCGCCCCACAGAATTATGACTTGCAATAACGCTGGTGAATGCCAGATCCCATGAGTACCCCCCACTGTATGTTCCTGATTGCAAGCCCGCTGTTACGGAAAGCGCCAAAGTTCCGCTCGTCCCCTTTGAAGGCCTGCATTGCAAAGAGGTGAATGACATCCACACACTCTGTTCACATTCTGTTTTCCCAACTCTAGCTCTCGAGGTCTGCAGAGCAGCTCCGTAAACGGCTGTGGCGATCATGCTGTCGGTGTTGGAAGAGCGCGAGTTCGAGGTCAAATCTTGCAGATCAACTGCATCATGCGCTGAGCGAAGCTGACCATGATAGAGCTCTGCGCCTTTGTCTGCTCCCTCGCCTCCATCTGTTATTCTACTGCCAAAGAATGCACCTGCATCTACCACGATGGAGTCTGAAGACCATACTTCGGATGCACTCGAAACTCTCGTACCTGCAGTTACGGTAAAACTCTTTGTTCCTCCGTAGGTTGAACCAGGTTGGCAACTCACTGCAGTGAGAGAATTCCATATCGTATTCTCGCATGCAGTGACGCCAAAACGTGTCGAGCTTGACAGGCCCATCAGATTAGTCTGAGATGCTTGGTGAATTCGAATTGATGCTCTTGCTGCAACGTTTCGCGTCGCGCTTGCCACTGGAAGTGACTCTAGTGCCATGGTATCCGAAGAAAACATTCCACTGAGAGTTCCTGGCTTCGCTCCTTCTGTGATTACAAAACGCATACTGGAACCAACAAAAGCTAAAGATTTGCTGACCAAAGACGTTGAGGAAGCCCACCATGTTCCTTCGCACGCTGATGTCCCAACTCTAGAACGTGCACTCGAGAAGAACGACGGGCGTAAACCCCCATGGCTGGTGCTTGCAGACACTCGATTGGAATGCGGCTGCAGATAGAAATTCGTATCAAACGATACAATCTCAGAAACACTGCCTATCGACGATCCGCTGGTCAACGTGATTGTCTTTGTCATTTGCGTGCTGCGCGAAGGTTGGCAGAGGCAACTGCTGTCTGAAAGCCATCTCGTAGACTCTGTAGCACTGGCTCCAACAGCGCACTGTTGTGTGTTGCTCGAAACTCCGAAAGCAGATCCAAGCACATCCGTAAATTTCATACCTTCTGGCTTTGCGTTCGCCGCTCGACTGAAATTCAGCGCGGGTGAATCATACGTCATGCTCACTCTTGCAGACACCGACATATCCAGGATGACTGCGGCAAGCATATCAACGCTGTGAGACTGAGTCCCATGAGGCGCATAGCATGAAATGGACGAGTCTGAATGCCATAGTGAAGCGTCACAGCTTGTCAGTCCTGCAACCGCTGCGGGAGAATAATCTTCCGTACCAAAGTTTTGCCCAACGACGGAGAGATCCAAGACAACACCAGCCTTCGGAATGTTGGTGGACAGTATCATTGCCTTTTGAATCACAGGTGTATCGTAAGAGAAGGCCAAAGAATGGGATCCAACGTTCTGCCCCACAGAAATAATCGCACTTAAGCGCACGCCAAGTCCAAATGAACTCAAAGCAACCAAAGATGTGCCTGAAACCCACGTCGTGGAACGACCGGCAGTCAAGGCCATTCGAGAGGAAGCTGAATTCGCGCTGTCTCCAAAAAAGGCACCTACAATGGGAACACTAGTACCGTCATGCGCAGGACGATTACCGAATTTCAGCCTTGAAACGCAAGGTGCGTTAAATGACAAAACTTGAAGCCAAGATTCTGCCCGACTCTGTGTTGTAAGAACTAAAGAATGACTCGACGAAATACCACGGGCTGCCTTGCAGCGTAAAGAAGACGTGGATTGCCACTCTGTTGCAAGACTCGATGTCATCGCAACAGACACCTGAATACTGTGATGCTCTGAACCTAAATTCGACCCGAAGATTTCTATCTCCATCGTATCGAATAAGGGTCTATTTCCCAGTGCAACAACTATCCCTGAGGATGAGTCATAGGAGCAAGCTTCAGTAGTTGAGCTAATTTGGAGGCCAGACGATATTTTAATAGACAGGCTAGCTCGGATCGATGGACCACTCTTGCACTGCATCGAAGAATCGGAACCCCAATGGCTTGCTTCCGCCGAAGTTCTGAGAGCAGCCGTCGCGCTGTAATCTGCGCGACCGAAAAAAGAACCGTAGACTGCCAACGACGAGACAATCCCTATCGAAAAATGAAGGTTTGCTGATATTGAAGACAGCATGACGTCATAATAGGACAGTGCTCTGGTCTCCGATCCTCCTGCAAACCCCGCACCGATGGTCATGATCAGCCGCAAGCTCCCACCCATGCTTGCGGCTAGGTGACACAAAACGGATGTTTCTGCGATCCATTCTGTTTTCTCAAGTGCTGAATCTCCCACGCGGTGTGCGGTGCTGTAGCTTGCAATCGAAACAATCGAACCCATTTTCCAGTTCAAAATGTTTGCATGATTGGTCGTTCTTGGAGAAGGGAAAAGAAGGTCATAAGTCAGGGCCTCGGAAATGGAGCTTGACCTTGAGCCGGTTGTAACAAGCAGACTTCTTGACCTCAAAGTGTGCTGACTGACCTTACAGGTAATTGTTGTATGGCTGGTCCAGTCAGAGGACTCGTCAGCAGATCTACCGACACGGGTACGTATGGACTGATGCAGTAAAATTTCAGCAGCATTTGTCAAGGAAATCTTGCACACACGAGCAACATTTGATGATGAAATAGTCGCGCTCAAAGAGTCGTGAGAAAGTCCCTGAGTAAACGTTCCCGTCAGGCCTCCTGCCGTGACAATAAGAGCCAAGCTACTCTGGATGTGTCTGCCAGTCTTGCAGTTCAGGACTGTATCAGAGACCCACTTTGAAGCTTCGCAAGTGGACCTTCCAATCTTGCATGCAGATGAGAAAGAAGTAGAATGCATTGCTGTCATGTACGTCGAGACAGTGTGCGGCACGGCTACATTCGTCAACGAGACAAGGGCTGGATGAGCGAGATCGAAGCTGAAACCCCCAGACCTTGTCGCTGCGCTCTTGCCTGACGTGACACAAATAGAGGTAGAACTTGCGAGAGACAAAACACTCTTTGTCCTGAGGGCTGTATCGGACCCCCAGGAGCTCGCCGCGGCTGCAGAAATTCCTAACCGAAGACCTAGAGAGGTGCCAGTACGGCCAAACCCAACTCCGTGAATGACCATCCATGGATCATGCTTGGATGCAGCATTGTTCAAGAGAAGGATTCCGACAGGAGCGTCGAATGATACCGCATGCGACATCGTGCCCGCGGCATGACCGGCGGTTATGACCGAGCTGAGCGAAACGCCTCTCTGCATCACTGGCATGCAAGTTATCGTGGTGCTCGACAGCCACTCCATCGCTTCGCAGGATGAAACTCCTATGCGCCCCGTCACACTATTGCGCCTCAAGCCCCTCGATGTAACTTCGAGCGTTAATGCAATGTTACTTTGAGCAGTATTTGATTTGGTTGTTCCAGATATCATAGGCCTGAAATATGACGAGAGCTCTGTCGCACTATGCACAGCCTGACCAACGGTCATAACGACGGCCATGCTACGACCAGCTCCATTGGCTAGGCGGCAAAGAACCGCAGTTGCTGAAAGCCATCTTGTCTCTGGGATTTGGGTACCCCCCATGCGTACCCGCAAGCTCTGCATCGCACCCACGAAGTTCGGCAAAGGGTCCAAAGAAAGTGTCGCACATCCAGCATCACTATGAGCAAGTCTGAACATCGAAGTGCGATCTGCTGAAAATGCACTGGTCGACGAAGCAACCAAAGTGCCAGCTGTCACGGACGCCTGAAGGCTTTGTCCAATCGATGGCGATGCCTTGCATAGGATGACTGTGACAGAATCCCAGTGTGTCGATTCGCACGCGCTGAGACCCAAGCGAGTTGCTGGAGTGGGCCTGTTTGAGCCCTCAAATCTGCGTATTTGAATGGTAACGGAATCAGCACTCCTCGTATTTGTTTGCACAATCATTGCTTCGACAAAATCAAATGAAATACCGTCGGTCACAGATCCAACCATTCTTCCCAACGTGATCCTGAGAGATTGACTGGAGAGACTATTGCTGCTGGGTTTCGCACTAGAGCAGATCACAGCAGTGTCGGAATGCCAAATCGTACTCTCAGCAGAAGATGATCCTACACGGGTGCGGCCAGTAGGACCAATAGTCTGAAAGTTGACTCCAAGCATCTGCAAGCTGCGAGCATAGATCAAATTTGATCGCGGTGCCTCTTTGATAAACGGAAAATCATATGTGAAGGACCCAGATAATGTCCCAGCTTGCTGTTCAATCGTTATAGCGGTGTGGATCCCCCCAAATCCCGGGGCTCGTGAGCACACGACGGCAGAATCAGAAGTCCATGTAGTCTCGAGGCAAGAGGACCACCCCAATGAAGCAGAACGCTGTTCATGGCCTCCTTCTAGATGCTTATTCGTGCGCACGTGTCCGAAATTTCTACCTACAAGGGTTATATTTGCCTTGCCTGCGCAAGGGCTGTTCGTCGACTTAGCTTGTTCTAACCTGGGAATCGCATATTTCAGGTGAAATCCTGGTACAGACAGATTTTGCTCAACGACATTCCCATCCAGAGTCAGAAGAACGACAGAAAAATTACCCGTCGAGCCTGATGTGGACCTAGACGTGAGCCCGAAGACAGTGAATGTGACATTACTTTCGCGCTGCATCAAGGTGCCACCTCGTCGGTATATGGTGAAGTTCAGCGGATTGTCATTTGAACCTTCACGAAGGAAATCACTATGCACGGCCAAATCGCCATCCAGGGTGCTGAATGCAATGTCGATTTGTTGAACTAGTTGATAGTGGACTCTGCGAAATGGAACAGTGTAGCCTGGCGGAATCGTCACTCGCAGATCGCATTCTGGCGGCACAGGATTTTGTGACAGAAAAGAGAACACTACACGTCCGCTTGAGTTTGTGAGAATAGATTCAGGTCGCACTGTCATCGTGCGAATCTGGTTGGGCAAAAGAGTCATCTGCAGAGTTGAACTCAGGTCTGAAAGGTGGTTGGCCAAGGTTGTTGTAAATATTCTGAAATGTGCTGGTCCATCGAAAGGCCTGTTTCGAATACCACTCAACTGAAAAGTTATAGATGTTCCAGCAGGCCATTCGAAAGCACCACCCATTTCCAGAACCACGGCCGATCCGCATGTCAGCCATCCGAGTGATTGACAGGGCATTGTAGACATGTCAAAATTCTGTACAGGGAAAAATGAGGCATTTGTTGCAACTACCTTCAGCTCCCAGTACCCGAGCATCTTGGATGACCGCACTTCCAAAATGTCCAAACTGGGCACACCCATGGTCTCAGACCCTGCTGGTAGTTCTAAAATCACCCGTCCTCCCTCTGTATTCGGAAAGTTCAAGGCGCCCTTTATCGTGATGTTCAGCAGGAGGTTCATCTCCTGGCCAGCAATCAAACTCGTTGGCTCCAAACGGTCCACCTCAAGGTTTGCTGGAATGATAAAATTTGAGGTCATGGACAAATGCTGCTCCATAATTCCTATCTTCGACTGCGGTGACACAATGATCTGGTAATTGCCCGTGAGCCCAGCATAATGATTCCGGATGCCGCCGAACAAAATGCAGACTGACGTAAAGGGCGGTGAGGCCTCGCTGACAGAAAGCAGTGCAATGTTCCCTTCAATCAGCAGCGACAACTCTCCAGAAAGATTCAAACCTTCCACGTCTTTGATGGACGCCTGCTCCATGAAATGAGCGCTAGAAAATGTGACTGAAATGAGAGATTCGCGAGGCAATCCCACAAACCCAAAGCGAAAACACACCCTAGCGTCTGTGAACGCGTAGGCGGTCGGATTCAGCAGATCTACAGAGGCGTTGGTTAAATTTCCTGGAGCCAATTTTACACCTGGGAGCCTCACAGCGTCGATTTCAAAGCCCTCTCGTGTCAAAGTCCTGGCCCAAAAACCTTGAGTGTAGCCAGCAATTTTATCATTGGTCACCGGAATGAGAACCTGCACAATCGACTTGATGGGAATGTGGTCGTGGTCTCCTGATCGTTGCAATGTGACAATCTGCCCTTGAATGTCGGCCATTGAAAGACCTTCTTGAGGAAGACCAGATGAAAGCACGCTGAGGCGGAAGTCGCAACCTTGAGGGCGAGTCATGCACGCAGACAATTTGCCGCCCAAACTGATCTTTGCAGGAAACTCGATGGAGATCTTGCCGTCTGCTGGCCATGGATTTCTGTCACTCAACGAGAATCCAATCTCAGCTGTACCATTACTACCTGTCCTAACATCGCTGAGCCGAACAGACGGATTCTCGAGTACGCCAGGCGTCAAGAAGGTTCCAGATACATTGAGACTTTCCTCTACAGTGAATGTTCCATCAGGATTTAAAAGCCTCAATTCGAATGGCCCAGTATGTCCAGCCCAGTTTCTGTTCGCGACTTGCTGCAAGGAGAATGCTATCCGTGCAGGCAGAGTGCACAACTTACAAGACAAGGAACAAGCAGTCCTTATATCTTCAAGATTCTCTTCCGAGTAAAAACTGTCCGAGAAGCAGTTGCGGCCGTTCCAGTGCGCACAATTATAGCCCCAGGCATCGGCAAAAGACACGTCATCACCGCATGTTGGGTCTCCACGCGGCACACTGATTTGCGCAGTGTATACGAGGGATAAGAGTTCTGAGCTTTCTCGACAGTCTGTGCCGCAAGGCATGCCAGGGCCAATCCGGAAAAGATCAGAACCTGCAGATATCGTCGCCTGTGAAACATTGAAACCACGGGGAAATCTTATTGAAATCCGATCGAGTTGCTGAATGCCCGATGTCGTGGTAAAGGAAATCATCACGTTGGTCGATGCGCCAGTGACATTTGAGGACAGCAAAACTACCGCAGCTGAAAGGGTCGGAATGATCGGAATGACTCCAGCGATCGCCGCATCTCCCCATCCTACTCTCGTCAGGGCAACGACTCTACAGTTAAGTAGAATGCGGGGAAGCAGATCAATCTTGATGGTTGTGTTGACGGTCTCGATTTGCCGCAAGGTGTCATTGAAAGTGGGAGAGCTCGAAACATCCACGCGATATCGCAGCACAAGAGCACCGTTTCCATCCTGACCATCACCAGTATCTGCCGGAACACGCCACGACATCTGAAGCTCGAGCGCTGCAGCAGGCTGCACTAGAAATCCAGTTGGAGCGGTCGAGAGGGACAGAAAAGATTCGAAAAGTGGTGCCGAGAAATCAGACCATCCCGCCAAATTCTGTGCCCGCACACTAAAAGAATATGTGCATCCCTTGGTCAAGCCCTGCACAGAAATGTGTCGCAATGTGACATCGTGTATCGCAATTGTCCTTTCTCCCGAATTGGAAAGGCAAGTGGAATTCACCAGCACCTCATATGATAAAAGGGGCGACGGACGCCCTGGCCCAAGACCAGTCTCTCTCGGAGCTGTATACTGTATCAAGATGCTCATATTCTTGTTTGCTATCGTCACATTTCGAGGTACAGATGGAAGGAGCAGAACGTCAGCACTGCGCGGACTCGACCAGGCGCTGGCATTCGCATCATTCACAGCTCTGATCCTAGCGAACTTTACAGCACCTATATCGAAGGGAGCTCGATGGTCCAAGGCACGTCTGGAAATGTGAACAATCTCAATATTGCTGCTGAATGACGCATCGTCTGCAAACTGGAGTTCATATCGAATCAAAGGGTATGCACTCGACCCATTTCCTGCATCTAGAGGCGGAGACCAGCTTGTCAAGAGAACGCCGTCCCCCACTGGCTTCAACCCGAAAGACATTGGGGCCGTCGGTGCCTCCACGACCACAAGACCGGAATGACCACAAATTTTGGATCTCGCCTTCCCATCAACACATTGGCCCATTGCTGCAGTCCATTGCCCAAATCCGGGCTCAAACTGGTCGGGCCCTTCGATTGCCTCGTTTTGCACACGCACATGCGCAAAATAGCGAATCCCTTTTCGAAGCCGCTCGACTACCTTTTCGAAATCCAAGAGCGTAAACACGATCGAATCTGAAATTGTTAGATTTGGCGGTCCTGCAGCTGTTTGAAAAACGATTTGATATCCACGCAGGGGGTACGCACGACCGACACCGATTCCAAAGTCTGTCGGAGCTGCCCAGGTCAACTTCAAGGCCATCGGTCCGACAATAGTCAAATTCACTCCTGTCGCAGGCCCTGGGGTATTGAGCAGCGTGCGAGACAAAACCGACGACCAGTTGCTGAATCCTTTGATAGTCTGAGTCCTCAGCCGCACAAAATATTTGTGCCCGAATTCAAGTCGTTCGCTGGAGTTTGCAACAATTTTCCAACTCAACGTCTGGGATCGTCTGTTTAAAGTATTTGGATGCGGGGAGAATTTCACCTCCCAACTCATCGTGGGTTCGAACAGTACAGATGTACTAATGTGGATGACATACACATACTCCTTGATCAGCGCCAAACTCACATTTTGCATCATACCCGTACCCAAATCTTGGGCGGGATGAAAAAACACGCTGAGGAATGGATGAAAGGCGTCACCTGACATGGTCACTGTGCCGGAGACTTTTTCGCCGCCAGAACCCACAAACTGGATTCGCGGTGCGGAAGGCTGGGACAGAGGGATTCGCGGTGAATCATCAGGTGTGCTGTTCCACGCACTCACACCCAGGAAATTTCGGACTCTCACCCTAGCCCCAAACGGCTGTCCCTTTGCCAGCCCCATCAGCGCAACACGCGCAACCCTGCGCACCGCATAGAGTTCTCCTAGTGCATCTTCTGTGAAGTTAAAGGACTGTGCGTGCGATGTACTGCCATGACGCGATACTTCCACCTCGTACTGCAAAATTTTCACGAGTTCAGCGTCGCCGCCCCCCGTATCCGATGGCTTTCTCCACACAAGGTAGAGTGCCAGCGGGTCCATGTCTCTGGCCGTATTTGAGCACCCCTCAGTGCTGTCGTCATCGTGATCGCACAAGTGCAAGTTGCTGGGAGGACTGCTCAAGCCAAGTGCCATGACCTCTGGTGGACTGAATATGACTGCTCACGGGGGCAAGGACAGAGAAACGTGGTGACATCTAGTCAGCCACTCAGCGCTGCAGTACTGACGGCGCACATAGTAAGGCGTAACTGCTAAGGCAGACACATCCTCGCCACGGTGAGAGACGCACCTGGTGCGCCCGCGAGCCCTTCTGCATCGACGGAAGCAATGAAGAGGCGGTACGAATGTCCGGGTGCAATGTTCAGGACCGGGTCCGTGGGGGCCCCTGTGTAGCCAGTCGTGGGCGAAAACTGCTGGGCGGCCTCGTTGTTCAGGGCGAAGCTTGTCACGCTCGGCGCAACGATGAGGCTGTGCGCAATCAGGCGCCGCTCGTTGTCAATCGCGATGATGCGGTAGCCGCCCTCGGGCTCTCCGCCGTCGGGCGGGAGCCACACGAGACGCAGCTGAAGCGGTCCCACCAGGGAGACAGTCGGCATCCTCGGCGGGGCTGGCGTTCCTGTCTCAAGGGAGGGAAGGGCGTGAGATTCACGCGCGCATGCATGCCCGCGCGCACGCGCCGCGCGTACGCAAACACGCACGCGCGCACGCAAACACACACGCACGCGCGCGCACACACACGCAACACACACACGAAACACACACACACACGCGCGCGCGCGCTCTCACACACACACACACACACACACACACACACACACACACACACACCCACCCCCAACAACACAAACAAAACCCACACAACCACCACACAACAAAACAACCAACCAACCAAACACACACACACAAACACCACACAAACAAACAAAAAACAAAAA
>Ga0115006_10000689_pt1 | contig 19007 bp, 9 predicted proteins | sample ArcOceMetagenome_3_FD_88943 | JGI IMG/M metagenome (GOLD analysis project Ga0115006, IMG submission 88943) | Marine eukaryotic phytoplankton communities from Arctic Ocean - Arctic Ocean- Svalbard ARC20M Metagenome | ecosystem: Environmental > Aquatic > Marine > Oceanic | place: Arctic Ocean...
ACCGGCATGTATCATGATATTCCTGTAGGACCTATGACTCGGAAAAAACTGGGAAAATTGAAGCTGAGGTGGGGGGGGAGAGGGAAAAGGGAGGACATGTTGTTTGAGCCCCGGCACACAGCCGGTTTTGAGTTTGGCGCGTCGGTACCTTTCCGTACGTCGGTACCAGCCCCCTTCCCCCTGCATAAAAAAAAGCACCGTGACTTTAGTGAAAAATAAACTTTTGGTGCCTCCTGGCACAAGGCCGGTTTGGTTCTGGTACTGAGGTACGTACAGAACCAAACCGGCTTCCGGCAGAATTCTTTTGGACCCTAGACTGTACCTCAGTACGGGAACCAGCCCTCCGCACATCCGCACATCGCCCCAAAACCGGGAAAGCCGACCATGTTCCAAGCGCGTGAGCAGGCTCTCGCGAAGAACAAGACGCTTAAGAGGGCGCAGGAAGAGGCCACCGCAAAAGGGCAGAACAAGGTTGCGAGCAGAGAGAAAGTGCGCGCGGGGAAGCACGCGTCGTTGGACAAGGCGAGCCGCAAGGTGCGGACGGTGAACGCCTTCCACACCCCGACGACCGGTGAATCAAAAGAAGCCGCAGAAAGCTTGATCAAGGGCAAAATCAAAAGCCTGGCAATGGTGAACAGTACATTGAATACAATGAATCTCGCGGCGCGCGACGCCAAGCACAGAGCCGACGAGCAAGAGCGGCACGCGGAAGCAGAGCATAACTTCAGCACAGCCGCAGCCAGGGTCCAGAGCCTGACAAGGTGGAATTCCTGGGCGCACACCCGAGAGCGAAAAGATTACACTGAGTCCAGAGCAGCTGCAGGGCCCCACCCGCCTCGCCGTGTAGCAAGCGCGAACCCCGCGGGCCGCCGGCACCACGTGGAGGACGTCTTTTTTGACGACTTCCTTCAGAATCGGCTCACCGAGCTCAACCTGATTGATAAGCGACGGTACGAATTCGATCGGGATGGACCGGCCTTTTCATGCAAAGCGCATCTCAGGCACCGCTCTGGCCACTTTTCATTCGCATTGCTTGCCGGCCTCGCAGCCAGGAAGAAGAAGATGATGCTGGAGGAGCCGTCGTACAATACTCTCTGACCCGGAGCCCAACATCGCGGCCCCGGACCCTCAATCAAGGACGCCTTTGAGCGAGTCCTGTGTCAATAAACAGAGCCCACAGAGCATGTTGCCTCCTTACATCCTTCTTTAGAGCCACCCTTGCGTGTATGTATGTTTGCATGTATGCGTGTATCGTGTATGAGTATGTGGGCTCATTTGTTTTAAGCATTGTGTACTGTAGATAGATAGATAGATAGATAGATAGATGATACAAAGACAGGCAGACAGACAGACAGACAGACAGACAGACAGACAGACAGACAGACAGACAGATAGATAGATAGACGTTGTCAGTAACTTGTCAAAGATAGATGTGCATAGCGCGGCCGCGACGCCATTGTAGATAGAAGAAGATCACCCCCCCCCACACACACGCTCACCCTCTAATCCAGGCTCCACCATCCCTGGAACCCCATCCAAAAGCATCTCGCTTTCCCCGTAGCAGGCGAATGACCAGGCGGCGCCATCAATCTCTCCGCCAGGCCTGTCTGCACGCAGATCCATCCGCATTTTTGCATCCCTCCTCGCACCCCCATTCCCAGCTCGGCCCCTTGTCTGTCCTTCCTCTTACGTTACAGAGCATGGTAGAGCATGTCCATCTCAATGTGAGTGGGGGGGCGAAGTGCTTGGGAGTGGGCAGGTGCAAAAAGGGCTTGATTTGGTGACGCACATGTAGATCTTCTTTGCCATACAGTGCGCCTGCTGGTACCCACAGTGGGTGTTTTCTACCGATCTCTGTCCGCGGCACTTCTCGGACGAGATTGCCGGCCCAAATCCAGAAAGTGTTCGTCTAAAAAGTTGGACCATCAAAGTGCTGGTCTCGTGCCCATCGAAGCAAACCTGTCGGATTTCTTGTTCATCCACCGGCGGCTGGATCTTGCACGATTTCATGACGCGTGGATGCGCATTCATTTTAACGAACTTAAACTTAAAGTCGGGATTTTTAACATACAATCGCCACCTACCTACCACAATCAATCTGTCACACACCGCACTCCCTCTCGGGCCTCCTGGGGGCGGCACGCCCGGGCCAACACTCTGCCCCAATGTGTTCCCTCGATGCAAATGATGTGAAGACACGCGTCCCGCTCTCTCTGCCCCCCCCCGCGCATCTGATTCTTGAAGCTCTGACTCCTGTCGTGCTCTGTTGGCGCTGCCGCCTGCTTTCAGGGCTCCATGACAAGGGCCACGCCGGCAATGACCCACCGAGAGGTGGGGACGTTGCTGCGAAGCCCCACGGTCCAGATATAGGTTGCGCTGCGCTGCTTCGTCCTGTACAGCGGACAAAGAAACTGATTTTGACGCTGCTCTTGCGATGCAGCTTCCGACACGGCCTTGACCAGAATCACGGGCATTTCGCATGATAGCTCTTTGCCCTGGGTATTCTGCTCACCCCAGAACGACCCACCACACGACAAGAGTAAGCTTTCAAACGCCAGATGCAAGCAGCAACAGCGCCATGCACTTATCCGACCGCCTCATGGAAAGCTGCGGGGCTGCACAACACCGATTTACGCAAGAAGCACCTCGAGGCTGGACGTTCGGCTGTCCCAGGAGGCACCCTCCAACACGAGACCAAAGATGTACGCGCCGTCTCTGGCTAGCGCCCCAATCTCTTCAGGCATCTTTTTGGTCACCTGATTTTGTTTATCAAGCAACGTTTGTCCTTGTCAGGATCGATAGTATATATGGACAGTGCCGATGTCTCCTCAAACTCACCTCGGCTTGTACAACGGTCTGGTCCAAGGCCCATCCATTGCGGAGGGCTGTGAACTGCTGCACGGCGGTCAGGAACGACTTTGGGTTGAAGAGACCCGGCAACCAAGTCACCTTGGGCAGCGACAGGTTGGGCTCCGAGTACCATTCCCTGAGATACTGTGCGCGATCACTAAGGTCCGCGATCCATGCTCCGAGCCTGCGAAGCGACGGATACGATACCGCCTGCCAGGCTCGAGGGACGTTGTCGTCGGCTAGAGCGGTCATGATCTGCTCCATGTCACTAGAAATCTGCAGCTCACCGAGCAGGCATCGCCGTAGTTCAGACATTGAGGTTCGCATGGTATTCAAAAGCCGGTTCAGAATCGTCACTTCTTGCTGCAGCAGGCGAACGTACGGCGAAATCTCATCGGACTTGATCAAGGCACTGTCTGGCACGATGAGGGTCGATGGCATCTTCTCCAAGACCTCATTAATTGTGCTGCCGGCACGCTCCTGCAGCAGCAACGAAGTCAGTCAAGGTCTCGTGCACAACCACAGGTAAGATCACATGTGCGTTGCAACCTGCACAGAAGCACCGCCGATGCCCGCAAACGTTCTCACGTATAGTTTGTCCAGGCACCTGCACGCACCAGGACGCATTTCAACTCAGTGCACACTAGACGCGGGCGGGCTGATGTTGAGCCAGGCCCTGATCGCCACGGCAGACTGCACGCGAGAGATTGGAATTAAACCCCTATGTTCTCACCGGCACAGTGCATTCCCTTGATCCATCATAATGGTCATTTCCACATTGCTATGCAGCCCAAGCGTTGTTGGTATTTCTCGAATGCTGCTTCGCTGCACCTGCAACACATTTACTGATCAGCATATCGCCATTGAGTGCATGGTTCTCGGGTGGAGGATAGCGCACACGCGACGCGGAAATCAACCACCAAACAAATTTACATAGTTCATGATATCTTCGACACGGTCGTCCCAATTGGCTGGCGTATGGAACCCAGGCAGAATTTCACATCCGCTCAAAAGTTCATCGCAGGCAAAGCTTTCGAGGTATGTGTTGAGCAAATTGCGGTCGAAGGCGTCGGTGATGTGTCCCCCATACACGACTTCGCCAAACAGGAACCGCAGATCTTGCCACGGCACACGGGCACTACTCTCGATGTGGTGCATTGCGATGTACGAACAAGCATTAAGATCACTCAAGTTGAATGGGTAAATCTGGTTCCAGCCTGTTGATAGTTTACACACATGGTCAGCAACGATTGAACATCTAGCGCAAGGGAGACTCAAATTCGCAATGCGTTTTTGAACATGTGAAGAGCGCAGGGAGAATTCAAACTCACCAATGAGACCGTACTTTTTGCGCTGCACAAGCACAGCATGAAAGACACAGACGCCGAACATGATAGCCTTCAGATCGCCAGCAGAGCCTTCCATTCCATCAAAGAAGTCGTCTCCAAATGGCTGCATTGCCTTCAAAAGATTGGCCTGCACTCCATCTGGCGCTTCATTTGTCAACTTGATGCTAGACTTGAGAATTGCTATGGGCGTGAAGGAGGGCTCTGTACTCAAGAAGAGACGGAAGCTTTCATTTGCGTGCGATAAGTCCTGCAGTCTATCCTCAAGGTAATCATCGGTCCAAGACTTCAAGAGATGCAAATTCTGAAGGAAAATCCACCCACCACTGGCGGCCATCTCATCGAACGTCATTTCGGCCACGGATTCCTGGCCCTGTCCGAGGCACACGAAGGCAAGCTTTTTGTTCTCAACAAATATTTCATGGATTTCTCCAAGGGCTTCAACATCCTTCACTGGATCTACGCCCGGCGTCAGCACAAATAGAATAGGAACGTGGCGGCTACTGTCTTCCATCACCTTACTGAGCCTAAGCCTGCGCGCTATCAGGTACTTTGATCCTATTTCATTCTTGACAAACGTAGACATGGCAGGGATGAGACGGTCTGGACGAAGCGCGCGGATCACGAGCAGCTTGTTCACCTCCGGGATCCTTTTCCAATCCCCTGGCAGGGCCGCTTCTTCCGGACGCTCAAGGTCATGCCAATCACGGAATCTTCGTGAAGACTCTGATATTTCCTTTTGCAGGTCGGCAAAGGGCGTATCGATGATTGGATTACCCTCTTCATCTTCCCCCCCTGGCATTTCAAAACCGGAAATCTCGATAATAGATTGCCATTGAGACGAAGTAAGCCACTCCTTGAATGGTGATTCAACGTCAGGAACTCTAGTGTCAGACCGCACAAGGAAAGATAGGAGCAGAGGGTTCAAAGACCCCGACTCGACCAAAATTTGGAAGCACAACTCAGCTGCAACAGTAATCTTATGCTGTTGAAGAAGGCCCTGTGAAATTCCCACGAACATTGACAGACATGCACTATCTCTGAGAGAATCAACGCGCAACTGCAATTCAAGAGAAGCTTTATCAGCGTCAGTCTCTTTCGAGTCTCCTTGACCAAGACCCATCTCCATTATCCGGCGTCGTTGCTGATTGTACACGAAGCGCTTTTCCTCTTCTTCATCAATATCTTCATCAGGAAGAAGTTCTAGGCCCCTGGAGAAGTAATGTACGCACTGCGAAAGCGAAAAGTGATACAAGTTGTCAAGCCTCCAGAGAGAATCAATCAGGAAGTACAAAAGCACACCTCTGTTAGCAATGGGCCGGTAGACATCGAGTGCAGCTGAAATCTCATCCTGCGTTGCAACAAGAGTCTTCTGCTCTTCTGCAATATTCCTTGCTCCCACTTTTGTCTCTTCCAGACCACTGATAAGATCCTCATCGGTTAGCAAGTCTCCTTCAGAGTCCGTCAGCGTTTCAAGCAGACCGTCCTCCATCTCCTTCAAACGTACCCGCATCAAGTTCTGCGATTCGAGTAAGTTGGCTCTTTGCTCTTGCAGATCAGGACGTTCTTTCCCGATCACAATTGAAAGCAGTTGCTCCCGAAGTCCTTCCGATGTGATAGTAAAATTGACCACTGTCGTCTGTGCAACAATTTCAGGCTTGAAGTGAGGATTGGGCAGTTTCGTCTGCAGGTAGAGGGCAAAATTGGAATTGTAGTCTACAAGCTTGTCCCCTAAGCGGATAAGGGTTTGTTTTCCGTTAGGACTCTTCATCACGGAACGCGATAGAACAGACTCGATCATAGGATCAATGTTTTCGTTCAGATTTTCGATAATCACAATCTCTCCCAAAAACAATGCCTGCTTGAATTGCTCTAAACAAGTTTCCTGATTTGTTCTCAAGATTGTAACGTCTTTGACCTGTGGCTCCTGGTTGCTGGGTACTTGCGGCTCCTGGTTGCTGGGTTCCACGGAGTCATTACCTGCACCGCCTTCCTCAATCTCGCTTCTGGAGGGAGTTGGGGAGATTTTGGGGGTTGCAGATATCTTGCGGCAATGCGACTTCAGCCATCCAATTGCCTGAAGCTGTGGGTCAATGATCAGGGGCCATCTTCGCGAGGTTGCGATAATTGCTGCATTTTCTTGTGAAATGGAATCTGCTGGAAGCCCCTCGTTGATCCATCGAGCAATCATAGCGTTGTTAGCAAGGAGATCGAGCGGATGAAATGTATCTAGCAAATGGATCCTTCTCTCTTGCACGTCGGGCATCCAATGAGTTCTAAGCAGTTGTTGGCGGTACTTCATGTTGAATACGCCAATGTATGACACAAATGCCGCAGACATCAGCACGTTGCCTAGCATAACAGATTCACTTTCCGACAGCACCTCCACTTCATTTGCCCATCGGACTTCCTCATCCGACAAGCTTTGCATGAGGCGGTCGGATAATGTGAGGCGAAGTTGTGTCTTGTTGGCGATGTTCTCTGCGTTTGTCATCTCCGACGTTGCAGCCTGATACTCATTTGTCAACTTAGAAAGTTCATCATCAAGTTCCTTCGACCGTGCTCGCACGTCTGCCAAAGCATCATTTGCCTCATTCAGCTTCAGGTTTGTTTCTTCCAATTGTCTCTTTTTAGGAAGCATGACCTGAAAGACCCGGTAGAAGCGACAGATATTGATCACCCAGCTGCACATACCAGAGGCCGACGTTGACTTGGTGCGAATTCTGTCAGGATTGAACGTGTCTTTGGCCAGAAGAACTTTCTCGCAGTGTGCAACCGCGGCCTCTGTAATACTTTCCTTGTCGTAGTTGACGAGCATCTTGATGAAATGGTCGACATTTGCCATCACTTTTTTAGCAGAACTCCATGACAGGTCCTTTGGAATAGACCCCTTTGCTGTCAAAATCATGACCCCAATCAATACATCTTCAACGCCGGGTGGAGGTGACGGTAAGGACTTGAGCTCAGTGAGATTTTTCTTGTCGAGAGTTAATAACGACTGCTCAGCTTCCTCCAGAATGGGTTCACAAGCTTTAAAATCCTCCTCGCACTCACGCTGGAGACGCTCGCATTCCCGCTGGATCGCAGCGCAAGCCTCCTCATCAGCACTTGCTGCCACCCGTTCTTGGTCTGCAATTTTTGTTTGTGCTTCCAGATCCTTCATGATTACTTCCGCAGCCTCCGTTTTCTCCTTCACAATTTCCATGTCACCTTCAAGCTTCTCTTGCAGGTCCGCAACATCTTCAGACGTTTTCTTCAGCTTCTCTAGGCCAGCCTGCAGACGATTCCTCTTTGCACTCACATCCAATTGCATTTTCTGCAACAGGTACTTGAATAGCTCGACGTAATCCATGAACATCTTAGGTGTCGTGTACGCATACCTTTTCTCTTCATTGTAGTAATCTTCGCTAGTACTGCTGCTAGTGGTGTGTACAAAAGCCATATGCATGGCTATTGACTCTGGGCCCTCTTGTGTTTCTACTTTGACATCTGCCAAAAGGCGCTCGGCAACGGCGACAAGGGCTTCATGCTGCCATGGATGAAAAAAGTCAAAGGAAGTTGAGTTGATTAATGCTGGGAATTGCCGGCACCGATCACGGAATTTGTCGTGTGTCGGGCTGAAACATATGCACAGGTGGAAGTTTTTGCGGATTGACTCCAAGTAAAATTCCCAGCAATTATCTGGCGTGTCAATAATGCCCTCTGCCTGCACTTGCGGTCGAAGAGCGTTACAAATATCCAATTTATCTTGAGCACTATACAGATCGCTCACATTTCCAGAAGACAGGAAATCATTGATAAGAACTAGCATGCTCTCATCCTCGACTTGTTGATCTGTGATGATTTGCAAAATGCGGACATTATCTTTACCGGCGCGGATCTGCGAGGTCTTAAAGCTGTCTGCAAACGCTTCTTTGTCAAATCCAGGGGTGATCGCGTTCTGGAAAATTTCATAGCCGCAGATGAAGGCACTCAACCTGGCTAGACTTTGCTTTCCGCTCCCTCCTATTCCAACAAGGAGGGCATTGCCAGAATGTTCCCCAATGATCCGCGCAATTCTGCAAACATGCAGTACAGCTTGATCAAACATTACCAAATTCATTGCCGCATGATCTTGATTGTACTCGGCCAGCTTCTCCTCTACGATGTGTGTCAGCTTTTCAAAGTCTGTTATGCCACAGTAGGGCGGATCTTTGCCATCACTTGTGACGCTGCAAAAGGTGGTGTACACAAGCGGTTTCGCAAGAACCTTATCCATTTCGCCATATTCGTCACACCATTTCATGCTCACATCTGCGAGCATCTTCTGAAACACCTCAATGTCAGTCTGTGAAACAAGCCTGTCGCAAAATACGCGCTCGCACTCGTGTACCCACAGACGGATGACAGCGGGTGGACTACTGTAATATTGTCGCAGCGCCCGACAGAGTCCCTTTACAACGGCAGAAATGTCGCGCATGTTAAAGACATAGTGCAACTTGGATGGTGTGGCAGTGAAGGTTTCAGACACTGTTTTGTAAATATTGGCCGTTGCAGAGATTAATGCCTTAACAGCATTTTGGACGCGATGCTCAAACGAACTGAAATGGCCAGACACGATCGCAGAGAAGATGTGAAAGATTGTATCCTCCGACGGAATTTGTATTGCCAAAGTTGCAAATCCGGCTTGGAGACGAGGGTCTACCAAATATGATCCAACAGCAGGGTTCATGCAAGAAACAAACTGGATATCACGAACCTCGTTGACCACTAGCTTTTGTCGATCAAACCAGAATTTGTAGGCAAAGTGCTGCAGCAAGAAAGCAATCGACTGCTGGGTGCCATGCTTGTCTATCATCGGCAAATTCAGGTCATCAACGAAAAAAATTAGGTGCTTGCAGCCGCGAGGACCTAGTGCTTGACCCGTCTTCTTCTCTAAACTAGACTCCATAGTAGCCTGCAGTCGCATCGAATCCGTAAAGTAATTCAGATTGAGCTCGATCGAAGAAGTCGTATTTTCTTGCTCTGCAGCCTGTATGGTGCGCAAGCGCTCTTTCACCATTGCCGTCTTGCCGGTTCCCGATAATCCTACTAACATGACCGGCAGTTTTTGATTGACCAAAAGCCCCAGGACGTGCGAAACTTTGGCAATTTCTGGGGTCGACACATATATGTTCCTGAAAGGAAGATTTGGCACGTGGGTGTGTGGGAACACCTTATCCTGCCAGTGGACGTACCTGCCCAGATGCTGGATATCGAAAAAATAGTCAAAAATGGTTCCCTGCTCTGGGAAACATGGCTCGGAAGGGAATTTATCCCTCCAGAAGCGGTCAAAAATTGTAGTGTACTTGATGTGCTTGTCGTCTGCCAGCGAGCCTCCTAATCCCCACACAAGTGCATAAATGAAGAAACTCTCGAGAGCGAGTTTGTAGTCGTCTTCGCCTTTGGCTTTCAAGACAAACTGAAGTTCCTCTCCGTTGCCCCGCAGCGTCGTAAGAATACGGCACAGAGACGTCACAAGATTGATCTCGGGAAGGGGCACGACAGTGCTGGCGTTTTTACGCAAGAAGTCTAAGCACGGCTGCACATACTTGTCAAAGCACCTTTGTAATATTGTTTTTTCGCTTTCGTAAGTTAACGAATCGACCCAGCTGCAGACATATGACGCCCATCCAACGCTCGTCTCGTTCATACACACCACACCACCTCGAGAGACAGTGCCTGGTGAGGCGAAGTGCATGCTGGCGCTTTCAAAAACGAGCCTCATGCTTGGTGTCAAAGCTATACGCTCGCCGCTTGCTAACGTCAGGGTTTTGTTTTCATCCAAGACTGTGTTCATGGATTCAATCCACTCGGGGTCTATATCACCATCGAGTATTAGCATCTGACAATCAGCTGCCCCTTTATGGTCTGCAAAGTTTCTAAAAGCATGCGTCAAGATTCCATCCTTCCATTGGCCGGACTCAGCCTGCAGATGTCCAAAAAGCTCGTTCCTTGAAATTGCTTTGGGATTTAAGCATGTAAACGTAGATCGTTCTCCAGCTAGATTTTGAGCTTTGCATAGCGTCTGCCACATTGCTGTCTTACCACAACTGGCAGGTCCTAGAACGTACGCTGCCGACCGTACACTCAAAACGTCGCGAAGCTGTAGAGTCTTGAGTAAGAAGCCTTCGCTAGGCTGCATCTCCTGCTGTGCGCAGGCCTTGGCCATCATTTCCTTGAATTCTGCGTGGTGTTGTAATGAAGCATTGACATCAACGTTTGAAAAGATTCCTGTGAGCAAATTCATGAAAACGCGTACGTCATCTGATGCCAGCCTGGCGAGACTAAAGTCACGTATCACCATGAAGAGCACTTGCTCTTCGTCCAGATCCGGATGACTGCGAAGGTGTGATCCTGCTACTAAAATTGCAGTCTTCATGCCTCGAAGTTTCCAGTCGTAGTGATGCTGGCTGGATAGCAAATCCTCGGACAATTTGAATAAAATCACAAATTTCTTAGCCATGGACTTGCCCTGTGCAAAGCCTTGCGAAACGAACAAGACCTCAGCAATGTGATCAAAATCAGGCTGGACCATAGCGCATGGTCTGAATAGCGCCCGTAAACTTTCAGGAATATCAGCTGACCGCTCGTAGTCTTGATACAGGGTGATAAAGACTGTGCTTGGGCATCCGGCATCGATCTTCACGGTGCTTCCTTCGAGGGAGAGATGATCCTTCTTTGCCTTATGAGCATCCAGCACAGTCTTGAACTGAGACGAAGCGACCGAAAGCACCGTCATTTCAATCTTGTTAAATTCATCCAAGCACGCCCACGCACCCAACTGCGCAAGCCCGAGGAAAATATGACGAATATTCGAACTGGTAATCTGATCTGAGCAATTGAAAATGTAGTAGACGAGGCCAAAATTTCTTGCCAAATCCTTAGTCGTCTCTGTTTTTCCGGTTCCGGCCGGTCCAAGAAGTGCCCCACCAAGATACAGGCGTATAGCCTGCGTCAAGGTGATATTTGCTCGTTCCGTGAGAGTGGTACTTACTAAACCACCGCAGTTGCCATTGTACTCATTCCCATAGTGGCGCTCATAATCGCAGATGCTAACGTGAACTTTGCCTACCTCATCATTCAGGCTGTGACGTAATTGTGAGGTCCACGCGAATGCATCCGGAGATTCGACGCGGTCTACAATGAACTTTTCAATGAGATCACGTTGCTGAATTTCTAACGTGATTATTGTCGTCACTTTGATGCGATCGCCCTTTTCTAGGTCTGTCGCAGCTATTCCGGCCATTGTGTCCAGGCCCGCAATTAGCTTTTGAGAGAATTCTCCAAGAGCAGAGTCGTTGCCATGCTCAACGTGATCAAGCACTTCCACCACTTTCTGACAAAACTGCAATCTTAAAACAATGCATACAACCTGCGCGCAAAAGGAAAAAAGAAAGTCCTTCTTGTCCATCTTTGCATAGTCTGTCACAGCAGATGAGATGGTCGATTCGATTGTTTTTTGTATGTGCTCTGTGAGCAAGAGTAGCCATGCTTCAACGTCCCCCGAGCAATTGTAAGGTGTAAGAAATTGAAGGCATTCTCCTTCCGGGCTGACAACTCCCAGCGTCTCCTTCCCCTCACCTCCGTCACCGTCCTCAAACTGCAATGCCACAACACCACTCAAACACGCCTTCAGATGCTTGGTAATCATTCGCGGGTATTTTCCTTTGCTGAGAATATCCAGAAGATCGTTGTCGGACAAAAAGTAGAATCGTGGGAAAATCTTGCGCTTTGTTTCGAGGTATTCAGCTAAGGCACTTTCGCACTGTTCAAGTCCTGTCAGCATGCCTTCGAGCCGAGGCAGTCGTCCCGCAACGTTGCATGCCCGAATAACATTTGGGTCTGAAGCGGATTCCTTCATCAGTGATTTCCAGTCTACATTGATTTCCAGAAACGTTTTGGTGCTTTGCGGTAGCTTCTCCTTAATGTCAGATGAATCGATGAATATGCTCCGAAGGTTACACCTGAGGAGCATCATGTCAGTTTAAACTATTTCAAAACATAGGACGACAGCCACAAAAAACGCACCATTTGGTTTGGACGTCCATCCAGACGACGAGCGTACTGTCTACCATGCCCAGTTTTTCTTGCCAACTTGATACCTTTTCCAGGAATTGAGCTTGACTTTTCTGAACATATTTAGAGCCTTGCATCTGTCTCAGTACTGCGATGTGTTCTTTCAGATGGTCGAGTAGGGACTCGTTGACCCAAATGACGTTCGTCGTCGGATCGTCGAAGTAAAGTTCGAAAGTCAAATGCAAGTGACTCCAGACCTTATCTAACTCTGATAGCTGCCTCTCTATCAACTCTTCTTTGTGCGCGCGATCCACGATTTCGAGAACTTGCTCCTCGTACAAATGCAGCTTCAGCGCAAGGAGATCGCCAAGGCAGAACCGCTCGTCAGTCTCGAACGAAACTCCCGTAGCCCTCATCAGCTGTTTCCAGTGTCGTTGCCGCATGGATGGGTGATACAGCGCCCCGAGCAACGGCAGGGTCTTTTGAGTATCTGTCATTGTCCTCCTCAAGTCTTCGTAGCAGCTCCACTGGTGTACTGCAGAGTTGAGGGTGTCCACGTGTTCCAAAAGCCACTTATTTTGCTCTTGCAGATCCTGGACTTTGACGTCCACCCACCGGATATTCCGCCATTTTGTGTACGCTTCATTTACGAGCGCTATGGCATCCCAAACAAGCTTCAACAAGACTGACTCTTGTTGGCAAATCTGGACATCATCATACTGGAGAATGTCAATTTCAAAGCACTCTTGAAGTCTGTTAATGTCACGCATTTCTGCAATCAACCCAATCACCGATGCATGCTCCACAGACTGGCCATGGTGCAGATTGTCAATGGTGACATAAGCCTTCTCAATGTTTTCCGAATAGTGAAAGGGCATGTTGTGCAAGAAAAATTCTCGGAACGCCGCCAGCTTGGTCTCGAATGCTTTGCCCCTCTCCTTCAACAAAATGGCGTCTTTTGCCGTTACAGAAGCATGGCGATCTTTCATCACCATAGCTTTTTGTTTCAACAACGCCCAGCTTTCTTGGACCGCGAATAGTTCTTTGCTCAAATCGGGCGGTACCGGAACTTCATGTTTTGTCAGCATGTGCAGCATCACTCTGAGCGGTTCGAAGCAGCTTTCGGTTTCTTTCTCTCGCTTTTTGATGGCCAATAGGTGTGTGAGCACAGTCACGAGGGAAGCGTTGTCTATAACATCGATTGAAATCCCCTTGTCAGCATCAGCACAAAAATCTGCCAGCTCGTTCCGGGTTGTGATGATGTGATTCAAAGGATATTTTTGGAAGGCATCACACCATTTGCTGACATAGGTCAACAACGAATTACGCAAAGGTCGCACGTCAATCTTAAGCCATCCAATCACTTTTGTGCCAGGAAGCTCTCGAATTTCCTCTTTGAGCATTCTAAAAGCGTGAATGTTTTCTTCAAACGCATACACAGGCGGCATCAGTTCGCCCGGCTGCGTCTCCTCACGCAAAAAATCTTCGAATCTCTGAGTCACATCATCTAGCCAGAGATGTGAGTATTCTTCAAATGACTGTCGAAATTCCTCGCACGCCGCTGTGGTCTCATTAATAAAACCAGTGATTACAGAAACGGTATACTTAACTTTCCGATTTTCCTGGATATCCGCGAGATAATTGCCTTCTGGCGTGGGCGTATCCATTCTTCTCACCAACATTCCTATATTGCAAAACGAAGTAATCCACTTAAAGACAAGATCAGCGATTCCATCGCCCTTGCTTGTTCGACCCAACTCTGGCGAAAATACAACGAAGTCTGCCTGAAGTCTGAGCTGTACCTCAAGAAGCGGATTGATGTCATGCTTGGCCAAATACTCATGATCAACCTGGAGGAGCAGATGTTTGCAATTGGCTAGAACTGCATTTGCTAAACCCGCAATAAGTATTTGATTTACATGATCGATATACGCCTTGAATTGTGTCGAGCCCCGGGTTGCGCGCAATGTCTTCTGGCTGAGTCCCAAACACGAGTGGATCTGCTCACTGCCTGCAATGATTTCGCCGTATCGCTGTTCCTTCAACTCATTTTGAAGTGCCATGAGCTCATCTGGCAGGTATGTTCTGGTGAGCTTGCGCTCGAGCAAGAGATTCTCTGACCACGAGTCGAGGATTCTGCGAGTCTCAACCACATTGCTCTTGATCACCTGTACAATACCATGTACCTCTTTGACCATCGTCGTGCACTGCGAAATAAAGTCTGTAATCGTATGACTCTTCCAGTTCATGTGCACTAGCCCCCTCTGAAGCACCTTGTCAATGTTGTCCATTTTCTGCTGCACCAGCGGCTTCTCTACATCATGCAATGTCTGCAGAATCTGATTGTATAGGTTCACAATCAAATCCAGATTTCCGGTTTGCACCTAAAATTTGCATCAAAGTCAGTCACAATCAACCCAATGCAGAACAAAACGTGCGAGCAAGCCTGACAAGCGTCTCACCCTGAAGACCTCCTCGTTGCGGTACAAGGCCGTGGCCGCCTCAGGCACATCCACCTTAAGCGCCAAAAAATACTTGACCTCACGGAGAAGACATACAAGTCTAGGGTCAAAATTCACATGCAAAAGGGGCAAATCCCCATCTTGACGCCGCAGCAGGGGCAGTTTCAGTTTTGCCTCCGACGTGTTGGAGACGTTCTTGGCCCATTTCTCAATTTGAATCCGCTCATATTCCTGCAGGTTCTTGCAGACGGCGCCATACGCTCTTTCAACCTCACGACCTTCCTCCGCGTCCAGCACGATTTTGGACATTTGGCGCAGGCGCTGCATGGGTTCCTGCACCCTTGCCAGTAACCCGCGAGTCCAGGCGACAGCGCCAGCGAATGGCGGTTCGTTGTCGTTGACCGGCGGAAAATCTTTCCCACTGCTAAAGATTTCCTGCACTTGTGACATGTCGCGCAAATACTCCTTTAGCAACTCTGCCTGCTTGTGCTCGAGCTCCGCATGAAGTATTTCTCGCTCCAGCAGGGTTTCAAACGAGTCGAGCAATTTGAAACTGCCCAAAATAGTTGTGCTATCATCAAATGCTTGGATGATGACCGAAGCAAGCCTCCGCTCAAGCTCGTTCACATCTATGCGAAAAGTGTGAAAGTAATCTTCAAAGCGTTTGCTGTCGATGTTCATCACCTCTGACTCTTGCTCTTGAATAAAGACCAATACGCACTGCTGGAAGTCGAAGAATATTTGATGCACACTCGAGGTCAATGTCTTTCCTTTTGTGCCACCGATTTCGACGTGTTCGAGCGTTCTGAATTGTGTCAGCGTCTGCACAAGATCCAGGACATCGTGACATCGCTCCAAAAAGCTGTCGAGCCGCCCGAAGAGAGCGGAGCTTTGGAAGTTCCATGGAATTTCAGGACATACTTTGTTCGATTTGTGTCGGTACACAAAATAGGCCTCCTTGAAATCGAGGACTTGCTGAATTATCCTCTTCAGCCTGGTGACAGAGACAGAGGGCTCCGCGTGCCACTTGCTCCCGTCCTGCTCCATGAAGTTGCACGCCTGCCTGATCACGTCATTGCACAACTCTCTGATCAACACGACGAGACGAGTTGGGGTGTTGTAAAAGCGCGATGTTCTCCACACGAGAAGCGTGATGTGCATGATAGCGTGGAAGTGTTCATTCACGGAGAGAAAATTTTCAGTGAGAAGCAGCCGAAAGTAGCGGCTGGCGGGCTTCAAATACAGCAAAGTGTCATTGGCCTCTTCGCGCGCCGCGGCCACCTCCTTACAGAGGCGATCGAAAGCAGGAAAATAGGTGCTCTTAGACGCCTCCAGCACGTCCATTACTTTCCGGACTTTTTCTCCATTAAGCTGGTTGTGAATGGAGTTGAGATTGTCGGCTTTGTTTTGCCAAAAGTCCACCTCCATGCACGGACCAGGATGCAACTTCCCCTTCAGCATCTGCTCGGGCTCGAGCTTGAGGATGCTTTTGATCTGCCGCGTCCACGTCACCACTGCATTTTCAAGAATGGGCACGTGGTCTTTGCCGGAATCAGGCTTGGATTGCGCGGCATCGTGGACCTCGTGGAGCGGGAGCGGCAAAATAGTTGTGCCAGCATTGCGCCCCAGGGTGATGTGAGTGTTTGCCAGGAAGCGATGCATGTTGTCCGACACCTCTTTGGCTATGACGTCCGGCCAGCCCTCCTGGTTTTTTTGGTTGGACATGAGCGGAAAGTAGACCTCTTGTGCGAGCTGCAGCAGCTGCTGCAGAGGCTCCGCGCCGTCGAAGTCGTTGACGAGGACCTGGTCCTCGATTGTCTCCATGCGCACGCGGGCCGGCGAGACCTTCAGGAAGTAGAGCCCCTTGCTCTGCATGCGCTTCGGAGCGACCGTGGCGGCGGTGTACCGGCCGTCCGCACCGGCATACACAAAGACCACGCGTGTGGCCTCGTGGTCGATGAACTCCCGGCACGGGTACATGGCGTCCTCGTCCTTGAAGAACACGAACATCTTTTCGTCCCCCGACGATACCAGCGCGGAGCTCATGCGCGCCTTCATCCACTCGAGCCGCTCGTCGTACCCCGGGTCCTTGTCCAGGTCATCGCCAAAGTCGGGCCCGAGGTCGTCGCCGCTGTTCGAGTCATCCTCTGCCGGCGCCGACTCCACCGGCGCCGCCGACGGCCGCTGCGTCCTGTGCTCGGGGGTCTCTCCCTCCCGCTCGGGCGGCTTCTGCTCCGCTGGCGCTGCCGGCATCTCGCTCCCGCCTCGCTTTCCGCCGCCCGAGTGTCGCAGCCCGTGCGCACGGCACCTCAAAGTCGAGTGACCTTGAGATCCGAGCCCACGCCCTGCCGCGCGCCGCCACAGGCCCCGCACGTCACGGCCGGTCCCGGCCGCCGATGTCTCCCGCCGCCCGCGCGCCCAGCTCCCGCCCGCGGCGCGCCGCCAGGGCCATCGCGCGCCCGCGGCCGAGTCGTCCCGGCCTGGTTTCAACTCCAGTCCGCGCGTCAACGTGACCAAGAACGCCCCTCTAAGCCCTGTTCCCCGCTCGCATGGTACTAATCGCTTTTCGCGCCACCAGCCCTTCAATCAAGAGAGAGAGTCCTGCTCGGCGAGCTCGGGGGCGTCGGTGGGCGCGCGGGGGGAGGATGGAGGGCACGCTGGACGCGCTCGCCCTTCGGGCGCGGGAGGACGTGGAGGCGGCGGTGCAGGAGCTGATCCTCGAGACCAAGTGCCCTATCTGCCTCGACTTTTTCACCAACCCGCGCAGCGCGCCGTGCCAGCACAACTTTTGTGAGGTGAGGGCGCGGTGTGCACGGCGCGCGCACATCGGCCACGCCACGCCGCCGCGGACGCGCGCACGGCGCGCACGGCGCGCAGTGCGTCGCCTGCACGCGGCCCTCCCTGCTCTGCGGACGCGCTCCTGTCTCGCGGCGACGACATGCGCTCACGCCGCCTGTGCGTGCGCGCGCGTGTGCGCGCGCCGGAAACGCAGGAGTGCATCTGGGAGTACATCAAAGACTCGCACAGCGAGTGCCCGACGTGCCGCAACCCTGGCACGAACCGCCGCAGCCTCAGTCGCAACAACCAGCTCCGCAACATTACCGGCATTGCGAAGCGGCTTGCGAACGCTCTCGGTGCTCGTGGCGTGGCGTGCGCTCGCGCTCGCCCGCCGCACCATCCCCGGGGCGAGTGCGGCTCGTCGGGCATGCGTGTTGTTGCGCGCATTGGCCAGCGCGAGTCACCGATTGGTGCCTGGAGACGGGCAGTGAGGCAGCATGTCGTGTGCATGTGCGAGGGTGCAGGCGGCGCGAGCGCTGTGTGCTGGCGATCTGGATCAGGCGCACGCTCACATGCACATGGTGGGCAGGGCTTGCCTGCCCAGAGGAGGAACTGCTTGCGGGTGGCATCAACGACACCGAGGGAGCCTGGGGTAATGGTCAAAAACAAGCAGAGAAACATGTGGGCCGCCGTCATCAGCACAAGGTGCCCGTCAGCGGGAAAGTGGGACGGCGCGGGGGCAAACGAGAGCAGGAGGGGGGGGTGCATGCGAGCTGTGAGATGTCTTTGGTACTCTGTGTTCTTGCAGGATGGAATTTGGACGTCAAGGGTGAGGAAAGACGTTTAAACTAACTTCGCGGGTGCCGGTGATTTCCCATCGTTCCACAGGGGCGTAAGGGCGGAGGTGTAGGCTGCGGAGGTGTGGCAGGAGGTGAAGCAGCAGGAGAGGGATCCCGGGGCAGTGCGCTAGCCGTAAGCAAGGTGAGATGGTAGACATTGATGAAGGGAGGAAGGGAGGTAGGAAGGGAGGGGGTGCCGCGGACGGGTGCTTGGCGCGCTGGCGACGGGGGGCATCGTTGCCGACGGGCTCCTATGCCTACTTGGACCGACGCTGCCCTAAAAATATCTGTATACATTACCTATACGGTCCACGCTCGCTCGTTATCTGGGTCTAAATGTGTGTGCATAATGTGTGTGTAGGAGGCGTTGGCCGAGGCCGGCAACACAGGGGGACAAGGAGGTGGTGATGGCGGTGGCGGTGGCTGTGGTGAGGGTTGCAAGGAGCAACGGGAGGTGGACATGTCACGGTACGTGACCCCGTTGCCATTGGGAAGGCACATGGGCAGAGTGTGGGAAGACGAGCGAGTGGGTGCAGAGAGGGCACAAGCAGGGGAGGATGGGGGAGATGGAGGGAGGGAGGGCGACGTTACGGGCACGATGGTGAGGGGAAAGGGGGGGGTAAGTCTGCAGGAGGACGCTTCGCTGTCTGCTCAAGCTACGGCTGCCAAAGGCCGAGGAGGAGGTGGTGAGGGGG
>Ga0115006_10000690_pt1 | contig 19003 bp, 11 predicted proteins | sample ArcOceMetagenome_3_FD_88943 | JGI IMG/M metagenome (GOLD analysis project Ga0115006, IMG submission 88943) | Marine eukaryotic phytoplankton communities from Arctic Ocean - Arctic Ocean- Svalbard ARC20M Metagenome | ecosystem: Environmental > Aquatic > Marine > Oceanic | place: Arctic Ocean...
CTGAGCCTGCCGGCGGGAGGAGGGCTGAAGGGTGCAGGAGTCATGCCGATTGGGGCCCTGGGCCGCCCGCCCCAGGGTGGCACGTGTCACAGGAGGAGGAACCAACATCACAAGACGTATCATAACACATCAAGTCGTCAAGATGCCGAGTTTTTGTGTGTGTTAGGTTTGTGTCGCATGTCATCTTGATGCGGGCAGACGAGTGTGCAGGGCGCGGGGGTTCGTTAGTGTGGAGGGGCAGGGGGGGAGGGGAGGGGGGGTGGATTTCAGGATTGACTATCAACAAGTGACTTAAGGTCCTGCTGAAGGGCAGTGCAACACGTGACTGAAGGTCAATCAGGATTGACTATCAACAAGTGACTTCAGGTCCAAGTGTCCCGCGAAGCTCCCCACGTGGAGAGCGAGAGCGAGAGCGAGAGACAGAAATAGAGGTAGAGATAGAGAGATAGAGCGTGTGAGAGAGGGAGAGAGAGAGATAGAGAGAGAGATTTTGCGTTGAGTCCAAGGTGTCAAAACGCTGGCCAGACCAGTACCTCACCAAGCGCCCTGAGACCTTTTCCAATGAGAGTAATTTTATTAATCGAACAGTAGACAGGCTGGGTCAGGGTGTGCCCAGTGAGTATGCGTCTCGTGTGTCACGGTATAGATTCACACACACACACACATTTTAGCAGTACATTAATCAAAGAATAGACGGGATATTACAGGAAAACATGCAGCGTTTGAAAACATGCAGCGTTTCTGTTGCACGTCCCGTGCTGCATAGCAATTAATTAGACCTTGATTGGAGTGTTAAGGTAGGAAAAGGGCAGCCATGAGCACAAGGGCCGCACAGCCAAATAATAAGCCACATAATAAGCATTCCAACAGACGCCCACGCACCCTCACGCGTGACAGAGAATGTGAGCAGGTGAGTGCTTGAAGGGCAGTGCAAACCCCATCCCGCAATTCGTCCGGCGGGTCTGGATGCATGCAGTAAATAGTACACCGACTAATATGACAGAAAGTTGGCAGCAAATTGAATACACGAATTCTCCACGTCAGCATCGCGACACACAGGCCGGCGGGCGTGCCTTGATGCTGCTCACTTGCATGCGCTCCTGGCGCTGCGTCATTAGCCCGCACAGATTAGATCATGGCGTCGTCTGCCATGGCCTGCAGATGTGCCGCCTCCTTGGTTTGCGAGATTGCGGCGCCGTCCTTGTTGATCCCCTTCACCATGCCCTTTAGCAGATGAGCCGCCTGCGGGCCCGCGCCGCCCGTCAGCGCCCGCCGCAGGAGGCACGCCCCGTCCGCAAAACAAGGACAGGGGGCGCTCGCAGGGCACGCCAACACGCACAGCCAGGGCGACCACCGCATGGCTGGCACCGCACGCCGCATGCGGCGGACAGACATCCGAATATGTACACACCAGGGTGCGGTGCGGGATGATGAATCCCATGGCGCGCTTCTCCTTTCGCCCCCAGTTGCCCGCGCAGACACCTGCGCGCGGGGCAAGCAGCAGGCGTCAGACCATTGCGGGCAGTGGCGCGCGGTGAGGCGCACTCCTCCCGCACCGCTGCCCACGGGCGCAGCGCGGCGCGCGCGCACCCGTTGCAGCGGCGGGAAGCGCGTGAAAAGGCCCCGCGCAGAGGGCGCACCAGCGCTGCACGCGTGGGCAGCAGCATAGCGCCGGGTCGGCGGCACGCGGGACGCACGCGAGATGCCTGGGACGCACGCTCGCGCTCACCGTCGCAGTGCTCCAGCAGTTCAAACATCTTGCCTTCCCGCACCGTCTTCCCGCCGGCTGCGTCTATTTCCAAAAGGGGTAGCGAGGAGTTGGGTACTTTACTGATGGAGTTCGTGGGTTTCCTTCGCCATTTTGGGTAGCTCTGGGGAGGCGAGGACCAGGGCGTGGATGAACTACTCGCTGATCGCGCCCGCATACCCGTACTACCCGGCGTCGCCCTACCCGTACCCGGCGTACCCGTCCTACGAGGCCTACGGCAGCTTCGCCGCCGAGCCCGCGGGCGCCGCGGCAGGCGCGTTTGACCCGCAGTTTTACATGCAGCGCTTCGGCTGAGCCCAAGCAAGGGCGCGGAGCACAGGGGACGATGGACACAATGCACGCCGTCGCACCGCGGCCGGTAGGCGCGCGCGCGGCGGCCTCCGCCGCGCGCCGCGCGCTGCTCGCGGCGGCCGTGGCCGCGCTCGCGCTCGCGGCGGCGGCGCTGCTCGCGGCAGGCGGCAGTAGCCGCGCGGCGGACGGGGCGGCGGCAGTACTTGGCGCCAAGCTGCAGGCTGTGCGCGCGGCCAACGCGCAGCGGGGAGGGATGCCCCGCGCCAGCGTGCAGGCGCTCGCCTTTGGCGACGCGGTCACGCATGCGGACGCGCCCGCCGCGCAGCGCGAGGGCAGCGTCCGCCGCGGCGTCAGGCCCGACTTTGCACAGCCGCTCGGAGATTTGGGGACCACCGGGCTCGCGCTGGTGGACACCTCGGGCGCCAATGCGGCGGCGGCCGCTGCCGCCGCTGCCGCTGCCAAGGCAATGGCCTCGGTCAACAAGACCCCCGAGACGGTGCCCGGGTTCGTCATTGCCTCGACTGACGATCGTGCCGCAGCGCGAAAACAGTCTGCGGGGCCCGCGCCAGAGGCAAAGCGCGCGCAAGCACCCACGAGCAAGCTGGTGCTGGGTCCGGCTGCGTTTGAAGCGGCCCTCGGCAAGAGGTTCGTCGCGGCCCAGACGGCGTCTCCGCTGCGCAGTCTCGCGCCTGGCACAGTCGTGGCCAAGGCGAGCATGCTGGACATGGCCGACGAAGGCGACAAGGACGTGCAAGTGGCGGCGAGCATCAAGAGCGCGGTGGGAGACCAGACGGCGGAGGGCAGCAACCTCACCTCGAGCGAGCCCGACTACGGCACGCCGGAAGACATGAAGGCAGTCGAGGAGGTGCAAGCCGCTGTCAAGGCCGCGGCCGACGCCGAGATCGACGAGGCAGTGGCGTCGTCGAAGCGCGCCGCCATGTCGTCGTACAGCGAGGCGCGCAACAAGTTCCTGGAGAAGGAGGCGTTGAACAACGTGACAGGCGTGTTGACCTACAGCGCCTCGTCGGACATCTACCCGGACTCAAACAAGTTTGTCAAGGAGCTCAAGAGCCTCCACACCGCTGGCCAGTACCTCACCGAGCGCCCTGAGCGCGCCTTTTCCGTCGTGGTGCCTGCTGGCGTGTCACTGGGCGGCAAGTTCATCACCCAGCTCCCCGGCGGTGGTCAGGTGCTCGTAAGCCTGCCAGCGCACGCAGCTGCCGGGCAGACCATCGCCATAGAGGTGCCAGCAGCCGTGGGGCCGACGCACTCGCCGGCGCGCGAGCGGCAGGAGCTCCGCTCGGAAATGTCTGCGACGCACCAGCATCACCTTTCGCGCGTGACGGCACGTCACACGTCTGCGGCGCACTCCCTTGCAGCGGCGCTGGAGCACAAGTTTTTTGCAGACAAGCAGGGCATTGAGCGCTCGGATGACGCCTCGGCGCTGGCAGCGCGTCTCGCAGCCAAAGAAGCAGAGGACAGGCATGTGCCTGCTCAGGGCGCGGCAACGCATGCCGCGGCCGCGGCCGCGGCGCGCGAGACTGCCGGCGCCGTGGCGGCAAAGGAGAGCGGCCGTGCTGATGCGACCGCGGACGGGCAGCTGGTTGCCAAGATTGAGGCCAAGTTCCTGGCGGACAAGCGCGAGCAGGAGGCCAATGACGAAAAGTCGCGACAGCTCGGGGTGAAAGCCGCGGCCGGAGACGAGCTCAAGAAGATTGAGGAGGAGGTGGTGCAGAAGCAACAGAAGAAGGTCAAGGAGATGAAGCAGGTTACCGCGTCCCTCTACAAGACGTTTTTGGAGGATAAGGCTCGCTTCGATGAGCTGCCCAAGCCGCACGCGCACCCCTTTAATGCGCGCCCCACTGCCGCACCCGCCCACAAGGCATCGGTGGCGCAGCAGCAGCAGCAGCAGAACAAGAAGAGCGTAGCCAGCCCAGCAAAGCCCGCCGCCCCGCGGCACAATGTGGCCCACCGTCCCGCCGCCCCGCATACCCTCCGCCAGAACTCCGACAGGGCCGTGCGCATGCCGGAGCCCCGCGCGATGCAGGACGGCGACGAGCGCAGGCGAGATGAGAGTGGCTCGTCAACCCCCTTGACCCAAGGCTACTGGGGAGCCGCGGCCGTGAATGGCGCCTACTACGGCGTGACCGTCCCGAGCGGGCTGCGTGCGGGGCAGCAATTCCTCGCGCAGATTCCGGGAGGCCCGGAAATGGAGGTCACGGTGCCAAAGGGCACGGGCGCGGGCGCGCACCTTGCGATTCACCGCCCGCCCTCTCGCCGGCAGTCGCTGGCCTTTGGGCGAGGGGCGACTGGGCTGTATGAAAAGACCGCCTCCTCCTTGTCTCCATCTGCGGCAGGCAGGAAGAAGGCTCCGGCCTTGTCGGTGATGCAGGAAGTGGAGGCGGAGAAGAAAGCGGCGCGGGCCAAGCTGCGCACCGAGGAGGCGGGCGCGGGCGCGGGCACCAGCCATGGAGCAGTGGCAGCCAAGGCCAAGCGCGGCGTTGAGGGCGCCGACACGGTGGCGCGCGCCCAGCGCCCAGCCGCAGCTACTTCAGTCCTCAAGTCTGCGTCGGAGAAGGCTGCAAGCGCCAAGAACGCCAAGGCTGCGGCCCGCGTGACCCGCGTGACAGGCCACCGGTCGCCCGCCCTCCAGAAAACGGTGCTAGACAATGAGGTCGACGTCTTTTCCGAGTCTGAAGACCGCGTGGACAGGCTGGAGCACGAAATGTTGCAGAAGGTTGCGAACGAAAACCGGCAGCGCCTCAAAGAGGAGGAGGCAGCCAAGAGGCAACGCCTCTTTTCACACCCGCCGCAGGCTGCTGCCCCGCCCCACAAGAAGAAGGCCAGCAAGCAGACAGCGCTGAGCAAGCAGACAGCGCTGCGCATGCAGCAGGAAGGTGGGCACGAGCCGAGCATGACCACGCGCGAGAAGTGGGAGCGGAAGCAGTGGATCCTTGACCGTGTTATGTCCCGCGTTGCTGCGACTCCGAAGACGGCATATGGCGTCGAGGAGGTCTTCTATCTTTATTTACAAATGTATATATGTGTATGTACACATAAGGGTTGGTGGGCGGGGGGAGGGGAGAGAGAGGGAGGGAGGGAGGGGAGGGAGGGAGAGATAGAAGAGAGAGAGAGAGAGAGGGAGGGAGAGAGGGGCGCTGCCTCTGTTTGCAAACGCACGCGCTGTGTGCGCGAGATGGTGACTTGATGATGACCCCGTTGCACCGGCATCTGCAGCAAGCACGGCAAAGGGCCATTCTTGCCCAGCAAGTCGCAAAAATCTCGCAGCCCACTCTTACGACGTATGACGGCAATCCTGGAGGGCACAGCGCCTATTAGCCTGGCTGAAGTACAGATGCAGGCTGGCCAGCCTGAATTACAAATGAAGGCTGGAGCATTTCGCGGATGGCAGAGGGAGGGGTGGGGAGGGCAAGGTTTATTCACATCAAAACACAGTGAACGAGGAGTGCTCTGAGCGCGAGGAGGACAAATGTGAGTTGTGTGTTTTGACTTTTGATTCCGTTTCTGTACATGCACGTCAATACACACTTTCCAAACACACTGAAATACCAAACTCCTACTTCCCAAAAATACCAAACTCCTACTTCCTCCCTCTCTCGGTCTCAACCCTGAGCGCACGCGGAGGTGCCCTGTGCCACGATTCGCGCGCCCGAGTAATAATCTGTCCACTGATTGATGCGAGAAGGACTAGACGCTAAGTTACGAGGTCCAGCATTGGTCGATTCAACGGCTATAGTTGACATTTTATTATTACTGCGTCGTGTGCTTGCTGGTGTCTTAATATCGAATTCTTATTCAGAGTCTGATCTCTCAGAGTGCACCTTGTTCCATTCCATGCTTATGCTATTAAGTATCAATCGTCTTCCCCTTCTCCTCCATCCTCCCTCCTTCCCCTCCTGCAAGAAGCTGGATCCAGCGCTGCACGGCTGTCCTCTCGCACTCAACCAGAGATCTGACCTCAAAATGGCAACAGCTCAGCCTCATCATCGAGGTCAGTGAATTGCAATGCGCAGCTCACAACACCATACACGTCCGCGAGCATTCCGATCGGATCTGGTGATCCTTCCTTGAAGAATCGCAGCACCCCCTGAGGCCAACATGATGAGTCAAATCAAATGTCAAAATCGTTTCTCTTAATCATGCAAGAACCACGCACACACAAAGACACACGTCAAGGAGAACAAAATGGTGGGGCATGACGTCCTGAGGACGTCAGCGTCGAACAAACGCTCACCAGGTTTTGGTCGAGGTCTGCCACAACAACATCATTTTCTTTCAATCCTGTCGTGGCTCGACAGACCTCTCGCCCAAATTGATAGAGGCCGCCCAGGCTGTCCAAATGCCATGTTGGAAATCCCGGCCAGATCCAGTCGGCATCAAGGGAAATCCCACGCGGAATCCGAAACACGTCGACCAAGCCAATTCTAATCAGGCCGGAAAGCTTTCCGATTCTGACCTTGAACACAAGATGACCAAGGACATTGATGTTCGGAAGGAGAAAATCAAAAAGATCCGACTGCTGGATTCTACTTTTGGATCCTATGTCCTCGTCGCTGTGTCCTTGGCCAGAAAACAAACTTCGCGAGAAGACGAGCTCCTTTAGAATCGATGCATCCTGCTCGGACTGCACGGGCAACCCCAGGACTTCACTGTGATACCGCTCTTTGAATATAGCTTCCTCAAAAGACTCCATGTCAACCAGCCCGATGCGTGCCTTGTCTAGAGAACCAAAAAAATCTTCTATTTGAGTCGCAGATGGGAGGCGTCTGGCATACAGCCGCGGAATTCCCACAGGCACTTGGTACAGATAGGCTGTTGACTGCGGCTTCTGTGAATCCTGTTTCCATTGCAAAGGCAAATTTTGAGACTTGATGGTGTTGTCCATTACCACTTTTGCGTAGAAGCGAGAGCCCCACCGTATAGTTTTGAGCCCAGACACCCGCCTAGGTTCGCGTTCTCTTGCAGATGGCGATGACGCTGAGTGCTCGTGCATTCGATCTTCGAACTCTCCCCTCTCGTTATAACGAACGTATTGAAAGTACCTGCCCGGAATTTCCTGAAATGTGTACCAGCTTCCAGGGAGCAGGTCTCCTCTTGATGACTTGATGGCCAAATCATACAGATAGCCTCCTTTCCGTAGACTGGCAGGATCGGTGCTCGGAGGCGCCCCTGCTACAAGCCAGTCCACATCTCTAGGGTCCTTTCTTGAGATGAAGTTTATGTCCATGCCCTTTCGGGAAGAGTCATCGTAAAGTTTATCTCGGGCACAAGCAGCAGCTATTTCGAGCCTATTGCTCTGAATCAGCGCCATGATGCCGACCAACATCTGTCTTACTCCAAGCTCTCCTGCTTCATGCAAATCAAGCGAGTATACTGCATCCAATATTTCAAGCACATCTCTTTCCAGGTCCTTGAGAGACCTTGTTTTTTTCACACCACCACGACCAGCTTCCCAACGAGCGTGCGCACGGGCAATGATGACCTCATGCGTGGGCGCAATCCGCTGGAAAGCAAAGGGAATGGGCCTAGGAAATTCAGTGCCCTCTTGTCGTGCTTGCAACAAGAGGGCGACCAATTGTGCCCTTTCAAAGACGTCGGCTGAGGGCACTTTGGCATGCGCCAGCTCTGCTCGGATTTCTGCGACAGTCATAGTTTCTGGTGTAGTCATGGCCGTGCACAGGCGTGCCGCAAGTTCGTCTCGCTCGGTAAGGCCCACCATTGAGATGCCGCGACGTTCCAAGTCCACACGAATGTCAGCAGCTCTGTACTCCTCCACCATTCGAATCACCGGATCGATCTTTTCGGGCGGAATTCCACTCTTGGCAACATCCCATTCATACAGGAAATCGATGAGAGCCTTTTCAATACGCTTGCCGTCCCCTAGACGCAAAAAAATGAGGGCCTGACTAATTCTGTGTTCAAGACGGCTCTTGACACTCTGATGGATTCTTCGGCCTTTGTTCCTATCCTCAGGCCGAAGTATGCGCCACATGCAAATCATGCGGTCCGATTCTCCCACTGAGAGCAGCGTCTGACCATTGCCATCAAAGACTGCCGAAAGTATCGGGGAAGTATGCCCGACGCAAGATGAAATCGCCGCACCTTTCACCGCTTTACAATGTTTCAGAAGTGTGTAACTTCGCATTTTTCCGCACTCCATACTGCACAGCGCCTCCACGGAAAGCTGAAATGCAGGTCTCTTATCGTCTGAGCCGATAGGAGGCCCGATTCGTACAGTGAAAGTTGTAGGAGCGGTACTTTTTACAATGGTAATCCTCTGCTTCAAGGCGCTCAACAGGTCTGCAATTTCCGAGATCAATTTTGATTCGATTTCAACTGTAACGCGCTTGAAGCCAATTTCAGAAACGAAGGCATCTCCAAAGTGCAGATCCACGTCCACATGAACATATGGGAAAGGGTATGCCGTGAGCAATACGCGTCCACTTCGATCGCCAATACTAAGCAGATGATTGCTCTCGCTCCGAATCGGCCCACGGTCTAGTCTAGTGTAATGCTGCTTGTCCATACACTCAAAGTGAATGAGACCCTTGACAGCCCAGCTGAATGGTGATTTCTGTGTAGCCCAGTCTTGACCAGCGCAGGATTCTGGCCAAACTTGTTGAAATCCATCAGAATACCAAAAAATGAGCTCTCCGGCTGCGAGGGAAACACTCTTCACAACCGTTCCATCGATTGACCAGTCAATATGCGTAATGGGCTTAGTATGAGGTTTCGGCCCTGTTCCCGTTCCCAGAAAGCAGAATACTTCTTCTTTTGCTCGATCCATTCTGTATACAAGCATTTCATACTTTGCTTGTGCTTTTTCTCTCGAAACTTTGATTTCACTTAAACGTTCCTCGACATGCTTCACAGCTCGCGATTGCATCTGAAAATCAAGTTCTAAGCTTTGCATCAACAATATGCTCTTACTTCGCTCAGCGAACTTGAGGCGTCTTGCAGTCTCGTCCATCTGACTTCTCGCCTTTGCTGCCTCTCGCTGGGCCGCTTCCTCCTTCGAGGAATAGTTTGATAACTCAGTTTTCAGCTCCCGGTGCGTGTGAACATTCTCGGTTTGTTCTTGCAGGATCTGAGGATCCATGGCCTTCAGGAAACGCAAGAATTCAAAGAGACTGGTCCTATCCACAGGCTTATCCTTTCCAATCAAATCGCGAGCACGGAACTTGTCCTTGCCAGCCCGCACGATGCGCATCCTGTGTACAATCAACTGTTTGCTTGCGTCCTTGATGTCCTTCGAAATCCAGGGCTTGTAACTAGGATCGTCAAGCTGCGCAGCATGTGTCTCGTAACTGTGGAGCGCTTCAGTCGAAGCTAGAGCAACAAGTTGAAGACCTTCTTCCATGAGACTTATTTTCTGCGCATAGCTTTTCGGACGATTCTTCCAGGCATTCACAGATGGTGGACGATCCACAACATCCGCATACGCACTCAATTCTGTTATAGAGCGGCCATCAGCGAATGTCGCCAGCACAATCTCGATTAATTTACACAACAAAACTCCGTCTGAGAAGTCTATCTCGAGACCACCTGCATCCAAACTCATATTGATCCTTTCACTCACCCAGGTGGTTAGGTGGGTGCGACCATGTACGTCAAAAAAATCGATCCTTCCTTCGCTTGTGCCTATCGCCAAATATTGACCATTGAAAGAAAACTTGACGGCAAATATATCAGTGACCCGGTGAGGCCGATAATGAATCCAGTGATTTTCTTCGAGATTGAGTGAGTTTAGCACCAGACAGCCTGTGCTTGTTGCAACCACCAAGTGATGACCATCAGGCGAGATGTCCATAACCCGGACGGAGAAGTCAAATTCCTTCGTTTGAGTGCATTTCTTGGTAGCTTGGTCCCACATTTGCAGTACACCATCCGAAGAAGCAGTATAAAACCAAGGTGAGGAAGGGTGGGGGCACAATGACCTGATATTCGTGTTACACAAAGCATCAGTAATTTGTTCTGGAGATCGGCGGCCTTTGAGGCTGTCAATTGCATACAGCACGTTCTTTTGAGTCCCAAAAACGATGGAACCACGCACCCAATCGATGCTGCGAATTTCAGCATGATTCCTTTCAAATCCTGACATGCGAACTTCGCACTGATCAATGATGCCCTCCGGTTTAGTGACCAGCAAATCTATATCATTGACACTCTCGAAGTCGATCATCATGTCAATTCTATCTTGTCCGAGCACAATGCAGACCTCAGAGTACAAGTCCTTCGCCAGAGTGAACTCTTCATTTTTTTCGCGGACTAGATTCTTGCCGCGATCAGTGACGAACAAAAAAGTTTGTTTACCCTCCATCATCCGCCTGATTCGCCTGTCAATGTACACATCAGACGATCCCGACGTCTGGAACAGCGTCCTCACGTCTTTGAGACTTTCATCTGGCTTCAGCATTACGTAGCCCAACGGTTCTCTAGAATCGTCCATCACGGACACATGCACAATGATAGCTGAGACTGCAAAGGATTCACAAATCTCTGTGAAATCTCCGCCTGGAACGGTCGTGAAGATTTTGATCGTGCCATCAGAACTGCATGTTATAAAGCTCTTTTGATGCGCGTTGACCTTGATATCGAAAATTGGCCCCGAATGAACCTTGATTCTCAATACGAGCTTCTCAAGTTCCCACATGTAAAGAAATCCATCATACGAACCTGAGCACAAGGTAATAGGCCCCAAAAACGCGCCACAGCCCATCGATGTATTTGGTTTCCCCTTGAAGTCTGACATCCGTTTAGAAAGCTTCCATGTATCCCCCGCTTTAAGGTACCGAATATCCCAGAAAAAGATCTTTCCTTCTCCCACAGTTGCTATATTCGGGACGAATCCTCCCTCATCTATGACATAGTGATTGTACACCACTGCCGTGACAGCATCACCCTGCTCACAAGGCCACACGTCAAAACGGCAGCGTTCATTCATCAACGCAGGCAACAGATGCCTGGGGGAGCATGAAGACCGGGTGAAAGAACCTGCGTGTATTTTGAGATGAGTTCTGTTTCTGCTTTCCAGTCCAGAACTTTCATAGTGTGAAGATCGTCGCTTCCGATTACAAACAACATCTCCCCTCTGTGACCTCCAAAAGATACGGAAATAAAGCCCGTCGTGAACAAGTGGCAAAGATTATGACTGACTTCCATTGTTATGCTGTCCCAAATCAAAATTGAAGGCTGCTCGCCATTGTTCAGAGAGCAGATGGTGGAATTGTCGGGGTGAACAGCGAACGATACAATAGCACTCTGATGTCTTGTAAAGTGGCGCTGCTGCCTTGTGTAGTTGTTGCTGACAATGACGATACAGCCAGACGCATAGATCACCTCATCTGTCCTCAATATCCTGGCATTGCATTTTCGGTCGGAACCCTGGTATCCAAAGACGTGATCGAGCTCAATCTCCTCCCATGGCATGGGCGCCTCATGTCCGCCTGACCACCCAATGGCTTCAAACATTGTCGACTCCCAAGGTAGCTGAGACATGCCAAGGACGTCAGTACTGCTGCTACAGATCATGGGCAGGAGATTAGATGAAAAGCAAAATCGTCGTACCTGAGGAATTCCATCGTCTTCGTGCGCTTCGTCCCTGTCCCCACGGTAGCCCCCACCGGCAGACACGCTTTTTCTCAATGCCTTGGATTTCTCTGCGACTTCATGCGTAGAATCTGTGCAATTAACGTTGCGGCAAATAGCGCACAGATCTGCCGATGCTGCTGAAACGTCGCCATGCAGAACAACTTCTGGAACCTTTTCCACCTTCTTGACTTCCGGGACTTGCACCTCCTGTGCCATCCTCCACTGAACTATGCTACTATCCTCCACACTGCATGAGGCCACCCGGTTGCAGTTATCGATGAACTGCAGCACCTTGATAGGAGAGCAATGTCCTCCATACCGCTTTCGGAGTCTTTCTAGAGATGGGCACGGGAATCTAGCAAGCGTTATCCCTCCTGGAGACCAACATCCAAACAGGCATACACGCGCGCGCACACACACACACACGCACACACACACAACACACACACACACATTTCAAATCATTTCAATTCAATCCGTTTCCACCCATTCAATCACACAGGCACGTTGGCAAGCAACCAGACAGTGACACATGCATACTCGCACACAGACGCAGACATTATAGGCCCAAATATACCCCTGTACATGGATCTCGTAGGCACGCGTTCTCGATTTTCGAGTGGCATCGTACCTGCAGGATCTCCAAAAATGATGAATGAGCCTGCGTAAGTAAAGGCCGAGTGGACAGGAATATTACTTCTTGGAGGCATGTTCTCCGTGGTCAAGATACCAAGCACAGGCCAACCCATAGAACATGTCCATGTAGCGCATGAAAGATGCTCTTCCAACTCTTTTGCTCGTAGCTCTTCCGCATACATTGGAGTTCGCTCTGGTTTATGTAGCTTCCAGAAGCGCAGCTGGTGTGTGTCGGTATTCGTCTGAAAGTGCATCGAATCGTTCATCCAGTCGATGCTTCTCACGGGACCTGTATGTCCTGATATCTTGGTGGCAACTTGGCCAAGACTGGACACCTGCAGATCACATACCCAAACATTGTCATGCATCGACTGTCTCACGCACGCAGCCACCCTTTCTGATGACGCTCGACATGATCATGTGGAGAGCCAAAGAAAACGATGTAATGCGCTGGCATGCAACCGAATCAGTGGGGACCTGATGCACATAAACCATCTTGTCGAGGCCAGCCACGGCAAGGTACTTGGTGTCGGGAGAAAATTTGACGACAGCTGTCTTTCTTTTTAGATGACGCACAGCATCTTGAATGCTCTGGATCGTCACCGCCCTCTTTTGCGATCCCCGTGAGAAAGGTGAAGCAAATTTAACAGTCACAGTATCAGTGTTAAGCTGATAATCGACGTCTGAAATTAGCGCACGTTGCTGCTCTCTTTCTTTAATCGTTTCCACGATCAGCAGTTTGCTGTGTTCCTTGCTTAGTGTTTTTCCAGAGAGCGCCGACAAGTTTAGCTCTTCCAGTAGGTTTCTTCTCCTACTCAACAATGTCATGTCGTCAGGCGCTAGGAAACTCCCTTTAAAAAGTTTTTGCTGCTTCAAACGCAGCTTCTGTTCGATTACTTGGATTTCAGCAACCCACGACTCCCACTCGGGCAGCGCATCAGCAGGAATATTTTGTTGTCCTTTCGATTTTTTCACCAGGTAATCTCGTTTTTCTCGCAGGCGTTCCCATTTCTTTTTCAAATCTTTCTCTGATTGACTCATAGGACCACAGGTCGTAGTGCACGTAAGAGGATTGCTGTCTTGATGCGGCGTAAACAGGACCTCAAACTCACGGACCACTTGCGACTTTGGGAGCAGCGTGGCCGAGTCAAAGATCATGAATCCACCACCTGCAAATCCTACAGCGATGATATGACCAGTCGCAGAGAAATCAGAACAGGTGATAGCATCCTTTGCAAAATACCATTTTTGCAGTTCTCGTTTTGGCACGTCCCACATTCGAGCAATACCATCCTCGCCCCCTGAAAATATAAGATTGGATTGCTTCGGGTGTGCAGAAACGCAATTCACGCCACTTCCTGCGTGTGCCTGCACAATGGGAAAGAAAGCAGGATCTGGTACTGAGGACGTCGCTTGCGATTCGCGGTCCCCGAAACAGACGCGAAAAAGACAATTGTCGGCAGTGCCAATCAAAAGAGAATGTTTCGATGTTGGAATTTCCTCAGCAGAAAACTGAACACCGTTGGTAGTGAATCTCGCATATCTGCCTGGCTTATCGATCCAATCCACACAGGGTAGGCCGCTGAATTTGTCCAGGCCAATGATGTTTGATATGCTGACAGCAGGCGAGGGCTGTCCTGTCAAGATGCTGAGGGGCAAAACCACTGTTTGTAGCTGGTGCAGGACGATCCCAGAATAGAACTGATCCCTGAGCCCTTGTTCAAAGCGTTCACAACTAGACAAGCGCACGGTTCCGTCATACCCAGCTGTCACAACATGGAATGAACCTCTCGATTCGAATCCGTTTAAGTCAACGGCCATGTCAATGATTGCATCCGTATGCACAGGTACCGCCCCCACTAACTCCGAACCGTCCCAGAAGTAGAGACTGCCATCTTCGGTGCCAGTCACAAACGTATAATGACCCGTGAAACCAAGGCAAAAAACAGCCTGCAGCCTCGGCGTGTGCATCACTGGAGAATTTTTATTGATTTTCCAGTATCCAGCTCCGAGCCTGTTTTGAATGTTACACGACTCAACACAAAGTTGTCGACTTTTGTCAATATTGATCAACTCGTTCAGACCTGCTTCTGCGCGCCGGAGAGATTCTTGAAGAAAGGGCCTCGAACCATCTAGAAGGTGAGCAAAGGTTCTGTGCATGTCGGCAAAACTCTCCTGCAAGAGGTTGTCTACGCCGTACGTACGCGAATAGGTAGCTTGGTGTTTTTCCATAGTGTCCATAGCCTCTAGTAACAGCACATTGAGATGATTTTGTAACTGGACAAGAGCCTGCCTCAGACCAATGGAATCTACAACAGCTGCGCCATAATCACGAACAAGGCCTCTGTCAACTATATCCAGTAAGTGTTCACACGCTCTCAGCCCGCACTTGCATTCAGCGATGGCAGATACTGGAAGTTTGGAGTCGATCGCGTCCCTTGCAAATTTTACGTGTTCTTTTATCAAACCCCTCAATCGATTGAACCCAGACTCTGACATCAGTCGAACATCACGCCCCGATTCATCCTGCTCTGGTATAGTGCCAAAAATGTCCTTTTTATCGCCCTTGAGAGCTTTTCCCGAAGCCATATCATGCTGGAAAAGACTTTGGGCCCGGTCCTTGCCTGGAGATGCTGAATAAACATGTGAAGAGGCGGAGTCGGCATGTGCAGCAGCTTGTGCACCCTGGGACAGCACGTCTTCATGAGTCAAATCCCATCGCAGATGCCCTGCAACTTGACGATACTCTTCTTTCCTATTAGTTGCACTGTGCATGAGATTGATGAAACGGTCTCCAGTCACGACAATGGTGTCTGTGTAAGGATTCACCGCAAGGGACAGTGCTTTTTGACGGCCCAAGTCGTGCTTCACTATCGCACCACAATCGTCGGTGTCCCACTCATATACGACCAAGGACTGATTTGGCCATCGATCGCCTATCGCGACAAGGTAGCGTCCACCCTTGGAGAAGGCCAAACACGAAATTACACCCTCGAGAAGCCCCACTTTTTCATTCAAGGGGTCGTTGCAAGTTCCGACGAGACTGCATTCCCCATTTACCACTCGCCAAATGTATATCCGGGGCACTTCGTGAACGTTACCTGCGCATTCAGCTGTTGCCACGGTGGCCCCGTCGGGATGCAGTGTGAGACAAGTTATCTGACCCTTGTGCCAATTCTTAAACCACGTTTGTCGGTGCATCGTATCCGGGCCGGGTACGATGTTATGCACAATCCCGAAAGAGCCCGCGGGATACACAGCCTCTCCGGTGCGCATGTGGAAGACATTGGACCTGCAGTCAGTGCCACGGTATCCGTACACATGCTCAAGCTGCAACCCTTCGCAAAAACGTTCTCCCTTGCCGTCCACCTCGCCTTTGAAGGATGCAGGTGCGATACTGCACAGATTCTGAAGCGTCAGTGAAAAGGTATCAGATCAAGTTATTCCAGCGCTGTCACACAGACTTTTGAGACTCTTACCACGCTCCAATCCACGGTTGTATCTCAGTTATTTCATCGCCGCCGATGCCACCTAGCTCGCGCACCTCTTGCGCCAAGGAAGCTAAAGTTCGCTTGCATTGTGGTCTCTCTCGCTGCTCCATCAGATATTTGGGAAACTCCTGACTTTGTATCAATCGCTTGACATGCTTGTGTGTTGTCGACCTTTCATGCGCTTCCGGACGTGCCGCGCAGGTGTATGCTCTCCACACAATCATAACCACCCGCAGCTGCTGCCGTAACACACGTGTGAGGCTCACTTCCGCCTCATCCCGTTGCTGCTTCAACACCTGGAGCACCTCTTCATTCACTTGAATCTGGCTATCCAGGTCATGCGCTGTCTTGACGCCTTGCGAAATTCTTTCCTTGGCGAAGCGCATTTGCTCCAGTTCGCGCTCCAGAATTGTTTGCTGCGCGGAATACTCAGTGTCTGCTGCCTCCATCACCTGGTGCAGATGCTCTTCCTCCTCCCACTTGAGCTGTGCAGCTGCACGGCGCTGATCACGCAAAGGTTGCAGGGCAGCCTTCGTCATCACGGTGAAACCTACTACTCCAGGATGACCCATTCTGTCGATAGAGGCGTAGTCGTAATCGAAAGCGGGTCCGGCAATCTCGTCATACCAACCCTTTGGCTCCTCCACGGCCTGTTCAGACTGTGCCTGCTTTCCGTCAGTCTTGTCGGCGTCTGGCTTCCGCGGTTGCATGAAGATGGGCTCTGGCGGCTCCATTTCTTGCATCAAGATTGAGTTCAGTACACCCTTCAGAATGACGAAAAGACGAAGGCGACATTCCACAGCAACCTTCATCTTATATGCCCATGTTTTCCGACGCAACTCGGTGAGCAGCAGCGCGTGCGAGGGTGCATGAAATAACTTGAAGCCCTTTGAATATTCATTCTCGTCATCGAGGTCCCCGACTTTCTCTTTCGCTGCTGCAATCGCATTCGTGATGGGTACGGGACATTTCGGTTCCATTGCTTCCGACTTGGCCTTGGTCAACAATCGAACGTGCTCCTTCAGCTGCTGCAACTGCCTCTGCAACACTGCTTTTTCTTGTGCCATCTCGTATGCTTTAGAGGCCGCCCGCGAGGCCCATCCTCTTGTTGACGGTTCCACAGGCTGTTCGCCGTGCGCAACGGGCGCGTGCTTAACGGGCGATGAGTTGCGCTCCTGCGAGAAAATCTGCACCCGGCGCAGCTTTTCGGCATACGCGTCAGAGTCTAGTGCTGGTGACTGCGGCACAGTATCCAGCGGCGCAGCCCGTCCATGCGCAGCGCCAGCCGCGCTGCCGTCATGTTCGACTTTTTGAGCCGCCTCCTGCTGCGCTTTACTTGGCAGGGAAGCAAAGATGAATTCCTCTTCTTGCTCCTCCTGGTCGAATACATGCTCCACGCCCGTTTCCGTGTCATTCTGCCTCGTATAGCCAAGCTCGAGGCGGGCCTCCCACAGCTCTTGCTGACGCGCCGCCACATTCAGTTCTGCCTGTTGCTCCCTCAGCCGCTCGACGTCGTGGCTGCAGCACGAGCGCGCGCGAGAGATAGGCACGCGTGGCGGCGGCAGGCGAGGGTCAGCAGTGGGCCGGCAAGGTTCGCGACGGGTCTGCGAGGCCGCACATGAGCGTGCGGGTTGCCTTGTCGAAGCAGGCTGCGCACATCGCCGCGGAGATTTCACAACGCACAACCGTGCCTACCTCTGCGCACGCAGGTCGTGGACCAGCTGGCGGAGTCTGGCTTTGCGGTCGCCAATCTGCGCGACTGTGCGGCGCTGGCATGTCAGTGTCCGCAGGATTCAGGCGACCGCGATCGAGCCCGAGACGCGTGTTGTGTGGGCACGCGTCCACAACATGCGTCTCGGCTGTGTGGCGCCGCGCGCCGCCCCTCACCGAGCGCGTCCTTTTCGGCCTGTGTCGCCGCCGCCTCCCGCGCCTCGAGGTCCGCTGCAAGCTGCTGCTCCAGGCGCTCGACGCGCTCAAAGGCCTCAAGGTCGTCCTCGTCGAGCCGCTGCTCCTCGGCCGCCCACAGGCCCCGGAGCGCTCGCACCTGCCCGATGATCTTCGGCAGCGATCTGCCCTGGAGGGCGAGGCGGGGCGGCTGCGGACGATCGTAGCTCACCCGCAGCCCGTCCCGGTGCGCCATACTGCGGCGCCCACCCTCGTCACCCCTCTCTTCCCCGCCCGCTCGCCCAGTGGGTGCCGCCGCCCCCCGCCATGGGAGCTATGATAAGTTCGTGGCCGCAACTTGCCCGTCCTGCAACGCGAGGCCGGGCAGCGGGGGTGCAGGTGCCTTGGCTGCCGCGCAGCAGCGCCGCGATGGCCGAGCAGCCGGGTGCGGGCGCAGGGGGCGCGCCGCGGAGGGAGAAGAAGAAGAGGGGCGCGAAGAAGGACGACGACGGCGACTTCCCCCTGAGCTCGACGCAGATGCTGGTGGCGGCGGGGTTTGTCGTGCTCCTCATCCTCATGCGGGCAGGGTACGATGACGGCTCCGCCAAGGCCAAGGCCGACGATCTGCTCGACGGCCAGGACCTGTACGACGTCATGGAGGTGGCCAAGAGCGCCTCCGACCGCGAGGTCAAGAAAGCGTACCACAAACTCGCGATGAAGTGGCACCCAGACAAGAACACGGGCTGCGAGGACTGCCAGGTCAAGTTCCAGCGTGTGGCGCGCGCGTATGAGGTGCTGTCGGACCCCATGAAGCGCAGGATCTACGACAAGGAGCAGAAGATGATGGAGAAGTCGATCAAGTCCGATTCTGTGCTCGTCACCAGCGCGAACTACAAGGAGCTCGTGGCGCCGGGCTCGCTCTGGTTCATCCAGGTCTACGTGGACTGGAGCGACCGCTGCCAGTACTTTGCCCCGATGTGGGAGGAGGTGCACAATCGCCTGCAGGGCACGGTCAACATCGGCCGCGTCAACCTCGGCCGCGACAAGGGTGCGTTTGCGCTGGCGCCCGCGGGCGCTCGGGCTTGACCGTTCGCGCGCGCCTCGCGGGTGCGGGTGCACGCGCAGCGGTGGGCGCACGCTTGTTGCTACGCGCACGCATGCACGCATCAGCGGCGTGCAGCGCAAATGGACGCCGCGGCCGCGGCGTCCCCGCGCATTGCGCATGCATGCATGCCCCGCCCCCCCCCCCCCCCCCCCCCCCCCCCCCCCCCCCCCCCCCCCCCCCCCCCCCCCCCCCCCCCCCCCCCCCCCCCCCCCCCCC
>Ga0115006_10000692_pt1 | contig 18991 bp, 18 predicted proteins | sample ArcOceMetagenome_3_FD_88943 | JGI IMG/M metagenome (GOLD analysis project Ga0115006, IMG submission 88943) | Marine eukaryotic phytoplankton communities from Arctic Ocean - Arctic Ocean- Svalbard ARC20M Metagenome | ecosystem: Environmental > Aquatic > Marine > Oceanic | place: Arctic Ocean...
GTCTATGTGTGTGTGTTTGTGTAAACATATACGTGTATACATACATATACACGTACACACACACATACATACATACATACATATATAACACATCCTACCTGTGTGGCGGCGGAAGGATGCAGATCTTGAGCGGAGCGCATCACAGTCGTCTTGTAAATCTGTTCACGGCCATTTTCGTGTGCGTCAAATCCAACGTCAATGTCAACGTTTACATTATGTTTGTATGTATATATATATATATGAGATATATGATGAACACGCAACAACCCAGCATATATGTACATGTGTGTGTGCGTGTGTGTGTGAACACACACACACACACACACACACACACACACACACACCAACACACACACACACACACACACACACACACACACACACACACACACACCTGATTGAGGACAATGCCGCCAGAGCGCTCGGCAGCGGCGGCGTCTAAATGCGCCGAGTCTGCGCCCGCGCGTGCGCCGTGCGCTCGTGAATCTACACGCCGGTGTCTCTGCCCAGGCCCAACTATAGCCCGAGTGCATGCATGCACATGCATGCGCACATGCATGCACATGCATGCGCACAAGCGTGCGCACAAGCATGCGCACAAGCATGCGCACATGCACGCGCCCATCACGCAACACACACGTATGCGGACGGGCAATGCAGACGCACCAGCATGCCCCGGAGATTTAACGCCCGTGGCAGCAGCGCGGTGTGGGGGGTCGTGCAGGGGCGGCAGAGCCTCCTGCACCCAGGCGACGATGTCTGTCATGGCTACGGCCTCGCTTCCCCCGCTACGCCACCACGGGAGCACTTGGCTGAGCCGCCGGCCGTGGTTTTCTGCGAGAGCGTGCAAGGGCGGTGAGTAGCGATTGCAATTGATTGTGCGTGCCCAAGGCCACCTGGCACGCCCCCGCGGCGCGTGCGCGCACACGCATGCGTGCACGCGTGCGTGTGCGCACGCACGCACGCTGCAGCCGCGTGGCAGGGCACAGGGCAGGACGCGGACCTGAGTTGAAGGGCGGCATGAGCACAATGCTGAGCGCCTCAAACTGCGCAGGCGAGATGCGTGTCGACGTCGCGGAGCCCGCGACGATGCTGAGCAGCTCCTTGATGTGGCGATGCACGATGGCTGTGAGACGGCGCTCCTGCTCGCCAGCCTTGCTCCCGCCCAACTTGCCCGTTCGCGGGGACAGCTGCTGGCCGCCGCGGGGCGACACAGCCTCCTGCTGGACCTGCGGGAACGCGATGTCGGCTCGCAGCGCGCGGGGCGTGCCGCCGTGTGCTTCATCCCTGCACACCCCGCTGTCAGTTGCGGCCGGGGTGCCCGCCGAGGCGCAGGCGCGCGCATGGGGCGCGCGGGCGCGCGCGGCCGGTCGTCGGGACTGACTTGGAAACGGAGAGCAGAAAGAGGTAGACGGCAAATTCCGCAGTGTGGATGTCCGAGTTGTCCGTCATGTTGCCGTCGCTGGTCGAGTCGAAGAAAATGTCAAAGACCAGCTGCACGTAGCCCGTGTCCATTTTGAAGTGCTCCTTGGCATACTTGTGCCACGCCGAGACCGTGAGCCGCGCGCCGTCGCCTGCACCCCCACCCGCGCTGCGCGACGAGCCGCCGGCGTGGCGCCCCACGAAGTCGCACAGTTGTGGCACCGATGGCATGGCCGACGGCACCGGCAGCATCGCATGGTCAAACAGCGCCGGCCGCGTCACGATCGCCTGCCCTCCCCGTTTCGCCGCGCTGCGCATTTTGAACTGCAGTAAAAACGCAGGCACTCACGAACCAACAGCGTACAGCGCAAACAAAGAGGGACGAAAACATGGCGATGGCGGAGGGGAGATCCGCGGGGACCGGGCGCGGGCCCTGAGGCCGCGGACGCCATGTTTGAGAAGCAGGTGCGCGCGGGGCGCAACAACGCGTTCGGTGGGCGCGGCATCCATGGGGTGTGTGTGCGCGCGCATGGGCGGGCTCAACGTGGTAATTCTCACGATGCTGTGTGTTTGCGGCGCCGGCATGCGCACGCCCGCTTCGTCGGCGCTGCTTCGGCGCGCGCGCACTGCGGCCCGCGCCGGCACTATAGATCGCGGAGATCCTCGAGCGGGTGCTCGGCGCGTACTTTGAGGGGATCGACACCAGCTCGCTCCATGTCTCGGTCTTCAGCGGGACCGTCGTCCTGGACGACCTGCGCATGCGGCCCTCGGCCTTCAGAGCCCTCGGCCTGCCGCTCCAGGTCAAACGCGGGCGCGTGCGTCACGTCGAGCTGGAGCTCTCGCTGCGCAACCTACGGGGCACGCCCTCACACATGCGCATCGACGGCATCGAGGTTGTCGTCGACCCGAGCGACGCCGGGGATGCGGAGGCCGACGCGCTGCAGGCCCACGCGGCGCGCAGGCGGGCCTTGCAGCAGGACCGCGACAACCGCCGGCAGGCTCTCGTCGCGCCCACGGACGGCAGCCAGAGCTCAGCCACGTCGCGGCTCGTGACCGCGTTCATCAGCAACCTCGTGATCCACCTGAGCGATGTGCACGTCCGCTTCGAAACGCCCTCCAGCACGCTCGGTGCGCGCATGCAGGCTTTTGCACTGACGACTGCTGACGCCCAGTGGGCGCCCGCCAACGTCGAGGCTGGCGCTACCGAGCTCTTCAAGCAGGCGCAGATTACGCAGCTCTCCTTCTACACGCAGGCTAAAGCCCCGGGCGCGACAGAGGCCGCAGTGTTGTCCCCTGTGGACCTGCTGTGCCGGGCGCGCCTCATGCTGGCGGTTCCTTCGCTGTTTGACAAACCGCTCATGTCGGTGGACTGTGCGCTTGGCACCGCCCAGGTGCTCGCGCTGCGCTGCTCTGCCCGCACGCGTCCCCGCACGGCACCAGCAAATGCGTCTCTGTCTCTGTACGTGTCCCATGCGCACCCCAAATCCCGCGCGCGGTCGCATCGCGCACCATGCCACACGCCAGCGCCCCATGTGCTGCCCGGGCCGCAGCTTGCCCTGGGCTCTCCTCCTGATCCCCTTTCTGTGGTGGGGCTGCACCTGGCAACACGTATCCTGCGGGACACGAGCAGACTACCATCACAGACGCAACGATTCGCGATATAGCGGGTTTGCTGGACAGCCTAGAGTCCATGGCCCAACGCCAGAGGCGTATGGCCGCGCGCCCCGTGACACCAGCCTACCGCGGGCATTACGCGATCTGGTGGAGGTACGTCATCGGCCAGGTGCGGGAAGGTGTTCGTGCGCGCACCCGCGCGTGGCAGGCAGAGACTGTGACGGCGAACGCACGGCGTCTGCGTGCGTATGTGCCTCTGTTCCGACGCTCCCTCGCCATCCTGCCACTGCCTGCGCTCGAGGCGCACGAAGAGGCTGCCATGGAAACCTTGGAGGAGGAGATGCCCGAAAGCATGGTGCTCGCCATTCGCACCGGCGTGCAAAACAGTATGCAAACGCATGCGCGCGAGGCCCTAAGCCAGGCTCGACAGCACCTCAAGAAGCAACCCAAGGCAGGTCTCTTGTCGCGCTTGTTCGGAAGACGCGGCGGAAGCGACGGTCCCGCAGGCGGGGGCCAAGATGATGCGACAGTCGGGTCCGGCATGTTCAAGGTCAACTTGACCAAGGAAGAGCGCCGCGAACTGGAACAGCTACTCGAGTCCAAGGCTGTGGCAGACACAGGCACGGATGTGCCCGCAACGTGGGCCAAGATTGCGTTCTCCTTCACGTTTGATGCGGCCCTATTGCAATTGAGCAACTACGGCTCGAAATCGGCGCTCGTGCACGCCGAGCTCGCTGGCCTGTGCGTAGCGGCTAAGCTCCGCAGCACAAGCAGTATCATCGAAGCGTCGCTGCAATCAGCGACTATGCACAACATGTCGGCTAAACCCAGCGGCAGCAGCGCGGCAAGGCAGATCTTTGGGAAAGATGGCGAGGATTCGGCCCCCTTGCTCTTCCTCGAGTATGTCGTCAACCCGCTCGAGTGTGATTTCGAGACGAGCGTGAAGCTGCGCGTGGAACGCTCGATCTTGGTCGTTGATGTGGAGCTCTTGGGGCAGCTGCAAACGTGGTGGACACGTGCGGTGGCTGGCGTGGATGTGCAGTCCGTCACTATGCACAAGGCTCGCGAATATGCGGCGGCGTCGGTGCAGCATGCGCAGTCGAAAGCTCACGACGCCTTCGTGGACGCGCTCACCAAGTCGGCGCACGCGACCATGCGCATAGATCTGCACTTGTCTGCACCGACGATTCTGGTTCCGTTCGATGCCACAGACGGGGCGGCAGAGCAGGCAGACGCCCAACGGAGGGTGCAAGCAGTTGCTGCCGCGAGCATCGGGGTCATGCGCATAGCCAACGGCGAGCCGGACCCGCGCGCTGATGTCTATGAGGCGTCTCTGTCCGGAATGCGCTTGGTGGTCTGCAAGTCTGTCAAGGACGTTTGGCACCGCGATGCTCCTTGGAGACACCATCCGGGACTGGTGGCGCCGTTTACGCTTGCTGTGGCTGTGCGAGCCCTCATACGGTCGGACCCACCTGCCACACGCGCCATGTGTGCCTGCTCTCACCGTTTACTGAGCATCTATCCTCCCCGTTGCTGGTTGTGTGCGCAATGCAGCACGCATTGTCGGATCTACCCCCCCGCGTACTCACGCGCTCTGCCTGTGGGTTGGTGCACTGGTCTTGCCGACGCCAGCTGATTGGTCTCGTGATGCCTCGCCACGCCATGTCCGGGCCCTTGCTGCCTCTTGCGTATTCTGTGCTGCCTGTGCTCGCCGCAGGGAAGACAGTCCAAGTCTCAAAAGTCAGCCGCCGATGCAAGTCACGGCCAGTGTCACAGCCGTGCAGCTCACTCTGTCCGAGAGAGATTGCCAGTGGGCGCTGGATCTTGTGCGCCTACTTGGCAACAAACAGGATGTCAACAAACAGGATGCAGAGGCGCCGGTCGCCGATCAACCCGGCGCTGTTCCCGGTAAGCATTCCGGCGTGCATGTGAGGCAGGATGAATATTTGCGCCAAGACGCGGGCAGGCTGTGTGACTGAAGCCCGTTCACTCAAGCCTGTTCACTCAAGCCCGTTTCCTGATGCTCCGTCGCGCAGGTGTGCGTCTAAAGCTTCTCAAGTCGGCGAGTCTCCCCTTCGAATTTTCCGATTCTTTTATAGCAGAGGCGAAAAAGGATGCAAACTCTGCGGCGCCGACAAAGCTCCAGAAAGGACTATCATACACTGAGGGCCAGTCCGCGCAAGCACCTGGTGACGCAGCTGGGCGACGGCGGTATGTGTTTCAGGTTGTGTGCCCGCCACAGCTGGCCAAGCTGCTGAAGGAGAAGAGCACGGGCGCAAACGAGGTGGCCGAAGACTGGGATCGGTATGCAAATTTGCAGCGGCTGCTGTTTGTGTTCAAGACGGAGTCTATCGCCCTGGAGCTAACGAGGTTTGCGATCCTGCATGCATCCCTCCCGTTGCCGCAAAAGCGCCGAGGTGCGAGATGCAGAGCCAGAAGGCGATGGCGCATGCCAATTGCGCTCGATCCTGCCCATTTAACCGCCCTTCAACTCACCCCCCAACAGGCACGCAACCAAGGAGCGGCTGTTGCTCATCGAAGCGCGAGCGCTGGTGGTCAACGCCATTGTGCGCAGTCTCTCGATGGATTTGACGGTTGGTCTTGCCGACATTTCAATCCAGGACCTGCACACGCACTTTGACGATGCGCGCTATAGGGTGGTGGCTAAATCAGGGCGCATCCATGAGGCAACTGACGCTGGCGCGGTAGACACTGCCTCCGTGCCCGGATGCCTCAGTCTTGGCGTGTCGGTATTTGACAGAAAGTCGCCCGGGTACAAAGGGACAGACGTTGCGTACAAGGCAACACTGGGGGGGTTCGGGGTTGTGTGCAGCGCACCGCTGGTGCATTTGTGCAGCAAATGGGCAACCGATGCGTTTCGCCTGCATTCCGCCGCCTCGAACGATCCTTCTGTCGCCCTTCCAATGTCAGTCGAGAGGGCAGAGACTCGAGGCGGCACTGCTGTGGGTGCCGGAGATGGAATTACTGGTTCAATGAGCACACACGTTTCGGTGGGGCGCCTCGATGTTTCGTTTGTCACTGTCGAGGGCGGGCGTTGTGCGCAATTAGGTATTCTGCATACCCGTCATCTCGATTTTGTGTCTACAGACCCCTTGTCCATGTGCAGTACTGGTACGGCTGTTAAGGACCTCATTTTATCTCGCGTGACAAGATTGCGCCGAACGTCTTCGCTCTTACATGCACTTGCGCTTGAGCAGGTATGCTGGAGGCGGCTGGGCTCTCGGTTGAGCACCGACAATCTTTGAGCCAAGGTGTGTTGACCAAGGTCAAGGTGGAAAACCTCAGGTAATGCGGACGCTGTTCTGCTCTGATCGTCTGCTTCCCTGGCATTGCACCCCAACGTCACGATTTACTCCATGGTCGCTACGCGCGCCGCATGATTTGCCGTGTCCACATATTTTCCGCACCACTGCGTGTTGTATCCAGATAATTTCCATCCCTCTACTGTTGCACGTGCACGCGCGCAAACACACCGATGCACACACGTACACACGCACGATTTGAACAAGCAGAGCGCTGGATACGCGGTCAAGTGCGAGGATGCCTTGCACGTTGCACGCAGAAGACGGAAATCAGCCGGGTAGCGAGGACAGTGGCTGCAAAAACATTTTTGAGGCTGCCTATCTTGATAGCAACGCCCAAAGACAGGCAGGAGACGGATCGGCATCATCTGAGCCTCTCGTGTATATTGTGTATGAGATGCCGCCCGCGTCGCTGCTCGTTGGTGTGCCCAAAGTGAGGGTGGATGTACAGTCGTCGCGGCTTCTCGCAGACCCCGAATTCTTTGCCAAGTGTATCGAGCAGTACGCGCGGTTGAGCCAGGCTGCATCTTCAGCATTCAGACAAACTGTACGCCAGGGACTGGTCCGAAGCTCAATGAGTGCCATTTCCCCAGCCCTGCACGCCAGCATAACGAGGCAGAATCCGCCGGTCGTGTCGGTCAACATTTCCGCCATCATGGTGTCGGCCGCTCCGCCAAGCCAACCCAGTACCGTCTTTACATTTCAGATGAACGGGCTGCGCCTGAAAGGAAAACATGACTCGCAACATCTGGAGGTGGCGCACTTTCGATTGTCGTCGAGACGGAACGGCGACGACGTGTGGCATGCGGACTTTGGCGGCAAATTTACAAAGCACGCCTACACGAGCTTTACGGATTTCGGTGACCTTGTTTGCTCTTCTGACTATTCGGCAAATTTCGACCAATTGAACTTTATGTTCGATCCGCTTGCTGTTTCTCTCGTGACCGATATCTGGAGAGACACTGTGCACAACATCAGTGCACCACTTGCTCTTTTGTCAGAGCACAGACAGCAAGAGGAAGGCACAAAGGTTTCCCAAAGACACCCGTCCTCGTCAGGCGCTTCCTCCTCGCAGAGGCTACAGAAGCTGGAACGTCAGTTAGAACAACGCAAGATACAAGTCAAAGTCCAGAGTGTGGCCGTTGATTTTATGCTCTTGCTGCCGTCGCAAAAGTCCGGGTTGCCCAACGGCTCATCATTCGCCCTGACGAACGACTGTCTGTCCATTGTGTGTGCTGGCATTGAGTTGGCACAGTCACAGACCACAGAGCATTCAACACACAAGATGACGTCCGATGTGAGCGTGGAAGACTTCGCCGTAGAGTTCAAAAAGGCGCAATCGGATGCAGGCACAGCAGATAGCATGGATCAGAAACCGACTGGTGGCAGCACAAGGCAGACGCAACGAGAAACCAGCTACAGCAGCACAGGCTCATTCTCACTGAAAGACGGCCACCTTACTTCTGACATGCGGAGCCATGCGGAAGGCAAATACCTGTTTTCGCGCGTGGTATCCAGTGAACGATTGACCCGGTTGCAGCGAGAAATGCGCAGAACCGAGGAGGAATATCGACGTGCTTTTCGGGAGTGTGCCGGCGAAGATGGTCAGATGGATCCGGCAGAGCTTGTTGATGTCCTGAGGTCGCTCGGTGCGCATGTGACTGAGCGAATTGCTCGCAACATCTTGGGCCAGGTACTTTGCATGCAGAAGCGCTGTGCTATTGCATGGTACCATACATGACTCGTGTGCGGCATTATAGCATTACTGGAGCGGTTGCATCTGCTCTGATTGCACTTCTCACCCCCACTGCCAAGCTGTAGTCTGACGAGTGTATGAATGGCAAATATGTGCAGCTCGATGCCGACGCCAGTGGCACCTTGGGCGAGGGAGAATTCCTGAAGTTGGTGTACCTTGTCACGCGAAGTCAAACAGACAAAGACACGGCACAAGGGTCGGAAGCAAGCCAATTGCCGGGGGTCGATGCACCTGAGATTTGGAAAGCAATTCGGATGAGGCATAGCCAGACAGCAGAAACTCGGGCCCATTTGCAACTTGATGTGCAGCGTATCGAAGTAAGTTTGACACGTGAGCCGCTGGAATTGATCCTGGCCCTTCTTGATGAAATCGGTGTCAACAGCGCGCTGCAAGCACCGCCACCTCAGAACACTCAAGCCCGGGGTAATGCATCCGTCGACAATGGCAGGGGCCTGCCAGGCGGAACATTGGAGCCCCTAGCAGAGAACGTTGATGTTGGCCTTGTGAGGTGGATGCATAGCATCCGCGAGCGGGCGTATATGCGGAAGAGTGACACGATTCAGGCTAGACCAATGGATATCACGGTGCGAATGGGCCCCGTCGACGTGGCTGTGATTCCGCACTCTGATAGAGAGCTCCTCAGTCGAAATGCTCTGGTCTGCCAGTTGCGCAGTCTTGAATTCTCGAGCAAGCTCGACAGGAACAACCTGCCGTGCGAGAATCTGCGCGCCGACGGTGAGGCTCCTGAATCCCAGAAAATGTACTGTCTGCGCCAAAGCGAGGGCTAGACATTGTGTACCCTGTACGCATGCGTCTTTGTATTTGCCCCCCTGTTTCGTGGACACCGGTCAATGGCACTGAAGCGCACATCTACCTACGCACAGGTCTCACAGTGGTCCTAGCTGAATTTCCGCTAGGCCCCCCGGATGGCGATGTCGAGCTTATTCCGCCGTCAACACTCGAATACGCACTCTCGCATGAGCTTGACAGCGGCGTCGGCGTTCCTGACACACGGATTATTTTCGATGGGCAGGCGGTGGAAATCACATGCGCACAGATCATCTGGCTTTTGTGGCTGGTCAACCATTTCTCGGCAGTCACAAAACGCTCGACTTCAGAAGGCGATGTACTCCTGACACACAGACAGACGCTGCTCCCATCTGGAAACGCAAGGAACTGTGAAGGGAGTGAGAAGCGGGCCACTGATCAGACCCGTAGCAACAGCACAGCCGTTAAATTAGCACACGAAGGACGACTCCTCTTCAAATGCAGCGACACGACCTGGACTCTGAAGACGTTCAGCAAAGCGCCCATTGTGCAAGTGGGGTTGAAGTCGTTTACGATCACGAGCAGGCTACAGGAGCATACACACGTGCTGAAAGTGGAATGCGAAATGAATTGCAATGTCATGAGCGAGCTTAAGCACGTGTGGGAGGCCGCGATCGAGCCCTGCACACTTTCATGCCAGCTCATCTCTCATCGCGACAAGCGCAAGCAAGATTTGGAGATCGCATGTGATGAAACGATTCAAGTCTCCGTTGCGCCTGACCACATATATAGTCTGGCGCAGACTCACAGCCAAATGGAGACGGCGTTGCAAACTCTTGCGAATGGCGAATATTCCCCTCAAGGCTTGAAGCATCACGAGGGAAGTCGCGGAACTGCACTGAGTGATTTTTTCGGGGCATTCATGCCGACAGAGAGAGTACTCTTCATGAATTCGACCAATCTAATGATCCATGTGCAAATCGAGACTGCTGATGATATGGATGACTGGGAGGCACCAGTGGCAGCGTGTTCCAGCGTCATGATTCCCAAATCATTGCTTCAGTCCTACGGTATCAAATTGCGTGCTGTGCGCCAAACGCCCGAATGTGCCACGTACAGGTGTTGTCAGGCTCTATTTGTGGTACCAGATGCGACCTCGCAGGGGCAGGACAACCCGGCAGCATCTCCCTTGATTCAGGCTGCAGTGTGCGATTCGGAAAGCTCCGCAGAACCAGCAATAAGGCTGCAGCTGAGAAGCACCGCCAAGAGCATCTTGGTCCACTGCCCTTGGGTCGTGGAGAACCTGTGTCCCGTGAGCATTTCTGTCAGCACGTACCTGTCGACGGAGGCAACGGCAACGGCGACGAACGTCGCCGTCGTTCCAGCAGGCGACTCACAAGAACAATATTCCTTGGACCTCTCGGCGGTGATCACATGTGCTTGTTAGATTGCCTGCACTCACGCATAGAATATATACAGTAGAATGTGTGCCCCCGCACTCTCTTCATGCATTGCCGCCGTCGCATATCAATGTGTGTGTGGCAATCGCGCGTGTTCTGACGTCGTGTGTCGGGGTGCTGCAGGACACGACGTTCTATCTTGCCGTGTGCTGTGACGGGTGCACTCCGATTTCGCGCGCGCGTATTAAGCAGGCGCAGGAGGACTGCGAAAAGGTTGTCGCGATGCAAGACAGCGCAGGCAGAAAGCTCGAAGTCAGAATCAAAGTCTACGTGGACCTGAACAACGATACTGTCATCAGTGTGCATCCACAGATGGTCATTGTCAACCGCTGCGGCGTACCGCTCCGGTACGGACGTGGCAAGCTGTTGGACAGCGCTAGCCCGGCCGCGATCAGTGCCGAAGGCGGACATGGGCACTTGTCGGCAAATGGCCTCTACATCGAAGAAGCAGCGAGCCAGGAGATGGTGCCGAGAGAAGGGCTGCTCAAGCCCGGCGACGGGGAATCGGCAAATTGGAACAAGGCCAAGCCGCAGGTGGTGATGTTCAGCCTGCCAGAGGGCCCCGAATGGAGTCCGTGTGTGTGTTTGTCTGGCTCTGATTCTTGGGTACGGATCTCGCGCGCTGTGTTCGGGGTCAAAGAGGAGGAAGAGGAGGAAGAGGAGGAAGAGAAGAGCACGGCAATGAACGCTCTTCAAACGTCGGTATCCAAGGAAACCCCCTTTGCCGATCTGGCGCTCAACCTGGTATCCCACATTCAGCTGCAGCTAGACGCGTCGGATGAGGGCTCTGCTGACCTCGGCGGTGCACAGCGGGCAGTAGAGCTCGCAGTGGAGATGCACGTGGGTTCAGGGTCCTTTCACAGTTGTGTGTACATGGAAATTATGCCCGACATCACAGTGATCAACAACACCGCACACGTCCTCGAGTTTTCTCGCACGCGGCAAGGAAACGCGGGAGGGGGCCACGGCGCAAGTCTCATCAGCTCCCTGCAGGTGGCTCCTGGAGAGCAACTGCCGTATCACGGCATCTTCTCCACGCAGTCGGGTCACGGGCCACAAAGCTGCGGGTACTCGGTGTCGTTGCTCGAAGGCACAGGCGCAGGCGGGCGCAACTGCGTGCTGGCCAGCTTGCCGTTTCGCATTGCGGAGGAGCGGGCGTTCCCGCTGAGTCTGTGGAGCGAAGACGGGCAGAAATCGAAGCTGGATGTCCTTGTCAAGCGGTGGTCGGGCGCAACCTTTGTCAGCTTTAGTGAGGTGCAGGAACAGCAGCCCTGGTACCAGGTCAAAAACCGCAGCGCTCATCACCACGTTCACATCGTCCAACGGTCAAACCAACAGACGGACATCAAGCACGCCCTTGCTGTCGCCCCAGGCCAGTCAGTGGCGCTGAGCTGGGACAACCCCGAAGCCCCGCGCCTAATTTATGCCTTCGCCTCCGCCTCCCTTGACGACTGGACCAACAGAGAGTGCGGCGCCGCGGCGCTGCCCGTCGGCTCGCACCGAGGGATTATCGATATGGACCGGCTTGGGGAGTTGGTGACGGTGCTCGCCCTGCCCGATTGGCAAAAGGCTCGAGAGCATCGGAATGAGGGAAGCGCGTACGCCGCTGGCGGTATGCGCAAGCACTCTATGAAGCGTCTGCTGTGTGCAACCACCATCCTCGGACATACGCGCGTGCTCGAATTCCACGACGAGACCCAGGTGTGTGTGATGATCCGTCTTCGTTTCACAATGGACAGTCGCATTGCTGCTGCAAACCACCAGTACTTGCATGTCCCTTCAAATCTGAACGTGTCTGCGAAGCACGCGGGCGCACATGCGTGCCGGAGCCTCTTTTTGTTGTTTGCGGCTTCCGTCTTTGTCCTGACCTTGCGTGCTGCGTGTGTGCGCCGCTGCAGGACGCTCGGCGCCGAGCGTCAGCAAAAATGGCCAAGGCCACGTCAGCCCACACTCAAACAGAAGCAGCGGCGCCTGGCACGGACGGCGAGGCACACGTGCTGGTGGATGCGTTGGTCAAGCTGGGCGGACTAGGCGTAAGCGTAGTGGACACGGCGCGGGAAGAGCTCGTGTTTGCAACGGTTGGGGCCGCATCTGTGTCGCTCTCGACGTCAGCCGAGGCTTTGAGAGTGCGTGCGTCTGTCAGTTCGTTGCAAATTGACAACGCCAGTATGCATGGGCCGCGAACGGCCCTCGTCAGCCCCTCGCACCCGGGGGGTGCGCGGCAATTCCTCAACGCGGATCTGGAGCTCTCGCGCGCGGTCGCGAGCGTGCGGTATTGGCGCGCCGTCTCCCTCTCCATCGACCCTGTCACGCTTCAACTCCACGAGGAGGTCCTCTGGACGCTCCTCCAATTCGAACATGCCAGTTACACGCCGCCCACCACCACTTGCACCACCACTTCCGCCGAGCCCTCCGCCCACTCCTCCACGGCGCAAGTATCCAGAGGCACCCGGTTTGTGGCCGGCGCCGGCGACCCCGTCACGGGCCTGGCGATGGAGCGCGCGGTTGTGCTGCGTGAGCTGGCCTTTCTGGAGGACTCCACGGGTTTGGATTCCGGGATGCATTTTGAGAGCATGCGCCTGGCTCCGGTGGCGGTGAAGGTGACGCTGCTGGGGCTCAACGGAATACAGTGGCGCTCGCTCGAGTACGAGGCCGACGACGGCAACGTCCGCATCCTGGCCGAACTCTACTCCCAGCTGCGTCCCATGGTCGAAGGCACGCTGGGCGTTCCTGACGTCGAAGGACACAAGATGGAGTTGCCCGCGCTGCTGTGCACCAACAGGTCTGTAGCGCACGGCGGGTCCCTCGTCACCCTGCTCTGGGGGCACTACCGCCGCAGCATCATGGTGGGGGGGCTCAAGCTGCTGGGCTCGCCTGCATTTTGGTCGTCGCTGCTCGGGGACGCCGGTGACACGCAGCAGAAGCGGAAGGAGAAAATCAAGAGCAACGCGCGGAAGCGAAATCTGGGTCCGGTCGACGGCGTGGGCAAGGGTTTGACGCAGGGGTATGACTGCAAGCGCGCGTGCACGCGTGTACGCGCCTGTGCCAGCTCGTGCCTGATGTCGCGGGCCTGACGTGCGTCCCAGCAGATGTGTGTGCACCCGTACACCTACGCGTGCCTGCATAGGACGTGTGTACGTCTGTGCGCATGTGTCACACGCATGTGTCCTGCGCGCCAGGCTTCAGGATGCTGGCGGCGGCTTGTGGGAGGGTGTGACGGGCGTCGTGGCCAAGCCTTGGGAGGCGGCAACGACCGGGGGGTGGGACGGCTTTGGCGGCAGGATGTTTGGCGGCCTGAGCGCCGGAGTTGTGGGACTGGTGACCAAGCCAGCCACAGGCGTGATCAACCTCACAAGCAAGGTGGTCACCGGGGTATCGGCAGACCTGTTTGGCGGCAATCGCTTTGCGCGTGTGCGGCCTCCGCGGCCGGCGTACTGGGACAGCCGGCTGCGTGCCTACTGCAAGCCGGAGGCGCTCGTGTACAACAGCTGTGCCCGGCTCGCGGGCGACGAACGCAGTAACTATCTGCAGCTTGAAGGCTTTGTGGGAGCGGTGCAGGTGCTTGCGCGCGAGTTTCGAGCGAATCTCGACGCGCTGCAGCTGCGGGACTACGACTACCTCGTCTTTTCTCGCACGCATGTTAGGGTGCTGGCAAATGTCGAGGATGCTGCCGTTATCGATACTCAGGAGTCCAAGGTGCTCACAGAATTAGCGCTCGCTGGCAGCGATGCCGCCGCCCTTGCCACGGTGCGCGTGCAAGGCAGCGCAGTCACGTTTCTCGATGCCAGCAAGGGGGAGCGGCTGGCGGTGCGCGTGGCGGAGGAGGACTTGCGGGCATTGCCCGCGCTGCTCGATCGCGTTGTTACCGCCTCCAGAGAGCAGATTAGCATCACCTACCTCTCTTGAAAACTCCTTGTTCGCAAACACCTCCGCTTCCCCTCCACCCCCTCCGCTGCTGCCGCCTCCTCTCCTCTCTTGAGGTGCAGGGAAGCGAGAGCGCAAGCGGTGGCTTGAGGTGTGCGTGTGGCGCAAGCGTCGCGCCAGAGCTGCCGGCGGGCTAGATGCGCTCGCAGCTCAGAGCGCCAGCACACCCAGCCAGTAGCGCTGTTCGCGCTGCCGCCTCCCATGCCGCCGCCCTGCCAGTCAGCGTGCGCGCACGGCTGCCTCCGGCACTCGACGAGCCCATTTCTTAATTCCGCCCCGCCGGGGACGAGCAACCACAGTCAAGACCCCTTTAATACACACCTTCCTCGCCGGGGACGAGCAACCAACGTCATTGACGTTGGCGATCCATCCTCGACGCCGTCACGGATGGTTTGCTCGCAGCACATATCTACAATTTGCGAGGGCTCCGCACGCACGCACACGCATGCCAGGCGCACAGCCGAACAGCATCGCGGCGGCCGTCCCCTTAGACCGGCTGCTGCAGCTGCGTGCCGAGGAGCAGGCCGTCCGTGGGATCGCGATGCTGCCACGCGCGCTCGCGTCAGCCGCAGCCCGCGCGAGCGCCCCCGCATGGCACTGCCGTGAGCATCTGAACAGTCGCGCCGCACGCGCGCGGGGCGTGGCGCGCGGGCGGCTGCAACGGCGGGCGGCTGCCACGCGAGTGGGTCATGGGGCGTGAGGCGCAACCTGGGAGGCATACTGCGTGGGCAGGTGCGTCGAGCTGCCGGCGATGGCGTTGAAGGGGAGGCCCTGCGGGTGGAGCGCAGCGCAGAGGCGTCAGTACGCGGGGGGGGGGAAACTGCTGGCGCAGGCAGCCGCACCCGCGACTGCGGTCGCACCCGCCGGGGCACGGGTGCAATGGACAGGGCAGGCACGCACGCCCCGCGCCGGCCCGTGTCGGCTGCCGCTCACCATGCCAATGTCCAGCTTCGTCGCCAGGAGCTGCTCGGTGCGCTGCGTGCCAAGGAAGTCGAACATCTGCTGCAAACACGCCGCGCGCTCCTGTCACGCCACCGTACCCCACACATCGCGCCACGCCCGCGCCCGCATGCGCCCGCCCCTGGGCTGGCACACGCCCGCACCGCACTCCGGCGCCGCCCTCTGTGTCGCCATACCTGGATTTTACCTGGATATTATTTACGCTTAGGTACACGCTATTATAGCAGTGTCTCCAGAACACGTCAACCACGAAGTGGCGCTTCAACATGGCGGCTGGCGGCAGCGTGTCTGCGGCCAGCCGCCGTGAGCGCGGCAGGGCTGCGCTGTGGGCTGCGCTGGCAGCGGTGTTGGCACTCGTGGTGATGCCGTACGCCGTGAGCCGGCAACGGGCGGCATCGGCGTTGGAGCTGGAGGCACGACGCGCGCCGGCAGCGCGCTTTGCGAAGCTGTCCCTGATCTCGGCGCCGCTCGACTTCGCGACGCAGCGCATGAACAAGGCGCTGGAGGGTGCGGGCGTGCGCGGACGGATGCAGGGGCTTGATCGCTACGAGATCAACGTCGCGGGCAACAACGCGCTCCCGTCGAGCTGCGCGTTCGGCGGGCCCCCGTGCTCGCGCGCGCCGCCGCCGCCGCCGCCACCGCCGCCGCCGCCGCCGCCCGGGGTGTCCATGAGCAAGTCGGTGAACATGCTCGGCTTTGGGCAGCTGGTCTCTGGGGGTGGTGGCGGCGGGAGCGGCAGCAAGGGTGTGACCGAAGCGGAACTCAACTCGCGGATCCGGTGGATGGAGAACACCATCACTTCGCTCGCAGACGAGGTCAAGTTTATCAAGCACGAGCGCGGGCCCCGCGGCCCGCCTGGACCAGACGGGCGGAGCGGCCTCAACGGCGTGCCGGGCAAGGACGGACGCGACGGCCTTCGGGGGGGGCCAGGAAAGCGGGGCGAGGAGGGGGCCGAGGGGAAGCGGGGCAAGCAGGGCGCCACTGGCCTGTCGGCGGGGGGCGGCTGGACCATGCAGATTTTCAAGGGCCGGAGCTCGTTCTCGTCCGTGCCGGATCTCACCACGCTCTCGTACGTGGGCAGTGCGCGTGTGGACAGCGTGGCTATGCCGGAGCTGTCGGTGTTCAGAAAATACGTCCCCGAGACGCCGAACGAGAACTTCGTCTGGCGCTTCTTCGGCAAAGTGGCCGTGAACCAGAAGGGCAAGTATAGCTTTTGCACCGTCTCTGACGACCGCTCGCGGGTATTTGTCGACGACAAGTTCCTGCTGGAAAACTTCCAGGTCAATGTCAGAAACTGCAAGAGCAGGTACCTGACGAGCGGCGTCATGCACTCTATCATGGTCGACGGTTTCAACAATGGCGGACCGGGCGGCGTCGTGCTTACGTACCAAGGACCTGACACGAACAATCAGAGAGTCGCGGTGCAATCCGTCGATGCTGCGTCTCGCCCGGCGCCGCCGCCTTCCGTCTTCCGCCTGCGCGTGTGGGCCTCGGCGACGACGCTGCAGAGCATCCCCACCAACTTCGCCGACGTGGTGCATGTCGGCGATGCCGTGATCCCTGAGGTGGCCTTCAGCGGGCAGGGGGCAGGGAAGCTGACGTCGTGGGTGTCCAACACTCCGGCCAACAACTACGCCTGGCAGGCCTGGGGGAAGCTGCAGGTGTACAAGGGCGGGGAATATCGCTTTTGCTCCCTGTCTTCCGACGGCTCCCGGGTCTACATCGACACGGAGCTGCTCGTCAACAATGATGGGGTCTCGTGCCCCCCCTTTAGTGCACGTGCGCTTGCGCTACTGCCTTGGTCGCAGCGGCGTGTTGCCATGATTTACCACGTGCCCGCATGATTTACCTCGTGCCAGTCCTCTCTACATACCATAACAATGGTGCCACGCGTTGAGCGCCTGTCCTTTACCAAATGAGGGACTGACCAAATAAGCGCCTGTCCTTTACCAAATAAGAGAGCCGAGTGTTCGGACACGAGTGTTGGGAGTGCATAGCACCACGCCCTTGCACGAATAAGGAGACGAGGCACACTTTGCAGCCGTGCCCGCGCCTGCCCTTGATGCGCGGCGGCATGCGCTCAAGTGGGTGTGGTATGCGCTGATGTGGGTGTGGAATGCATGCTGGTTCGAGTGGTACAGGTGCACGGGGCCAGATCGAGGTGCAAGAACGTAGCGCTAGTGCCCGGGCGGCACAGCATCTCAGCAGAGGGGTTCAAGGGCTCGCGGTCAAGTCTCGAAATGAAGGTCTCATCTATTCTTTTTTTTCGCGTAGCACGTCGTGTTCGTTAGTGTCGCGGTCACGTACCCGTCAGGTCAGACTATGATGGTCTCAGTAGTACTCGGCGGTCTCTCTAGAGTGTTTTGCGTCACGTGAGTCAAGCCCTGCAAGAGGTGCGAGAGGTGCGCGTACGCCCCCAGCTCAGGCGCTAACCTCTTTGCTCTGGTGCTCGGACTTGTGATGTGCGCAGCTGACCTACAGCGGGCCGGACACGGGAGGGCTGTCGGTGGCGGTAAGGAGCGTGGGTACACGAGACCCGCCTGCGGCACGGTCGAGCCAGTGGCTGCTGCGCGTGTTTAAGGGCAACAGCGGGGTGAGATACGTGCCGAGCAAGCCGAGCAAGAAGTACGACCGCGTTGGCGAGGCCGTGCTGCCGGTCATTGACTTGGCTGGGGGGGGGGGCGCCGGCGACTTTGCCAAATGGGTCAAGGCGACGCCGAGGAGCAACTTGGTGTATGAGGCGTTTGGCAAGGTGCGCATTGCAAGCCGCGGCCAATACCACCTGTGCGTCACATCCAAGGACGGCAGCAAGTTGTATGCGGATGGTGACCTTGTCGTGAGCAACGACGGACGGCACAAGAGTTTGACGCGGTGTGGGGTCAAAGACCTGGCGCCCGGGCTGCACTTGATCAAGGTGGTGGGCTTCAAGGGCGACGGGCTGGTGCGGCTGGCACTCAAGTACCAAGGCCCCGACACTGGCAACAAACGTGTGGATATGCAGAGTGTAGACGCCAGCCCTTTCTGAAGTGCTGTGTAGTGTCGGCCCGGGGCACCGCTGGCTGTGTGGGCACTTGCACTCGCGTGCGCCGTGGCTGCAAGTACCGGTATCATCACAGCCGTGCAAGATTGAGCTGTGTGTCCGTGTGTCATTACAACAATGGAAGAGTTTGCCCGCGTACGGAAACACACTTCAATGATTTCAAATATCCTCGTGGGAGGCAGATGCTTACCCGCACAGTCGTCCCGTAGCCTGCTGTTCGTGTGTCTTGTCCCACAGCCTCCTGTGCGTGTGTCTTCCCCCTCCCTGCTGCCGCGTTCACTGCACTACTGCTCTCACAGCCTCGCCTCCCTCTCTCCTTCACTTTATATCCATTCACCCCGAGCAGGCGGGGCGCCGCCTACTTTGTACATACTCCACACACAACGGTGTGGCAGCGCTAAACGTGTCACAAAACGTGTGCACCAGCGCGCGGTGCATGCAGGGGGCCCAAGGCCAGGGCAACAACTTGACTGTTTCGCCGACTACGGCACGCACCGCGGGGCACGCACCGCAAGGCAAGCATTACGAGGCACGCGCGCGCCTAGCGGCGACGCAGGGCACCGTACACAAAGCACCACGACACCCAGGCCTCGAACCTGTGTGCGCATGACATGATCCGCCGTCAGTGCGCGACGCGACTGGCGTGCCGGCTACCAGCACATGTACACACATACATATATACGTTATGTATGTGTAATTATGTATGTATGTATGTGTGTATGCA